>WNGA01000100.1_pt1 | contig 108044 bp, 99 predicted proteins | sample 5400061 | NCBI WGS metagenome assembly WNGA01 (sample SAMN13153366, study PRJNA577476) | soil metagenome | isolation source: 100 cm soil or saprolite under grassland replicate 2 | place: USA:California | collected 2016-06-15 | reverse complement strand
GGCGTGAACACCGGCTGGGGGGCCAGCCTCACCAACACCCGAGGGGCCAGCGGCGGATCCCCTGCTCGCCCCGCCAAGAAGCGCGGATCCACACGACGCCCACCAGCTACGAAAGGCCCTGCCCTACTCGCCCTGACGAAGCGCGGTCAACTTCGGAGCTTCGCAGCTTATCCCCGTGTTATCCGGACTTCAGCGCGGCTGACAGAGTGGCGAGATGAGAACACTCTCGCACCATGAGGTGAGGGCCTTCTACGACCGATTCGGGGCCAGGCAGGACAGCCAGGCCTTCTATGAGGACTGCGCCCTCCACGAGCTAGTCCGACACTCGAACTTTGCCCACGCAGGCAGCGTGGTCGAGTTCGGTTGCGGCACTGGCCGCCTTGCTCAGCCTTGCCAAGCGGATCGGGCCATTCCACCGGACGCGGCGATATCCTCTTCACGAGACCAGCAACGTCCGTGCGGCAGGGTGGTTCGGATTGCCCGGTTCCTTCGGCGACTCGCTGCGTCCCTGGGGTCTCACCGGTGGGACGCTCGCCTTCGACCACAACGGCAGGCCGGTTCGGTTCGGGATTGGCCTGGCAGAGCAGGAGGCGCGTCAGGTTGCAGCGGAGCTTGCTCGGTACATAAGGGAGGCCGCCACAAGGCGCTGGGCCTGACGAAGCGCTGCTATCATCGCGGACGGTGTGGGGCCTTCGCAGCTCAGCGCCAGTGTTCGGGCGTACATTCGAAGGGCGGATGGAAGGAGCTGATGTGCCGAGAGAGCTCGGGCCTGGTCGGGCGATCATTGCAGCATGGCGGACGAACAACCGGGCGACGACGTACCTTGTCGAACAGCTCCCCCCTGCTGTCTGGTCGAGACAGGTCCCGGGCATCTCGCGGCTGACCGTCGGGATGATTGCCGCCCACATCCACAACAGCCGGTGCAGCTGGATCAGAAGCATAGGCGCTCGACATGGCGTGAAAGTGCCGGGGCTGGTCGACTTGCGTCGGGTCCGACCGAAAGAATTGGTGCGGGCGTTGTCGCGCAGCAGCAAGGGCATGATTGACCTCCGATTGAACTAGGCATCGCCCGTGGTGGCCGCGTGCCCCGGGCGACGTGGCTGAACTTCCCGACGGACTTGGAGCACTTCCTAAGCTACTTTGCCGCGCACGAGGCTCATCATCGGGGACAGCTGGTCATGGTGGCACGGCAGCTGGGGCACCGGCTCCCGCGAACAGTCGCGGGGGGTGTCTGGCAGTGACGAGGTTCGCTCGGGAGTAGCGTGACGCCGAACAAGGGGCTGACTGACGAACGGCGCGACGGGAGGACTACAGACCATGACACTCCGGGCATTCGTGGTGGTCGCCTTGGTGGGTACGGTAGCCGCTTCGGTCGCACCATGGCAGGGCCATGCCGGAGCCTCTGATGTCGAGGAGCAGCTCGTTGCCCTCATGCGAGAGATTGACCGAGCCCACCAAACCTCGGACGCTGTGACCTTGGAGCGCATCTGGGCCGACGATTACGTCCTTACGGACTACCGTGGGACCGTCAAAGAGCGAGCGCAAGCATTGGCGGAGTGGAAAGCCGGGGAGCATCGCTACGGCTCTTACGTGAGTGACGACATACGCGTCCGAGCTTATGGAGATGCTGCGGTTGTGACGGCACGCGTTACGCGCGCGAGCCTGAGCGACCCGCAGAATGTCGGCCAGTTCAGGCACACCCGAGTATTCGTGCGGCGACATGGTCGCTGGAGACTCGTGGCTACGCAGGTCACGCCCATCGCGCCGCAGAAATAATGGGGCCGTCCAACCACCAGATGTAGGGCAACTCGAGGAAATTACGAGGCTTGGCTCTCGGCAGCCCAGAAAGCCGAAGTTGACCTTGACGCCAGGGATGTCGTCGTCGAAAGGGTGCCCGTGGACGTTGACGCCGTTGCGGACTGGTGCAGGCGCCAAGGCCGGCCATTCAATGGCGCGGCGCGCGCGGAGTTTGTGACCGAGGCCATGCGAAAGTGGACCTTGAAGCCATAGGTGCGTGGGACGTCGTCGAACAAGCGGCGGACGGCGCCGACGCAAGCGATTGGAACGCCGCCGCTGATCTGGGGGTTAGCCCGACCTCAGAACGTCAGCCAACCGTGAGTGTCCCCGCCCAACAGCGGACGCCGCCGAGGCCCTCGTGACACGCGCACGCGTGCATCCCGTCCTCGTGATGGGAGCCACCGGCCGGGTCGGGCGTGCGGTGGTCGCCCACCTGCTGGACGCGGGCGTGCCGGTGCGCGCGCTCACGCGCCGACCGGCGACGGCGGGGCTGCCGGCGACCGTCGAGGTCGTGGCGGGCGACCTCACCGTGCCCGAGTCGCTCGACGCGGCGCTGCAGGGCGTAGGTGCGGTTTTTCTCCTCTGGACCGCGCGGCCGACCATCGCTCCTGCCGTCGTCGAGCGTCTCGCGTCGCACGCGCGGCGCGTCGTCTGTCTCTCCTCGCCGCACCGGACGCCGCACCCGTTCTTCCAGCAGCCGAACCCCATGGCTCTCCTCCACGCCGACGTCGAGCGCCTGATCGCGGCTGCCGGACTCGCGTCGACGATCATCCGGCCGGGGATGTTCGCGTCGAACACGCGGCTGTGGTGGGCGTCCATGATCCGGGACGGCGACGTCGTCCGGTGGCCCTACGGCGCGGCCGAGACGGCGCCTATCGACGAGCGCGACATCGCGGCCGTGGCGGCGCGCGCCCTTATGAGGACGGGCACACGGGCGGGGACTACGTCCTCACGGGCCCTGAGTCGCTGAGTCAGGCCGAGCAGGTGAACGCCATCGGGGCCGCCCTCGGGCGACGGATCCGGTTCGACGAGCTGTCGCCGGAAGAGTTTCGGCGCGAGATGGGGAGTCGCATGCCGGGTCCGGTCGCGGACATGCTGCTCGCTGCGTGGCGGGCGACGATCGGGCGCCCAGCCTTCGTGACGTCGACCGTGGCCGATGTCGTCGGATCGCCGGCGCGCACTTTTCGTCAGTGGGTCGCCGATCACGCCGACGCGTTTCGGGGACGCCCGGCGAGTTACGAAGTCTGAGACACGATGAGACTCCTCCTGGGCTGCACCGGATGAGGGCCAGCGCCACGTGGCATCTCCGGAGCGCTGCAGGATGTTCGCTTAGGAACGCCTTAAAGGCACTGCTTCGCTCCTAGACCGAGAGGAGGTCGCCGTCCGGCAGGTCGCCGTAGAATGGCGCACAGCGAGGAGGCCTGGCCATGATCATCGGTGCGCATTCGATCATCTATAGCAAGAACCCAGAAGCCGACCGGGCGTTTCTGCGCGACGTGCTCAGGCTCCCGAGTGTGAACGTCGGGGATGGATGGCTGATCTTCGGACTGCCCCCCGCGGAAGTGGCCGTCCATCCATCCGACGAGAACGACGTGCACGAGTTCTACCTCATGTCCGATGACATCGAGACGCTGATCGCGGCAATGCAGAAGCGCGGCATCCCTTGCGGCCCGGCACAGAACCTGGGTTGGGGTTTGCTCACGCGGGTGACCCTGCCTGGCGGTGGAAAGCTGGGTATCTACCAGCCACGGCACGCGCGGCCCAAGGCGATGAGTCCGGGAAGGAAGACGCACGCGACGGCACCAAGGGCAGCCAAGAGAGCCCGAAGGACGAGCGCGCGAGGGGCGAAGGGGCGGCGCTGACAACGGGATGAAGCTGGCGGCCGACCTGGGCGGAGGGGGTGGCGGTCGTGATGTTGTCGGGGGCACATGGGGCTACCGGCGCCGCCCGGCCAGGTGCTACCTTGGCCCGGTGAGACGCGACCTTCCCGCCCTCGCCGGCCGCGAGCACGACCTCGTCATCGTGGGGGGCGGGATCTACGGGGTGGCCGCGGCCTGGGATGCGGCCCAGCGCGGGCTCGCGGTGGCCCTGGTCGAGCGTGAGGACTTCGGGGCCGGCGTCTCCTGGAACAGCCTGAAGACGATCCACGGCGGCCTGCGCTACCTGCAGGGGGCCGACTTCGCGCGCCTGCGGGAATCGGTCCGCGAGCGTCGCGCGCTCCTGCGGATCGCCCCCCGGCTCGTGCGGCCGTTGCCTTTCCTGGTGCCCACCTACGGCCACGGGCGGGCGGGCCGGGAGGCCCTGGCCCTGGCCCTCGCCGTGAACGACCGGATCAGCCACGACCGGAACGACGGCCTGCCCGAGACGCACCACATCCCGCGGGGGCGGATCCTTTCGCGGCGCGAGGCCCTCGAGCGGCTGCCCGGCTTGCCCGAGCGCGGCCTGAGCGGAGCCGGCCTCTGGTCCGACGCGCAGGTGGCCAGCAGCGAGCGGCTGACCTTGGCCTTCGTCCACGCCGCGGCCGAGGCGGGAGCGGTGGTAGCCAACCACGTCGAGGCCGTGGGCTTCCTGATGAGGGCGAGCCGGGTCGCGGGCGTGCGGCTGCGCGACACCCTGACCGGCCATGAGCTGGAGGCCCGGGCCCGCATCGTCTTGAACTGCGCCGGCCCCGGGGTCGACGCGCTCCTGGCCGAGGCCGGGATCCGCCGCCGGCACGCTCCGCTGCTCCGGGCCTGGAACCTCGTGTTCGCGCGAACGCCGTGCGTCCCCTTCGCGGTGGGGGCGCGCCGCGAGGGCCGCTTCCTGTTCCTGGTGCCCTGGCGCGAGCGGACGATCGTGGGCACGGCCTACGCGCCTGCCGAGGCCCCGGTGGAGGACGCGGTCGCAGCCCTCCGCGAAGCGGCCCTCCAGGCATTCCCCTGGGCCGGTCTCGAGGGGGCTCCGGTCGTCCTGGTCCACGAGGGCCTGCTGCCCGGCCGCGGGGGGGCGGGGGGCCTCTCGACGCGACCGCGTCTCCACGACCACCAGGCCGAGGATGGCGTGGCCGGCCTGGTCACGGTCCAGGGCGTGAAATACACCACGGCCCGGGGAGTGGCCGAGAAGGCCGTGGACCTGGTCTTCCACCGTCTGGGCCGCCCGGAGCCGCCCTGCCGCACCATGGAAACGCCGCTCCCCCGCGCCCGTGGGCTCGAGGGAAGCCTCGAGGCGCAGACCCTCGAGGCGATCCGCGAGGAGATGGCGGTGACCCTGGCCGATGCGGTCCTGCGCCGGCTCGACCTCGGCAGCGTAGGCCCACCGCCGGGCCCCGATCTGGACGCGGTGGCCCGGACCATGGCCGCCACCCTCGGCTGGGATGCGGAACGGGAGAGGGCCGAGCGCGCCGCGCTCGCCAAGCGCTATCCGGCCGCATAGAATGGCGTCGAAAAGGGCTTCCGGGCCGGGCCCCGGAGTGCCGGAGGGCTGAGATGCCGCCGCCGACGGATCGCCGAACCCCGCGCTCTCCCGTCCGTGCCGATCCCCGCGCCCAGGACCGGACGATCCGGGCCCTCATGTCCGTGGTCGACGACCTCACCGTGGAGCGCGAGGAGGAAGGCCTCCTGCGCTCGACCCTGGAGCACGTGGTGGGCTCGCTCGGCCTCGCCGGCGGAGTCACGTTCCTCCTGGGCCCCGACGAGACGCTGGTGCCGCTGGCCGAGCTGGGGTTGCCCGAGACCCTCCGCGAACAGGCGCACGCCCTGGCCCTGACCTCCCTCGAGCGCGGCCGGCCCACGGTCCACGAGATCCCGGCCAGGGGGTGGCTCGCCGCCACCCCCCTCCACGCCCGCCAGCGGCAGGTGGGGGCGCTCCTCCTTCTCGACATGGGGGACGATGCCCTCTCCCCGGATCTGGAGCTGCTGGAGGCGCTGGGCAACCAGATCGGCAACGGCCTCGAGAACGTCCGGCTCTACGCGGAGCTGCGGGCCTCCTCGAGCCGCATCGAGATGCTCAACCGGATCACCGCCGCCGTCACCTCGGGCTCCGACCTGCGGACGATCGTGCCCGCGTTCGCCCGGGAGATGGCGGCCCTCGTTCCCTTCCACCGGTTGGGCTGCGGCTTCGTGAACGACTCGGGGGACTACATCGAGGTGGTCTGCGAACCCGAAGGGGCGTGCTGGGGCCTGGGGGACGTGATTCCGGTGGTGGGGAGCGGCCCCGGCTCGGTGGTCCTCAACAACCGCGCGGTCCTGCAGCGGGACCTCGTGCACCAGCACCGCTTCATCGAGGACATGCGGCTGCTGGAGGACGGCATCCGCTCCTACGTGCTCCTGCCCCTGAACTCCCGGGGGCGTAGCATCGGCATCCTGGCCCTCGGCTCGGAGTCGAGCGGCTCCTACGACGACTCGACCCTGGCCCGGCTGCAGCCCCTGGCGGACGCAGTGGCCCTCGCTTTCGAGAACGTCCGCCTCTTCCAGAAGACCCGCGAGCTCTCCATCACCGACGAGGTGACCCCCCTCTACAACTTCCGCCACTTCCACCAGATCCTGGACCGGGAGCTGAAGCTGGTCGACCGCTACCGGTCGGTGCTCTCCCTGATCTTCGTCGACCTCGACCGCTTCAAGCCGATCAACGACCAGTACGGCCACCTGCGGGGGAGCCGCACCTTGCGCGAGGTGGGCTTCCTGATCCGGGCGGCGGTGCGGGAGACCGACTACCCGTCCCGCTACGGCGGCGACGAGTTCGTGATCATCCTGCCCCAGACCGACCACGGCGCGGCCCTCCTCCTCGCCGAGAAGCTCCGGCGGCTGGTCGAGGGGCACACCTTCCTGCAGGAGGAGGGGATCAACGCCCGCATCGGGTGCTCCCTCGGCATCGCCACCTATCCCGCGGACGCGTCGACCAAGGAGGCGCTCATCCGGCTCGCTGACCAGCGGATGTACGAGGACAAGGAAAACCGGAAAGCCGGGCGATGAGGCGGACGCGCGGGTGAAGGAATCGGCGGGGACGCTGCTTTACCGGCGGAACGGCTTCATGGTCGAGGTCCTCATCGTGCACCCTTCGGGTCATTACAACCGCCGCGCGCCCTGGAGCATCCCCAAGGGCAAGCCCGAGCCCGGGGAGGACCTGGAGACCGCGGCCCGGCGCGAGACCCGGGAAGAGACGGGCCTCCTGGCCGGCGAGCTGAGGCCGATCGGCAGCATCGAGCTCGCCAAGAGCCGGAAGCGCGTCCACGGCTTCGCGGGCCCCGCTCCCGACACGACCGCGCCACGCTGCGCCTCCTGGGAGGTCGACCGCGCGCAGTTCGTGCCGGTCGACCGGGCCCGGGATATGCTGCACCCGGCCCAGGCGCCGTTCGTGGACCGTCTGCTGGACCTGCTGAAGGGGGAGTGACCGGGCGCACAGTCGGGGCCCGCGCCCGCTCGTTACTTCAGGTCGAGACCTCCCGGGGCCCCAACCGCCCGCCTCTTGGCGGCCAGCCGGGCGATGGGCAGCGAGGGCCTCGGGGGGTCTGCCAAGCTCAGCGGGGCGCAGCCATCCGCGCGGCCATGGGCAGGCCGGCCACGCGGCGCGCGAGACGGGGGATCGACCGAAGGGCGGCCAGCCGGGCCGTGGCGGGCGCCGGCAGGGCCGTCCCCGACGTCCCCGCCTCAATCTCCCGGCGTCCGAAAGCCTTCGGCTCGCCGACCACGGTCATACCCAGCCGCTCGGCCACCGCGAGCACGCTGGCCATCACCACCGAGCGCAGGCGCGCCCCGGAGACGCGCAGCCAGACCACCCAGGCCAGGAGCAGCGGGCTCAGGGCGAGCGCGGCCACCGGCCGGATGCCCCAGGCGAAGACCAGCAGGTAGCCGAGCAGCACCAGCAGCGCCTTCTGGAAGAGGGTGGCCGCGGGCTTGAGGCGCACGCGGGTGAGGCCCTTGCCGCCGCCGTGGTTCTCGGTCACGGTCACGAGGTCGGCCTTGCACCAGCGGTCCCCGTAGAACCGCACGTCGTGGCCGTTCCAGCCGGGATCCACGCGCACGAACCAGCCGGCCTCGGCGGTCAGGCTCAGGACCGACTCGAGCAGCTTCTCGCGGCCCACCCCGTCCTCGCTCCAGAGGTCGAGCTGCCGGCGGCGGAGCAAGCCTCCCGCCCGGTTCTCCCAGACCCGCCGCAGGCCGTGCAGGGCCTCCGGGATCACGATCGTCTCGAACCGGGTCTTGTAGCGCGCCCAGCCGCGCTCCACCGGCTGCGCCACGTGCATGGCGGCGATCAGCAGGCGCGACCACCAACGACGCTGGTGCTCCGGCAGGCTGGCCTGGCCCGCCACCAGGGTGCTCACTCCGACCGTGGTGAGCAGCATCAGCACGGGCAGGATCAGCAGGGGGTTCGCGAGGGGTGAGTAGGCGAAAGGGCCGAGCACTCCCGCCCGGGCGAGGACGGCGCCCGGGTTCAGGACCGGAGCCAGGCCGAGCATGAGCACCACCGCGGCCCACCACTCCAGGCTCAGGACCATGAGCGGCCACCAGACCTGGGGCGCGCTGTAGATCGTCTGGAACATCCCGCTCCCGAAGACGCCCCGATGGATGATCGGGTCGCCCACGGAAAGGGCGAGGCCGGCCCGGGTGTAGATGCGGCCCTTCCAGGAAAGGTCGGCCCGGAAGCCGCGGAACTTCTCGGGGTGCTTGCGCTTCAGGAGCCCCTCGGCATCGCCGTAGCCGCGCTGCTGTTTCAGGTAGGCCTTGACGGTGGCGCGGCGGTGGTGCCAGACCATGGCCGCGGGAGCGAAGACGATCTGGTCCCCCTCCTCCTGCAGCCGCCAGCACAGGTCCACGTCGTCGCCCGCCTTGGTGTAGACGGGGTCGAAGCCGGAGGTCGCCCGCAGGCGGTCGGCCCAGAAGGCCATGTTGCAGCCGGGGACGTGCTCGGCCACGTTGTCGTCGATCAGGATGTGGGCCGGGGTGCCCGGGCTCGCGGAGACGCAAGCCGCGACGGGGCCGTCCTTGGTGGGGAGGAGGTTCGGTCCCCCCGCGCCGGTGGCTCCGGTCTCGAGAAGCTTCTTCACCAGGAAGTAGAGCCAGTCGGGGTCGGCGAAGCAGTCGTCGTCGGTGTAGGCGATGATCTCGCCCCGCGCCAGCCCCATCCCCACGTTGCGCGCCACCGAGAGGCCGCGGTTCGGCTGGGCGTGGTAGCGGATGTCAGGGTAGCGGGCCGCGATCTCGGGCACCGTGTCGGTGGAGCCGTCGTTGACGAGGATGACCTCGTAGTCCGGGTAGCGGAGCGTCTCCAGCGAGCGCAGGCAGCCGTCGAGGGTCTTCGAGCCGTTGTAGCTGCAGACCACGACCGACACCTTGGGATAGCGCGGCAGGGCGGGCAGCGGGCTCTCCTCGCGGAAGACCTTCGCCACCCGGTGGAAGGCGGGCTTGGGCGAGCGGTCGCGCCGGACCAGGCCAAAGGCCCAGTCCGTGATCGGATGGCCGCCCGTGAACCACTCGTCCGTATAGGAAAAGCAGCAGGTCCCGGCCAGGCCCTGGCCGTAGACCTCGTCGAGGTGCATGGCCAGGAGCTCCGCCTGCTCCTCCTCGCCGTTACGCAGCGAGTCGATCCCGTATTCCCCGAGGACGAGCGGCTTCTCGTCCGCCTGGTTCTGCAGGCGCTGCAGGTAGGCCCGGAACTTCTCCCGCCGGTGGAGGTAGACGTTCATGGTGTAGAAGTCCACCGACCGGGGGTGCAGGTACTCGGTGGGGGGGAAGCTGGCGAACGTGACCAGCGACCGGGGGTCTTCCTGATGGGCAATGTCGACCAGCTCGTCGATGAAGCGCTCGACCTTCTCGTGGCCCAGCCAGCGCACGACGTCGGAGGGAACCTCGTTCACGACCGACAGGGCGAAGAGGGCGGGGTGCTCCCGGCCCGCGCGCGCGGCCTCCCGCACCGCGCGGCGGCCCGTCTCCATGTCCTCCCTGCTCTCGAGGAAGCAGCGGTGCTTGGACCACGGGACGTCCACGAAGACCTTGAGGCCGAAGGCGTGGGCGGTGTCGAGCAGCTCCCGCGGCGGCACGTGGTACACGCGGATCGTGTTCCCGCCCAGGCCGCGGATCTGGCGGAGGTCGGCCTCCAGCTGATGCTTAACAGGGAGGGCGACGCCGCTGGCCTGCGGCTCGAAGGGTCCGTAGGTCACTCCCTTGACCCAGAACTTCTGGTCGCCGAGACGGAAGAACTTCCCGTCGAGCGTGACCCGAGAGGCCTGCGGCGCGGCTGCACCAATTGGGGCAGCATCCTGCCCCAGGGCGTGCATCCCCGCTTGCAGCTCCCTGGCCTCCGGCCCCGCATCCCAACGCATCCGCCCTCGAAGCACACCCACGAAGTCCCTCCCAATCAGTCACTTGTGCCGGCCACTCCCTCCGGGCGGCCCGATCACGCCCGCTCCCTGTCAGCGCAATGTCGCGGGGACGTCATGATCCATGGCAAGAGCGCTGCCAAGCCTCGCTTCGGGACTCCGCTCTGAGTTCTGTCTAACGACCCAGGCGGCGCGCCGAGGCGATCAACATGTAGCCGGAGGCGGGGACGAGCGCGTCGAGGCGCGAGACGGCCCACACGAACGGGTAGATCGCGGCGTAAGCCCGGAACATCTTCCGGTGCTTTGCCACGTCATCCCCCGTGACGACCAGGCCCTTGGCCGAGCCCCCCTTGCCGAGGCGCCCGACCCCCCAATGGATCGCGGTGTCCACCGCCTCGGAAAAGAACCGCGAGTAGGTGCGGTGCCGCTCCAGCTCGAACTGCGGGGCCAGCAGCTCCCGCAGCCGCTCACTCGTGTAGCCCGGGCGCACGTGGCCGTGCTTCTCGTCGGTCTGGCCGATCGCGTGGCGGAAGCGGCGCAGCAGGGTCCGCTTCAAGTGCGGGGTGTTGACCACCAGGCGCCCCCCTGGCCGCGTGATCCGGGCCAGCTCGGCGGCGAAAGCCCGCTCGTCCGGGACGTGCTCGAGCATGTCGACCACGGCCACCCGGTCGAAGACGGCGCTCGGGAACGGCAGGCGGTCCCCGCGCACGAGGTGGACGTCGGTCTCGACGAGGCCGCGGATCGACGCGACCGCCTCCTCCGTCAGGTCGCCCGAAGCCCAGCTTCCACCCCCCTCGCGCAGGAGCAGGCTCACGACCCCGTTGTCGGAGCCCAGGTCGAGGCAGCGCAGGCCCGCGGTCGGTCCCAGCAGGCGACCGATCTCGGCGAGCTTCCGCTGCTTCAGGACCGACTTGCGGAACAGGGCCACCGCCCAGTCGCGGTCAGCCACGGCGCTCCAGCCGCGAGATGACCGGCGAGCCGAGGAGGGCGGTGAGGCCCAGGGCGCGCGCGCCGCCCTCCAGCCCCCGCGCGAGGGGCGCGCTCCCGAGGGCGCGGTAGAGCGCCATGGGGAGGAGGAACTGGGGGCGGCGGGCGGTGGCGAAGAAGCCGGCGGCGGCGAAGGCCGAGGCCACCTCGGCGTCACGGAAGACCGTGAACGGCCGCGTGTTCCCCTCCACACCCCGCTTGAGCCCGAAGAGAGCCCCCGACGCCACGTTCAGGCTGCGGCGCGTCGGGTAGTCCACGACCACGGCCCGGCGCGCCAGGCGCGCCAGCTCGGCGATCAAGGCCGCCCAGCGCGTCACGTGGGGGAGCAGGCGGAAGGCCAGCACCACGTCGAAGGACCGGTCCGGCCACGGCGCGTGCAGCAAGTCGCCGGCGCGGAACCCCACCCGGCCATCGTCGGTCCAGGGACGGAGGCGGGCGGCGCAGGCGGGATCGCTCCCGTAGACGGTGACCGCGTGCCCCGCGTCCACCAGCGGCCCCGCGAGCTGGGCGTGGCCGCCGCCCACCTCGAGCACCGCGGCCCCCGGCCAGGGGCGGAGCAGCTCGAGCACCGTGCGGGCCTGCGCGTCGAGAAAGAAGGCCCCCAACGGGCCGGCGAACCGCCGCGCATAGCCCTCCGAAGAGGTCTCGACGTCGGCATCCTCCCGCCCTTCGCTCGGCCCCGGCACCGGACGATGCTAGAGGATGAAGGCCACGGGCGCGAAATCGCCCCTGGGGTATCCTTCGCCGCGCGCATGTCCCCCCCCGAATCCGCCCATCCCCACCGGCCCTTCGAGCCCGTCGTCGAGGCCGCCCTGCTCCTGATGTGCGTCTTCTGGGCCCTGAACGTGATCGTTCTCAAGGTGCTGCTGCGGGGCTTGACGCCCGCGGCCCTCTCCGCCGGCCGCTATCTCCTGGTCAGCGCGCTCGCGGTCGTCGTCGCCACCGCGCGGAAGGGCCCGTGGACGGTCGCGCGGCGCGACCTGCCGCGGGCCCTGCTCTCCGGCGTGCTCGGAGTGGCCCTGTATCAGGTCCTCTTCATGGAGGGGCTGAAGCGGACGAGCGCGTTCGCCACCAACCTGCTGCAGGGGACGGAGCCGCTCTTCGCCCTCGGCCTTCTCCGCGCTTTCGCGGAAGCGCGCGTCACCGCGCGGCAGTGGGGGGGCGTCCTGGTGGCGCTCGCCGGCGCCGGGCTCTTCTTCGTGGAAGGAGCGGCCGGGGGAGGGCGTCTGGCCTTCGGGGTGGGCGATCTCCTCAATGTGGTGGGGGCTCTGGTCTTTGCCCTCTACGGCCTCGTGAGCGGGCCGCTCTTCTCGCGCTATCCCGGACACACGGCCATGATGGTCACCATGGTGACGGGCACCCTCCCCCTCGCCGCCTGGGCGCAGGCCGACCTGCGCGCGGTGGCCTGGACGCAGCTCGGCCCGGCCGTCTGGACGGCGCTTCTCTTCTCCAGCCTGCTGCCGCTCTACCTGGGCATGTGGATCTGGAACTGGGCCGTGGTCCGGAAGGGCCTGGACCATGCCTCGCTCTACATCTTCGTGGACATCGTGCTCTCGGGCTTCTTCGCCTACGCGCTCCTGGGGGAGCGCTTCGGCCAGCGGCGTCTGCTCGGCGCCGCCGTCATCCTCACGGGGGTGTATCTGGCCCGGTCGGGGGAGGAGGCCTAGGCCCGGCGGAGCAGGTCGATGAGGGCGCGCAGCATGTCGTTGTCGGTGAGGATGCCGATCACGCGTCCCTCCTCCACCACGGGCAGGGCGCCGTACTTCGTGGAGTGCAGGATCTCGACCGCCTCCACGAGGGGCTGGGCGGCGGTCGCGGTCACGGGGTTCTGGACCATGATCCGCGAGATCGGCGTCCCCTCCATCACCCGGTTGAAGTCGTCCTGGGAGTCGGTGAGGGTCGAGGGCTCTTCCCGCTTCAAGTCCCCCTCCACGACCAGGCCCACCAGCATTCCGCCCAGCACAACCGGGATGCGGCGCACTCCCCGGAGGCGCATCACCTCGAGGGCGCGCATCAGGCTGTCCTCCGGCTCCAGGGTGATCGGGTCCGCGGTCATGTAGTCGCCGACCGTGAGCTGCCGCGGCTTCGCCACGTCCTTCATCCTACAACCAGGCGGGCGCGCAGGTCGTGTGCCGGCTCACACGCCCTTCACGGCTGCGTCCTCGGGCACCGCGGGCGGCGGCTCTGGTGGAGGCACCTCGGGCGACGGCTCCGTCTCGGGCACCTCGGGCGACGGCTCGGTTTCGGGCACCTCGGGCGGCGGCTCCGGTTCGAGAACCTCGGGCGGCGGCTCGGTGCCCAGGCCCGCCACCTCCTTCTCGATGTAGCCGGCGCTGGCCATCAGCCAGAGCACCCTCTTCTGCGCGCGCGCGAAGCGGGCCGGGCTCACGACGGGGTTGATGCGACGCGGGTTGGGGATCATGGCCACGAGACCGGCGGCCTCGATCGGGAGGAGGTCGGCGGCCGACTTGCCGTAGTACGCGTGGGCCGCCGCCTCGCAGCCGTAGATGCCGTCCCCCCACTCGATCACGTTCAGGTAGAGGGCGAGGATGCGAACCTTGGGAAGGTCCTGCTCGAGCCACCAGGCGACGATCAGCTCGCGCAGCTTGCGGCTGAGGCTCCGGCGCGTGTCGAAGAACAGGTTCTTGGCGAGCTGCTGGGTGATGGTGCTGCCGCCACGGACGGCACGTCCCTTCTTGACGTTCGCCTCCACCGACTCCTGGATCGCGTTCCAGTCGACTCCCTCGTGGCCGAAGAACTTCTGGTCTTCGGACGCGATCACCGCCTGGATCAGGCTGCGGGACACCTGCTGGAGGGGGATCCACACCTGGACGGTGCGGAGGCTCCGCCCCCGGGCCCTCGCCTCGGCCTCCCCCTGGCGCATGAGGCTCGTCGGGCCGGGGTCCTTCGCGGCGAGGGCGCGCACCTCGGCGCGTGGGGGGAGGCCCGCCAGTACGTAGACCCCATAGCCGAGGAGGCCGGCGGCCGCGAGCAGAGAAGCGGCGAGCAGGCGGCGCCTCATGACCGGTCGGCAGGTTAGGCGACGCCTCGATGGCGTGTCAATCACGCATCTCCTAAGATCGAATTCCCGGCGCGGTTGGGGAGGCCGCGGACTTGGACTTCAACCTGAGCGAGGAGCAGCGGCTCCTCAAGAAGACGGTGCGGGAGTTCGCGGAGGGGGAGTTGGCTCCCCACTCCCGCGAGTGGGACGAGAAGCAGGCCTTCCCGCGCGAGGTCTTCGCCAAGCTGGCCGAGCTCGGCCTCATGGGGGTGGCCTGGCCCACCGAGTACGGTGGCTCGGGCATGTCGACCCTGGACTGGGCCGTGGTCATGGAGGAGCTGTCGCGGGTGGACGCGGGGGTGGCGCTGTCGCTGGCCGCCCACCACAGCCTGTGCTCGGCCCACATCTTCCTGGCGGGGAGCGAGGAGCAGAAGAAGAAGCACCTGGTGCCGCTGGCCCGGGGGGAAAAGGTCGGCTGCTGGGGCCTCACCGAGAACAGCGCCGGCTCCGACGCGGGGGGCACCAAGACCACCGCCGTGCGCGACGGCGCCCACTGGGTGCTGAGCGGATCGAAGACCTTCATCACCAACGGCCGGGTGGCCGACACCGCGGTGGTCATGGCGGTGACCGACCGCAGCAAGGGCAAGAAGGGCATCTCGGCCTTCATCGTGGAGCAGGGCACGAAGGGCTTCCGGGCGGGCAAGAAGGAGGACAAGCTGGGGGTGCGCTCCTCCGACACCTCCGAGCTCGTGTTCGAGGACTGCCGGATCCCCGTCGCCAACCTGCTGGGCGTCGAGGGGATGGGCTTCATCGACACCCTGCGGATCCTCGACCGGGGCCGCATCGGCATCGCCGCCTTCTCGGTGGGGATCGCCCAGGCCGCCCTCGAGGCCTCGATGAAGTACGCGAAGGACCGCAAGCAGTTCGGCCACGCGATCGCGGACTTCCAGGCGGTGCAGTTCAAGATCGCGGAGATGGCCACCACGGTGGCGGCGGCCCGGCTCCTCACCTGGCGCGCGGCCAGCCTGCGCGACGAGGGGCGCGAGCACACCGCGGAGTCCTCGATGGCCAAGCTCTTCGCGGGCGAGGCCGCGGTCGACATCGCCCTCGACGCCATCCAGATCCACGGCGGCTACGGCTACACCAAGGACTACCCGGTCGAGCGCTACCTGCGCGACGCCAAGCTGGGGACGATCGGAGAGGGGACGAGCGAGGTCCAGCGCCTGGTGATCGCCCGCGAGCTCCTCGGTCTGCGGGGGATGGTCCGATAGGCCGTGGGCGCCCCCGCGTCGCTCGACCTTGGCGTGCTGGGCGGCGACGTGCGCGCGATCGCGCGCGCGATCAGCCTGGTGGAGGACGGCCGGCCGGAGGCCCGTGACCTCCTGGCCGCGCTCTACCCGAAGGCGGGGGCCGCCCTGGTGGTCGGGGTGACGGGACCGCCGGGGGCGGGGAAGTCGACCCTGGTCGATCGTCTGACCGCCCACCTCCGGCGGCAGGGCAGGACGGTGGGGATCGTGGCCGTGGACCCGACCTCGCCCTTCAGCGGGGGCGCGATCCTGGGGGACCGCATCCGCATGCAGGCCCACGCCCTCGATCCGGAGGTCTTCATCCGCTCCATGGCCACCCGCGGCCATCTGGGCGGCCTGGCCGCGGCCACCGGCCACGTGCTGACCGTGCTCGCGGCCGCGGGCAAGGACGTGATCCTGGTCGAGACGGTGGGGGTGGGCCAGGACGAGGTCGAGATCGTGGGGACGGCCGACGTCAGCGTGGTCGTGCTCGTGCCCGGCCTGGGCGACGAGGTGCAGGCCCTCAAGGCGGGGATCATGGAGATCGCGGACGTGTTCGTGGTGAACAAGGCCGACCGCGAGGGGGCCGGCCGCTTGGTGGCCGAGATCGAGTCGATGCTGTCCCTCGCCGGCCACGGCGGCCACGTGCCCGCGATCGTCCAGACGATGGCGGTGGAGGACCGCGGGACCCCCGAGCTCCTGGCCGCGGTCGAGGACTTCCGGCGGAGAGCCGACGCTTCGGGCCTCCTGGCCCGGAAGCGGCGCGCCCAGGTCCGGCGCCAGCTCGAGGAGACCGTGCGCGATCGGCTTCAGGGGCACGTCTGGTCGCGAGTCGTGACCGCCGAGGAGCGGGAGCGGCTGGTGGATCGCCTCCTCGCCCGCGAGCTCGACCCGTTCACCGCCGCCGACGCGGTCCTGCGCAAGATGGGAATGTCATGACGGGGCGCGGGGAGGCTCGATGATCAAACGGCCGCTGAAGATCGACCATCTGGGGATCGCGGTTCCCGACCTGGGCGAGGCCAGCAAGGCCTGGGAAGCCCTCGGCTTCACCGTGGAGGCCGTGCACGACGTGCCGACCGAGAAGGTGAAGGCCGCGTTCCTGCCCATCGGCGAGTCGCACCTCGAGCTGCTCCAGCCCACCGACCCGACCTCGGTGATCGCGAAGTTCCTGGAGCGGCGACGCGGCCTGCACCACGTGTGCGTCCTGGTCGAGGACCTGGAGGCCACCCTGGCCGAGATGAAGGCCCGGGGCGTCCGGCTCATCGACGAGGAGCCCCGCGCGGGCGCCGGGGGCTGCCGGGTGGCCTTCGTCCATCCCGACGCGACGGGCGGGGTCCTGCTCGAGCTGAAGGAAGACAAGAGCGCCTCCGGATAGGAGACCCTTGCCGGGAGCGAGCGGGCGCCCGAGAGCGACCTCTAGAGGTTCCCGCAGCGGCTACCCTCGCGAACTCAGCACGGACCTCGTGCAGCCTCGCCCATTGGCTCGGCAGGAAGGCCGCGCCTCCGCTACATCTAGTCTGTAGATACATAGTCATCGCCACGGCAGGATTGGCGCCAGTGGCCACCGACCCAGACCTGAACCGTTTCCTCGCAGTCAACCTCCGAAGGCTTCGCGGCACGCTGGGCCTTTCGCAGGAGAAGTTCGCCGAGCAATGTGGGCTGCACCGGACCTACGTAGGCGCGATCGAGCGCGGTGAGCGGAATGTAACACTCAAGACGCTGGAGCATATCGCCCAGGCGTTAGGTGTGGAGCCCGCCCAGCTCCTCAAACGCTCCCGCTGACGAGATGCCGTCGCCCTATGTTGGTCTCGATCCCTCCAAATGGTCGAGCAGGACCAAGAAGCTCGTGCAAGCACATCCGCTCAAGGCCGAGGAAATCGTGGAAGTGGTCCTCAGCGCGTGGCTCGCAATCTTCGAATCAAGGATCGGGCCGAAGGGGTTCCAGATCGGACCTGACATCACGCCGAAGCCGCAGATCATGGGCTTCTTCTTGCACGAACTCATTCCTCTCGAGTTCGCAACGCGGCACCCGGGCGAATGGTCCGCGGAGCGAACTGCGGGCGACAAGGACATCGTTTGCCTCTTCAACCCCGAATTCTCGATCGAGCTGAAGACCTCGTCGCACCCCTCGCAGATCTTCGGGAACCGGAGCTACGCACAGACAGGGCTGTCCACGAAAAAAAGCAAGGCTGGATACTACCTCGCGGTTAACTTCGAGAGCTTCAAGAAGGGCAAGGCCCCGGAGATCAGACGGATCCGCTTCGGATGGCTCGACGCGTCCGACTGGATCGGCCAGCGGGCGCAAACGGGGCAGCAGGCTCGCCTGAATCCAGCCGCCGAGCGCTCGAAGCTAGTCATGCTATTCGAGCGGTAGCGGGCTTACTCGGCAAAGAGGACCCGCTGCTGCTCTCGCAGGCGCTGTTCCTCGAACTCCCGGTCAATGCGTTCCGCCGCGAGGTCGACATACGCCCGGTTCAGCTCGATCCCAACGACTACTCGATTGCTCCGCAGAGCTGCCACGGCCGTCGAGCCCGATCCCATGAAGGGATCTAGGACTAGCTCGTTCTGCATGCTGCACGCGTTGAGGATCCGATCGATGACCGCCACCGGAAACTGGGCCGGGTGAGGCGTTCGCTCTGGAGAGCTTCTATTCTCGCCCGAGGTCACCTTGGGAATCTGCCACACGTCAGTAGGGTTCTTTCCCAAAGGGTTGCACTTGAGCTTCCCGTTCTTCTTCTGTTTGGGATACTTCACGTCGGGGTCGCGTACCGCGTCGAGGTTGAAGGTGTATGCTCGCGGGTCCTTGACACACCAGAGGAACTTCTCGTTCCGCGGCGAAAAGTTCGCCTTACAGGCAACGCCGGCGCCGTAGTTCCAGACGATCTCCTGGATGAGGTAGAAGGGAATTCGATCCCACAGCAAGTAAGGTATGGGTATCGCCCTGGCCCGGCTGGGCATCTCCATGTAACCAAGATTGAGCCAGAAGGCCCCGGTCGGGTGCGTCACGCGGTGGATCTCGCGAATCCACCCACCACACCAGGCGAGGTAGTCTTCGGTTGGTCTCGGTGCCTCGTAGGCCTTGCCAATGTTGTAGGGCGGCGAGGTGACCGTCAGATGGACCACATCGGGACGCAAACGGCCCATCAGCTCGAGGCAGTCGCCGTGGTACAGAAGAACTCCGGGGGCCTTGTACGTGGGTGTCCCCAAGTCACGCTCAACGAGTTCGAGGAGGTCTGCTTGGGCCATCATGGTGCTACTCATAGTATTCATACGCCTCTCTGCCGATCAAGCCCCAAGAGGATAGCCTCGCTACCGGACAGGCCGGGTCCGGCCGGGAGTTGAACTCACTTTAGAGTCCGCGGTCACGAGGATCTCCCCACGTCGGTATAGGCCGCCTCCCGGAAAACGCCTGATCCACCGCTTCCAACACCGAGATCTCCATCAGGTTGGCCAGCCCGGCAGAGACCCGGACTTGCTCTCGCCGCCGATCTGGTGGATCAACTGGTGCATGCCCGGTAAACGCCGTACACGTGGGGGCTCCCCGAGGGCCTCAGACCATGCAGCCCCGGTTCGACGAGACGCTCTCGGGCATGGCCGGATGACCTGATCCAGACCCGCGGGGATCGGCTGTGAAGGCATTGGGCTTCTGTATGATAGCGAGAGCTGGCGGACGGTGATACGGCCCGTGTCCGTGACCTCGTGGTTCGGCGCCCTTTCCAACGCCTGAGAGCGCGTGACGGCGCGGTTCTTGCGCTATCCTGCGTTCGTCATGTTCGAGCGTGCGGCGTTCGAGCGAGACGACGGGAGCCCTAACGTCCCTGGCGAGCACTCGCCGTGGACGGAATGGGTTTCTGCTTCGGCCACCCTCAACTACTGCTGCGATGACCCAGCGCTCGACTGGCTCGAGGGTTTTGGCGAGAGCAAAGGCTTCAGCCGAGATGACCAGCTGCCAGGATATGACGCCCGAACCGACTTCCGCGCTTTCCTTCGGCAGCGGGCCGCCGAGTTCGAGACAGTGGTCACCGACCATCTCGCCCACCGGTTCGGGCTCGTGCGCATCGCGCGGAAACCTGCTGACGTTCGGAGCCGAGCCTTCGCTGAAGCCACCTTGGCAGCGATGCGCGATCGCGCCGAGGTCGTCGCCCAGGGCGTTCTTTGGAATCCGGAAACTCAAGTCTACGGTGCCGCTGATCTGCTCATCCGTTCGGACATCCTTCATACCATCTTCCCGAGCGCCCTCTCGGAGGACGAGGCCGGGCTAACCGCTCCGGGTCTCCCGGCAGGCTCACGCCACTACCGCGTCGTGGACATCAAGTTCACCACGCTGGACCTCTTGAAGGACGGCCAAGCCGCAAGCGACCACCTCAAGCACATGGTCCAGGTCTGGCTCTACAACGAGGCACTGGGCCGGCTGCAAGGCTTCGTTCCAACCTCTGCCTTCCTCCTTGGCCGAAGGTGGAGGGCTGGCTCCAAGCAGCGTGGCACATCGGCCCTCGAGCGCCTCGCTCGGGTTGAGGGGGATCGCGGCTTCGACAGCTGGGGAATGAGCCTGCGGGAGATCGGCCTTGCGGCCTGTTCGTGGGTGCGTCGCGTCGCAACAGAAGGAGCGGGCTGGCAGGCTTGCCCCGAGCCCTCGGTCGCTGAGCTGAGACCGAACCCGCACCGTACAGACGATCAGCCCTGGCATCAGGCGAAGCTCAAGATCGTTCACGATCTGGCTGATCTCGCGGTACTGCCACGAGTCACACCCGAGAAGCGCGCGACAGCCCTCGCAGCTGGCCTGAAACACTGGACGGATGCTGGATGTACGGCGGCGCGCCTCGGCATCACGGGAGAGAAGGCTGCGCCGCTCGTGGACGCTGTCATTCGCGCAAACCACTCTCCCGCTGACGGTCCGATCGTCTTCCCCGAGCGCGTGACTGCCAACGAGTCACTCTGGCGGGCGCCCGCCGTCGCCGATTTCTACGTTGATTTCGAGACAGTCAATGATTTGGACGAGGACTTCTCGCATTTTCCTGAGGCCAACGGCCAGCCGCTGATCTTCATGATTGGTTGTGGCCATCTCTCGGGCCCGCCCGAAGGCCCTCGGTGGGAATTCCGCGTCTTCACGGTGCGCACGCTGGCGGAAACGGAGGAGCGGCGGATCATCGAAGAGTGGCTCGATCATCTCCGACGGGTTTGCGCCGACCGAGACACGCCGCTGGAGCAGGCCAGAATCTTCCATTGGTCCCCAGCGGAGACGAGCAGCCTCACTGAAGCATACAACGCTGCCATCGTTCGCCAAGGCTCTCCACCGTGGCCGAAGCTACCGTGGGTCGACCTGCTGAACCGGCTGATGAAGGAGCAGCCGGTTACGGTTCGTGGTGCCTTCGCGTTCGGCCTAAAAGCGATCGCCAAGGCCATGCACGCCCACGGCCTCATCCAGACCCTCTGGAGTGATGGCCCCGCGGACGGCCTTGGTGCCATGGTCGGAGCGTGGTGGTGTCATCGCGAGGCATCACGCCGCGGTGCCGCGATGACGGACCTTGACTTGATGCGCGAGATCGAACGCTACAACGAGGTCGACTGCAAGGTCATGGCCGAGGTGCTGGCCTTCCTGAGACAGAACCGTTAGGCAGCGAAAGATCACATTACAACGATTGGCCCCCACGCTGGTGGAACCAACGGGGGGTCACAGAGAAGCCGGCGCCGCATTCGCTGAAGTGCCATAATGTGGCAAGCAAGTAGTCGCAGAACACTCTTGATGGTCGGTCGGAGGGGTGGAGTGATGCAGACCCACGACCTCGTGCGGCAGGTCCGTCAGCTCGAACAGGCCCTCTCGTCGGACAAGATCGCGGTTGCCGTCCTGCTAGGAGCGGGGTGTGGATCGTCGATCCGCGTGATCGACGGCGGAGCGGAGCAACCGCTTGTCCCGGACATTGCGGGACTCACGCGCGAGGTTGGGACACGGCTCAGCGCCCGAGACGACCTTCGGGAGCCCTATGCAGGGGTGCTCCGGCAGTTAGGCGAGGACGGGAACGGAGCGCCTAATGTCGAGGACATTCTCAGCCATGTACGGACACTCCGACAAGCAGCGGGCAGGTCGGAGGCGCGCGGCCTCAAGGCTGAGATTCTGAGCATCTGGACAACGAGATCTGCCGTATCACCCAGGCTTGTGTCGATAAGGCTCTGCCTGTTCGCGTGACCGGCTACCATCGCCTCGCGAGTTGGATCTCCTCCATCCGCCGCGAGTACGCCGTCGAGGCATTTACGACCAACTACGATCTCCTTATGGAGCAGGCGTTGGAGGCTCAACGCGTTCCCTACTTTGACGGCTTCGTCGGATCGCGTCAGGCGTTCTTCGACCCAAGTTCGATGGCCACGGACACCGACCACTTCCCTTCCCATTGGTGCCGGCTCTGGAAGCTGCATGGATCCGTAAACTGGTGGCGCAACGGGGAAGGCGTGGTGTCGCGAGGCGGCACCCCCAGCCAAATGGCACCGCTCATCTACCCCTCACACCTCAAGTACGAAGAGAGTCGTCGTATGCCCTACCTCGCTATGATCGACCGCCTTCGCGGGCATCTGAGACGCACGCGAGCGGTAGTGGTCACTTGCGGATTCTCCTTCGCAGACCAGCACCTCAACGAGGTCCTCGACGGGGGGCTCCAGGGCAACCCGACTGCGGTGTGCTTTGGCCTCCTGCACGGTGAGGTCGCCAAATATGGCCAGGCCGTTCAGCTCGCTCTGAGGCGGTCCAACCTGAATCTATGGGCGCGTGATCGCGCCGTGGTGGGCACAAAAGAGGGCGACTGGATCCTTAGAGGACAGGCGGAGACGCCTCCGCTCTGGTTAGCAGAGTCGGCGCAGCCCGAAAAGGAACCTCCCAAGGTAGAAGACGGGCGCCGCTGCCGCTTGCATCTCGGCGATTTCACGTGCTTCGGGGAGTTTCTCGCTGAGCAGATGGGAAGCCCACCTGAGGGCGTGAGGACAACAGATGGGGCGTAAGGCAACCCACCTCGGTACTGTCCAGGACGTCAAGGGTGCCACCATCCGCGTCGCCCTCGATCCAGCAACGGTGTCGGGGGTGAGCTTCGTGGACGGCGAAGCCTACCGGATAGGGCAGGTCGGGAGCTTCGTGCGGATCCCGCTGGGCTACGTGAGCCTCTTCGGGATCGTTTCCCAGGTCGGCGCCGGGGCAGTGCCCGAGGGCCTTGCTGAGAAGCAGCCCTTCGGAAATCGTTGGATGACGGTGCAGCTCGTCGGAGAAGCGCGCGGCCGAGGGCTCTTCGAGCGCGGCGTGGCTCAGTACCCAACCATCGACGACGAGGTCCATTTGGTGACGGCGGCGGACCTCTCGAGAATCTACGGTCGGCCAGCAGACGCGCGATTTGTACGCGTGGGCCACTTGGCCAGCTCCGAGTCTATCCCGGCATTCGTGGACATCCCGCGTCTCGTGACCCGACACAGTGCAGTTGTCGGGGCGACAGGAGCCGGCAAGTCCACAACGGTTGCGGGCCTCCTCTTGTCACTGTCCGGCAACCGATACCCGTCAACGCGAATCGTCGTCTTCGACCTCCATGGGGAGTATGCGCGGGCTTTGGGCGACCGGGCCACCGTCTTTCGGGTCACCCCGGATTCGGAACGCGGTGAGCAACCCCTGTGCATTCCCTACTGGGCTTTGACCTTTGACGAACTACTGCCATTGACGCTCGGAACGCTCGACGATGCCAGTCGAGCAGCCGTGCTGGAGAAGATGACGGCTCTGAAGCGGTCGGCCCTGGAGAAGAAGCCTCGACCGGGAGTCAGTGTGGACACGGTCACCGTCGACTCACCCGTGCCTTTCAGCATTCGCGAGATGTGGTACGACCTCTCGTTCGAAATCCATGCCACGTATATCGAAGATCAGACCAAGCCACAGACAGAGTGGCAGCCCGCTTTCCAGGACGTGGCGGGAGCCCAGGGAGATGCTGAGACCGTGCGGCCGCCCCTCTTCCGCCCCGTTAAGAACATCGCGGGTGATCCAGAGAAGATTCGGCTGAGCCCGAGCACCCTGAACATCCGGAGGCAACTCGCCGGCCTCGGCTCGCGCCTCCGCGATCCACGGTACGGCTTTCTGTTCCAAGCCGGCGAATGGGCGCCCAATGCGCAGGGATTGCCGCAGCGGGATCTCGATTCTCTGCTACACGTGTGGCTCGGCGGGCCGCGCCCGATCACGATTCTCGACCTCTCGGGGATTCCGACCCTCGTGCTCAACGACCTCCTGGGCGCGCTCTTCCGCATCCTGTATGACGCCCTCTTCTGGGCCCGGAATCTGCCGGAGGGTGGGCGCGAGCGGCCGCTGCTGCTGGTCCTAGAGGAGGCCCATGCCTACGTCCGGCAAGAAGGCAAGGGCCCCGCAGCTGACGCAGTCAAGAGGATCGCGAAGGAAGGCCGTAAGTATGGGCTGGGCCTTATGCTCGTCAGCCAGCGCCCGTCGGAGATTGATCCAACCATCCTCTCGCAGTGTGGGACGCTATTCGCGATGCGCATGGCCAATGCGACTGACCGCGCCCACGTCACCTCCGTCGCCACGGAAAACCTGGAGGGCCTGTTCGATATGTTGCCCGTGCTGAGGACGGGCGAGGTTGTCGTGGTCGGTGAAGCCGTTAATCTCCCCGTCCGCGCCGTCGTGGACCCACTCGCCAGAGATAGGCGCCCAGATAGCGACGATCCCCGAGTAGTGGTCGCCGAGGTCGCGGGCGAAGGATTCGAAGGACCGGGTGGGTGGAACCAGCAAAGAGATCCAAGCGACTACGGTGAGGTTCTGCAACTGTGGCGCTCGCAGAATCCCCGATCGCTTCGAATCGTCAACCCCTCAGGATCGCCGGCACCGGTCGCGACCATCGTGCCAAAAGCGAACAGCTGATGAATCGGGTCGCTGTGGGTTCGACCAGCATTGCGGAGATCGGCTACGACCAGCAGACACAGACGCTGGAGATCCAGTTCCGACACGGGGGAGTTTATCAGTACTTTGACGTCCCGGTCAGTGTCCATGAGGACTTGATGGCGGCGCCATCCCAGGGTCGCTACCTGCTCGACCAGATCAAGGGCAGGTATCGCTACGCAAGAGTGTAGGCGGACGTCTGTAGGGCAGCGGCCACAGTTGCGTGCTGTCCGCTGCGCGGCGTTATCCCGCGCACGTCGCGGCCGGACGCTTCATCTCGGAAGCCATTGAAACACTGGCGTCGGTGGTCGGGATTGAACCGCCGACCTGCTCAATTACAAAAGCCAGTCGTCTTCCGCGTCCAGCTGCCTTGGGACGGATCATTACGTCGTCTCGTTCTTGGGGTTGATCACCACCCCTCGTTCCGGTCGGATCGCATCGCCATGGCGGATGTCGTCCCTACCATGCACACGCCGAGCGGTCGTTGGGAACCACGGCCGCCCTCCACCACAAGGGCGGCGAAAGCCGGGGCCATGAGGCCAGGGACGGTCACTGGGCCAAACAGCGGAGCGTAGCTGTCGTCCACGACGATCACTACAGCCATCTCCACCAAGCAGCGAAGCCCCGGGCGCGGGCGTTACCTGCCTCTACACGTACTCCCGCTCGGCCCGGCGGATGGCCTGATAACGGGCGAAGACCGCCCGGTCGTCCTCCAGGCCCAGCCACGACTTGAGGGTGCTCCCCCGGAAGGTGTGGCGCAGCATGGCCCCCGCGTGGCGCAGCACGAACCAGGGGCTGTGCGCGAGGGCGGCGGGGAAGTGGCGCGTCTTCATCCAGCGCTCCTCGCGCCAGCGCAGGAACTCGATCTCCTCCGCCGCCAGGTGCTCGCTGCGCACGACCGCGGTGGTGCCGTCGTACTCCTCGAGCCGGTCGTTGATGATCAGCCCGCGCGCGGCGAGGTCGCGGGTCATGGGGGTGGCCGGATAGGGTGTGGGGTGCTGGATGTACGGCCAGTCCACGTAGCGGCGGGCGAACTCCAGGTTGGCTTCGATGGACTCCCGGGTGTCGCCGGGGTTCCCCACGATCAGCCCCCCCACCACGAAGAGGCCGTGGCGATGGAGGGCCTCGATGGCCTTGATGGTGGCGTTGCCCACCCGTCGCCCGTGCTCGCGCTCCGCGTTCTTCGCGCTCGCCTTCAGGAAGCCGAGGTCCTCCTCCAGGACGTTCTCGATCCCCAGGAAGACGTAGCGGAAGCCGGCCTCGTGCATGAGCGGGGGGAGAGTGTCGGCGGCGCCCGCAATGGCCGAGGTCATGGCCTGCACCATGTACTCGATCCGGTGGAGGCCCGCCTCCACGATCGCCCGGCACAGCGCCTCGAAGCGCTTCACGTCGAGGGTGATGTTGTCGTCCACGATGAAGACGGCCCGCGCCCCGTGGGCCCGCGCGTCCCGGATGTCGTCGAGGACGCGCTCGAAGGAGTACCGGTGGAAGTTCCGGCCGCGCATCTCGATGATCGAGCAGAAAGTGCAGTCGAAAGTGCAGCCGCGGGAGGTCTCGATCACGTCCACCGGCCGGCCGAGCAGGGTGTAGCCGCGGAGGACCCGCGCGCTGCGCTTCGGGAGGCGGATGGCGCCGCTCTCCAGGCCGACGACCGGCCGCGCGGGGTTCGCGTGGTAGCCGTCCCCGTCGCGCCAGGTGAGCCCGGGGATGGCCGCGAAGCCCGAGCCCGCTTCGAGCGCCCTCAGCAGATCCCCAAACGTGAGCTCGCCCTCCCCCTGCACGATGAAGTCGGCGGTGCCGTCGGCCCAGGCGTCGGGGGCGAGGCTCGGGTCGTAGCCGCCCACCACCACGCGCGCCGACGGGCGCCGGGCGCGGACGAGATCGACGATCCGGCGGGCGGTCCGACGCTGGAACGTCATCACGGAAAGGCCCACCACGTCCGGCTCCCGCTCGCGGAGGAGGCGCTCCACGGTCTCCCCTACGTGCTGCTGGACCAGCACCAGGTCGGCCACCGCCACCCGGTGGTGCGGGTCCAGGTTGCCGGCGAGGGAGGTCAGGGCCCCGTTCGGCATGCGGACGGTGATCGAGGCCATGTGCTCGAACGAGTCCGGCATGGAGAGGAGGAGGACGTTCACGTGCGGCTCCCCTTCGTTGCAGGCCGACGCTCAGCCGGCTAGCATGTGCGGCTCGAAGCATGGTATGCCCCGGCCCGCCGATCCTGTCAACCGCGAAGAGGAGAGCTCCATGAGCAGCGACCGCGCCGACCTCGGGATCATCGGGGGGAGCGGGCTCTACGAGATGGAAGGCTTCGCCGAGGTGCGGGAGGTCGCGGTGGACACGCCCTTCGGCCCGCCCTCGGACCACTTCATGATTGGCATGCTGGAGGGCCGGCGGGTGGCCTTCCTGCCGCGCCACGCCCGCGGCCACCGGCTCCTCCCGGGCGAGCTCGACTATCGGGCCAACATCTTCGCCATGAAGCGTCTGGGGGTGGAGCGGATCCTCTCCGTGTCCGCGGTGGGCTCCCTCAAGGAGACCTACGCGCCCCTGCACATGGTCATCCCCGACCAGCTCCTCGACCGCACCACCCAGCGCAAGTCCACCTTCTTCGGCCGCGGGCTGGTGGCCCACGTCGCCTTCGCCCACCCGTTCTGCGGCGTGCTCTCCGCCGTGATGGCGGAAGCCTGCCGGGAGGCGGGCGCCGTCTTCCACCGGGGCGGGACGTACGTCTGCATCGACGGGCCGCACTTCTCGACCCGGGCCGAGTCGGAGCTGTACCGGTCCTGGGGAATGGACGTGATCGGGATGACCAACCTGCAGGAGGCCAAGCTCGCCCGGGAGGCCGAGATCTGCTACTCGACCCTGGCCATGGTCACGGACTACGACTGCTGGCACCCCGAGCACGACTCGGTGACCGCGGAGTCCGTCATCGCCAACCTGGGGAAGAACGCGGCCACCGCCAAGGCGGTGCTGAAATCGGCGGTGCGGCGGATCGTCCCTGGCTCTCCGCGCGAGTGCGAGTGTGCGCACGCCCTCCAGCACGCGCTCGTCACCCCCGCGAAGCTGGTCCCGGAGCAGGTCAAGAAGGAGCTCCTCCCCATCGTCGGCAAGTACATGAAGTGAACGCCCTGGAGAGTGAATGGCCATACTCGTCGTCGGCAGCGTGGCGTTCGACACCGTGGAGACCCCCTTCGGCCGCGCGGAGCGCGTGCTCGGGGGGAGCGCGTCCTTCTTCTCGGTGGCCGCCTCGTTCTTCGTCCCCGTCAACCTCGTGGGGGTGGTGGGCCGGGACTTCGGGGAGGCGCAGCTCGCGGCTTTCCGCGGCCGGAACATCGACCTCGAAGGGCTCGATCGCAGGGACGGCGAGACCTTCCACTGGCAGGGGAAGTATTCCTACGACCTGAACTCCCGGGAGACCGTCCGCACCGACCTGAACGTCTTCGAGCTCTTCAAGCCCCGCATCCCCCCCCGCTACCGCTCCTCGGAGGCGGTCTTCCTCGGCAACATCGACCCCGTGCTCCAGCGCGAGGTCCTCGAGCAGGTGGAGAAGCCGCGCATCGTGGCCTGCGACACCATGAACTTCTGGATCTCGGGCAAGCCCGAGGAGCTGCGGAAAACGCTGCGCCGGGTCGACATCCTCCTCGTCAACGACGCCGAGGCCCGCGAGCTCTCGGGGGAATGGAACCTCGTGAAGGCGGCGCGGGCCATCCGGGCCCTGGGCCCCCGGACCCTGGTCGTCAAGAAGGGAGAGCACGGAGTGCTGATGTTCGGGGAGGAAGGCTCCTTTGCCGCGCCCGCCTTCCCCCTGGAGGACGTGTTCGACCCCACAGGGGCCGGCGACACCTTCGCCGGGGGCTTCCTGGGCTACCTGGCCGGGGCCGGCCCTCCGCGGGACGCGGCGCTGCGCCGGGCGGTCATCATGGGCAGCACCCTGGCCTCCTTCTGCGTCGAGGCCTTCAGCCTGGACCGTCTGCTCACCTTGACCCGGGCCGAGATCGACGAGCGCTACCGCCGCTTCAAGCGGCTGACGCATTTCGAGGAGATTTAGCGCGGGTCCGGCGACTCCAGCATCGTGTTGACGATGGTGAGCAGCTTGTTGGCGGTGAACGGCTTGTTGATGTACATGACCGCCCCCGACTCGAAGCCCTCTGCGAGAGCCTCCCCCCCGCCCTTCGCGGTCAGGAAGATGACAGGGACGTCCTTGAGGCGGGGATCCTCCTTGATCTTCCGGCAGACCGTGAAGCCGTCGATCTCGGGCATCATCACGTCGAGGAGGACGAGGTCGAACACCTGGCCCGCGAGGAGCTTCAAGGCTTCGGCCCCGCCCGCGGCCGCCGTCACGTCGAACCCCTTCTGTTCCAGGATGGTCCTCTCGAGGCTCAAGATGTTCTCGTCATCGTCCACGACAAGGATCCTCTTGGCCATCAGGACCTCCAGGGGGTCCGATTCCGCACGGACGGGATTCTAGCACGCGGTCCGGGGCCCCATTGCTCCCGAGGGGTCCGGGCGCCCCATTGCTCGCGGGGGGTGCGGGGGCCCGTCGCCCGACCGGAGAGGAGCGATTCCATCTCCCACAGGTAGAACCAGAGCGTCTCCGGCCGCGGCTCGATGCGCGCGAGCGCCTCCGCCGCGTCGACCAGACCGCGGGCCACGCTCACGCCCGGGTCCTGGCCCGGAAGCCCCCAGCGGTCGAGGAAGCCTCGAACGAGGTTCTCGTCGCCGTCGTGCCAGGTCCCTTCGAGCGGACGGAGGAAGCGTCGCCAGCGCGCGCGCTCGGCGGCCCCCCCGGGGAGCGGACACGGCCGGCCACGGGCGACCTCCGCGAGGGCCGCCAGCCGCCGCGCGAGGAGGTCGAGGAGCGGTCCGGCCGCCCGCGCGCGCCGCGGGGAGAGCGCGCCTCGGACCAGGGCCACCAACGGGTGTGCCGCCGGACGCTTCGCCACCCCTCCCCGGCGGGAGCGGTAGCTCGCCGCAGACCCCCCACGCGCCGCACCCCGACGATCTCTCGAGGAAGAAGGAACCGTCAATCCCCCGTCACTGCGTGACGTCGAGGGTACCGCAGACTCCCGAGGCGGCGCACGCCTGGTAGGTGCCCGAAACGTAGGCGAACGCGAGGAACTGGTTGTCGGGGTGGTTCTCGCAGCCGTTGGCGAAGACGCAGGGCCCGCCGTTGGCTCTCCAGGTTGGTCCCGCGCGTCCGGTATCGGCCGCATTGCCGACCACCATCGCATCGCAGGCGAAGCGCTCCGGGTGCCCCTCCGGCCGGGTCGGGCAGAAGCGCCGCCCGTCCGTGAAGCCGATCAGCTTGCAGTACGCGCCGTTCGGACCGACGAGGGGGGTCGCGTCGAGGATGAGGCGGTTCGCTCCGTAGATGTGGATCACCACGTCCATGCGGGAGACGGCCGGCGGGCGCGGGTCCGAGCAGGAACCGCCACCGCCCACGGGCGTCGTGGGGAGCGGCTCCTCGTCGGGGGGCGGCGAGCCGGGACCCCCCGGAGTCGGCCGCGGGGTGGGCTGGGGCGCGGCCCCGATGGGGGCGATCGGGATGAGCGGAGCGGGCGTGGCGGAGGGCAGGGTGGGCTCCTCTTCGCGGATCGTGTGGCAGGCGGCGACCCCGGAGGCCGCGACCACAATTGCGAGGAGAGCCGGCGTGACCGTCATTCGATCCAGCCTGGACATGGCGGATCCCAAGGTCACACACGGCCCCGCACCTGTCAAGGCGAGGTCAGTTGATCACGAGGCTGCCGCAAAGCCCGCTGTGAGCGCAGGCCTCGAACAAGCCCTTCGTGTATGCGAAGGAGAGGAACTGGTTGTCGGGGTGGTTCTCGCAGCCGTTCTCGATGACGCACGCCTTGTGGTTGACGAACCAGGTCGGGCCGGTGCGTCCCGTGTCGTCGGCTTGTCCCATCAGCATGCCGTCGCAGGCGTACCGCTCGTTGTGCCCTTCGGGCCGGGGGGGGCAGTATCGCCGTCCGTCCGTGAAGCCGATCTTGAGGCAGTAGGCGGCGTCAGGCCCCACGAGCGGGGTGCTGTCGAGGATGAGGCGGTTCGCGCCGTGGATGTGGATCGTCACGTCGATCTTCGCCAGCGGCCCCGGGGTCGGGTTGCTGCACGGGCCGGCGGGCTCCGGGGTGGGCGTCGGCCCGGGAGCCGGGGTGGGCGTGGGGCCTGGGCCTGGGAGTGGGGTCGGCGTGGGCTTGGGGGCTGGGGTCGGCGTCGGCGTCACGCCGGGAATGCTGAAGACGGGGAGCGGGATGGACAGGGTCGGCCCGGGCGGGTTCTGGGAGGGTTGGCTGGGCAACTGCTCCGTGATCGTGTTGCAGCCGAGCAGGACGACCCCGGAAATGAAGGCGCCAACCGTGCTTTTCTTCATGACGACCCCTTATGGCTAGAAAGCGCCTTAGAAGATCACATATAACCCCTTACTATGTCAAGCTTTTTATCCTTTGATCTAAAGAAATACTTGAACACCGCCTCGGCGGCCCGGTCCGAGGCTCCCGGCGCCCCCAGGCGGACACGGATCTCGCCCAGCTCTTCTCGGACCCGGGCGAGTCGGCCGGGGTCCTCGAGCAGGGCCAGGATCTCTCCCGCCACGCGATCCGGTGCGAAGTCGGCCTGGATCAGCTCTCGCACGACCTCGCGGCCAGCGATCAAGTTGGCCATGGCGACGTGCGGAACGCGGACCATGGGCCTTCCGAGCGTGTAGGTCAAGGGGGACACGCGGTAGACCACGACCATCGGCGTGCCCAGGAGTGCCGCCTCCACGGTTGCAGTGCCCGACGCCACGAGGGCGACGGTGGCCGCGCCGAGTACAGCGTGGGTCTGGCCGGCCAAAAGCGCCACCGGCAAGCCGCGGACCGCGTCACGAAGCGCCGGCGGGTCCAGGGCGGGGGCGATCGCCAGCAAGAACTGCAGATCCGGGCGGCGGCCGGCGAGGAGACGAATGCCGCCCGCGAGCGGAGGCAGGTTGTGGCGCAACTCGGTGGCCCGGCTCCCGGGCAGGACGGCGACGACCGGCCGGGAGGGGTCGAGGCCGGCGCTGCGCAGGAACGCCTCTCGGTCCGGAGCCGGCCGAACGAGGTCGACGAGGGGATGGCCCACGAAGGTGACGGGGACGCCCGCGCGCTCGTAGATCGCCTGCTCGAAGGGAAAGATCACCAGCATGTGGGCGACGTTCCGCTGGATCTCGCGGATCCGCCAGCTCTTCCACGCCCAGATCTGCGGCGAGACGTAATACGCGACCGGCACGCGGCGGCGCTTCAGCGCGCGGGCGAGACGGAGGTTGAAGCTCGGGTAGTCGACCAGCACCGCGAGGTCGGGACGGCGGCGATCCACTTCCGCGAGCACGCGCTTGAAGATGCGCCGGAGGGTTCCGAGATGCCGCACGACCTCGACGATCCCGACCACGGCCAGGTCGCGGACGTGGCCGAGCAGCGTCGCCTGCTCCGCGAGCAAGTGCTCGCCGCCGAGTCCGAAGGCCTCGAGATCTGGGATTCGCGGCCGCAGGTGGCGCAGGAGCTCGCCCCCGTAGAGGTCGCCCGAGGGCTCTCCGCAGGAGACGAGGAGGCGTGGGGCACTCAAGGGCGGCAGTATAAGCGGGGCTGTCCCTTCCGTGGGACAGCCGTCCCCTGGACAAGCGCGGTATCATGCCCACAGGCTGAACATGCGAAGGAGCTTACGGGCGCAGGCGCCGGGCGACGACTGGGCATGTCTCTTGCACCGTTCGTCGTCGGAAGCTCGCTCGAGCGAACTTCGGGAGGCAGCGATGAGCGGTCGGCATCTCGCGGTGGCCTTGGCCTTCGGGCTCTTCGCCACATCGGTGGCGGCGGACAACGCGGTTCGGCGCGACGGCTCCTCGGGAGGTTCGCATGACGCCGGTGCGCACCAGCCGAGCGTGCACAGTTCCGGCTCGGGCTCGTCGTCCGGGTCGGGCAGCTCGAGCGGCGGCTCGACCTACATGCCGGGCGGCAGCACCTCGAGCGGCCTGACCGCCGCGCAGCGCCGCCAGCCGCGGCCGGGCACGGGCACTGGGCATCGGGGCCGCTACTACCCCGGCTCGTTCTATTACCCCTTCTACTACCCGGGCTACTACGGCGGCTATTATGGCGGCTACTACGGGAGCGCCTGGGGGCCCTACGGCGGCTTCTACGGGGGCTACTACCCCTACGGGGGGACGTTCTACCACTACGCCTACAGCGACCGCGGCGACCTGCGGCTTCTCGTCGATCCCGCCGAGGCCCGCGTCTACGTGGACGGCTACTACGCCGGGATCGTGGACGACTTCGACGGCCTCTTCCAGCGGCTCCACGTCTCGCCGGGGCGCCACGAGATCACCCTCAAGCTCGAGGGTTATCAGACGCACCGGATGAAGGTCTACGTGGGCTCCGGGTCGACCTTGAAGATCCACTACGACATGCAGAAGGGAACGGGGGAGACGGTCGAGGATCTCGCGGGGGACGTGGACGACCGCTACGCGCGGCGCAACGACCGCTACCGCCGCGACGACGACCGGTCCGACCGCGACCGCGATGCCCAGGACGAGCGGTACGACGAAGAGCGCCCCTCCGCGCGGGACGACCGCACTCCCGCCTCCGACCTGGGGCGCATGCGCCTCACGGTGCGGCCGGAAGATGCGTCGGTTTACGTGGACGGCCAGTTCAAGGGCAGCGGCCGGCAGGCCGCCGCGCTCGAGTTGAGCCCGGGAAGGCACCGGCTGGAGGTGGTGCGGCCCGGCTTCCGCACCGAGGAGCGCGACATCGAGATCCAGCCGGGCAGGACGCGGGACGTGGACGTCGAACTCCAGCGGCCCTGAGGGGCTAGCCGCCCACCGCCGTGGGCGGCGCTCCCTGCACGGCGGGCCGGTGGAAGAGCTCCTGGTAAATTCGCCCCGCGACCTCGGAGGCGCCGTGGCCGTTGCCGCGGGGCAGGAAGACCACCAGCACCAGCTCGGGGTTCTCGGCCGGGGCGTACGACGCGAACCAGCCCAGGCGCGAGCAGGAGCCGGTCTTGCCCGCCACCACCACGTCCGGGTCGAACGCGCTGGCCGCGCTCCCCTCGTTCACCGCGGCCAGGAAGCCCTCGGGGAGGCCGTCGAGGCGCGTCCCCTCGGGGAGGCGCCAGCGCTCCTTCGGAACGAAGCCCTCCGCCCCCTCCACCTGCGGCTGGAACACGATGCCCCCGTTGATGGTGGCCGAGAGCAGCACCGCGAGCTGCACGGCCGAGGTCTCGATCCCCTCGGCGTGGCTCGATAGGTGACCCACCCCGGCCAGGGGCACCGAGGAGGGGACGCGGCCCGCGGTCTCGCCGGTCAGGTTGATGCCGGTGGGCTCGCCCAGGCCGAGCAGGTGCGCGTAGCGCTGGACCTTCTCATAGCCGAGCCGCTCGCCGATCCACTCGAAGTAGGGGTTGCAGGAGACGGCGAGGGCGCGCCGCAGGTTGATCGGGCCGTGACCCGGCCACATCCAGCAGCCCTTCTCGCACGAGTAGGTCGTCTCGGGGGTGATCACGCCCTCCGAGAGCCCCGCGATCGCCACCACGATCTTGAAGACCGAGCAGGGCTGGTAGGCGCGCAGGAGGGCGCGGGAGGGGTTCACGACGGCGAGGACGCGGCCGGTCCGCGGGTCCATGGCCACCACCGCCCCCGCGGTCCCCGCCACCGCCCGGCGGCTGGCCTCCCCCACGGTGAGGTCCCAGCTCGACGCGCTCCCGGGCACGATCAGGTTGGGCAGGGCGGGCGCTCGGCTGGGCGAGCGGCGCACCCGGCGGGTCGCGGCCTCCGCGGGGGAGAGGCCCAGAGAGACGACCAGGGACAGCACCAGGGCAGAGACCGGCCCACGAAACGCGCGCATGCGGGAGAGACTAGCACGATTCCGCAGGTTGCGGCCGGGTAGCGCGTTCGCCCCTTGTGCCCGCGGGCCGCCCGGAATTAGAATCCCGGCTTTCGGCAAGGAGAGCCCCATGCCTGCCCGCGCTCGTTGGTCCTTCCTGATCCTCGGCCTCTGCCTGGCCGTCCCCGGAGTCGCGCGGGAACAGAAGCTCGACAAGGAGGACAAGGCCTTTCTCGACGGCGTGCGCCCCCTCATGCTTCCCGACGAGGAGAAGACCTACCGCGCCCTCAAGGACAAGGCGGACCGGGTGGAGTTCCAGAAGATCTTCTGGGCGCGCCGCGATCCCGACCTGGAGACGCCGCAGAACGAGTACCAGCTGGAGTACCAGGCGAAGAAGGCGGAGGCGGACAAGCAGATCAAGATCCCCGGGCGTGACGCGTCGGCCACCGACTGCGGACGCGTCTACATCCTGCTCGGCAAGCCCGACGAGGTGCAGAAGGAGCAGGCGGGGGAGAGCCCCGGGCTCCGGCAGCCCGAGACCTGGACCTACAAGGATCGCCCCGGGCAGACGTTCCAGGGGGGCAAGGCCCTGATCGGGTTCGACCAGGAGTGCAAGGCCCCCGCGGGCCTCGTCGACCAGCTCGTCCGGATCGCGGAGGCCAAGATCCTTCACCCCAACATCGACTACCGGGTGAAGGACGGCCGGCTCACGAAGCTGGCCGACCTGCTTCCCAAGCCTAGCCCGGCCCAGACGCTGCTGAAGGAGCCGCGCCAGGACTTCCCGGTCGCGGCCCAGGTGTCGTACCTCAAGGTGCAGGACGGCGGCAGCGCGGTCCTGGGCCTCGTGGGGGGCGACGCTTCCGCCCTCACGGCCGCGGACGCGGGGGGGAAGAAGGTCGTCAAGGTCGTGGTGGCGGCGCAGGCCGTGGGAGAGGACGGAAAAGTGGCGGCCTTCGCGGAAGAGCCGCGGACCGCCGAGGTGGCCGCGGACGGCTCCTTCGCGGCGTCCTTCCGCATGGGACTGAAGCCCGGCAAGTACACCCTGAAGGCGGCCGCCCTCGACGAGAAGTCGGGCAAGGGCTCGCTCTCCACCACCCCGATCGAGGTGCCGGACCTCAACACGGGCGCGCTCTCCATGGCTTCCCTGATGATCGTCCGGAGCGTGGACGAGCTGCCGGAGAACGCGCCAGACGATCCCCGGAACGCCTACGCCGCCTTCACGATCGTCCGCATGCGCCTGGTGCCCTACTTCGGCGGCGTCCTCACCAAGAAGGACACCCCGTCGTTCTTCTACCAGTTCTACGACCTCAAGGTCGACCCCTTGACGGGCAAGGCCTCGGGGGTGGCGAGCCTCAGCGTGCTCAAGGACGGCAAGACGGCGGTGGCGAAGGCCCCCGACCAGTCCTTCGATCAGCCCGTGGGGGGCACGATGGTGGGCCCCGTCCCGCTCGACAAGTACGACCCCGGGAACTACGTGGTCCAGCTCAAGGTCACCGACAAGGTCGCGGGCAAGGAGAAGATGCAGGAGGTCCGGTTCGAGCTCAAGCCCTAGGGGCTTCGGGGCGACCAGCGGTTCGCAACCATCAGCGGCGGGAAACGAACATGAACAAGGGGGAGCTCATCGAGCGCGTGGCGAAGGATTCCCGCCTGACCAAGGCCGGCGCGACGCGGGCCATCGACGCCCTGCTCGACAACGTGACCAAGGCGCTCAAGAAGGGCGAGAAGGTGACCCTGGTGGGGTTCGGAACCTTCGGGGTGTCCCGGCGCAAGGCTCGAGCGGGCCGCAACCCCCGGACGGGCGTGCCGATCAAGATCGCGGCCCGCCGCGCCCTCAAGTTCACCGTCGGCAAGGACCTGAAGGAGCTGATCCGCTAAGCCGCGGCCTTCGGGGCCTCGCCCTCGCGCAGCACCTGCAGGGCCTTCTCGAGGATCAGGTCGCGGTGCGGGCCCTCGCCTTCCTCCTCGTCTTCGGCCGAGGCCACGGGCACGCTCGGCTCGATTCCCCGGCCGTGGATGGGTGTGCCCTTCGGCGAGGAGTACTTGGCCACCGTGAGGACGAGGCCGCCCTCGGGGAGCGGCACCGCCTTCTGGACGCCGGCGCGGCCGAACGTGTGCTCACCCACCACCGCCGCCCGTCCCGAGTCGAGCATGGCCGCGGCCACGATCTCGGCGGGGCCGGCGGTGCCCGTGTCCACCAGCACCGCCAACGGGCCGTCCCAGACCCCGCGGGCGGGATCGGCCGACAGCACCTGTTCGGGGACCTTCATGCCCGCCAGCTTGGCCACCACCCCGCCCTTCAGGAACACCTCGGCCACTCTCACCCCCTCCTCGGGGGCGCCGTAGGCGGCCGCGCGGAGATCGAGCACGAGGCTCTTCGCGCCGCTCTTCTTCAGCGACTCCACTTCGGCCCGCACGTCGTCGGCCGCCCGGGCGGGGAACTCTCCGACCTTCAGGTAACCGGTGCCGTCCTCGAGGAGCTTCCCCTTGGGCGCGGAGGCGGTCAGCCGCTCCCGCACCACGGACACCTCGATGGGATCGCTCCCCGCACGCAGGATCGCGAGCTTCACGACCGACCCTGGGGCCCCTCGGAGAAGCCGCTGACCCGTGGGGACGGCCAACGGGCGCGAATGGCGCCCGTCGATGCTCTTCAGGATGTCGCCGGCGCGGAGCCCGGCTTTCTCGGCCGGGGATCCGGGCCGCACGGAGACGACCATGAGGAAGGAGAACCGCCGGGTGAGGACGGCTCCGATGTCGGCCTCGCCCTCCCGGACCGGCAGCTGGTACAGCCGGAACTCCTCGGGATCGAGGTAGCCGCTGTCCCCGTCGAGGGCGTCGCCCAGGCCGAGGCGCGCCCCCGCCATGGCCCGGTCGAGGTTCACGGGCTCGACGTAGGCCTCGACCACCAGGCGGACGACTTCGTTGAAGACGGCGAGCTGGCCGTAGCTGGTGTCGCCGAGGACCCGGCCCAACAGGGAGCCGAGGGCGACGTAGCCGATCAAGGCCGTGGACGCGAGGGCGACGAGGAGGCGGCTGCGGGGGCTCATGACGGCAGTATAGCAAGGATGGCGGCGGCGGCTAGCGCTCGGCGCGGTCGGGTCGTTTCAGCCACTCCAGGGGATCCTCCGGCCGTCCCTGGAAGCGCATCTCGAAGTAGAGCCCGGGATCTTCCGCGCCCGAAGCGCCCACCGTCCCCAGGACGTCTCCCGCCTCGACCTTCTGGCCGACCTGCACGCTCGCGTCGGACAGGTGGGCGTAGAGGGAGTGGTGCTTGCCACCATGGTCGAGGACGACCATGAGCCCGTAGCCCTTGAAGCGGTCGGCGAAGACCACCGTCCCCTCGTGCACGGCCCAAGCGGGGCGGTCGGCCGCGGTCTCGATCTCGATCCCGTTCTGGATCGTGTAGGTGTCGAACTTCGGGTGCTTGTGCCGGCCGAATGTCGAGCGCACCCGGCCCGGGCACGGCCACGGGAGCGTCCCCCGGAAGGCCGCGATGGGCACCGCGGCCACGCCTTCCTCCATCCCCAGGAGCAGGGCCCGGAGCTTGCCCTCCGCCTCCTCCAGCTCCTTCACGTAGGCCGCGTGCATCTCCTTCCTCTCGACGATCGAGGTCAGGAGCTCGCTCTTGCGCCGCCGCTGGGCGTCCTGGTTGCGGCGGACCCCCTCGAGCTGGGTGCGCAGGGCGATCGACTCCTGGGTCCGCCGCTCGAGCTCGGACCGCTGGGAGTGGAGCGCGGTCAGGTCGCTCCGGAAGGCGGCGAGCCGGGCGTTGTCGCGGCGGGCCAGGGTGGTCACGAAGCGGTAGCCGCGGAAGAAATCGGAAGGGCGGTCCACGGAGAGCAGGAGCCGGAGGTAGGACAGCTCCCCCAGCTTGTAGAGGGCGCGCGCGTGGGAGGAGAGGAGGGGGCGGGCCGCGTCCAGGCTCTTCTGCAGGTCGCGCACACGCCGCACCGTCACGTCCATCTGCGCCTGGGTGCGCGAGAGGCCGATCCTGATCTCGCGCAGCTCCTCGCCCCGCAGGCGCACCTCGAGCTCCAGGCGCTCCACGTCGCCGAGGAGGCTCCTCTCCTCGCCGCGCAGCCGCTCCAGCTCCCGGGAGAGCGCCTCCCGGCGCTCCCGCACCTGGCGCAGCCGGTCCTCGCCCTCGGGGATGGTGGGGGCTCCCCCCGCGGGGGCGGAGGGCGCGCCCTCCGTCGGGACGGAGACCGGGGGCGGCGAGGGAGACGGCACCGCGCTCTGGAGCGCGAGGAGGGCGAGGAGGAGTGCTTCGGCCTTCAACGAGGGAGAACCCTCACATGATGGGCTTCCCGTCCAGGTCGGACGGGAGCGGCACCGCCAGGAGCTTCAGGATGGTGGGGGAGAGGTCCATGATGCTCGGCTCGGCGGTCGTGATCTTCCGGTTCGAGAAGAAGACCCCGCCGCTGATCTCGCTGGCGGTGGCGCAATGGTCCCCGCTCCACTTCTTGTTGTTGTTCTCGACCACCGCGCGCCGGATGCTGCCCAGGGTGTCCTGCCAGCCCACCCGGTAGCCGTCGTTGAATCCCACCTGGAGGTCGGGGGCGTTGTTCAGGAACTCGCCCTTGTAGATGTCGTCGCGCCTGTAGATCGCGCGGAACACCGGCTCGCCGGTGTCGGGGTCCTTGAGCCCGACCAGCTTCGAGGCGATCTCCTCCTGGAGCGCCTTGTACTCCGCTCCCGCGGAGACCGCCCCCTGCGACTCGCGCCCCTTCAGGTTGAAGTAGATCTGCCCGAGTCCCACCGCGTAGGCGCGGGTCTTCGACCAATCGACCCCCTCCCAGAACCGGCCGCGGCCGAACAGGTCCTCGAGGCCCTTCCGCGCGCTCTCCTGCCCCTGGAAGGCCATGTAGCCGTTGTGGACCAGCCAGGTGTTGAGGTTGACCTCCCGGCGGAAGGAATGGAAGCCGTGGTCGGACATGACCATGAAGGCCGCGTCCTTCGGGACCGCGGACACGAGTCGGCCCACGAGGTCGTCGGCCCGGCGGTAGACCTTCTCGATCGCGTCCCCGTACTTGGCGGCCAGCTCCTTGTCGTACATCGGGTGCCGGGGGTCAATGAGGCGCCACATCATGTGGGAGACGCGGTCGGTGGTCTCGATCGCGGCCACGAACAGGTCCCAGTCGTCGTCCTTGAGGCCCTGGAAGATGATCCGCTCGCGGTCGTCCATGGCCTGGTCGGAGTCGTAGAGGAAGGCCGCCTCGCCAAGGCGCCCCTCGTTGAGCGGCTTGTCCGCCGACTCCGCCCAGCCCAGGGTGCGGTAGAGGCCGATCTCCCTCGCGAGCTCCGCGGAGAACCCGTCGGGCTTCGAGATCGGGATCGGCGGGTTGCGCGGGTCCATGTTCACCGGGGAGGCGTAGATCTGCAGCTCGCGGTCGGCCTGGGCCACGTAGAACTGCGTCATCCCGCGCACGGTGAGGAGGAAGTTGATCTTGAACGAGAGGGGAACCCAGGGGCTCCACTCGCCGGCCTTCACGGTCAGCTTCTGGCCCTGGATCTCGAGGTCGGCCGTCCCCGAGCCCTCGCTCCACTTGACCCTCATCGGGAGGTTGATGTCCTTGCCGGTGGCGAGCTGCTCGAGCCGCTCCTGCTCCCTGTCCGTGAGGCCGGCCCCCTTCTTCTTCTCCTTGAGGGCCGCCTCCTCCTGCCTGAGGATGGGGTTCTCGGGTCCCTTGAGCAGGGTCTCCGCCAACCCGCCGTCGAAAAGCAGGCGTTTCAGGAAACCTCCGAACTCCGTGTTCCCCTCCTCGAAGGACGAGAGGTCCGTCGCCCAGTAGTAGAAGGTCCCGAGAGTGCCCCGCAGGTCGGGCAGGGGCAGGCCGCCGAGCATCGAACCGTGGGCGAGGTCCTCGGGTGGGAACGTCACGGGCACGGTCAGGACCGTGGTCTTGACCCCGTCGTTGGCCGCGTGGACCCAGAAAGACGTCCCCCCCCGGGTGGAGAGGACCCGCGGTGGCTTCGTGGGGATGAGGCCCCAGAGGAACTTCGGGGGCTCCTTGCGGATCATGTTGAAGTCGGGGAGGTAGGTTTGGAAATCGCGGATCAGGAAATCGTAGATGTTGTGCTTGCCCGGGTTCACGCCGGTGGCGAAGCTGGACCAGGCGGTGGGCGACTCGGAGGGCTGGGTGGAGGCGAGGACGGAGAACGTCCCCGTCTCCGCGAGGCGCTTCAGGTTGGGGAGCTTGCCGTCGTCCATCCATTTCCTGGCGAGGGTCGGGTCCATCCCGTCGAAGCCGATCACGAAGACCCGCTGCCCGGTCCGGCGGAGCGGCTTGCCCGGCCGCGCCGCCGAGCACTCGAGAAGGGGGACCGCGACGGCCAGGGCCAGGCCCAGGGCGGCGAGACGGGGGGGGCCGGAAAGACGCATCAGGAGCACCTCGATCGAGCAAGACGACGCGACGATTCTAAGCGACCCCCGTTCCGGGCCGGTAAGCGCCCGGGGCCCCGGCTACAATCGGCGGAAGGTGCGGCGCGCGGGGAGGGTTGGGGAGGGGGGTCGAGAATGAAAAGAACCGGCTCGGTCCTCTGCCCCTCCTGCGGCACCCTCGTCGGGGTGAACGACGCGCAGTGCCTCACCTGCGGCCGCCGCAACCCCGGCCTGTGGGGCTTCACCGCCGTCCTCCGCGACCTGGGGGACGACATGGGCTTCGTGACCCTGGCGCTCTGGGCCTGTGGTGCCCTCTATCTGGCCTCGCTCGCGGCGGACGTGAGCGGCATCCGCATGCAGGGGATCTTCTCGATGCTGTCCCCGAGCATTCAAAGCCTGTTCCTGTTCGGTGCGAGCGGGGCGGTGCCGGTCTTTCGCTTCGGGCGCTGGTGGACGGTTCTCTCTGCGGCCTGGCTCCACGGGGGGGCGCTGCACATCGTCTTCAACATGATGTGGGTGCGAGACCTGGCGCCGCCCACCGCCCGCTTCTACGGCCCGGGTCGCACGGTCATCATCTACACCGCGTCGGCCATCGCCGGCTTCCTGGCCAGCAGCGTCGCCGGCGCCTACTTTTCCTTCATGCCCGACGTCCTGCGGGGGGCGGGCTTCACCGTGGGGGCTTCGGCGCCCATCTTCGGCCTCCTGGGCGCGCTGCTGCACTACGGTCACCGCGGTGGCGGCGCGATGGTCAGCCAGCAGGCCAAGAGCCTGGCCCTGAGCATGCTCCTCTTCGGCTTCGTGATGCCCGGAGTGGACAACTGGGCCCACCTCGGGGGCTTCGGGGGCGGCTACCTGGCCGCCTGGTGGCTCGACCCGCTGAAGCCCGAGCGCGGCGACCACGTCCTGGCCGCCCTCTTCTGCCTGCTGCTCTCGCTCGCCTCGATCCTGGTCTCGGTCGCGGACGGCCTGAAGATCCTCGGCTAGGAGTCGATCGGGTAGAGCCCTTCCCGAGGGAGCAACACCCCCCGGCTCGAGGTACCTACTTGCTCACCGTAAAGTTCAGGCCGTTCGTCTGGGTGCCTTGGTCGTCGACCAGGGCCACCGCATAGGCCCCCGGAGTCGCCCCGGTCTCGATGTTGACGAGCACCTTGATCAGTGTCGGATCGACCCATTTCTGGCGCACGACGCTGACCCCCGTCACCGCCTCCTTGACGCGGACGATCCGGGCCTGATGATCGGACCGCAAACCGGTCCCTCGCACGTCCAGCATGGTGGTGATCCCGCGCTTCACCGCCAGGGGCGAGATCGCGGTGAGCACGGCGTGCTCGGCGGGTCGGGGCGGCGGGGTCACGGCCACGGGGGCTGGCGTCGGCGCCGGGGTGGGGGTGGCCACGACCGGGGTCGGAGTCGCGGGGGGCGGCGTGGCGGTGACCGTCCGAACCGGCTCCGGGGTCGGAGTGGCTCGGGGCTGAGGCACGGGCGTCGGCGCAGGCGTCGCCAGCGTCGTGGGGGTCGGGGTGACTCCGGGCCGCGGCGTCGGCCTGGGCGTCGCCACCACCGGCGCGCGTGGGGTCGGCGTGGCCTCGGGGAGCGGAGTGGGCTGGGTGTTCGTCGGCCTCGTGGACGAGGGGGCCTGGGCGACTCCACCGTCGTGGCCCTGATTGAAATACCACCACAGGCCTGCGCCGGCGCCCGCCACCAGCAAGACGGCCAGCGCGTAGAGCGGCACGTTGCTTTTCGAGGCCGACCCCCGAGCCGCCTTGCGCCCGGCCCGGGACGGGCCCATGCGCGCGGGCTCGGGGGCCCGCGCGGCCGCCCGGCCGCCCGACTTGGCCCCGGCGTTCCGCATCGAAGCGACCACCTGGAGCAGGTACGAGAGGTCCTTCGGCCGCCAGTCCGGGCCGCGCTCGAGACAGCCCATGATCGCGTCGGTGAGATCGCGGGAGACGTCCTGCCGGAGGTCGGAGAGCGGGGTGGGCCGCTCGCCCGAGGGGCTCCGGCCGGAGAGCATCTCGTAGAAGATTACGCCGGCGGCGTAGATGTCGGATTCGGCCGAGGGCGGACCTCCATCGACGACCTCCGGGGCCCGGTAGCGCGGCGATAGCGGTCCGGAGACCGCCTCCGAGAGATCGCAGGTGCCGTCGGAAGCGACCTCGATGTTGCCGGGATGAAGGGCTCGGTGGACTTCCCGACGCTGGTGGGCCCCGTTGAGGGCGCTGCAGAGCCCCTCGATGACCTTGAGCTGGTCAGCAAGGCCGCGGTCCTGCTTCAGCCAGTCTTCGAGAGTCATTTTGCTGAGGCTACCCGGGGGGGCGCCGAGGGTCAAGCCAGAGCGGAGATCCTCAGGCCGCCTGGTCGGACGGCGGGGGGGGGAGCTTGCGGCCGTAGAGGGCGCGCCGGATGGGGAGGGGGATGCGGGTTCGGCAAACGACATCCCACAACCCGTTCGAGAGCCCGTAGGCGACGTTCATGCCTTTCGGGCTGTGATGGTACAGGTGATGCCGCTTGATGTAGCGGAAGTACTTCCAGCGGAAGCGGTAGAAGTGCACGGAGTGGTGGACCCACTCCTCGACGATATAAGCCTGCATCAGCCCGGCCAGGAACGTGCTCAGGGTCTCGATGGGCAAAAGAAAGCTCAGGAGGGCCAGGGGGCCGAGGAACGGAAGGGTGTCCGCCATCGTGCCGTTGATGTGGTTCCCGTCCCAGGGCCGTTTGTGGTGCTCCCAGTGCAAGTGGTCGAAGTACCTGTGGAGGAGGTGCTGGAAGAAGCGGGGCCCGTCCGGGAACCGCCCGTGGAGTATGTACCGGTGGACCCAGTACTCGACGGCGGTCCAGAAGCCGACGCCCAGGGCATAGAAGGCGAGCGCCAGCCAGGGCCGCCGGCTGAGAGCGAGGGCGATGATCGACACGGAAAAGAGCGAGTAGACGATGGAGACGGGGTATAGGCGATGGCGAGCCTTTCGGGCCTCCATACCGATCCGAACGCTGCTGGGCTGCGCAACGGCTGTCGTCACTGGGGTTGCCTCGTCAGGACCGGAGGGTGCCGGTCACGCTGGGTACAAGGGGAGAGAATGCCCGAAGAGCCCCTCGGAAGCAAGCCTCTAAACGGCCGTCCGGCTTCTTGCTCACTTCCCTTGCACCGGCGTCGCGAGCGGCGGCAGGCCTTTCTTGACCGCCTCCTTGTCCACCACCTGCAAGAAGTCGTTGATGCGTGGAAGCTTCTTGCCGTTGATGAAGACGGTGGGCGTGGCCTGGACCCCCACGCGCTTCGCTTCCTCGATCTGCGCGGAGAGCTGCTCCTTCGTGCGCGGGTCGGAAAGGCAGCCCTCGATCGCGGCTGCGTTGAGACCGGCCTCGCCCGCCAGGCGCACCACGTCCGCGGCCTGGGGGTTTCGGAGCTCGCTTCCGAAGACCCGGTCGTGATAGGGCTCGAACTTCCCCTGGTAGTGCGCGCAGATCCCACCCAGGGCGAGCACGCAGGCCCCGGGGTGGAGTGTGTTTGTGAGGGTCGAGTTGCAGCTCTGCTCCAAGGGGAAGTTCTTGAAGTAGATGGCCACGCGATTCCCCGACTGGGGGACGTATTGGGCGAATGCCCCCGCGAGGTTGCGGCAGAACGGGCAGAGGAAGTCCGAGTACTCGACCACCTGGATCGGGGCGTTGGCCGGGCCGCGGAAGGGCACGTCCTTCGTGTCGAGAGACTGGACCGGCGCCTGCTCGAACTCCTTGGCGGCCTTGTCCGCGAAATACTTCTCCAGCTTCTGCGGGTCGTCGATGGTCTCCTGCAGGCGCTTGGCCTGGTCCTTGTAGTACTGGAGCTCGCCCGTCGAGCCCGCCGTCGGGGTGGCCACGGGCGCCGGAGTGGGCGGGGGCGCGGCGGTTGCGGTAAGCGTGACCGGGACCGCGGCCGGGCTCGAGGCGGGTGCCGGGGCGGGGAGGCCGAGCATCGTGGCCGCCCGCTGGGCGGCCCGCGCCGCGAGAGCGGCGTCGGCGGCCAGCACACCTCCGGCGACGGCCAGGGTGGTCACTGCCCAGCCCCCGAGGGCCAGCCGGCCCTCGGTCCGGCCTGCCGTCGTTCTCACCTCGCCTACCGCTCGCCGCGCCGGCCAGAGCACGGCCAGCCCAGCCGCGTTGAGCGCGTAGGTCGCGAGGCAGAGCTTGCAGAAGGCCTTGATCGAGAACGCCTGGAGACCCAGGAGCCCGAGGTCGAAGACGAGCGCCACCGCGAAGGCGATCGCCGCCAGCGCGGCCAGGGGCGGCCGGGTTTCAGCGGGGCCGAGGGCGGCGAGGGCCGCGAGTACCCCGAGCGACAGATAGAACAGGAGACCGAGGGCCGCCAACGGTACCCCGGCCACCTTCGAGTACGGGCTGCGTGCCACCTCCTCGCACCCGCTCGTCCGGCCGTCGCCGCATGCCTGGTTGACGGCGCTCACCGCCGACGGCTCGCCGTGATGCTGCATCAGCAGTACCCCCGACAGCGCCGCCCCGACCAGCCCGATCACGAGCGCTGCCAGGAGCCTTCTCACCGCGCCTTCGCCCAAGCCGACCTCCACGCGGAGCGTGTTCGCGAACGCTCCGAGACTCGCGAACATAGCCCACGCCTCCGGCAGGGCGCAAGCCGAAGCCTCCCTCGCGCGCTAGACCGCCTCACCCCGAGGCGAGCAGAGCCTGACGCGCGGCGCGGGCGAACAGGTCGGTGGCCACGGCGCAGGACGCGCAGAGCCTTCCCTCGCCGTCCCAGGAGGGGCAGACCGGGCGGTCACAGCCCGGAGCGGCGCAGTGCGCGCTCAGGCGCTCCGCGAGGAAGGCCGCCGCGCGCATCACGACCGCGGGGTCGCGCAGGATGCGACGGTGGCCCAGGCCGTCCGTGGTGACCAGCTCGGCCCCGGGCCACGCGTGAGCGATCGCTTCCCCCTGCTCCCAGGCCACCTCGCCGTCCCGCCGGTCGTGGACGATGAGAAGCGGCAGCGTCATGCCGCTGGTTTCGTTCCGCACGTCGTACTCCTCGAATCGGCCGCCGAAGCGGGCCTCGAGCCGGCGGGCGATCGCGGCCCGCGTCGTCTCCGACAGGCCGAGCGCCAGACCGAACAGGCGCAGGAAGCCCCGGGGCCCCACCGAGGGGCCGACGAAAACGGCCGCCTCGAGGGTGAGGCCCTGCCCCAGGGCGAGGACGGTCGAGGGCGCGCCCATCGAATGGGCGACGACTGCGCGCACGCCGCCCACGCGCGCGGCCACGGCCTGGATGGCCACGGCGAAGTCCGGCGCGGAAGAGAGTCTCCCGTCGGAGTGGCCGTGCGCGGGGCCGTCGAAGGCGACGGCGGACAGGCCTGCCTCCACGAGGGGCGGCGCGAAGGCGGCCATCTGGCCGGCGCGGCCGCCCCAGCCGTGGACCAGCAGCACGGGCGCGCCCGTGCCGCCCCAGCGCCAGGCCCGCAGGCGCCCACCGCGGAAGGGCACGTCGAAGGGCACGGCGGTCGCCAAGGCCGCGCGTTCACGCTCCGGCGCGGGATGCCGAGGCGGGGTGAGGAAGAGCCTCTCGCCGATGCGCGCGGCCAGCGGCGGGGCGACCGCCGCCAAGGCTGGCAGAGCGGCCCGCAGCCACGCCGGCACTTTCGGCTCGGCCGCCGACCGGGTCTGCCCTACGTTCGCTGTTTCTTCCGCCTCCATGGACCGTCCTTTCAGCTCGGAAGAGCGCGCGCCGCGGCCAGCAGGCTCGAGAAGGCCTGCCGGGCCCGCTCCCCGGCCTTCGGGTCGCGGAGGAGGCGCGAGGAAAGGTGGGTGACCAGCATGATGCCGTAGGTGTCGAAGGCGAACTGCGCGGGGTCGACGCCCTTCTTGAAATCGCCTTCGGCGACGGCGATCCGCACCGCGCCCGCGATCACGTCCAGCCAGTCCTCCTGGAGCCTCACGAGCAAGTCGCGGGCCGGCCCCGGCTGGTCGTCCAGCTCGGCCGAGGCGGCCACGAAGATGCAGCCGCCCGGCTGGGGGAACGCCTTGGGCCAGTCGAGCCAGCGGTCGAAGAGCGCCTGAACCCGCGGCTCGCCCCGCGGCACCGCCAGCGCGGGCTTGATCACGAGCTCGGTGAAGCGCTCGGCGGCAAGGGCGAGGGTCTGGACCTGGAGCGCTTCCTTGGAACGGAAGTGGGCGAATAGGCCGCTCTTCGAGAGGTCGAGGTCGTCGGCCAGGCGGCCGATGGTCACGCCGTCCAGGCCCACCCGGCTGGCCAGGACCACGGCGTGCTCGAGGATGGCCTGGCGGGTCAGCTCTCCCTTGCCCATGGATCAATAATAGAACGAACGTTCGTTTCTGTCAAGCGTGACGACCGGTCCGCGCGGATCGTCCCCTGGACGGTGAACCAGCCCGACGAGATGGCGGCCCTGACCGACCTCAAGGTGGACGGGCTCATCAGCGACCGCCCGACCTGGCCCGTCGGGTGATGGGGGAAAAGCACCTGCCGCTCCCCGAGCCGACACCGGTCAAGCCCTGATCGACCCGGGAGCGCCGCCCACGCGCCCTTCCCCACGGAACGGCCAGGCCATGAGGTGGAAGAGCCCGAGGGCGAAGAGAGCTACCGTGCCGAGGTAGACGGGCCAGGGCCCGAATGCGTCGAGGAGAGTCGGCTCGTCCGGCTTGCGGCAGAGGAACAGGAAGTTCGTGCCGAAAGCCTGGTTCACCGCGGCCACCACGGCCGCGTAGGCCAGGGTCGCGCCGAACGAGCGCCAGGGCGCGCCCGGCCGGGGCCGCCGTCCGAGGCCGAACACGACCACCACCGCCGCCACCACGACCGCGCCGTGCAGCGTGAAGAAGGCGATAAAGGCGGGGTGGGGAAAGCCCACCGCCAGGTCGGGGGTGACCATCGCCAGCAGCGTTCCCACGGACCAGAAGTAGAGCAGCTCGCACGCGAGCGGCCGCAGGGTCAAGAGCGCCCAGAGCGCCACCAGGATCAGGAAGTCGCACAGATGCAGCGGCAGGAGGTCCCACACCGAAAGCCCGTAGCGCAGGTGGGCGAAGGCCAGCCACCCACCGGCGGCCGCCGCGAGGAAGGCCGCGAGGCCGAAGCGGATGACCCGCGAGGCGGGTTTGCGCCGGGCACGGCGCACGAGCACGAAAGCAGAGGCGGCGGTCGCGGCGAGGGCCGCAAGCTGGTCGAGGCCGAAGAGCCGGAACGACATCCCTGCGCATGGTACTCCCCGCATAGAATTTGGACGCGTGCTCCCCCAGGTCGTGATCCTCGGCGGCGGGTTCGGCGGGCTCGCGGCGGCCAGGGCCCTCGCCGCGGCGCCGGTACTCCTCCTCGTCCTCGACCGCCGGAACCACCACCTGTTCCAGCCGCTCCTCTATCAGGTCGCGACGGCGGGCCTGTCGCCCGCCGAGATCGCCTCGCCCATCCGGCGGATCCTGCGGCGGCAGAAGAACGCGACCGTCCTGCTCGCGGAGGCCACCGCTGTCCTTCCCGACAAGAAACGCGTCACCCTGTCCGACGGCGATGTCGGCTACGACTGGCTGATCGTGGCCACGGGCGCGACCCACTCCTACTTCGGCCACGACGCCTGGGCCCCCTTCGCGCCGGGCCTCAAGACCCTCGAGGACGCATTGGAGATTCGGCGTCGCGTCCTCGTCGCCTTCGAGGCGGCGGAGCGTGAGCCCGAGGCCGAGAAGCGGCGCCCCTGGCTGACCTTCGTCGTGATCGGCGGCGGGCCCACCGGAGTCGAGATGGCGGGGGCGTTCGCCGAGGTCGCGCGTCATACCCTCGCCCGCGACTTCCGGCACATCGACCCGAGAACGGCGCGCGTGATCCTGGTGGAGGCGGGCCCGCGGATCCTCGCCGCCTACCCGCCTGACCTGTCCGAGAAGGCAGCGCGCCAGCTCGAGGCGCTCGGCGTGCAGGTCTGGACGGGGAAAGGGGTGACGGCCGTGGACGCGGACGGAGTACAGATGGCCGGGGACCGGCTGGGGGCAAGGACCGTCGTGTGGGCGGCGGGCGTGCAAGGCTCGCCCCTGGCCCGGACCCTCGGCGTGCCCCTCGATCGCGCGGGCCGGGTGAAGGTCGAGCCCGACCTCACGGTCCCCGGACGGCCCGAGATCTTCGTGATCGGCGACCTCGCCGCGATCGAGCAGGACGGACGCCCCGTGCCCGGCGTGGCCCCCGCCGCCATGCAGATGGGCCGGCACGCCGGGGAGAACCTCCTCCGCGCCATGAGAGCCGAGCCGCCCCGGCCCTTTCGCTATCGCGACAAGGGCTCGCTCGCGACCATCGGCCGATCGCGGGCGGTGGCGGTGTTCGGCGCCATGAAGCTCACGGGCTTCGTGGCCTGGGCGGCCTGGCTCGGGATCCACATCTTCTTCCTGATCGGCTTCCGCAATCGCTTCGTGGTCCTGTTCACCTGGGCCTGGGCGTACCTGACCCACCAGCGCAGTGCCCGTCTGATCCTCGGCCGGCCTTCCTCCCCCGCCTGATGCCGCCGCCGCTCACCCTCGTCGCCCTGCACGGCAACGGCGGGGGCGCCTTCCGCTTCGCGCGGGTCGAGCCCTTCGTCCCAGGAGACGTGCGCTTCCGTCCGGTCACCCTGCCCGGCTTCGCGTCGGTCCCCCGCGATCCGACCCTCACCACGCTGCGGGCCTACGCGGAGCGCCTTCGAGAGTGGCTGCTGGCGGAACCGCGCCCGCGGGTGCTCCTCGGCCACGGCATCGGGGGCTCGATCGCGCTCGAGCTGGCCCAGCTCGCCTCCAATTCGATGGACGGCCTGATCCTTCACGCCCCGGTGGGCGCCCGCCTCGGCTCGCGGCTCTTCCCGCGCCTGATGGCCCTGCCTGGCGCGAGGCGTCTCGGGCCGTGGGTGTTCTCCGCCCGCCTGCTGCGCCCGTTCTGGAGGCGGCGGCTCTTCTCGCGCCCCGTTCCCCGCGACTACACGGACCGTTTCTTCGCGGAGTACCGCGCCTGCTCGGTCTTCGCCCAGATGTTCGAGCTGGTCACGCCGGACTGGTTCGCCTCCCTGCGGCCGGTCCCGGTGAGAGCCGCGCTCCTCTGGGGCGAGCGCGATCGGGTGCTCACGGTCGGCCAGCTCGATGCCTTCCGCGCGCTGCTGCCGGGCTGTTTCGTGAGCTTGCCCGGGAAGTGGGATCATTTCCCCATGATCGACGAGCCCGAGGCCTACGCGCGCGAGGTCTCGGCCCTCGCCCGGAAGCTCGCGGTCCGCTAGAATCGCTGAGCGCATCCATGGGCGATCCCGTCCCCATCCTCCGCCAGCCCGGCCTCCGCACGCTGCTCGGACCCGGCGCGGCGGCCCTCCTGCTGTGCCTGGCCCCGGCCGCCTCGGCCCTGGACCCGTACGAGGCCGGAGGGGCCAGGTTCGACCTTACCGCTCTCGACCGGACGGGGAACGCGTGCAGCGACTTCTACCAGTTCGCCTGCGGCGGCTGGCTGGCCAAGAACCCCCTGCCCTCCGACGAGTCCCGGTTCGGCCGGTTCAACGAGCTGCACCAGCGGAACCTGGAGACGCTTCGCGGCATCCTCGAGCGGGCGGCCGTCCCCTCCCGCGGCCGCTCCGAGGGCGATCGCGAGATCGGGGACTACTACGCGGCCTGCATGGACGAGGCGGGGAGCGAAGCCAAGGGCCTGCGTCCCCTCGAGCGGGAGCTCGCGCGGATCGACGCCCTCCACGACCAGGCGGGCCTGTCCGAAGAGGTGGCGCGCCTCCACGCGATCGGCGTGCCCGCCCTCTTCGCGTTCGCGTCGGAGCAGGACTTCAAGGACTCGAGGTCGGTGATCGCCAAGGCCGACCAGGGCGGGCTGGGCCTTCCCGCGCGCGACTACTACCTCCGCGACGACCCGAAGACCAAGGAGATGCGCGAGAGGTACGCGGCCCACGTGCAACGCACCTTCGAGCTGACGGGCCAGGCCCGGGAGGCGGCGGCCGAATCGGCCCGCGCGGTGATGGAGCTGGAGACCGCGCTCGCCCGGGGCTCCCTCGACCTGGAGAGCCGCCGGGATCCCTCCCGCCTGTACCACAAGATGACGCGGGCGGAGCTGCAGGCGCTCGTGCCCTCCTTCGACTGGCGTCGCTACTTCGCGGCGGCGAAGGCGCCCCGTTTCGACTCCCTGAACGTGGCCGCCCCCGAGTTCTTCAAGGCTCTGCAGGGAGTCCTCGTGGAAGGGGGCGCCCTCGGCCGGCTGAAGGCCTACCTGCGCTGGCAGCTCGTCCGCGACGCGGCCCCCCTCCTCCCGGAGGCTTTCGCGAAGGAGAGCTTCGCGTTCTACGAGCAGACCCTCACCGGGGCCCGCGAGATGCGGCCGCGCTGGAAGCGCTGCGTGGAGCTGGCGGACGAGCACCTGGGCGACGCGCTCGGCCGGCGCTACGTGGAGGAGACCTTCGGGGCCGAGGGCAAGGCCCGCATGCAGTCCATGGTGGCGGCCCTCGAGAAGGCCCTCGGCCGGAACATCCAGAAGCTGCCCTGGATGACCGCGGCCACCCGGGGCCAGGCCTTGGCCAAGCTCGCCGCGATCGCCAACAAGATCGGCTATCCCGACACATGGCGTGACTACGGGGGCCTCAAGGTCCGGCGGAGCGACGCCCTCGGCAACGCGCTGCGGGCGCGCGCGTTCGAGGTCCGGCGCCGGCTGGCCAAGATCGGCCGGCCCGTGGACCGCCAGGAGTGGGAGATGAGCCCGCCCACGGTCAACGCCTACTACAACCACCTCATGAACGACATCAACTTCCCGGCGGGCATCCTGCAGCCGCCCTTCTTCGACAAGGCCCGGGACGACGCGGTCAACTTCGGGGCCATCGGGGCGGTGATCGGCCACGAGCTGACCCACGGCTTCGACGATTTCGGCCGGCAGTTCGGGGCGGACGGGAACTTCGACGACTGGTGGACGGCGGAAGACGCGCAGGAGTTCGAGAAGCGATCCGCCTGCCTGGTGGACCAGTACGGAGCCTACGACGCCGCCCCGGACGTGAAGCTCTCGGGCAAGCTGACCCTGGGCGAGAACGTGGCGGACAACGGGGGCCTGCGCATCGCCTACATGGCCCTCAAGTACGTGCTCGGGAAGCAGCGCCCCCGTCGAATCGAAGGCTTCACCGCGGAGCAGCGGTTCTTCCTCGGCTGGGGTCAGATCTGGTGCGAGACCCAGGCGGAGGAGGACGCGCGGCGGCGCGCGCGGACCGACGTCCACTCGCCCGGCCGCTATCGGGTCAACGGCGTGGTCTCCAACATGCCGGAGTTCGGCAACGCTTTCGGTTGCAAGGCAGGCGCCCTCATGGTGCGGAGGCGTCCGTGCCGCGTGTGGTAGGAGGTTCGATGCGCAGTCTGACCCGGGTCCTGGTCATTGCCCTCGCCGCCCCGGCCCTGGCCACGGCGGCCCCCCCGGCGGGGTGGACGATCCCGGTCGAGGTGAAGAAGCTCGCGAACGGCCTCACGGTCGTGGTCTCCGAGGACCACTCCGCCCCGACGTTCGGCCTGTCCACCGTCTACCGCATCGGCTTCCGTCTCGAGCCGAAGGGGCGGACGGGCTTCGCCCACCTCTTCGAGCACATGATGTTCGAGGGGACGCCCGACGCGCCCAAGGGGACGCTCACCCGGGTCGTCGAGGGCGGGGGCGGCGTCCTCAACGGCTCCACCCGCTACGATTACACCAACTACATCGCCTCGGCGCCGACGAGCGCCTTGGACGCGATCCTCTGGCTCGAGGCCGACCGGATGAAGCACCTGGACTTCTCCGACAAGAACCTCCAGAACCAGCGGGACGTGGTGAAAGAGGAGATCCGGGTCAACGTCAAGAACCGGCCCTATGGCCTGTTCTTCTGGACGGACGTCGCGGCCAAGGCCTTCGACAAGTGGGAGAACGCCCACGACGGCTATGGCTCCTTCGAGGACCTGGACGCCGCGAGCCTCAAGGACGTGGAGGCGTTCTACCAGAGATACTACGGTCCGAACAACGCGGTGATGGCGATCGTGGGCGACCTGGCGCCGGCCGAGACCTTCGCCAAGGTCGAGAAGTACTTCGGCGCCCTGCCCGCGCGTCCCGTCCCGCCCGGCGCCGACGTCTCGGAGGGTTTGAACACCGCCGAGCGCACGCTCGAGCAGACGGATCCCCTCGCCCGCGTGCCCGCCCTCGCGGTCGGCTACAAGATGCCGGCCCGAGGCAGCCGCGACCACGTGCCGGCGGCGGTTCTGGGCGACCTCCTCTTGAACGGCGAGGCCTCGCGTCTCTACCAGGGCCTCGTCAAGGGCAAGGAGCTGCTCCTCGAGGTGCAAGGGGGGATGAACTGGCCGCTGGGCGACGCCTGGACCTTCAGCGGCCCCACCCTGCTGACCGTCTTCGGCCTCTACAAGCCCACGACGAGTGCTAGGGCGGTGGCGGACGCCATCCAGGAGGAGGTGCAGAAGATCGCCCGCCAGGGCGTCCCCGCGGCCGACCTCGGGCGCGCCAAGACGAAGATGCGGTCCGACTTCTACGCAGGCCTCGAGCTGCCGATCTACCGGGCCAACTCCCTCGCCCTCGCCCAGCTCCTGGGCGGGAGCGCGGCCTCGCTCAACGAGATCCCGGAGAAGCTCGACGCCGTGACCTCCGCCGACCTGCAGCGGGTGGCCTCCACGTACCTGACGGCCGCCAATCGCACCGTCGTGGATCGCAAGCCGGCCCCGCCCGCCGCGCCCGCATCGAACCCGAAGGAGGAGTAGCGTCATGAAGAAACTGTGCCTGCTCGCGCTCGCTGCGCTCGTGGCCCCCGCGCTCTCCGCCGCGGAGAAGAAGCCCCTGCCCAAGGACCTGCCCCCCTTCGGCGAGGACAAGCCCCTTCCGGTGCCGGCGATCGCTCAATCCAGGCTGCCGAACGGCCTGACCGTCTGGGTGGTGAAGCGGCCGGGGTTCCCCCGAGTGGCCGCGGTGCTCGCCGTGCGCGGCGGGACGGCCGCTGACCCCCGGGACGCGGAGGGTGTCACCGAGCTTCTCGCGGACACGGTCAAGGAAGGCACCACCACCCGCACCTCCCGGCAGATCGCCGAGGAGCTGCAGGCCGTGGGGGGCGAGATCGGGGCCAACCCCGCAGCCGACGCGATCTACGTCACCGCCACCGGCCTCGGGTCGGGGACCCAGAAGCTCCTGGAGGTGATGGCGGACGTGGCGCGCAACGCCTCCTTCCCCGCGGCCGAGGTGGAGCTGGCGAAGAACAACGCGATCCAGGGACTCCTGGCTCGCGAGGCCACGCCCGAGTTCCTGGGCCAGAAGACGCTCGCCCGTGCGGTCTACGGCGACCACCCGTATCACGTCACGGCCCCCTCGAAGGAGACGCTCTCGGGGGCCACCCCTGACCGCCTCAAGGAGGAGCACGCGCGCCGCTTCCGGCCGGAGAGCGCCCTGCTCGTGGTGGTGGGCGACGTGGACGCGGCCGCGGTGTCCGCCGCGGTCACCCGCCTCTTCGGTCCCTGGAAGGGGACGGGCGAGGCTCCCGCGGCCACGCCGTCCTCGCCCGCGGCGGCCCCTCGCCGTCTGCTGGTCGTGAACCGGCCGGGCTCGGTGCAGTCGCTTATTCTCATGGGCCGGCCCGCCGCCACCGTCACCGACCCGCCCTACTACCCGCTGCTCGTGGCCAACACCATCTGCGCCGGCTCCTTCGGCAGCCGCCTGGTCGAGAACATCCGCGAGGACAAGGGCTACACCTACTCGCCGCGCGGCAGCGTCCAGGCCCGGCAGAAGGGCGGGTTCCTGAACGTGCGGGCGGACGTCCGCACCGAGGTCACCGGCGCCTCGCTCCTCGAGATGTTCTACGAGCTGGACCGCATGGGGGCCACCCTCCCGAGCGCGGAGGAGCTCGCGCGGGCGAAGCGCTACCAGGGGGGCCTCTACCTCCTGCGGAACCAGATCCAGGGCTCGGTGGCCCAGACCCTGGCCACGAACTGGGTGAACGGCCTTCCCCCCGAGGCCCTGGGCGAGTTCGTGCCCACGGTCAACGCGGTGACCGCGGAACAGGTCCGCGACGCCGGGCGGACCTTCTACCCCTCCGCCCTGCAGACGGTCGTGGTGGTGGGGGACGAGCCGAAGGTCAAGGCCGAGCTGGCGCAGTTCGGGACGCCGACCACCGTCCAGCCGTAGGGGTCGCTACACGCGGTCGAGGTGGGCGGCCTCGGAGTCGCCCATCTCCACCTTCCCCTCCGGGAAGTACTCGCGCCAGCGCCGCGTGACCGTCGCCGCGGTCTCGGGGTCGCACGCGAGCTCCTTCGGGAACGCCGGCTTCAGGCGCGCGTCGATGAGCACCGGCGGCTCGTGGACGACGTGGTGGCGCACCACCCGGGTCGCGCGCGCGTGCACGTCGGCCGCGGGCTCGAACCGCGTGAACGTGGTCCAGAGGAAGTTCAGGGGGCTCCGGGCGGCGCGCTTCGGCTCGTCGGTGAGGACGAGGAGGGGCCAACCCGCGAACGCGGGGTGCGCGGCCAGGCGACCCGCGGCCTCGCGGTCGGACCCGAAGGGCGGTCCGCCGATCACCAGGCACCCGCCGCAGAAGACCCGGACGTCGGTCACCTCGGGCGGCGGAGCCACCGGCGGCCGGAAGTCCCGCGGCAGCTCGCGCACGGGATCGCCGAGGCCCAGCCACACGCCTTTCGACCCTTCGTTCACCGCGGGCCCCGAGTAGTCGAGGGTGTCCATCGAGAGGTTCGAGAAGACGTAAAGGTCGGTCTCGGGGTTAGTGCGGGCAAGGACGTGCTCGAGCGTCTTCTTGAAGTCGCGCAGGTCCAACGGCTGGTCGGTCACGAGCAGGAACTTCGTGAGCGAGAGCTGCCCCTCCCCCAGGATGCGGAAGGCCGAGGCCATGGCCTCGCGCGCATAGCGCTGCTTCACCACCGCCGCCGCCAGCGAGTGGAAGCCCGTCTCCCCGTAGGACCAGAGGCTCACCACCGCGGGCATCACGAGCGGGAAGAGGGGGGAGAGGAGCTCCTGCAGGAGGTCCCCGATGTAGAAGTCCTCCTGCCGGGGCTTGCCCACGACGGTCGCCGGATAGATCGCCTTCCTGCGTCGGCAGAGGTGGTCGATCCGGAACACCGGGTAGTCGTGGCGGAGCGAATAGTAGCCGTAGTGGTCCCCAAAGGGCCCCTCGGGAGAGCGCACGCGGGCCGGGACGTGGCCCACGAGCGCGATCTCGGCGCTGGCCACGAGCGGGTGCGGCCCGGGCCCGGGGCAGAGAGAGAGCCGCTCGCCCGCGATCAACGAGGCCAGCATGAGCTCGGGGACGTTCTCGGGCAGAGGGGCGACCGCCGCCAGGATCAGGGCGGGCGGGCCGCCGAGGAAGACCGTGGCGGGCAGGTCCTGGCCCCGGCTCTCGGCCTGCGCGTAGTGGTAGCCGCCGCCCTTGCCGATCTGCCAGTGCATCCCGGTCGTCCGCGGGTCGTGGACGTGGAGGCGGTAGATGCCGAGGTTGCTGCCTTTCCCCTCCGGATGCTCCGTGTAGACGAGGGGCAGGGTCACGAACGGGCCGCCGTCCTCGGGCCAGCAGGTCAGGACCGGCAGGCGGTCCAGCCGCACGTCGCGCGTCACGACCTCGGTGACCGGTCCCGTGGCGCGGCGCTTCATCCCGATGCGCAGCACCTCCCGGGCCAGGTCCCGCGCTCCCCACAGCTTCGAGGGCGTCGGGGGCATCAGCGTCTCCGCGAGGCGGGCCAGGCGCTCGACGATCCGGAGCGGCCGCCGGCCGAAGGCCAGCTCGGCCCGGCGCGCGGTGCCGAAGAGGTTCGTGACCAGGGGCACCTCCGCCCCCCGCACCTTCGTGAAGAGGAGCGCCGGCCCCCCCGCGGCGATCACCCGACGGTGGACCTCCGCAGCCTCCAGCCGCGCGTCGACCGGGGCGTCCACTACCACGAGGTCGCGGTCCCGGCGCAGCCGATCGAGGAAGGCGCGCAGGTCGGGAAAACTGGGGTCGGGCAAGGATGAGCCTCTCGCGCCTATTCTCCGCGATCTTCCGTCCCGGGCTGGCCGGGGCCCACCGCGGCCGCACGCTGCGACCGCGGTGGCTTACGGCTCACCGCACGGGAGGCAGGGTGCCGGAACCGGAGGTGTTCAGGCACGTGGGGTGGCCGAACCCACCCGCGCTGATGCCGGTTCCTCCGGAGGGGTTGTCGGTGATGTCGAAGACGATGTTGTCCGGACGGGCGGGATCGCCGCTCACCCCGCCGACCCCGGAGAGGAAGTCGAGAGTCAGGAGGTGGCGCACCCGCCAGGCAATGTTGTGGTCGGCGCACGAGGTATCCCCGCTGGCGCCGACCGCCCCCACGACCTTCTTCTGTGAATCATAAAGAGCGAGCCCGCCCCCGAAGACGTTGACCCCAGCGACCTTGTCGCCCACCATGGGGTCGTTGGGCGTCCCGTAGTTCGCGGAGGGCCCCTTGTACGCCGCCGAGGTATCCACGGGATTGCTGTGCTGCAAGCCGTAGAGGCTTCCGCCGGGCTGGACCGCGGAGTAGAGGTTCGCCGTCGACAGCGCGAGCCCGGCCGCTTGCCCCGAGCCGCCGCTCCCCGAGCTGCCGTCGAGGCTGAAGGCGTTGGCGGTGTTCGCCTTTTGCGCCGAGATCACGCGGCTGCCCGGCCACTGCGCGGCACGGTTCACCCCCGAGAAGGCCACCGCGCACACCGCGCCGTCCCGGTTCACGACGGTCGCCCACATGTGATTGTTGAGCCCGCTCGTCTCGGCAAGCACGGCAGTGTCGAGGGCCGCTTTCAGTTGGGCATGGGTCGGGAGACTGGCGCATCCGCCACGGTCGTCCTCGTCGGCGCCGGCCCGAGCCGGCGTCCACCCCAAGACCATCATGCCAAGCAAGCCCATCAGGATCGTCACCCAGATCGCTCTCTTCATCGTGCGTCCTCCTCTCGCATACTTCCTGGACTTCGTCCGAAAGACACCACACCCGGCTCTTCGCGCGCAGCCGGTTCGGATGTCGATGTATGGGCAGAAAATAGTCAGCGGCCGACGCGTTGTCAAGGAAGGCGAGGTGGGCGATGCCCGAGCTTCCCGACGTCGAGGATGCGCGCCGCCGGGCCGAGCGGGCCCTCGGCGGCCGCCGCATCCAGGACGTGGCCACCCGGCCCGACCCGATCGTCTACGAGGGCGTCAGCCCGCGCCGCTTCGCGCGAGCTCTCACCGGCCGCCGGGTGGAGGCGGTCAAGCGCAAGGGCAAGCATCTCTGGATGGAGCTGGACGAGCGGCCGTGGCCGCTCTTCCACTTCGGAATGACCGGCTCCTTCGAGATCTACCGGGACCCGCGCGAGCGGCCGCGCTTCTGGAAGGTGGAGCTGGCGATGGAGGACGGCACGCGCCTGGCCATGCCCGACGCGCGCCGCTTCGGGCGCATCCGCCTCCAACACGAGCCGGAGCGCGAGCGGCCCCTCGCGGACCTGGGCTTCGACCCCCTGCTCGACCTCCCCGGGGCGGGCGACCTCGCGCGCGCCCTGGCCCGGCGCCGGGCGCCCATCAAGTCGGTCCTCCTCGACCAGGGCCTCTTCGCCGGGGTCGGCAACTGGATCGCCGACGAGGTCCTCTACCAGGCCGGCCTGCGGCCGCGGCGCCTGGCCTCCGACCTCGAGCTGGCGGAGGTCCGGCGCCTGCGTGCGCGCCTGGTCGCGATCGTGACCCGCGCGGTGGCGGTGGACGCCGACTCGGAACGCTTCCCCCGCACCTGGCTCTTCCACCGCCGGTGGGGGAGGGGCGCCGGGGCCCGGACGGCGCGGGGCGAGCGCATCGTGCACGAGACGATCGGCGGCCGCACCGCGGCCTGGGTTCCCACGCGTCAGCGCTGAGGGAGCCCGGGGTCGGCGCTTGCGCAGGCCATCCCACCGTGGGACAATCGCCCCCGTTCCAAAGCCCCTCCCTGAACCCCTCCGGAAAGGCAGGCAACATGCGTCCAGCCACGAATCCCCGGGGACGGCATCCCTTCGCCCTGTCGGCGCTCCTGTTGGTGACCCTGGCCGCGGGCCGGCCCGCCCGCGCCGACTTCCCCCCGCCCTTCCACGTCGACAGCACGCTCGACGAGCATGACGCTTTCCCGGGGGACGGCCAGTGCGTCTCCACGCCCTCTGGCCTGTGCACGCTGCGGGCGGCCATCGAGGACGTCAATGCGGGCTCGCCGCGGAACGTGATCATCCCCGCCGGCGCGTTCACCCTCACCCTCGGCGACATCAACATCACGCAGTCGCAGACCATCACCGGCGAGGGCGCGGGGCAGACCGCCATCGACGGGAACCTGGCCCATCGCGTTTTCGAGATCGCCCACGGCGCGCTGGTCTACATCGGCGGGGTGACCGTCCGGTACGGGCTGGGGGGTGCGAGCGACATCGTTCCCGGCCACATCCACGGCGGCGGGATCCACAACCACGGGGACCTCATCCTGGTCGACAGCGCGATCACCGGCAACATCGCCGACACCGGGGGCGGCCTCACCAACGCGGGCAACGGCACCGCCCTGCTCTACAACGTCACCGTCGCGCGCAACTCGGCGGCCACCAACTTCATCGTCGGAATCAACAACGTGGGCGGGGGGATCGAGAACCTGGGGCAGCTGCAGCTCATCAACGTCACCCTCAGCGAGAACACCGCCTGGAGCGGGGGGGGGCTCCTCAACCGTCCCAGCGCAACCGTCACGGTCACGAACACGATCGTGGCCGGGAACACGCACTTCGAGGACTGCTCGGGCACGATCACCTCCGCGGGGCACAACCTGGCCGGTGGCTTCAGCTGCCTGTTCTCGGGACCCGGCGACCTCAACGGCGCCCAGGCCCTGCTCGACCCCCGGAACGACAGCGGCGGGTTCACCTACCTCTACGCCCTGCTCCCCGGCAGCGAGGCCATCGACGCCGGCGACAACACCCCGGTCGTCTGCGGGACGCACGACCAGCGCGGCGCGATGCGGCCCCTCGACGGCGACGGCAACGGCTCCGCGGTGTGCGACATCGGCGCCTTCGAGTACGATCCCACGGGGCCCGAGGTGAGCGTGTCCCTCGATCCCGCGGCCAACGGGCACGGCTGGAACAGTGCGAGCGTGAAGGTGAGCTGGCAGGTGAGCGACGCCGAATCGGGCGTCGGGTCCACGAGCGGGTGCGGCACGATCACGCTCAGCGCCGAGACGGCGGGCACCAACGTCACGTGTTCCGCCACCAACACCGGCGGACTGACGACCACCGAGTCCGTGACCGTGAGGATCGACAAGACGGCGCCCACGGTCGGCTACTCGGGCAACCTGGGTAGCTACACCGTCGACCAGGTGATCAGCATCACCTGCATGGCCACGGACGCGCTCTCCGGAATCGACACCACGACTTGCCAGGACATCGCCGGCCCGGCCTTCTCGTTCGCGGCCGGTGACAACACGGTTTCGGCCACCGCCACCGACCGCGCGGGCAACATGGGCACCGGCTCGACCACCTTCACGGTCGTGGTCAGCGCGCCCGGCCTGGGCACCCTGACCGAGCAGTTCGTGGCCAGCGCCGGCGTGGCCCATGCGATGCGGGCACAGCTCGACGCGGCCGCGGCGGCCGCCCTCCGCGGGAACCTGCGGGCCAAGGCGGGCGCCGTCGGCGCGTATCAGAACCACGTCTCGGCCCAGATCGGCAAGACGCTCACCGCGAGCCAGGCGGCGATCCTGATCCAGCTGGCCGGCGCGCTCTAGAGGGGGTGACGAGGGTCCCGCGCGTCAGCGTTGAGCGCGCCACGCGTCCACCATCCCGACCACCCAGAGGAGCACGAGGCCGAAGGTGATGGCGGCGAAGAAGCCGGCGTTCGCCCGTTGGATCTCGGCCGCGAGGTCGAAAGCGAAGAGCGGATCGAGGGTGGAGGGGTCCTTGGGCATCCGCGCCGTGGCCTCCCGGGCGACCTTCACGAGCAGGACCGCCACCAGGCCCAGGCTTCCCAGGAGGAGGGCGAGGCCCGGGCCGTAGCGCTTCTGGGCGAGCTGGCCCGCGCCGGGGCACACGATCGCCGAGAGAAGGACGGCCCGCCACCGGCGGAAGCCGACGTGGCCGGCGTCCGGGGCGGGGTCGGAGTGCGGGGCGAGGCGCGCGTGGACGCGGCGGGCGAGACCCGCCCGCTCAGCCTCGTCGGCCCTGCGCTCGCTCGCGAACAGGCGCGGGCCGCGCTCGTCGGCGGGAAGGCCCGGAGGCCGCGCGATCACGTGCACGTGCAGGTGCGGCAGGACCTCGGCGAACACCGACACGTAGACCTTCTCGCACGGCGTCTCGGCACGGAGGGCCGCCGCCACGTCGGCCAGGAGCGGGCCCAGCGCGCGCTGCTCGTCGGGCCCGAGGGCGTCCACCTGCTCGACGTGCCGGACCGGCGCCACCACGAACCAGCCGGGGACGGGCGAGGGCTCGGGGCGCGGATGGACGACGAACGGCCCCCGACGCAGCACGGGCGCTCCCCCCGGCGCCGCCCCGCCCCGGACGATCGCGCACTCGGGACAGGGACCTCCCTCGCCGTCCGCCTCCCTCACGATTCCCCGAGGGCGAAGCTGCGCAGGGAGAGGCTCCCGTAGTGGAAGCCCTCGCAGACGGGCTGGACGCGGTCCTTCTTCGAGCGGCTCCCGAGCGCGAAGAAGAGCGGGTCGAAGTGCTCGCTGGTCGGCACCGCGCGATCGGCGTGGGGCCCGAGGCGCTCGTAGTCGGCCAGGGCGGCCACGTCCAGGGTCCGCAACTGCTCGGCCACCCAGGTGTCGAACGCGGCTGCCCAGCCCGCCACCGGCGCTTCCTTCGATGGGTCGAGGCGGTGGAGGTTGTGGACGACGCCTCCGCTGCCGAAGAGAAGCACCCCCCGCTCGCGCAGCGGCGCGAGCGCCTGCCCCACCTGCATCAGCAGGCCGGGATCGCGAGGGACGGGCAGGGAGACCGCGACCACGGGGACGCGCGCTTCGGGGAACAGGATGCGCAGGGGCACCCACACCCCGTGGTCCCACCCGCGCGCCGGCTCCACCGCGGGGTCGAGGCCCGCGACGTCGAGCGCCTCCAGGATCTCGCCGGCCAGGGCGGGTGCGCCCGGAGCGTCGTAGGTGAGCTGGTAGAGGGACGGCGGGAAGCCGTAGAAGTCGTAGAGCAGCCCCGGACGCGGCCCGATGTTCACCCGGACCGGTCCCTGCGCCTCCCAGTGGGCCGACACCACCACGATCGCCCGCGGGGTGGGCCGCTCGCGCGGCCAGGCCCCGAGGGCCCGCGTGTACGCCTCCTCCTCGATCGCCACGGATGGCGCGGCATGGGAGACGAAGAGGGCCGGGAAGGCCATGTGCTACCGGCCCACCCGCGCCGCGGCCTCGCGGGGCGTCGGCTGGTCGTGGCCGAGGATCGGGTGCGGCCGGTAGGGCGCCTCGAGCCGCGCGACTTCCGCGTCGGTGAGGCGCAGGCCCACGGCCGCGGCCGCGTCGTCGAGGTGCTCGAGGCGCGTCGCCCCCACGATCGGCGCCGCCACTCCGGGGCGCGAGAGGAGCCAGGCGAGAGCCACCTGCGCCGGTTTCACCCCGCGCTCCTTCGCCACCGCGACCGCCGCCTCCAGCACGTCGAAGTCCTCGGGCCGGAAGTACAGGCGGTCCGCGAAGTCGTCGGTGCGGGCCCGCGCGGTGTCCTTCACCCCCTCGCGGGTGCGGGAACCGGCCAGGAAGCCGCGGGCCAGCGGGCTCCAGGGGACGAGGCCGAGGCCTTCCTCCAGGCAGAGCGGGATCGTCTCGCGCTCCTCCTCGCGGTAGGCGAGGTTGTAGTGGTTCTGCATGGAGACGAAGCGCTCCCGGCCCCGCCGGTCGGCGAGGTAGAGGGCCTTGGCCAGCTGCCAGGCCGCCATGCTGCTCGCCCCCAGGTAGCGCACCTTGCCCGCGCGCACGAGCGCGTCGAGGGCGGAGAGGGTCTCCTCGAAAGGCGTGATGGGGTCCCAGCGGTGGACCTGGTAGAGGTCGATGAAGTCGGTCCCCAGCCGGCGCAGCGAGTCCTCGCAGGCCGCGAGGATGTGCTTGCGCGAGAGCCCGCTCCGGTTCGGCCCCTTCTCCACGGGGAAGAAGACCTTGGTGGCGAGCACGTAGTCGTGGCGGCCCGCCATCTCCCCGAGCAACCGGCCCGTCACCTCCTCGCTGCGGCCCTTCGAGTACATGTCGGCGGTGTCGAAGAAGTTGATCCCGAGGTCGAGGGCGTGGCGGAAGTGGGGACGCGCCGCCTCCTGGTCCAGGATCCACGGGCGCCAGGCGGCATCCCCGTAGCTCATGCAGCCCAGGGCGAGCCGCGAGACTTCGAGTCCGGTTTGTCCGAGACGGACGTATTCCATGCGTTCCTTGCTTCGGTCGGGTCCGGCCGCGCGGTTATGATGCGGCCGGGATGAAGACCTCGGGAAACATACCACCGGGCGCCACGGCCCACCAAGGCATCCCGCAGGCCGCGTCCCGGCTGGCCCGCGCGGGCCTCATCGTCGAGCCCTCCTCGTGGCTGCTCGAGAACCTGGATCTGCTGCCCCCAGGGGCGCGGACGCTCGACGTGGCCTGCGGGCGCGGCCGCCACGCGCTGCTGCTCGCCGCGGCGGGCTTCCCGGTGGAGGCGGTGGACCGCAAGGTGGGGCTCATCGCCACCCTCCGCGCCACCGCCGAGCGCCTCGAGCTGCCGCTCCGGGCCGAGGTGCGCGACCTCGAGACGGGGACTGCGGACCTCGGGACGGCAGCCTACGAGCTGGTGCTCGTTTTCCATTACCTGCACCGGCCGCTCTTCCCGGCTCTCGTGCGCGCCCTCGCCCCGGGAGGCCTTCTGCTCTATGAGACGTTCACGGTCGAGCAGGCGAAGCGGGGCAAGCCCAGGCAGCCGGACTTCCTGCTCGAGCCCGGGGAGCTGCGGAGACGCGTGGCGCCCCTCGAGGTGCTGCGCGAGCGCGAGGGCGAGTTCGAGGGACGGATGGTCTCTGGAGTGGCGGCCCGGAAGGCGTAGGGTCAAGGGGAAGACGCAGGTGCCGCGAGCCAGGCGGGCATCTCCGCGAGGGTGTCGAGAAGAGCGGCTCGGTCGACGCCTGTGTTCATGGCCCACCTCGCCCTCTCAGGTCACATCGTTCTGGACTAAAATAAGGGTTTCCAGGTACTGAGGAGAATCGTCATGTCACTGCGCATAGGAGACGAGGCGCCGGACTTCACGGCGGAGACCACCGAAGGCAAGATCGACTTCCACCAGTGGATCGGGGACGGGTGGGCCATCCTGTTCTCGCACCCGAAGGACTTCACCCCCGTTTGCACGACCGAGCTCGGCTACATGGCCAAGCTCAAGCCGGAGTTCGCGAAGCGCAACTGCAAGGTCGTCGGCCTGAGCGTCGATCCGGTGACCGACCACCAGCGGTGGGCCAAGGACATCGAGGAGACCCAGGGCACGGCGCCGAACTATCCGATCATCGGCGACGCCGACCTCAACGTGGCGAAGCTCTACGACATGATCCACCCCAACGCCGCGGGCGGGAAGCGGACGGCGGCGGACAACGCCACCGTGCGTTCGGTGTTCGTGGTCGGCCCCGACAAGAAGATCAAGCTCGTCCTGACCTACCCCATGAGCACCGGCCGCAACTTCGACGAGGTGCTGCGCGTGCTCGACTCGATCCAGCTCACGGCCCGGCACAAGGTCGCCACCCCCGTCAACTGGAAGCAGGGGGAGGACGTGATCATCGTGCCCGCCGTCTCCGACGACGAGGCGAAGCAGAAGTTCCCCGGCGGCTGGAAGGCGCCCCGGCCGTACCTGCGGATCGTGCCGCAGCCCAAGTAACGGCTCCGTAGAGCTTGGGCTAATGCCGGCGCGGGCGGGGCTCGCGGGGCTCGCGGCCGGCCCCGCCTGGCCGGGCGGGCTTCGCGCCAGCGGGCTTCGGGGCCTCGCCCTTCGGTCGGACCTCCCCGAACCGGCGGCAGGCCGCATCGAACCGCGCCAGGAGCGTGCGTCCCGTCTCGCCGGGCACGGGGCCGAGCCGCTGCCACGCTGCTTGCGCGGACTCGACCTCGGTCGCGGCGGACTGCCACTTCGCCTCCACCGCGGCGGGGCCGCCGATTGTGTTGGCGGCCAGCGCGTTCTTGAGGCGCTCCGCGAGGTCGGCTCCGGAGACCGCGGCCGGGGGGCCGACCTGGGCGAGCAGCTCCTCGACCCGCGCGCAGAGCTTCTCGGCCTTGCGCCGGTTCGCTTCGGGGTCGAGGTCGGTCCCCTGGAAGGTCAGCGGCCAGGCTTCGATCAGCCGGTTGCGCGCGCGGGCGAAGCGGCCGGTCAGGCCCTCGAGCTGCTCGCGTGAGACCTCGCCGGCCTGGCGCCACGCCGCCTGGGCCGCCTGGACCCGCGCGGCGAGGTCTTTGGGCGGGTCCGCGCCCCCGGACCCCTTGGGCGCATTGGGGCCCTCTGCCCCCTCGGCCGGCGCGAGCCCCTCCAGCTCCAGGCAGAGCGCCTCCCGGGCCGCGGCCGCCGCCTGCCGCTCGAGGTTGTCGCGGTCCTTGTAGCGCTCGAAGAAGTGGTCGCAGGCCTTGCGGAAGCGCTGCCAGATGGCCTCGGACTTGTTCTTGCGTACGGCCCCGATCGTCTTCCACTCGTCCTGCAGGCGCTTCACCTCGGCCGTGGTGGCCTCCCAGTCGGTCGAGTCCTGGAGCGCCTCGGCCTGCGCGCAGAGCGCGCCCTTCTTCGCGAGGTTTTCCGACCACTCCTTCTCGCGCTGGCCCTGGTTCTCCTTGCGGCGGGCGAAGAAGCGGTCACAGGGCCGGCGGAAGCGCCGCCAGATCGCCTCGGATTGCGCGCGGTGGACGGGCCCGATCTCCTTCCACTCGCCCTGCAGCTTCTTCAGCTCCTCCGCGGTCTTCAGCCAGTCGGTGGATTCGGCGAGGGCCTCCGCACGCGCGCAGAGCTCCTCCTTGCGCTTCAGGTTCGCGGCCAGCTCCTGGGCCTGCCTGGCGAAGAAGGCGTCGCAGCGTGCCTTCACCTGGTCGCGCGCGGCCTTGAAGCGGTTCCAGAGGGCCTCGCCCTTCTCCTTCGGCGCCTCCTTGGCCTGCTTCCAGCGCGCGTCGAGATCGCGGACCTGCTCGGCCGCCTTCTCCAGGTCCTCCATCTCGAGGAGCGCTTCCGCCCTGGCGCACAGCTCTTCCTGGACCGAGACGTTCGCCCAGCGCTTCCACTCCGTGTCCTGGCGGATCTGCTGCCAGATCGGGTAGAGGGCCTTGCGGCCACCCTCGATCCGGGCCAGGACCGTCTCCCGGTCGCGCCGGGTCGGCAGGGGTCCCGGGTTGTCGAGCGCGTCCTTGGCCTCGCGCAGCGTATGGTCGACGTCGCGCAGGGTCGGATTTGCCGCCTTGGCCAGCCTCTCCAGTTGCGCGCCCAGGGCCGTGAGCCGGGCCAGGTTCTCACCCTCCTGGCGGGCCTTGTCCTCGCGGGCCCCCGCCTCCCGGGCGCGGAGCCGGTCGTGGGCGGCCTCCAATCGCGGCCGAAGGCCCGCCGCCTCGGGGAATGCGGCCCGCTCGCTCCACTTCGTCTCGAGAGCGCCCCAGCCGGCGCGCGCGGCCGCGAGGTCGTCGCCCCCGGCCTGCGCCTCCGCCTCGGCGCAAACCGCTTCCAGCTCGGCGCGGCGCGCCGCCCCCGCGAGGAACGCCTGGTAGCGCTGCCCCGCGCTCTCGGCTGAGGCTTCGAAGCGCCGCACGAGGGCCTCGCCTTCGGGCCCCGGAAAGGGCTCGAGGGCGGCCCAGGCCGCCCGGGTTCGCTCGAGCGCGCCGGGGATCGCCTCGCCCTCCGCCAGCCCGACCGTCGCGCAGAGCGCCTCGCGCTGCTGCCCCCGACGGGCCCGTTCGGCGGCTTCCTCCTCGTGGGCGGCCCGGGCCTGCTCGTAGGTCCGCCGCTCGCTCTCGTCCATGTCGCTCGGAGGCGGGACGGCCGGGGGGGCGGCCGTGGTCCCGCTCGGGGCGAGGGCGTCGAGGCGCGACCGGGCGCGCCTCGCCGCGGCTCCCACCCGGGCCCGCGCGGCCGCTGCCTCGAGGCCCTCGCGGTCGCCGAGGCGCTCGACCGCCGCCAGGGCGACCGCCCGCTGATCGCTCTTCAGCGCGAGGGAGAGGAGGAGCGCCGGGTCCTCGATGTGGGCGAGGGCGGAAAGGCGGGTGGCGTTGTCCTCGCATTCACGCACCACCGCGGCCAGGAGCTTCGGGTCGGAGAGCCGCGCCACCGCCGCCTGCCGGACCGTGGCCAGGGCAGCCGCCTTGGCCACCGCCGCCAGGTGCCGGGCCTCGCGCATGGAGGCGACTGCCGCCTCGGCCCGGGCCGCATCCTGCCCGTGGATGGCGAGGGCCGAGAGCTGGCTGTCCGCCTCCTCGCGTACGCCCTCGTCGGCGTCCTCCCGGGCGCGCTCGGCCAGGAGCGCCACGTCGTGCAGCTTCTTGACCGCGGCCCGCCGCACTCGCGCGTCCGGGTCGTCGCGGAGGAGGGCGAGGAGCGTCTCGCGCTCGTGCGCATGGAGGCGCAGCACGGCCTCCGCGCGCACCGCGGGGTCGGGATGCTGCCACTCGGGCTTGGCGCGGAACCTGTCGATCAGCGTCTTCAGTGGCGTCTCCACGATGTCCTCCCGACGCGTCGAATATACTCCAAACGCCGCGGCACCTCGGCCCCCGCCAAGGTCCTGGGCAGGTCGCGCACTGCCTTGGCGATCCCTACGGGCCGCCTCGGCGTCCAGGACCGGGCCGCCCATAAGGCCGCCGCCATCTATGGCTTGGAGCGACCGTCCCTCCGCCGTCTCGGTGGCACGAACCCTGCTTGATGTCTCGTGCCGAGGGGCGCCGCGGGCCAACCGGCGCTCCCCGTGGAGGCAGAGATGCTCGTCGCGCGCCGGGGGCTGGACGCCGTGGTGACGTGCCTGGCCCGCCTCATGGTCCGCGTCTTCTTCCGCGAGATCGAGCTGGCGGGGATCGAGCGCCTGCCCCACGGCGTCCCCCTGGTCATCGCCTCCAACCATACGAATTCCGTCGTGGACGGGATCCTGCTCCTCGCCCTGCCGGGCGTGCGCCCGCGGCTTCTGGCCAAGAGCACGCTCTGGTCGCATCCCTTCATGCGTCCGCTCCTCGTCCTGGCGGGGGCCCTGCCCGTCTACCGCCGCCAGGATCCGGGAGTCGACATGACCGGCAACTTCGCGACCTTCGCCCGCTGCCATGAAGCGCTGGCCGGCGGCGTCAACATCGCGCTCTTTCCCGAAGGCACGAGCCACAACGAGCCGCACGCCCTGCCCCTGAAGACCGGCGCCGCGCGCATCGTGCTCGAGGCCGAGGCCGAGCGCGGCCCGCTGGGCGTGCGCATCGTCCCCGTGGGGCTCAGCTACGAGGCCAAGGGCCGCTTCCGCTCGAAGGTGCGGGTGTCCGTCGGTCATCCGATCGACCCCGCGGCCGAGGTGGCTCGTTACGGCACTCAGCCGGGCGTGGCCGTCCGCGCGCTGACCGCGCGCATCGCCTTTGGCCTGGGGGAGGTGACCCGGGCCGAGGGCTGGCCGGAAGAGCGACGGGCCGCGGTACCATCCTCGGTCTGGGGCGTCGTCCGCCTCCTGCTCGGGATTCCGGTCTTCCTCGCGGCCTTGGTCTTCAACTGGATCCCCTATCGCGTACCCGGCTGGGTGTCCGACCGCCTCTCCACGACTCCGGACGAGCCGGCCACCTACAAGCTGCTGGCCGGCCTCCTGGCTTTCCCGCTGGCCTGGTCGGCGGAGGTGGCCCTCGCGGCGCACGTCGCCGGGGCCCCCTGGGGCCTTGCCGTGGCCGTGGCCGCGCCCACCTGCGGCTACGCCGCCCTCCGGTTCCACGAACGGTGACGCTAGCGGTAACCAGCCGCCTGGAGGCCGAACAACTCCGCGTACAGCCCGCCGCGCGCGAGCAGCTCCTCGTGCGTCCCCTGGTCGATCAGCTCGCCGCCCTGGAGGACCAGGATCCGGTCCGCCATCCGCACCGTCGAGAAGCGATGCGAGATCAGCACCGCCGTCCGCCCTCGCGTGAGCTCCGCGAACCGCAGGAACACCTCGTACTCGGCGCGCGCGTCGAGGGCCGCCGTGGGCTCGTCGAGGATCAGCACCTGGGCGTCGCGCATGTAGGCCCGCGCGAGCGCCACCTTCTGCCACTCGCCTCCCGACAGCTCCACCCCGCCCTCGAAGCGCCGGCCCAGCATGTGGTCGTAACCCTTCTCCAGGCGCGCGGCCACGGAGTCCGCGAGGCTGCGGCGGGCGGCATCCCGCACGCGCCCGTCGTCCTCCAGCGCTTCCACCTGGCTCACCCCGATGTTCTCCCGCAGGATGAAGTCGTAGCGCACGAAGTCCTGGAAGATCACGCCGATGCTCTTGCGCAGGCTGTCCAGGTCGTAGTCGCGCAGGTCTACCCCGTCCAGCAGGATCCGGCCCTGGTCCGGATCGTAGAGCCGCGTGAGCAGCTTGACGAGCGTGGTCTTGCCCGCCCCGTTCTCGCCCACGAGCGCGACCCGCTCGCCCGGCTCGAGCCGGAAGGTCAGGTTCCGCACCGCCCAGCGGTCGGAGCCCGGGTAGCGGAAGCCGGCGTCCTGGAACTCGAATCCCCGGCGGATCGGCCCCGGCACCGCCCGCGCGCCCGGCATCGACGTCACCCGCGGCTTGACCTCGAAGAAGGTGAAGAGGTCCGACAGATAGAGGCTCTGCTCGAAGACCTGGGAGAGCGCGAGCAGGATGCGCTGGATGAGGTCGCGGCTCTGCCGGAAGGAGCCGGCCAGGAAGGTGAGGGCGCCGATCGTGAACCGTCCCTCTACCGTGAGATAGATGGTGACCGCGTAGGCGCCGTAGTAGCCGAGGGTGCCGAGGGTGACGAGGGCCGTCGATACGAGGTTGCGCTTGACGGCGAGACGCTTGTTGGCGTCGTACAGCTCGTCCGAGAGCTTCGCGTAGCGGCCCACCAGGAAGCCGGAGAGGTCGAAGAGCCTCACCTCCTTCGCCATCTCGTCCGACGCCCCCGCGTAGCGCAGGTAGTCGAGCAGCCGCCGCTCGGGGGTCCACTGGAACAGGAGCGAGTACCCGAGCGCCGCGTAGTGCGTCTCGCCCAGGAACGAGGGGAGCACCGCGACCAGGAGCAGGACCAGCAGCCATGGCAACTGGAGGACCAGCACGCCCGCGAGGGAAGCGAGGGTCACCAGGTCCTGGGCCGTCGAGAGCAGGAGCGCGATCAGCCCCATCCGGCCCACGGTCTGGCGGCGCGCGCGCTCCAGGTGATCGTAGGTCTCCGCGTCCTCGTACTGCGCCAGGTCCAGGGTCGCCGCGTGCTGCATCAGGCGCACGCTGACGCGGTTCGAGAACAGGTCGCCCAGCAGGCTCTCCAGCAGGGACGAGAGGCGGGCCAGCCCCTCGCCCCCCACCGCGATGGCGAGCTCCAGCCCCACCAGGCCACCCAGGTGCCACTCGTCCAGAGAACCCCCGGCCGCCCGCACCTGCACCGCGGCGAGGACCGCGTCGATGATCAGCTTCCCGATCCACAGCACCGCGAGCGGCACCAGCGAGCGGACCGCCCGGAGGGCGAGGATCCCGACGGTGTAACCCCGGTGGGTCTCGTAGACGAGCTTCAGCAGAGGCGGAAGGTGCTTGAGCGCCTGGCGCCGCTCGCCCCAGGTGGGCGCCTTCCCGTCGCCGCCGGAAAGCAGGCTCTTGGGCCGCGGGTGGACGCCGCGCGAGATGAAGGGGGGCGAGGTCACGGACCGGTCACCAGGACGATCTTACCGATGTGGGCTCCCGACTCCATGAGGCGATGGGCCGCGGCGGCCTCCCCGAGCGGGAAGCGGGCGTGGATGATGGGCCGGAGCTGGCCGGACTCGAGCATGGGCCAGACCCGCTCGCGCAGAGCCCGCGCGATCGCGCCCTTCTGCTCGACCGTGCGGGCACGGAGCGAGGAGCCGGTGATGGTCAGCCGCCGGTAGAGCACGCTCGTGAAGTTCACCTCGGCCTTGGCCCCGCGCTGCAGCGCGATCAGGACCAGGCGCCCCTCGAGGGCCAGGCAGTCGAGGTTGCGCGGGATGTAATCGCCTCCCACCATGTCGAGGATCACGTCGACTCCGCGCCCGCCCGTGGCCTCCCTGACCACGGCCACGAAATCCTCGCCCCGGTAGTTGATCGCGCGCTCCGCTCCGAGGGCGACGCAGGCGGCGCACTTCTCGGGGGAGCCCGCGGTGGCGAGGACGCGCGCCCCGAGCGCCCGTGCCATCGGGATGGCGGCGGTTCCGATGCCGCTCGCGCCGCCGTGGACGAGAAGGGTCTCGCCGGAAACGAGCCGGCCCCGCTCGAAAACGTTGGTCCAGACGGTGAAGAACGTCTCGGGGATCCCGGCCGCCTCTATCGCGGTCAGGCCCTTCGGCACCGGCAGGCACTGCGGGGCGGGAGCGAGGCAGTACTCCGCGTAACCGCCCCCCGCGACGAGCGCGCACACGAGGTCGCCCGTGCGCCACCCGGTCGCGTCGCCGCCTACCGCCACCACTTCGCCCGCCACCTCGAGCCCCGGAACCTCGGAGGCGCCGGGCGGGGGCGGGTAATGGCCCTGCCGCTGGAGCAGGTCAGGGCGGTTCACCCCCGCGGCCGCCACCCGGATCAGCACCTCGCCGGGCCCGGGCGGGACGACGGGGCGCCGGGCCGGCCGTAGAACCTCCGGGGGCCCCGGGGCGGTGATCTCGACGACCACCGCGTCCCTGGGCAATCCGGTCACGGGTTCGCCCCGTCCAGCCCCTCGATCGTCGCGAGGGAGGCCGGGCGCGAGGCCTGCAGCCGCCGGGCCGTGGCTTCGGCCCCCCGCAGGACGCGCAGCAGGTTGCCCTGGGCGAGCTTGCGCAGGTCGCGGTCGCTCCAGCCGCGCCGGATCAGCTCCGCGAAGAGGCGCGGATAGCCGGACACGTCCTCGAGGCCTTCCGGCCAGCGGTCGTTGCCGTCGAAGTCGCCGCCCAGGCCGACGTGATCGACCCCGGCCATCCTCCGGACGTGCTCGACGTGGTCCGCGACCTGGGCGATCGTGACCGGGATGGGCGGCACCTGCGCGTTCATCTCCTGGGATACCTGGCGGCGCGCGGCCGGGTCCTTGATCCCTGCGAGCTTCGCCTTGGCCTCCGCCCAGAGGGGCGCGCTCACCTTCGCGAGGTCGTCCGAGATGAACGCGGCCACGAAGGTCACCATGACGATCCCGCCGTTCCCGGGGAGCCGCTCGAGAATGTCGTCGGGAACGTCGCGCACGTGGTCGCAGAGGGCGCGGGCGGAGGAGTGGGAGAAGATCACGGGCGCCTCCGACACCCGGAGCGCGTCGTCCATGGTCTCCGGGGTGACGTGGGAGAGGTCGACCAGCATCCCGAGCCGGTTCATCTCCCGCACTACCTCCTCGCCGAAGCGGGTGAGGCCGCCGTGGCGCGGAGGGTCGCCGGCGGCGTCGGCCCAGTCGAGGGTGGTGCCGTGGGTGAGGGTCAGGTAGCGCGCGCCGAGGTCGTAGTAGGCCCGGAGCGCGCCCAGCGAGTTCTCGAGCACGTGGCCGCCCTCCATCCCGAGGAGGGAGGCGACGCGGCCGCGCTTCATGGCCCGCTCCACCTCATCGGCGGTGAGGGCGAGCTGGAGGCGGTCGGGATAGCGCGCGATGACGCGCCGGGCGATGTCAATCTGCTCGAGCTGGGTCTTCGCATAGCCGATCGACGGGTCCTCGGCCGGGACGTAGACCGACCAGAACTGCCCGCCCACCCCGCCCGCCTTCAGCCGCTCGAAGTCGGTCTGCCCCGGCGTGCGCTGCCGGAGGTCGTAGGCCACCACGTCGCGCGGGGCCTTCTCGTACTCGCGGATGGCCCAGGGCAGGTCGTTGTGGCCGTCGATCAGGGGGTGCTTGGCCAGCAGCTTGCGTGCGCGGGCCAGCGCCGGGTCCTCCGCGGCCAGGAGCGCGGGAGCGAGGCCGAGGGTGACGGACGCGAGGACGGCCGTGGCCGATCGTTTCAACGAGAGGCGAGTCATGGGGGCGGATCCTCCCCTCGACGCGCGCCGCGGCGAGGTCACTTCCACCACGGCAGCTTGAAGGGCGGGGAAGGAATGGGCCGGGGTGGGGCCTTCGGCGGTGGCGACGGCGCCCGCGTGGGCGCCTGATCGGCAAAGCCCAGGACGGGGGCGATGGGGTCGCGCGGGTGGGGAAGGAAGAGCCAGGTGAGGCCGAGGACCGCCACCAGCACGAGGGCGATCGCGAGGCCCTTGACGTCCCAGCCCACTTTGGCCGGGGCCGACCGGCCGAGCGGAGCGCCGCCCCGCGCCAGGGCGGTCTCCAGTTGCTCGGCCTGCGCGCGGGTGGTCCCGCAATGGCAGGCCGGGGCCCGGTTGGGGACCCGCCGGTTGCAGTTCGGGCACGTCCACGTCACGGAAGCCATCGACCGGTATCCTAGTCAATTCCGGGGGGGTGCGGAACTGGAACGCACGACTCGGGCCGAAAGGCGCAACCGATGTACCATGGCCGTTCATGGCGCGTGCGCTGCCGGCCCTCCGTCGGAACCTCGACGTGATGCCCTCCCCCGTCTCCGACCGGCCGGGCGTGCTGTTGCGCGACCCGTTCCGCTATACCGAGGACGTGCTCATCCTGCCGCCCCCCCTCGTGCCGTTCCTGCGCTACTTCGACGGGGAGCACGACGAGGGAGACCTGCGGGTCGCCCTGCATCGCGCGACCGGCGGCCTCGAGGTCGACGGCCTGGCGCGCCACCTCGAGGACGCGCTCGGGCGCGGCTTCCTGGCCAACGAGGCCTTCGCCCGCCTCCGCGAGGAGCGGCAGCAGGCTTTTGCGGAAGCCCCGCGCCGCGAGGCGGCCCACGCCGGCTCCGCCTACCCGGAGGAGCCGGCCCCTCTCGCCCACGCGCTGCGGGCCTTCCTGGAGGGGGCGGCCGAGGGGGGCGGAGCCCCCGACGGGGTATTCGCGATCGCCGCGCCCCACGTGAGCCCCGAGGGCGGCTACCTGTCGTACGCGGCCGCCTACCGGGCGCTCGGGGCGTCGCTCCGGGACCGCACCTTCGTCGTGCTCGGCACGTCGCACTACGGCGAGCCCGAGCAATTCGGCCTGACCCGAAAGCCCTACGTCACTCCATTCGGCGAGACCAGCGTCGACGGCGCCTTCGTCGACCGCCTGGCGCGGGCGGGCGGCCCGGCGGCGCGCATGGAGGATTACTGCCACGCGGTCGAGCACTCGATCGAGTTCCAGGTGCTGTTCCTCCAGCACGTCTTCGGACCGGGAGTCCGCGTGGTCCCCATCCTGTGCGGTCCCTTCGCACGGGCGACCTACGTGGGGGGGCGGCCCGAGGACGACGAAGGGGTGCGGCGCTTCCTCGACGCGCTGGCCGAGCTGGCCGCGGCCCGGGGCGATCGCCTCGCGTGGGTCCTGGGGGTGGACCTGGCCCACATCGGCCGCCGCTACGGCCATCCGGAGGCGGCCCGGGCGGACGAGGGCGGCATGGTGGCGGTGGCGGAGCGCGACCGGGCCCGCCTGGACCGCATCCTGGCCGGCGATGCGGCCGGCTATTGGAGCCTCGTTCAGGAGAACTCCGACGACCTGAACTGGTGCGGGGCCTCGCCCTTCTACACCTTCTTGAAGGCGGCCTCCCCGCGCGGCGGACGGCTGCTGCGCTACGAGCAGTGGAACATCGATCCCGAGAGCGTCGTGAGCTTCGCCGGGCTTGCGTTTGGTCGCGAGCCCGCCCCCGGGTTGGCCCGGAAAGGAGACGCATGAGAACGTTCGTGACGGTGGCCGCAGGGGTCCTGGGAACGCTGGCCCTGGCGGGGCCCATCCGGGCCGCCGAGACCATCCGCCAGGCGGAGGGCGCCGCCAAGCCCGTCGCCCTCGTGGGCGGCGCCCCCATCACCGAGGCCGAGGTGGACCGGGCCGCCGAGGGCCAGCTCCGCGAGCTGCGCATGCGGGAGTTCACGCTCCGCAGCCAGGCCCTCGAGGAGCTGATCGCCCAGAAGCTGCTCGAGAAGGAGGCGGCGGCCCGCGGGGTCGCGCTCCCGGCCCTCGTGAAGGCCGAGGTCGAGGACAAGGCCGCGGTCTCCGAGGCCGAGGTACGCGCCTTGTACCAGTCGAACAAGGACAAGATGGGCGCGATGAGCGAAGCGGACGCCCTGAAGCAGATCGAGTCGCGCCTCCGCCCACAGCGCGAGCGCGAGCGCCGGGCCTCCTACGTGCGCGAGCTGCGGCAGAAGGCCGGGGTCAAGGTGCTGCTGGAGCCGCTGCGCGTCGCGGTCGACGTGACGGGCCGCCCGATCCGTGGCAACAAGGACGCCCCGGTCACGATCGTCGAGTTCTCCGACTTCCAGTGCCCGTTCTGCTCGCGGGCCCGGCCCACCGTGAACAAGGTGCGCGAGACCTACGGCGACAAGGTGCGGGTCATCTTCCGCAACTTCCCTTTGTCGATCCATCCCCAGGCGCAGAAGGCCGGGGAGGCGGCGGGCTGCGCGGGCGAGCAGGGCAAGTTCTGGGAGATGCACGACCGGCTCTTCGCCAACCAGGCCAAGCTCCAGGTGCCCGACCTCAAGGAGCACGCGGCCGTCCTGGGGCTGGACCCCGAGGCTTTCCGCCAGTGCCTGGACTCGGGCCGCCACACCGCCGACCTGCAGAGGGACGCCGAAGCGGGGACCGGCTACGGGGTCTCCGGCACGCCCTCCTTCTTCATCAACGGCCGGCCGCTCGTGGGCGCGCAGCCCTTCGAGAGCTTCGCCCAGGTGATCGACGACGAGCTGGAGCGGGTGCCCAAGGCCCGGTGAGCCAGGACCCGCGCCCGCAGTGGCTGCGCTGGGCGGAGCGCCTGCAGGCCATCGCCCAGACCGGCTTGACCTACGCGCAGGGTCCCTACGACCTCGAGCGTTATCGTGAGCTGCGCGCCATCGCGGTCGAGATCGCGGCCCGCCACCTCGGCCTGTCGGCCGAGACGGCCGCCCAGGGCTTCGCGAGCGGCACCGGCTACCCGACTCCGAAAGTGGACGTTCGTGCGGTGGTCTTCCGCGAGGAGCGGCTGCTGTTGGTGCGGGAGCGCGCCGTCTCGCGCTGGACGCTCCCCGGGGGCTGGGCCGACGTGGGCCAGACCCCGGGGGAGGCGGCGGCGAAGGAGACCCTGGAGGAAGCCGGTTTCGTGGTGCGGCCGGTGAAGCTCCTGGCCGTCTTCGACAAGTCGCGCCACCCCCACCCACCCGCGGTCGACTACGTCTACAAGCTGTTCTTCCGCTGCACGCTCGAGGGGGGCGAGGCCCGCACCAGCCTGGAGACCGACGCGGTGGGCTTCTTCGGGAAGGGCGACCTGCCGGAGCTCGACGAGGAGCGCGCGACCCGGGGCCAGGTGCTCCGGATGTTCGAGCACGAGGCGGATCCCACCCTGCCGACCGACTTCGACTAGCCCTTCTGGCGGAGGGCCGTCACTCCGAGATCAGCAGCGGTGAGTCGTCGACCGTGACTTTCTTCCGGGGGTCCGGTACGTGGACCCGCGCCTCGATTACGTCGGGATAGCGGTTCTCTCCCTCGTCGAAGAGCCCGATCGCGTTGATCCTCACGTGCACGAGGTAGTCGCCCTCGCTCACGCCCGTGATGTCGATCCACTGCCCGCTCAACTGCTTGAAGTACCAGTCGCCGTAGCCCGAGGTGATCCCCTGGAAGCCGCAGGAGACGAACTGCCGCTTGGCGTCGTTCGCGTACCGGAGGTTGTCCTCCAGGCAGAAGGCCTGCTTGTGACCCGGCGCCGCGACCGTCCGGTCGAGGTTCAGCAGCCGATAGTCCGAGAAGCCCTTGTTGTGGTAGTGCCCGTGGCACGCCGCGAACTCGAAGTTCCCCGAGTAGGGATTGCTCGGGTCGGTGGGATCGCCCACGAGGAGATCGGCGTCACCCATGTTCATGATGACGGTGTCGAAGCGCAGGAGGCGCCGGTAGCCCGTTCCCCCCACCGTGCCTTCCTCGAGCTCGCAATCCCCGGCCACGAACAGGCGGTCCACGATCTCCATCTGCGACACGAATCGCTTGGGGTCGATGGTAAGGTCTGGCTTCCCGTGGTTGTCGTAGATGGGGAAATCCCCCGAGACGGACGTCCTCTGCGCTAGGGCCGGTCGCGATATCATCAACACCAGGCCGGCCGCCACCAAGAGTGCTCGCCTCATGGCTCCTCCTTCGAAACGGACGTTGGGAACTGGAGGCAAGAGAGTACTCCGCCGGCTCCTGCCGTCAAGTCGCTTCCCTCCGACAGACCACCCCTACGTCTGAAGCGAGAAGGGCGTGAAGTCCGTATCGCGGTCGAAGTAGTCCTCGCTCTCGGCCCGCTTCAGGAAGTTCACCACCCGGTAGGTGAAGGGGGTCATCACGACCTCCCAACCCACCTTCAGCAGGTAGTTCCCCATCAGCACCGCCAGCATCTGCCCGGTGGTCCAGCCGGGGGCGCCCAGGAATGCGAGGGGATAGAAGATCAGCGAGTCCACCGCCTCGCCGACGATCGTGGAGCCGATCGTGCGGGTCCAGAGCAGCCGTCCGCCCGTCACGAGCTTCATCTTGGCGAGCACGTAGGAGTTGCAGAACTCCCCGCTGAAGTAGGCGATGAGAGACGCGAGCACGATGCGGGGGGTGCCGCCGAAGACGGTCTCGTAGGCGGGCTGGTGCGGCCAGTCCGGGGCGGGGGGAAACCGGAGGATGGCCCAGCTCATGAACGACGCGAAGGCGAGGGCGCCGAACCCCGCCCACACCACCTTGCGGGCGCGGGAGTAGCCGTAGACCTCGGTCAGCACGTCCCCGAAGATGTAGCTGATCGGGAAGAAGAGCACCCCCGCGCTGAAGGTGAAGCCGCCGATCTGGCAGCGCTTGGCGGCCCCGATGACGTTGGCGCAGATCAGGACGGTGACGAAGGCCGCCATCACGAGGTCGTAGTAGCGGTAGACGCGGCGCGAGGCCGGATCCTGGGTCATGGGTGGGCGGCGAACCTATCACACTTCGGCCGCGGGGGGGCGGCCCGCGAATCAGGGCGAGCCGAGGATGATGCGCGCCTGCTTCTCGCGCGCGGCAGTGGTTCGGGTGGCGAATGGTTCCCGGTGAAGCCGCCGTACGTGCCGGGCGTCAGGGTGGCCGGACAGGTGATCGCGGTTGGGGAGGGTGTGGATCCGACCCCCGAAGTCCTCCGCGAACATGGACGTGGCCGCCGCTTCGAGCGCACGACGACGTCGGCCGGGCGGAAGAAGCATCAGGCCATCGGGATGCAGTCGGGATCGTCGGATTCATGGAACGTCAGGGTGCCCTCCACCACGGAGATGAAGACGGGGCCGGGGTGACCGTGCCAGCCACCTGGCCGCTCGTGGGAAGCGGCGTTCGGCTGGTGGTGGGCGATGACGGCGCGGGCGCGCTCGACATCCGCGAGGGAGACCGCCAGCCGGGCGAGGGGTGGGCACTGCCCACCCCTCCTACTCCTGGTGCTCGCTAACGCTCAGAAGGGGCAGTTGCCTGGGCTCGGCTCATCGATCCGCCGCGCGGCGCCCCGCGGAACGAGCGACGTCACGTACACGACCGTCTCGATGCTCCCTTCGTTGCGGACGAGGTGGACATCGCCCCCCTGATCGACGAACCCCGACCCAGCCTCGACGACTTGTGGCGTGCAGTCGGGATCATCTCCTCGGTAGAGCGTCAGGGCGCCCGACTTGACGGTCACGAGGCTCGGTCCTGGGTGCGAGTGCCAGCCAAAAGTCCCGCCCGGCGCAATCCTGTTCTCCAAGACGTGGAGATCAGATTCACCCTTGGTCCTGATCCGAGCCTGCCAGCTGCTCGAGAGCGTTTTCGCGTCGATCTCCTCGAAGTGCCCCACGGCGAAGAGGGTGCTGGTAACCCCGGACACGGGGGTCGCCAGCACGGTCCCGCTGCGCGCGGCCACACCCACTGCGACGGCGAGAAGCCCCAGCATGAATCGAGTCTGCATGTGTTCAGTCCTTTCTCTACCAGACGATGAACGGTCGTTCCCATTCCTCACCTGTGCGTCACGAGCACGGTGGGCGGTGCGGGGAGCCGGCGCCAGCGAGAGCGCCTGAAGAGGGCCTGAAGTTTTGCGGAAGTGCCATCGCGCTGAGCCGCCTGGGGAACCGGCTCCCGAACGGACGGCTCACCTGGACGGTATAATGCGACGTCCCCGCCCGGAGCATCCCATGGCCTCAGTGGAGGAGCCCGTCCCGCCGGAGGTCGAGCTGGACCTGGCGCGCTACGAGCTGCGCCGCGGCGGCCGCGTGGAAAGGCTCGAGAAGCTCCCGATGGAGCTGCTCACCCTCCTCGCCGAGCGGCAGGGCCAGCTCGTGACTCGAGCCGAGATCCTCGAGCGCCTCTGGGGCAGGGACGTGTTCGTCGATGCGGACGCGGCCATCAACACGGCGGTGCGGAAGGTGCGACGGGCACTCGGGGACGATCCAGATACGCCGCGGTTTCTCGAAACCGTCGTGGGCAAGGGCTACCGGTTCGTAGGGCCGATCACGGTCATCCCCGGCGCCGTGGCCAGGCCCTCGGCCCCCGACCCCGCGGTCGCTTCGCCGCGACTCCCGGGATCCAGCAGGTGGGCGCTCGGCACCGCCGCCCTGGCCGTGCTGATCGTGGCCCTCCTGGCGGGGCTCGGCCGCTTCGGCTCCCGCGATTGGCAGGCCATTGACTCCGTCGCCATCCTGCCCTTCGAGAACACGGGCGGCGACCCGGACGCCGAATACCTGTGCGATGGCATCAGCGAGAGCCTCATCAATCGCCTGTCACGACTGCCCCAACTGAAGGTGATCGCCCGGGCGTCCGTCTTTCGCTACAAGGACAAGCATCCCGACCTGGCGAGCGTCGCGAGGGAGCTCGGCGTCCGCGCGGTCGTCAGCGGACGGGTCTCTCAACGTGGGGACGGCTTTTCCGTGTCCGTCGAGCTGAGCGACGCCCGGGAGAACAAGTAGCTCTGGGGCGCCACGTACAACCGGCGCTCTTCGGATCTGGTCGCGGCCCACGAGGAGCTGGCCGCGGAGGTCGCCGAGAAGCTTCGCCTCGAGCTGACGCCGAGCGAGCGAACGCTCCTGGCCAAGCACGACACCGCGGACCCCGAGGCGTACCGGCTCTATCTGCGAGGTCGCTACCTCTCGAACGAGCGCACCGAGGCCGCCTTGCGAAAGGCGATCGAGTACTTCCAGGAGGCGATTGCCCGTGATCCCCGGTACGCCCTGGCCTATTCCGGCCTGGCGGACGTGCACTGCACCATGGCCACGTCCTACAACAAACGGGTCGCGCCGCGGGAGGCCTACGCACGCGCGAGAGCGGCGGCCCTCAGGGCGGTGGAGATCGACGCCGAGCTGTCCGAGGCCCACGCCTCCCTGGGGCAGATTCTCGTGCAATTCGATTGGGACTGGGCGGGGGCGGAAGGGGAGTTCCGCCGGGCCCTGGAGCTGAATCCCGCCAACGGCGTCGCCCTGCACTGGCGCTCCCATTGCTACCTGGCGCTGGGCCGGTTCGACGAGTCCGCCCGGGACTCCCAGCGCGCGCTCGACACGGATCCCGTCTCCGTGATGCTGAACATCCATCTCGGCGAGCATCGTCACCTGGCCCGTCAGTACGACCTGGCGATCGAGCAGTACCGAAGGGCGCTGGAGCTGAGCCCCAACCACCCGAACGCACGCCCCTTGCTGGCCCTGGTCTACGAGGCGAAGGGCATGTACCCGCAGGCGATCGCGGAGCTCGAGGCGGCGGAGCCGTTCTGGGGGGGCACCGGTCGGGTCAGGGGCCCGCTCGGCCGCGTCTACGGCCTCGCGGGCCGGCGCGCCGAAGCGCGGAAAATGCTCGGAGAGCTCGTCCGTGAACGCGCAGGGCCGAAGTACATCGCGGCGGACGACATCGCCGCGGTCTACATTGGCCTCGGAGAGTCGGACCAGGCCTTCGCATGGCTGCAGCGGGCGTGCGAGGAACACGCGACGGCGCTGGTGAACCTCAAGGTCGAGCCGGCCTTCGACGGCCTCCGCGGCGACCGGCGATTCGCCGATCTCCTGCGTTGCGTCGGCCTCTCCTGAATGGTGGGCGCTGTAGGATTCGAACCTACGACTTCCACCGTGTGAAGGTGGCACTCTACCGCTGAGTTAAGCGCCCCGGTCCGTAGTGTGAAAGCATAGACGCCGGCCCATCGGCGGTCAAGAGCCGGCTCAATAGCCTTTGCACCGCTCCTGCGGCTCGGTGCCGGCGATGAAGGCCTCGGAGATGTCCTTGCCGCAGCTCGGGCTGGCGAGCAGACCCGTCTCCTTGTCGATGTCCACGAACACGATGTTCTCGGCGGGGACGGGGAACGCCGCCGTCTTGCGGCCCGCGAGCGCTGCCTTCATGAAGTCGACCCAGATGGGCAGGGCGGCCCTCGCTCCCGAGAGGCCGATGGGCGTGTTGTCGTCGAAGCCCACCCAGACCACGCACAGCAGATCGGGGGTGTAGCCCGCGAACCAGGCGTCGCGGAGATCGTTGGTGGTGCCCGTCTTGCCCGCGGCGTCGGCGGTGAACCCCAGGGCCCGGGCGGCGGCCGCCGTTCCTTCGTCGATGACGCCGCGGAGCATGTTCGTGACCAGGAACGCGGACTCCTCGTGCACCACCCGCTCCGGCGGCGGGGAGCTGTGCTGCTCGAGGGTGCGGTCCTTGTCGTCCGTGACCCGCACCACCGTCATGGGCTCGATCTTCAGCCCCCCGTTGGCCAGCACGTTGTAGGCGGTGGCCATCTCGAAGGGGGTGGCCTCGAAGGAACCCAGGGCCAGGGCGGGGTAGGGCTTGATGGGGGCGCCGATACCGAGCTTGGTCGACCACACGGCGGCCACCTGCGCGTAGCCCACCATCTCCGCCACCTTGACCGTGGCCACGTTCAGGCTGCGGCCGAGCGCCATCCGCAGGGTCACGTATCCGAAGTACTTGTCCTCGTAGTTCTGCGGGATGTACTCCTTGTCCTCGTAGAAGAAGACGGCGGGGGCGTCCTCCACCACCGTGGCCGGGGTGATGGGCGGCAGGGCGGGGTCGTCGAACGTGGCCTCGAACGCGGCCAGATACACGAAGGGCTTGAAGGTGCTGCCCGGTTGGCGGCGCGCCTGGGTCACCCGGTTGTACTGGCTGGCCCCGTACGATCGCCCCCCCACGAGGGCCACCACCTTTCCCGAGGCGGGCTCGAGCGCGATCAGGCAACCCTGGACCGGGGGCGCGTTCTTGCGCTTGATCAGTTTCTGGACCCGGTCGAGGCCGCTCTCCAAGGCACGCTGGGCCAGGGCCTGGAGCTGCAGGTCCAGGGTGGTGTGGACGGACAGGTTCTGGGTAGTGAGGTCCTTCGGGTCGTAGCGCTGGGCGAGCTGCGACCGGACGAGGTCGACGAAATACGGGGCGTCCGCGGTGTCCACGGTCTCCGACTCGACCCGGACCGGCGCCGCCTGCGACTTCTCCATCGTCGCCTGGTCGATGAAGCCGGCCTCGTTCATCGCCCGGATGACCAGGTTCCGGCGCTCGGTGGCACGCTCGGGGTGCCGGTAGGGGTTGTAGGGGTTCGGGGATTGGATCATCCCCGCGAGGAGCGCGGCCTCCGGCAGGGTCAGGTTCGAGACGTCCTTGTGGAAGTACATCCGGGCCGCCTGGCCCACCCCGTTGATGCTGAAGGAGCCCGCCTGGCCGAGGTAGACGTCGTTCAGGTAGAGCTCCAGGATGTCCTTCTTCTCGGCCCGCCGCTCGAGGACGAAGGCCAGGATCGCCTCCTGGGCCTTGCGGCGGATGGTGCGCTCCGGGGTCAGGAAGAAGTTCTTGCAGAGCTGCTGGGTGATCGTGCTCCCGCCCTGGACGTAGCTGTCCGCCTTGAGGTTGCGGAGGGCGGCCCCCACGATGCGGAAGGGGTCGAGGCCGGGATGGCTGAAGAAGCGGCGATCTTCGATGGCCAGGACCGCGTTGATGAGGTGCTGGGGCAGCTCCTCGTAGGTCACCCGCCGCCGCTTCTCGCGGGTCTCGTCGAACAGGTACGTGATCAGCTCGGGCTCGAGGGCCTGTTCAACGTAACGCCTCCGGCTCTTGAGACCGCGGATCTCCTTGACCCCATTCTTGTCGAAGCTCACGAGGAGCGGCTCCTGGGCGGCTTCCGGGATGGGGCGGGGGGCGAAGGCCACGCCTTTCGGGCCGACCACGAACGTGCCGGGCGCGGGAGGACTCTCCGTCTTCTGCTCGTACTTGAGACCGTTCAGGACCTTCACGAGGCCCTTGGCGTCCATGGGCAGGCCCTCGCGGAGGACGAGCGGCCGGGCATAGATGCGCGAGGGCACCATCCAGCGCTCGCCCTGGAGGCGGCGGTCCACCATCACCCCGAACCGCACGTAGGTATAGATGAGGATGGAGGCCCCGATCACGATGGGCAGGGTTACGATCGTGAGGAGAATCAGGACCAGGCGAAGGCGTTCGGGTGAATAGACTCTCCGGGCGGGGTCGATCATTCAGGCTCGAACACCAAGTATAGGCCGGGTGCGCAGGGAGCCCGGTAACGCGCCGTGGAGAACCGCCGAATCGCCTAACCCACGACCTCCAGCCGCACCCGGCCCGTGCCGGGGCCGATGAGGCCGATCGCGCGCGCGGCCGCCCGCGAGACGTCCAGCACGCGCCCCTTGTACTTGGGGAAGCGGTCGTTCACGCGCACGACCACGCTCCGGCCGGTGGAGAACAGGGTCACCTTGACCTTCGTGCCGAAGGCCCATTCGTAGTGCGCGGCCGTGAGATCGTCCTGGTCGAAGCGCTCGCCGCTCGAGGTGCGGTTGCCGTGGTAGCCCGGCCCGTACCAGGACGCCATCCCCACCACGACCGTCCCCACCTTCGGCACCACCGCGGGCAGCCGGGGGTCGCGGGGCTTCGCGCTGCCCGCGCACGCGGCGAAGGCGAGGAGGACGGCGAGGGTCATGGCGGGCACGGCGCTGCGGAGCCTCACTGGATCGTGTGCACGCGCAGCATGTTGGTGGCCCCGGCGGTGTGGCTGTGGCCGGCCAGCATCACCACCCGGTCTCCGGCCGCGGCCAGGTTCCGGAGCTTCAGCAGCGCCTCTCCCCGGATCACCATCTCGTCGGTCGTCTCCGCGAACTCCGACCGGAGAGGGACGACACCCCACCAGAGGGCGAGCTGCCGGTAAACGCTCTCGTTGTGGGTGATGGCGGCGACGGGCGGCCGGGGGCGGAAGGCGGCGACCACGCGGGCGGTGGCTCCCGACTCGGTGAAGCAGACGATGAGCTTGCAGCCCAGCTCCTCGGCCACGGTGGAGGCCACCCGGGCCAGGCTGCGGGCCACGTCGGAGCCGACGGTCCCCGTGACCCGGCTGGGGATGCCGAAGCCGTAGTGCTCCTCCGTGAAGTCCGCGATGCGAGCCATGGTTTCCACGGTCTCGACCGGGTAGCGGCCCGTCGCGGACTCCGCGGAGAGCATCACCCCGTCGGTGCCGTCCAGGATCGCGTTCGCTACGTCCGAGGCCTCGGCCCGGGTCGGCCGCGGGTTCTCGATCATGCTCTCCAGCATCTGGGTGGCGGTGATCACCACCTTGCCCAGGCCGTTGGCCTTCTTGATGATCAGCTTCTGCAGGGTGGGCACGGACTCGGTGGAGACCTCCACTCCGAGGTCGCCCCGGGCCACCATCACCCCGTCGGTCGCTTCCAGGACGGCGTCGAGGGCGTCGATGGCCTCCCGCTTCTCGATCTTCGCGATCAGGGGCTGGGCGCCGCCCAGGGACCGGATGAGCGCCTTCGCCTCCCGGACGTCCGCTGCGTTGCGCACGAACGAGAGGGCCACGTAGTCGACACCGTTCTCCACCCCGAAAGCGAGGTCCTTCCGGTCCTTCTCGGTGAGGGCGGGGGCGGAGACGTTCGCCCCCGGCAGGTTCATCCCCTTGTGGGACCTCAGCAGGCCGCCGTCCACCACCTCGCACTCCACCAGGCCGCCCGTGACGCCGAGGACCTTCAGCTCGAGGTTCCCGTCGTCGAGGAGGACCCGGTCGCCGGGGCGGAGGTCCCGGGGGAGCGGCTCGTAGGTGGTGGCGATCAGCTCGGCGGTCCCCTCCACCGAGAGGTCGGTGGTGATGCGGACGGTGGCCCCGTCCCGGAGCTGGATCGGCTGGTCGCCCTTCATCCGGCCGGTGCGGATCTTCGGGCCCGACAGGTCCTGCAGCAGGGCCAGTGGCCGCTCGAGGCGGGCCGCGATCTCCCGCGCGGCCCGGATGACCGCCAGGTGGTCCTCGTATGTGCCGTGGGAGAAATTCAGGCGGGCGACGTTCACCCCCGCCTCGACGAGCCGCTCCAGGACGCGCGGGTCCCGCGAGGCGGGGCCGATGGTAGCCACGATCTTGGTCCGCCGCATCCTCGGGTCGAGTATGCCCGCCCGGGACCCGAGCGGCAAGCCACCCCGTGCGCAAGCGTTCGGCGAGGAGCGTACTTGACATCGACCACGCTGCGAAGGGGGCTATTCAGGCTGGAGCGGCGGCGGCTTGAAGGCGGGTGAAGCAACCCAGGGCCACCGCCCGGAGCTTGAGGGCGAGCGGGCGCTTCAGGCCGGCGTCCGCGCGTGGGGTGGCCACTCGGAGCGGGACCACATACGAACCAACACTCGGAATTTCGCGATATACGTGTCTATCGTCGTTGCTCCCGCTGGTCGTGCGGAACCGTCACTCTCGTAGACGATGAGGCCGAGTTCCCTTTCTTATCGCTCACGGCGACGGTTATGACGTACTGACGTCCGTCGAGATCCTGGCCCCTTCGCGTTGCTTCAAGCATGATCGTGAACGAGTACGTTCCATCCGGTGTCACGGCTATCTGGCCTCTCGGTTCCACAACGCCGTACTCGTCGACGACGCGGTACTCGGCGGTCGTCGGATCGACGCCCGACAAGGCGTCGGTCATCCTGCCCGAGATGACCTCCGGCACGAGGCTGCCGTTCGGGGGCCAGAGTGTCGGCGAGCTCGCCGAGATCGTGATCGTCGGAGGGGTCGTATCGGCGAGCAGCTTCGTTGCCGTCTCAGCAACTGGTGCCTGAACCTCGACGTTCCCGGCCGTGTCGGTGGCAATGCAGAGAAACGAGTACGTCTCGCCGAGGCTTCCCGTGAACGTTGCGCTCGTGCGGGAGGTCTTCTGCAGGAACGGCACGAACGTCCCGCCGTCCTCGGAGACAAGAATCGCGTACGACTCGATCTCTCCCACTGCATCAGTCCCGCTCCACGAGATCGAAAACGTCGAATCGAAGATCTCACTCGGCAGCGGTTGCATCGTGCACGTGGGCTTGACGGTGTCGATGATATTCAGGACCTCGTTCGTGGGTATCTCCTCGAACACCTCGAACCGAATCGTCGCGGTATTCCGAATCTCGGCGCCTGACGGAAGCCCGGGGAGCGGCCGTATAGCCAGCGAGACGTGGCCGGTCTCGTGCGGCTGGAGGTCTCTGCCCAAGAGATCCCATCTGACGGTTCGGGATACGGCATCGTACGATGCGCCGTTCGCCGCGAGAATGCTCAAGGTGGATGGATCAAGTTTGGGATCGAGCGTGTCGGTGATAAAGACATCCCGCGCCTCGATGTCGCCGATGTTCTCGAACTCGATCGGGTAGACGAGCAGATCGCTCGGCTGCATGTATTTCTTCGCCACGGCCGTCTTTTCGTTGGGATCCTTGGATCGCCTCGCAGGTTGCGGGAAGCACGCGTCCACCGGACTGCCGCCTTCCAGAATCCCTTTCAGGATCAGCAGCTTGACATCCTCTGACGCGCACAGGAGCGGCGGATCCGGTTCGGGCGTCGGGACCGGCGTCGGCGGTGGCCCGATGGGACAGCCGTTGGCAAAGAGACAGCTCTTACAAGGGCCGCACTCCTTGTGCTCGAAGAAGCACGACGCACAGGCCGGCTTGCAAAGCGCGCACCTCGGCGTGCCGAACCTGTCCTGATCGAGCCAGCTCGCCTGGCCAAAGATCGTCGTTCCCGCGGGAACCAGTGGGTCCAGCCCGACACTGTACGAGAACGTCTTGACTTCGCCTGGCTGAAGACTCGGAACCGTCCAGAGAATGCCGGATCCATCAGCGGAATCGGCAGGAGGCTCCGTCGCCAACAACGTGAAGAACGACGGCGGCTCCAAGGCCTCCAGAATCCCGCCATGTTCGGCGGTCGTGCCGCCTGTGTTCTCGAGGAGGATGAAATAGTCGATGGTCCTTCCTGGGACCGCGACCGTACCGGTCTTCTGGATGCGCACCTTGGACCGGGGGATCATCAGGAGGACATCGAGAGCGAACGCACCTTCTGCCTCGTTGCCCTGATCGTCTGAGACTCGCACGGTGAAGGGAAACGTCCCTGATTCGCTCGCCGTGCCGCTCAGAACGCCGTCGGGGCTCAGAGTCACTCCGGCTGGAAGGTTTCCGGCCGCGAGAGCCCATGAGAGGGGCGGCACTCCGAACTGTGCGTTGAACTGAAACGTCGAAGGCGCCGCGAGCTTGGTTGCGGGCACCGCTCGCGTGACGATCATGAGGCGTTTACACTTGCCTGCTTTTCCAGCGCCGGCGACGGCGGCGATTTCCTGCTGCGTGAGCGCGCGATGATAGACGGAGACCTCGTCGAGCATCCCGTGCATGAACCCCAAGTCTTCCGCCTGTCCGATGGTGAGAGGTGCGTTGGCATTGGGAACGTCGACGGTGGTCATCTCCGAACCGACCGGCGAACCATCGACGAAAATGGTGAAGCGGCCGCCGCTTCTCGTGACAGCCAGGTGATACCAGCGGCCGACGGACGGCGAGAAGGGCGCCTGCACGAGAAAGGCTGAGCCGGTTGCCGGACCATTCACGTGGAAGTTGAGCACGCCACCCCCGAGAGCAAAGAACCACTTGTTGACCGTTCCGGGTCCTTCGTCGTTTCCGATGAAGATGTCTCCTGGGTGACCGACTGTCCCGCTGCCTGGAACGTCGAAATTCGCCCACAGCTCGATCGTGAAATCGTTCGACCCAAACGCCCACTGGTCGCTGTCTCCGACGCCAACGTAGCTCGCGCTTCCGTCGAAGTGGAGCGCACCAGCCACTTGACCGCTCGACGGTATGGGTCCGCCGACGCGGACGCCGGGATTTGTCCCGGCGATATCCTGCGCAGTCGATCCGCTCGTTTCATCGAATGTCCACCAGGCGACAATACCTGAAGGCGCCTGCAGGCAGGTCTGCGCGAGCGCGTCGACCCTCGAGGCCAGGACCAGGAGAAGGCACATCAGCCCGGCTCGAAGCGATGTCCGTGCGCGCCTGGCATTCCAGCCGCGACCGTTCATGGCGTCCTCCAGATCTCGTTCCGAGATGGCCGTCTCTTTGACACCCGCCGTTCGATCGCGTTCCGCGTGACGCTCGGCTGGTCGCGTACGGATCCGCTCCAAACCGCCCGCGGCGCTTGAGCAGACGTTCGTGTCAAAGCTGCATGTCGTTCCGGCGGTGGCCGAGGCCCGACTGAAGACCTTCATCGAGTGGCTCGAGCTGCACGGCAGGCTCACGGCGATGATCCTGTACCGATGCCGATAGGCGTTTCCATCCGCGGCGATGCCTACGAAGGCGCCATAAACGGGGAGAGGGCGACCTTCCAACCCGGGCCGAAGCACACGAGACAGCGGGTACCACGAGGACCGCGGAAGGATCCTCCAACCTCCTCGCCGCCGCCTTGCCTTGTTGACGGAGACACTACGCCCTTGCGAGGCGAGCGTCAAGATCGCAGTTGGCTCAGTTGGCTCATTGGCTCAGAGCGGCTCAGCCGGCCTGGATCTCGCGCCCCTCGTCGAAGACCCACGGGCTGGACCAGCCCACGGACATGCTCATCCAATGCGCCATCGCGGGGCCCGGCGTGATCGAGGCCAGCGCGCTCACGCTCAAGGTCAGCGCGATGGACACCGCGGCGACGCGCTCCATGTGTTGGGTCTCGCGCTGCCGGCGAGCGGGGGCGGACATCCCATCCTGAGGGCTCTCCGCGGCAGCCAGTCCAGCGCCCGACGCCCGGCGGCCTGAGCCGCACCCGCCGAAGGCGAAACGGCGTCGCCGGTCCGAGCAGCCCGGGCTCACGGTCGCTGCTCGAGCCGGCTCCCTGACCGTCTGGAAATCGAAACGGTGCTACGAGCCTCGAACACCGGCGATGACGCGCGGCGCCGGAAGGACGCGACACCGCCGCAGCCTCGGCGCGCATGCCCACCGGCCGGCAAGCCGTTGTCACGGCACGTCCTGACAGATCGCCGGCAGCCGGCGGCCCGTCCCGCGCCACGGCTCCGAGGGCTCGGTCCGGCCCTTGCTGAGGGCGGGTCCCGTGGACGCCTGGCTCCCGCCCTCGAAATGCCCACGGGCCGACGCCTCCTCCTCCTTGCATTCTCTTTTCCGGGCCAGAAGCGTCATCGCCGCCCTCGGAGCGGCGCTCCTCGTTCTCTCCGCCTGCCAGGAGACCGCGGGCAGGCCCCGCTCGCAGCCCCATTCCGACATCCTCGTGGGCGCGCATTACTACCTCTGGTTTCCCGCCCGATTTGCCGGCGGGAGCTACCTGCGGGCCCGGCTCCGCCCGGACCAGAAGCCGCAGCTCGGCGAGTATTCATCCTCCTCCCCCGCGGTCGTCGAGCAGCACATCGCGTGGGCCGCAGGATCCGGCGTCGATTTCTTCACCCTCGACTGGTGGCCGAGCGCCCCCGAGCGCAACGCGCTCATCGACCAGGCCGTCCTGGCCGCCCGCAACATCGGCGACATCCGCTTCTGCATCTTCTACGAGCTCTGGGACCTCGGCTATGACCCGTCGTCCGCCACGACCGTCTTCGACGGCGCGGCTGTCGAGCGCTTCCTGTCCGACATGGACGAGTTCGCCTCCCGTTACTTCGCCCATCCGAGCTACCTGCGGATCGCGGGAAGGCCGGTGATCATCCTCTACGTGACCCGGACCGCCACCGGCCGGTTCGTGGAGGCGATGACGCGCTTCCGGGCGCGCATGGCCCAGGCCGGGATCGACCCCTTCGTGATCGGCGACGAGATCTTCTGGGCGGTGGCGAAGGAGAACGGCGCGGAGGCCACCGAGGAGCCCCAGCGCGGGCGCATCGCCCTCTTCGACGCCATCACCGCCTACAACCTCTACGACTCGTCGCGGATCGCGCACACCGGATACGGTGTCGCGAGCCGGTTCCTCTCCGACTCCCTCGCGCTCTACGAGCGCTACCGCCAGGCGGCGCCGGAAAAGCCGGTGATCCCGCTCGCCCTCCCCGGCTACAACGACCGCGGCGTTCGCCTGGAGGCCGACCACTACGTCATCCCGCGCGAATGGGCCCCCGGCGCGGGCGAGGGGACGTTCTTCGCCGAATGGCTCGACCGGTTCACCCTCCCCCTGATCGACCCTCGCCTTCCCATGATGCTGATCACCTCCTGGAACGAGTGGAGCGAGGACACCGCGATCGAGCCCGCGGCCTCGGCGCCCCCCACCGCCTCGGACCGGAGCCGCTCGGGCAACGTCTACACGCAGGGCTACCGCTACGAAGGCTACGGGACCCGCTACCTGGACATCCTTCGCGAGAAGACCGGCCGGTAGGCACGCGACGAGCATTCTTGACTCTGGGACTGACGGGATGCGGAACCGAGGAAAATGATGCTGAGGCGATGTTCTGGTCGTTTCTCGACGGTGTTCGTCCTCCCTTGACAGCCTGCCGGGGGTGTAAGCGGTCCCGCGGGGAGCGGCCCTACGGGGGATGTGAGTAAACCCCGAGGATCCTCCTGGAACTCACCGACGCTCGTGGCGGACGACGCGTTCTATCCCAGGTGACCGTGGACGGCGCGGGCAATATCCTCCTCGTCTGGGAACAGGGGCCCACGGACTGGCGCAAGGATTACTACGCGGAGAGTGTCTGGGCCAAGCGGTTCGTCCCCGGGAGCGGCTGGGGCCCCTCGGAAAAGCTCTGGGACCTCGGCCACCTCGGGTCGCTCTACCCGCTCAATCTTCGCGTTGCGACCCTGCCTTCGGGAGACGCCATCGTCGCCTGGTCCGTTCGCGACAAAACGGGAGCGGTATGGGTGGACGCGTTCGACCCTGCCTCGGGCTGGAGCCCACCCCTTCGCCTCGCCGAGGCGGCTTACTGCCGTTACCTTGGGACCCTGGTCATCCCCCAGTCTCCAGTGGTCGCGGCCAATGGCGCCGACGGGGGGTTCGTCGCTTTCACCAGGGACGGCTGCTGCGCTCGGCCGACCAGTCCGGCAACCTGCGCGCTCGGCGCCAGCACCTACGAGACATACGCGAGCCGCTGGAGCCTGAAGGATGGCTTCTCTTCCCCGCTCTTGGTGCTCCAGGGCCCGCTGACTCGCGGGGACGCGCTCATCACTGCCGACGCCGCTGGGAACGCCTTCGTGGCCAGAGTTCGCTACCCGGACCTTCATGAGCAGTGGAACGTCCTGTCCTTCGCCCGCTTCGAAGCGAAACGAGGCTGGCTGCCTCCAGATGACCTACCGGTCCCCAACCTGGCCGGCGTGTGGGCTCTCGCCGCCGACCCCGCAGGCAATGCCCAGGTCCTTTGGAGCCGGACGGAGAGCACTTCCGTGAACTCCACGTCCTACAGGCTGTGGGCTGCGTCGTTTCGGCCGGGCTTCGGTTGGGGGTCCTCCCAACGCATCGGTTCCTCAAGCCTCAGCATCGTCGGTGACCCGACAGTGAGCTGGGATCAGAACGGGGGAGCCGCTGCGGTCTGGGCCCAGCTCTCTCCTTCCGGGATCTGGGCCAGCCGTCTGGACTCCTCCGGTGCGTGGGGAGAGCCCCAGGCTCTCCAGACGGACGCCTCGGCCCGGTGCCCCGCCCTCACATCCGACGGGACTGGAGGGTTCCTTGCGGCGTGGCGACAAGACGACACCAAGGCTTCCTCCATATGGGCCGCTCGGTTCTCGCCGCAGCAAGGCAGGAGACAGCCCGTTCTCGTTCACGCCATATTCGCCGCCGCAGCATGGTCGGTCGGCTGTCCCATGCTCGCCGCCACACCGGACGGCCATTCCCTTCTGTTCTGGCAGCAATCCTCGATTGCCCGGCTGCCGGGCGTCCGGCCCGCAACCGGGGATCGGGCCGTCTACATGAGTCGCTTCGAAAGCGAATGAGTTCGCAGCCCAGGGCCCGATCCTTCAGGGATTCCCTATGGACGAAGAGCCGGCGGTGGCCTAGTTTGTGCTGATGGGAGCGGAGCCCGTGAGGATGAGGCCGGAGGGCCGAAAGTCTGATCGCCGAGCGGCGGCGCCCAGACTCCCCGTCGCCTGCGCGCTAGCGCTGGCAGCCTGCCAGGGGCGCGGGCACGGGCCGGATCCGCTGCCATCGAATCTGCCCCCGCCGCCTCCGTTCACTAGCAAGTGCGAGTCAGGGGGGGCGGACATCTTCATCTCGAGCCCCGGGCCCGGCCCGAACCCGGGCACCCCGCCCCCGAACGAGTGGGTGCTGCGCCGCCGATTCGTGACCATCGACTTCGGTGCGCTCGAGGCCGCCGCGATGCCGGGAGGCATGGTGCACCTCGAACTGTTCGAGGACGTTTGCTTCGACATGGTGTTCGTCCATGACGATCGGAGCGGCCCCCCTGACATCGTCGGTTGGATCGGAAGCATCCCCGGCGATCCGTCGAGCACCGTGGCGTTGGCGTGGCACCGCGGGGTCCTTTCGGGGATGATCGCCTCGCGGAGGGCCTCCCCCAGGAGCTACGAGGTCTCGCCGGCCGGCGCCCCTGTGCACGCGATCTACGAGATCGACGAGCGTGAGCTGCCACCACCCTGAAAAGTCGGCGCTGCCTGGCCTCTCGCCCTGTTGCGTGTCCCAGCCGCTCTCAACAGCCCGGGGCGGTACGCTTCGACCAGCGGATCAGCACCCCGAGGTCGCCGCGGGGAATGGCGATGATCTCGAAAGGCTGGGTCAACACGGTCGGCGCGCCGCAGCGGCCCGGCGTCTCCTCGACCGCCGTCACCTCGAGCGTTTGACCCCGCTGGCTCACGCTCTCGACCCGCACCCGGTAGCCGCCCGACGGCCGATTGCCCGCGGAGACGAGGACCGCCATCTCCGACGAGAATTCAACCGCCGCGGGCGGCTCCCCGGGGCTGACCTTGCCCAGGAGGACGTCCCAGTCCGCCGGGCTGCGCGCCACGACGGCCGTGGCCTCGTTGATCTGGCTGAAGAAGCCGAACGTGAGCACCCGGAACGGAGTCGCCGGGGCGGTCGGGAGCTCGCCGCAGGCCGCCATGAGCCACGCGAGCCCGAAGGCCAAGGTCTTCAGCGAACGGCGCATCTGAGAACAAGGTACGGTCACGGAGGCATTTGTCAATGAGGGATTCCCGGCATCCCGAGAGTATGGGTCAGCGCAGGTAGCCGAGCGCGCGCAGGGCCTCCTGGGTCCGGGGCGAGGGGCGGGGCTCGTCCGTCTCCGTCGCGCGGCCGAGGGCGGCCCGGTGGGCCGCGAGGGCGTCGAGCCGCCGCTGCAGGAGCTCCGGTTGGGCCGCCGCGAGGTCCTGGGTCTCCCCGGGGTCGGCCTGGCGGTCGAAGAGCTGAGCTTGGCCTTTGGAGGACACGATCAGGGTCATCCGGTGGTCACGAAGGGCGAACGCGGGGAGATCCCCGGCGCTGCGCGTCATCAGTGTGCGCTCGCCTCCCTCCTCGAAGTCGGGAGCGATCAGGCTCCGGCCCCGGAAGCCCACGCGGGTCGCGACCTCCGGGGGAAGGCCGAAGAGGCCGGCGACGGTGGGCGCGAGGTCGAGGAGGCTCGCGAGGGCGTCGACCCGCTTCGGCCCCGCGGCGCCCAAGGCCTCCCGGCCAGGCCGGCGGACGATCAAGGGGATGCGTGTGCTCTCGTCGTAGACCTGCTCGTTGTGGCCCGCGAACCCGTGCTCGCCGAGCGCCTCTCCGTGATCGGCCGTCACGATGAGCGCGGTCTCGGCCCAGAGGCCCGCGGCGGCCAGGCGGTCTCGCAGGCGTCCGACCACGTCGTCGGCAAAGGCGAGATTGGCGTCGTAGAGGCGCGCCAGGTCCGCGGCTTCATCGGGGCTCGGGCCCCCCCGGCGGTTCAAGGATGGGATCCAGTCCGGGTCGAGACCGGCCTCGGGCGGCAGAAGGGTCGGCACCCCGAAGCGGTTGCGGAAGGGCGGTGGCGGATCGTAGGGAAAGTGTGGCTCACGGAGGTGCACTATGGCGGCCCGCGTGTAGGGGGCGGGGGAGAACGCGTTGTCGAAGAGCAGAGCGCCCCGCGCGAGTCCGTCGATGCGGCGGGTCGTCTCTCGGGCGTAGCCGTAGCAGGAGAAGCTGCGCGCACGCGCCGCGTCCAGCACGACGAGGACGACGACGCGCGCCGGGGGAGCGGGCGCTGCCACGCCGGAGGGCGATCGACCTGCGCCGCTCCAGAGGCAGGCATGAGATCCACCTGCGGCGATCGCTAAACAGAAGATCAGGCTGAACGCGACGATCGTGCGCCCGGACAGGGGGACAAGCCTCCATGCTCGAACCGGCGCCGCCGTTTGCAGGCCCCTGCGACGGCAACGCGCGGTCGCCGGCCCATGTCCCCTTGCTCATTAGAGCGTCGCGACGGCAAGAAGGTTGAACGCGGAGCGTCACCTGCAGTAGCCTGTTCATGCCGCTCCCTCCCCCGGAGTTCCCCGTGTTCGACTCGGAAGATCGGCCGGCGTGGACTCGCGGCTGACTCAAGCCGGACGCGACCGCGTCGTACGGGACGCCCTGCCGTCCGTCACGGCGGGCATCGCCGTCCTCCAGGCGGTGCTCGCGGTCGTGCAACGGCACGCTCGGCCGGGCCTCGGAAGCGCCGTTGGTGCTCGTGGACGCCGCGACCGCGGTCGTGGCCGTGGGCCTCCGCTTCGCCCTCGGCAGGGGAGACCTCCCCGAGCGATGGGCGCATCCATTCGCGGCCGGCCTGGGCGCCGTCGCCGCCCTGGTCGTTCTCGTCCACATCCGCGTGCTCGCCGATCCTTTGCAGACCCTGATGCTGGCCCTGGTCGTGATCGGCGGGGGCTCCCTCTTCCTGTCCTTCCGCTGGCTGGCCCTGCTGGCGGGAGGGTCCCTGCTCGGCCGGGTCGCCGTCATGGCGTCGCTGAGGTTTCCCCCGGGGTCGCGCCGCCTCGGCATCGCCCTCCTCGGCTCCTGGGCGCTGGCGGCGATGATCCTGGGTGCGCGCCTCCGCAGCTTCCACCGGCTGGAGGAGCTGCGGGCCGAGAACGAGGCCCGTCTGACGCGGGACGTCACGGAGGCCCGAGGCCTGGCCGAGAGCCTGCGGAGCCCGAGGAAACGCACCGGCTCCTCTTCGAGAAGAGCCCGCTCCCGATGTGGGTCGTCGACCGGGAGACCCTCCAGTTCCTGGCCGTCAACGATGCGGCCGTCCGAGACTACGGCTACTCGCGGGCCGAATTCCCCGAGGACGCTCCGGGACGTCCACCCGCCCGAAGCCGTGCCGGGGCTTCTCGCCGATCTCGCGAGGGACGCTTCCGAGCAGGACGCTCCCCTCACGACCCGGCACCGGAAGAAGGACGGCACCCTCATCGACGTCGAGGTCATCGCCCACGACATTGCCTTCGGGGAATGGAACGCCCTTCTTGCCGTCCTGACGGACGTGACGGAGCGCCGCCGCGCCGCGGAGGAGCGCGATCGTATGATCAATGAGCTGAAAGAAGCCCTCGCGAACGTCAAGACCCTGCGCAGCCTGATCCCGATCTGCGCCTCCTGCAAGAAGATCCGCGACGACAAGGGCTACTGGAGCCAGGTCGAGGTCTACGTGCGCGACCGCTCGGAGGCCGAGTTCACCCACGGCATCTGCCCCGACTGCATGAAGAATGTCTACGGCAGATGAGCCTTCCCTCGCGATGAAGCTCGGCAAGACCTTCTACGCGAAGAACCGGCGGGAGTGGCGGGCCTGGCTCGCGAAACACCACCGCACCGCGCCGGAGATCTGGCTGATCTACTACAAGAAGGACAGCGGTCGGCCCCGCATCCCGTACAACGACGCGGTGGAAGAGGCGCTCTGCTACGGCTGGATCGACAGCATCCTCAAGCCGATCGACGCCCGCCGCTATGCGCAGCGATTCTCGCCTCGCCGGCCGACGAGCCGCCTTTCCGAGATGAACCGCGAGCGGGTCCGTAGGTTGATCGCCGCCGGCCGCATGACCTCTGCCGGCCTGGAGCGGATCAAGCACGTGTTCGACCACCGGCGGGACACGCAGAAGCTGAAATGGGAGACCCCCGCGGACATCCTGAAGCGTCTCCAGCAGGACCCGGCCGTCTGGAAGAACTTCCGGCGCTTTCCGGAGTCCTACAAGCGCATCCGCATCGGCTGGATCGTGGCCGCCCGGCATCGGCAGGAGGTCTTCGAGCAGCGCCTCCGATACTTCCTCAAGATGACCGCCCAGAACAAGCGGTTCGGGATGGTTCAGTGATGTGCCGTCATTTCATGCGGCCCCGCCCCCGAATCCGATCCGTCGCTTGGGCCTTTCCGGTGGATGCACGAACTGCCGGATGGACTCGATGACCGCCTTCAGGTCGTGATTGTGGCCGGCTACGCAGCGCTCCAGCTCGTTCAGCTTGGAAGCCAGCGCGGCCTGGCCTAGAACCAGCCCACGGAGCCGGAGGAAGGCCCGCACGACGAAGACGCTCATCTGGACGGCGCGCGCGCTATTGAGGACGCTCGCAACCATGACCGCGCCGTGCTCGGTGAAAGCGAGCGGGTGAGTCCGTCGTCCTCCCCAGTGGGCTCTTGAGGTCACAAACTGTGACCTCAAGTTTGCAGACTCTGCGGGCGTCAGCCGGAAACAGAAGTCGAGCGGGAAACGACCTCGGTTGCGCTTCACCGCCTGGTTTGAGCGCCTTGGTAGGGACGCCGTAAACGCGGGCGAGGTCCGCGTCCAGGATGATCCGCTGCCCGCGGACCTGGACAATGCTCTCATCGACTCGCTCAGGAGTTGAAGCCCCTGCCATCGACCCTCCAGCTTCGACCAGCGGATTGTGGCCCCTGTCGCGGTCAGGACAGGTCCGCGGCGGGATAGAATGGCCCACGAATGGATGCCCTGGATCTCGACACCCCCGCCGTCTACGTCGACCTGGACGCGCTCGAGCACAACATTAATGAGATGCAGCAGCACTGCCGGAGCTGGGGGGTCGGGCTGCGGCCACACACCAAGACGCACAAGATCCCGGAGATCGCCCGCATGCAGCTCGCGGCGGGCGCCATCGGCATCACGGTGGCGAAGATCGGCGAGGCCGAGGTGCTCCCGGGCGACGACGTGCTGGTGGCCTATCCCATCATGGCGGACAAGCTGCCGCGCCTCCGGGCCCTGGCCAGGGACCGCCGGGTGACCGTCGTCCTCGACTCGGTCGAGGCCGCGCGCGGGCTGCCGGGGGTGGGAGCGCTGGTCGAGGTGGACATCGGGGTCGGGCGCTGCGGGGTCGCCACCTCGGGGCAGGTGGTGGCGGTCGCGCGCGCGTGCAGCGACTTTCGCGGCCTCTTTTATTGGCCGTCGTGGCTCGACGAGGAGAGCTTCAGAAAGGCGCGCGCCCGCGTCGACGAGCACATCGCCGCGCTGAAGGCGGCCGGCTTCGCGGTGCCCACGGTATCGGGGGGATCCACGCCGGGGGCCGCCAAGACGCCGCTCATCCCCGCCACCACGGAGATCCGCCCCGGCACCTACGTGTTCAACGACGCCAGTTGCGTCGCCAACCGGCTCGCCACCCTCGAGGAGTGCGCGCTGCGCGTCCTGGTCACGGTGGTGAGCACGGCGGTGCCCGGCCAGTGCCTGATCGACGGCGGCAGCAAGACCTTCTCCAGCGACGCCACCGTGAACGTGGGCAGCTTCGGCCTCTTCCCCGAGCGGCCGGAGTGGCGGATGCACAAGATGAACGAGGAGCATGGGTACGTGAAGATCGGCGGCCCGGCCCGGATCGGGGAGAAGGTCTGGGTGATCCCCAGCCACGTGTGCGCGACCGTCAACATGCACGACGAGATCGCCTACGGGCGCCGGGGCCGAGTCGAGGGCACGTGGCGCGTGGCCGCCCGCGGCCGGGTCCGCTGAAGGCGGAGGAGGGATCATGGACACGGTCGGTGTCGGCATCATCGGCAGCGGGTTCGTGGCCGAGATTCACGCACACGCGATCCAGCACGTCCCCGAGATCGACCTCGTCGCGGTGGCCTCGCCCACCCCCGGCAAGGCGAAGGCGTTCGCGGCCAAGCGGGGGATCCCCCACGCCTACGAGGACTACCGCGAGCTGATCGCGCGGCCGGACGTCCAGATGGTCACCCTCGCCCTCCCCAACGACCGTCACGCGGAGGCGGCCATCGCCGCCGCCAAGGCGAAGAAGCACGTGATCTGCGAGAAGCCGCTCTGCCGGACCCTCGAGGAGGCCGATCGGATGATCGCGGCCTGCCGCGACGCGGGCGTGCTCCTTCTCTATGCCGAGGAGCTGCTGTTCGCCCCCAAGTACGTCCGGGCCAAGACCCTCGTGGACGAGGGGGCGGTGGGGAAGCCCTTCCTCGTCCGGCAGAGCGAGGAGCACGACGGGCCCCACATGCCCTGGTTCTGGGACGTGGAGCGGTCGGGAGGCGGGGTGCTCCTCGACATGGGGTGCCACTCGATCGAGTTCGGGCGCTGGGTGCTCGGCAAGCCGAAGGTGAAGAGCGTGTATGCCCAGATGGGCACCTACGTTCACCAGGCCAGGACCAGGGGCGAGGACCACACGATCTGCATCGTGGAGTTGGAGGGCGGGGGGGTGGTGCTGGCGGAGAACTCGTGGGCCAAGCGGGGCGGAGTGGACGATCGCTGCGAGATCTACGGGAGCGAGGGCTTCACCCGGGCCGACCTGCTCCGGGGCTCGGCCCTCCTCACGTACAGCCAGAAGGGCTACGGCTACGCGGTGGAGAAGGCGGGGACGACCCAGGGCTACACGTTCACCATGTACGAAGAGGTCTGGAACTACGGCTTCCCCCAGGAGCTGCGGCACTTCGCCCGCTGCGCGATGGGGAAGGAGAAGCCGGTGGAGACCGGGGAGGACGGGCGCGCCGTGCTCGAGATCCTCTACGCCGCCTACCACTCCGCGGGCGAGGGGCGGAAGATCGCGTTCCCCTACATGCCACCGCCGGGGGTCAAGAAGCCCATCGATCTCTGGAAGCGTTGACACTCCGTTGCCCGCAAAGCTATAGTTCAGCCGCTCTAACCGGACGATCCGTCGCCAGGCTCAGGTTCTTCTCTACCAAGTTGACACACGGCCTGATCATGCCCAACTACATCCCCCTCCTCGTGCTCGCCGCGATCGTGCTGGGGTTCGCCGTCTCCACGCCGATCCTGTCGCGGCTCCTCGGCAAGCCGCGCCACAACCCCGCGAAGGACGCGACCTACGAGTGCGGCGTGCCCACGATCGGCAGCGCCCGGGAGCGCTTCCCGATCAAGTTCTACCTCGTCTGCATGCTTTTCATCCTCTTCGACGTGGACGCCGCCTTCCTCTATCCGTGGGCGCTCATGTTCCAGGAGTTCGTGGCCAAGGGCGCCGGTGTCTACGTGCTCGCCGAGATGGGGGTGTTCATCGCCCTCCTGGGGGGCGGCTTCGTCTACGTCTGGAAGGTGGGGGCCCTCGACTGGTAGGGCGGGATCCATGCAATTCACGGCCGAGAACAAGAAGAAGTTCGACGAGCTGCTGACGCGCTACCCGGTGAAGCGCTCGGCCCTCATTCCCGCCCTCCACCTGGCCCAGGAGCAGGAAGGCCATCTGAGCCGGGAGGCCCTCGAGTATCTGGCCTCGCTCCTGGAGCTCTCGGTGGCCCAGGTCCACGACACCGCCAGCTTCTACACGATGTTCCGGTTCAAGCCGGAGGGGAAGACCCTGGTCGAGTTCTGCGTCACCCTCTCCTGTGCGCTGGGCGGGGCCGAGGAGCTGATGCACCGGACCTGCTCCAAGCTCGGGATCAGGCCCGGCGGCACCACCGCCGACGGCACGTTCACCGTGAAGCCGGTGGAGTGCCTGGCCGCCTGCGGCGGCGCGCCGGCGGTGCAGGTGAACGGCGAGTGGCTCGAGCACGCCACCGAGGGTGACCTCGACAAGGTCCTGGCCGGCCAGAAGCTCTACCGGAAGTTCGATTGGCCGAAGAGCCCCGGCGAGGCGATCCTCTTCCGGAACGCCTGGAAGAAGGACTCGGCCTCGATCGAGACCTACAAGGCGGGCGGGGGCTACGCCAACCTCGAGAAGTACCTCTCGATGACCCCGGATGAGATCACAGACCAAGTCAAGAAGTCGGGCCTGCGGGGGCGCGGGGGAGCCGGCTTCCCGACCGGGCTCAAGTGGACCTTCCTGCCCAAGGACAACCCGAAGCCCCGCTACCTCTGCGTGAACGCCGACGAGAGCGAGCCCGGGACCTACAAGGACCGGGTGATCCTGGAGAACGATCCCCACCAGCTCCTCGAGGCGACGGTCGTCTCCTGCCACGCGATCCGGTCGAAGCAGGCCTACGTCTACATCCGGGGCGAGTTCCACGAGGGCTACCGGGCCCTCGACAAGGCCGTGCGCGACGCCTACCGGGCGGGCTACGTGGGAAGGAACATCCTCGGCACCGGGGTGGACGTGGACATCGTGGTCCACCGCGGGGCCGGCTCCTACGAGTGCGGGGAAGAGACCGCCCTCATCGAGAGCCTGGAGGGCAAGCGCGGCCAGCCGCGCCTGAAGCCGCCCTTCCCGGCGGTGGTCGGCCTCTACGGATGCCCCACTATCGTGAACAACGTCGAGACCCTGGTGAACGTCCCCCTCATCCTGGAGCGGGGCCCCGAGTGGTTCGCCTCCTACGGGACCGAGAAGAACGGCGGGCCCAAGCTCTACTCGATCAGCGGCGACGTGGTGCGCCCGGGGAGCTACGAGGCGCCCATGGGCCGCATCACCCTGCGCCAGCTCGTCTACGATTACGCGGGCGGCATCAAGGGCGGCGGCAAGCTCAAGGCGGTGATCCCGGGCGGCTCCTCGACCCCGATCCTGCGCGCGGACGAGATCGACATCCCGATGGACTTCGACGGCATCGCCAAGGCGGGCTCCATGCTCGGCTCGGCGGGCACCATCGTCATGGACGACCGCCGCTGCATGGTCTGGGCGGCCAAGAACCTGATCTACTTCTACAAGCACGAGTCGTGCGGCAAGTGCACCCCCTGCCGGGAGGGGACGGGCTGGCTGCTCCGGCTCCTCACCCGCCTCGAGGACGGCGAGGGGACGAGCCGGGACATCGAGACCGTCCTCAAGGTCGTCGACTCGATCGCGGGCAAGACGGTCTGCCCCTTCGGGGACGCGGCCATCGCCCCTCCCCAGTCGAACATCGCGAAGTTCCGCGACGAGTTCGAGTACCACGTCCGGGAGAAGCGCTGCTGGACCCGGGTGGCGAAGACCTTCGAGGAAGCCCGGGCACCCCTGGGCGCGGCGCGCTAGTGCTCCCGGAAGCGGCCCCCCTCGTGTGGTGGCAGGAGCTGGCCGGGAAGACGGCCATCGCCCTGGTGGTCTTCGGGGCCAACTTCCTGACCTTCGTCCATATGACCTGGGTGGAGCGCCGAGTGCTCGCCTTCATGCAGTTCCGGCTGGGCCCGAACCGGGTGGGACCCGCCGGCATCCTCCAGCCCTGGGCCGACGCGATCAAGCTCCTCTTCAAGGAGGAGGTGATGCCGGCGGCGGCCAGCAAATGGGCCTACCTGGCGGCTCCCGTGGTGTCCATCACCGCCGCCTTCATGGCCCTGGCCGTCATCCCCTACGGCCCGCCCTTCACGCTCTTCGGCCGGGAGTGGCAGCTCCAGGTCGCCGACCTGGGGGTGGGCATTCTCTACATCTTCGCGATCACCTCCCTCGGCGTGTACGGGGTGGTGATGGCGGGCTGGTCGGCGAACAACAAGTGGGGGCTCCTGGGCAGCCTGCGCTCCTCCGCCCAGATGTTCTCCTACGAGCTGTCCCTGGGCCTCTCCTGGGTGGGGCTGATCCTGACCGCGGGCTCGTTCCGGATCAACGACATCATCGCCAGACAGGCGGGCGGGCTCTGGAACTGGAACGTCATCCAGCAACCCCTGGCCTTCGTGGTCTACTTCATCGCCGCGTGCGCCGAGGTGGCGCGCACTCCCTTCGACCTGCCGGAGGGGGAGAGCGAGCTGGTGGCCGGCTTCCACACCGAGTACTCGTCGATGAGCTTCGGCCTCATGCAGATCGCCGAGTACATCAACATGATCACGGTCTCGGTGCTGGCGGCCAACCTCTTCCTGGGCGGCTGGAGCTCGGGCCTGCCCTTCCTCCCTTCGGAGGCGCCCTTCGGCTTCGTGTGGTTCTTCGCCAAGGTCGGGCTGGTGCTGTTCGTGTTCATCTGGCTGCGAGGGACCCTCCCCCGCTTCCGCTACGACCAGCTCATGCACTTCGGCTGGAAGGTCCTGATCCCCCTCGCCGTGCTGAGCATCCTGGTCACCGCGGCCCGGGCGCTGGTCTTCCGCTGATGGACGCCATCCTCTTCTACGTCTTCGCCGGCCTGGCCTTGGGAGGCGCCCTGGTGGTCGTCGGCCAGCGCAACCCGATCCATTCGGCTTTCTCGTTGATCCTGGTCCTCTGCAGCCTGTCGGGGATCTACGGCCTGCTGGGGTCGCCCTTCATCGCCACCCTGCAGATCGTCGTCTACGCGGGCGCGATCATGGTGCTCTTCCTGTTCGTGCTCATGCTCCTGAACGTGAAGAGGGAGGAGCCGTCCCAGGTCACGAGCCCCAGGCTCAAGGCCTCTGCCCTCGTCCTCTGCGTGCTGCTCGTGGTCCAGGCGGGCACGGTGCTCCGGGGCGCGAAGGCGTGGCCGGCCTCCGTGCCCTTCGACGCCTCCACGCGGTCGATGGCGCTCGAGCTCTTCTCCCCGCACTTCCTCTACGTGTTCGAGGCCACCTCGGTCCTGATCGTGGCCGCCATGGTAGGGGCAGTGGTCCTCGCGAAGAAGGAGCTCCCGTGAACGCCGCCCCCGTCCCCGGCTTCCTGCCCCACGCGCTCCTCCTGAGCCTTCTCCTCTTCGTGATCGGGGCGCTCGGGGTCTTCCTGCGCCGGAACGTGATCACGATCTTCATGTGCGTGGAGCTGATGCTCAACGCGGTCAACCTGGCCTTCGTGGCCTTCAGCCGGGCCCACGGGAACCTGGACGGCCAGGTCCTCGTGTTCTTCGTGATGGTGGTGGCGGCGGCGGAGGCCGCGGTGGGCCTGGCCATCGTGATCGCGCTCCAGCGCCACAAGGACACCCTCGACGTGGACTCCTTCAGCCTGATGAAGTGGTGAGCATGGAAGGCTTGCGGCAGGGCTTGGCCACTCTCGGGCGCGAATTGACGGAGCGGCCGCACGAGATCGTGCCCTGGCTGGTTCTGCTGCTGCCCCTGCTTGGCTTCGTCGTCCTCGCCCTCCTCGGGGACTGGATGAAGCGGGACAAAGAGGAATGGGGCGCCGGCTACGTGGCTTGCGCGACCGTGCTCGGATCCTTCGGCCTCTCGATCTGGGTGACGCTGCGGCTCCACGGCCTCACGGGCGGCCCCACGGGCCTTCGCTTCGCCCAACCCTACCTCGGCTGCGAGTGGATCGACGTCGGCGGTTTCCGTATAGCCTTCAGCCTGCTCCTCGACCCGCTCTCCGCGGTGATGATCCTCGTGGTCACGGGCGTGGGCTCCCTGATCCACGTCTACTCGCTGGGCTACATGGCCCACGACGACGATCGCCCCCGCTACTTCTCGTACCTGAACCTCTTCACCTTCTTCATGCTCCTGCTGGTGCTGGGCGGCAGCCTGCCCCTGCTGTTCGTGGGGTGGGAGGGGGTGGGCCTCTGCTCGTACCTGCTGATCGGGTTCTGGTACAAGAAGGACTCCGCCTCCGCCGCCGGCATGAAGGCGTTCGTGGTGAACCGGGTCGGCGACGCCGGGCTCATCCTGGGGATGATCTTCATCTTCCACACCTTCGGGACCCTGGATCTCGTCGACCTCGCGACCAACGCGGGCGGCCTCACCCGCGAGGGCGCGGGCGTGCTCGGGCCCGTGACCATCGCCTGTCTGCTCCTCTTCCTGGGGGCCTGCGGCAAGAGCGCGCAGATCCCCCTCCAGGTATGGCTCCCCGACGCCATGGAGGGCCCGACGCCGGTCTCCGCCCTCATCCACGCCGCGACCATGGTCACGGCCGGCGTCTACCTGGTGGCGCGCCTGGCCCCGCTCTATCACCTCTCGGAGACCGCCCTGGCCGTGGTCGGGATCGTGGGAGCGGCCACCGCGCTCATGGCGGCGACCATCGCCCTGGTGCAGACCGACATCAAGAGGGTGCTGGCCTACTCGACGGTCAGCCAGCTCGGATACATGTTCCTGGCCTGCGGGGTGGGGGCGTTCGGGGTGGCGGTCTTCCACCTGTTCACCCACGCGTTCTTCAAGGCCCTGCTCTTCCTGGGCTCGGGGTCGGTGATCCACGCCATGTCGGGCGAGCAGGACATGCGGAAGATGGGCGGGCTGCGCGCGAAGATCCCGGTCACCTTCTGGACCTTCCTCGTCGGGACCCTGGCCATCGCGGGCATCCCGTTCCTCGCGGGCTTCTACAGCAAGGACGAGATCCTGCTCGGGGCCCTTAACGCGGGCAAGCCGGCCCTGCTCTCGGTCGGCCTCTTCACCGCCCTCCTCACCGCTTTCTACATGGCGCGCCTGCTCTTCCTGACCTTCTTCGGCCGCTTCCGCGGCGGCCACGACCTCGAGCACCACGTGCACGAGTCGCCCCTGAGCATGACCTTGACCCTGGCCATCCTGGCCGCCGCCTGCTTCGTGGCGGGCCGGGTCAAGGTCCCGCAGGTCGTGGCGCCGGTGTTCCGCCTCGAGGCCGGGCACCCGCACCACGTCGAATGGCTCCCCGTCCTCGCCACCGCCACCGCGCTCCTGGGAATCGCCCTGGCTTTCTACCTCTACGTCCTGCGGACCGATCTGCCGGCCCGGATCGGCGCCGCCCTGGCTCCCCTCCGGTCGCTCTTCGAGGCCAAGTACTACTTCGACGACGTGTACAACGGTTTCGCCGGGAAGGTGGTGGTGGAGGGCAGCGAGTCGCTCCTCTGGAAGCGCCTCGACGGGGGAGTGATCGACGGAGCGGTGAACGGGCTGGGCGCGTTCTGGGAAGGGTTCGCCCGGCGGTCTCGCCTCGCCCAGACCGGCTACGTCCGCGCCTACGCGCTGCTCATCCTGGGGGGTGCGGTGGCCGTCCTCGGCTATCTGCTGTGGTCATGATCGAGGCCGTCTCGCAGCTCCTGAGCGCGCTCGGCTCGTCCGTGCTGGCCGCTCTCGGCCCGTATGTCCTGAGCGCGCTCGTCCTCCTGCCCGTGGCGGCGGCGGTGGGGGTGGCCCTGACCCGGCGGGAGGCGGAAGGAGCGCAAAAGCTCATCGGGCTCGTCTCGACGATCGCGGTCTTTCTCGTGTCGCTCGCCCTCCTTTCCGGCTTCCGCAACACGGCGGAGATGCAGTTCCAGGAGATGCGGCCCTGGATCCCCGCCGCCGGCATCGCCTACCATCTCGGCCTCGACGGCCTCTCCCTCTGGCTCGTGATCCTCACCACCTTCCTGACCCCGCTCTGCCTGCTCGGCTCCTGGACCCAGGTCCACTCCCGGGTTCGCGAGTTCGTCGTCCTCATGCTGCTGCTGGAGGCGGGCATGATCGGGGTCTTCGTGGCCCTGGACCTGTTCCTCTTCTACATCTTCTGGGAGGCGATGCTGATCCCGATGTATTTCCTGATCGGGATCTGGGGGCACGAGCGGCGCATCTACGCGGCGGTGAAGTTCTTCCTGTACACCTTCGCGGGCAGCGTGCTCATGCTGGTCGCGTTCCTCGTCCTCTACCGGACCAGCGGCCTCGGGACCTTCGACCTCGAGGCCCTGGCCCGCGTCCCCGTGGACCCCGCGCTCCAGATGTGGCTCTTCGCCGCCTGCGCCCTGGCCTTCGCGATCAAGGTCCCGATGTTCCCCTTCCACACCTGGCTCCCGGACGCCCACGTGGAGGCGCCCACCGCGGGCTCGGTGATCCTGGCCGGGGTCCTGCTGAAGATGGGCGGCTACGGCTTCCTGCGCCTCGCGATCCCGCTCTTCCCGGACGCGGCCGTCCGCTTCGCCCCCTGGATCGGCGTGCTGGCCGTGATCGGGATCGTCTACGGGGCTCTCGTCTCCCTGGTCCAGCCCGACCTCAAGAAGCTCGTGGCCTACTCCTCGGTCTCCCATCTCGGCTTCGTGATGCTGGGGATCGCCGCCTTCAGCACGACCTCCGTGGTAGGTGCCGTCTACCAGATGCTGAACCACGGCATCTCCACCGGGGCGCTGTTCTTCATGGTCGGGATGCTCTACGACCGGCGCCACACCCGGACGATCGCGGAGTTCGGGGGGCTGAAGGCCGTGATGCCCTGGTACGCGGCCGTCTTCCTGGTGGTCTGCCTCTCCTCGATCGCCGTCCCCGGCTTCAACGGCTTCGTAGGCGAGTTCCTGATCCTCATGGGCTCCTGGAGGTTCAGCCCGGGGCTGGTCTCGATCGCCACCCTCGGGGTGATCCTGGCCGCCGGGTACGTTCTGTGGATGGTGAAACGGGTGCTCTACGGCGAGGTGACCAACCCCAAGAACGCGGGCCTGGCCGATCTCTCCCCGCGCGAGGCCGCGGTGCTGGTGCCGCTCGTGGCCCTCGCCCTGTTCATGGGGGTGGCGAGCCCCCTCTTCACCCGCAGCATCGAGCCCGCGGCCAACAACCTGATCCTGCAGGTGCGGCAGCGGGCGCGGGCGAGTCCGGCCCGCGTGACGGCGGCCCCGGCCGTTCGCCCGGTTGCCGAAGCGATGGACCCTGAGAAGCGGACGGCGCGCCCATGAACGGCGCCCTCGAGCTTCGGCCCCTCTACCCCGCGGCGATCCTCGCGGTCACCGGGGTGGTGGTGCTCCTCGCCCAGGCCTTCACCCCCAAGGGCCGGTCGGCGCCCTCGGCGCTGCTTTCCCTGGCCGGGCTCGCGGCATCGCTCCTTACCGTCTGGCTCGTGGCCCGGGACGCTCCCGGCGCCACCACCGGTGACAGCGTGGTGGCCGACGACTTTGCGATCTTCTTTCACCTGCTGCTGCTCGGCATCGGGATCGTGGTGGTGCTGCTCTCGCCGTCCTACCTGAAGGCCAACCGCCTCGAGCGCGGCGAATACTACGCGCTTCTTCTCTTCTCGATCGTGGGGATGCTGGGCCTCGTTTCCTGCCTGGAGCTGGTCGCGATCTTCGTGGCCCTCGAGATCATGTCGATCGCCCTCTATGGCCTGGCGGGGATGCAGCGGGCGCGCCTGGAGAGCCAGGAGTCGGCCCTCAAGTACTTCGTGACCGGCGCCTTCTCCTCGGCGTTCTTCCTCTACGGGGTGGCGCTGGTCTACGGGGTGACCGGCAGCACCTCCCTCGGCCGGATCGCCCGCTCGCTGGCGGCGCTCTCCCCCGACTCCGCCACCCTGGCCGTGCTCGGGACGGGGCTGCTCGTCGTGGGCTTCGGCTTCAAGGTGGCGAGCGTGCCGTTCCACATGTGGGCCCCCGACGTCTACGAGGGCGCGCCCACCACCGTCACCGCCCTCATGTCGGCGGGGGTGAAGGCCGCGGCCTTCGGCGCCCTGCTGCGGGTCTTCGGCCAGGGGCTGCCTTCCCTGGCCGCGCATTGGAAGCCCCTGCTGGCCGTGCTGGCCATCGTCAGCATGATCGTGGGCAACCTCGGGGCCCTCGCCCAGGGCAACATCAAGCGGATGCTGGCCTGGTCCTCGGTGGCCCACGCCGGCTACCTGCTCACCGCGTTCGTGGCCGCGCCCGGAATGGCCACCGAGGCCGTCCTCTTCTACCTCGTGGCCTATGCCGCGGTGAACCTCGGCGGCTTCGGCGCCTTCGCCGCCCTGGCCCGGGACGGCCACGAGCCGCTCTCGCTCTCGGACATGGCCGGGCTGGCCGACCGCCGCCCCGCCCTCGCGGCCGCCCTCACGGTCTTCCTGATCTCCCTCACGGGGGTCCCCATCTCCGCCGGCTTCGTGGGCAAGTTCTATCTCTTCAAGGCCGCGGTGAGCGCGGGCTCGGTGGGGGTCGCCTTGGCCGTCGTGGGCGGGATCATGAGCGCGGTCTCGGCCTACTACTACCTTCGCGTGGTGGTGGCCATGTACATGCGTGAGCCGCTCTCCGAGGACAACTGGGGACGCGTGGCTCCCCCCTCCGCCCTCGCCCTCGCGTTCTCGGTGGCGGTCGTCCTGGCCCTGGGCGTATACCCGGGGCCGGTGCTGGAGCTGGCCCGGCGGGCCGCCCGCTCGCTGCTGCTCTAGGCCTAAAGGCGCTGGGCGCGAACTGCCTGCTCAACTTCCCCGTCTTCACTCTCATCGCCTGGGGCGCCCCCTCTCGACGGCGCCGACCAGCAGGCCTGCTCCTTCTGGAGAGACCAGCATCACAAGAGCATGAACAGCTCACTCTTCCTGAGAGCTCGGTCGAAGGTCGCCGTCGCGCTACAACCCGCCTTGCGGTTTGTCTAGGCGGAAGTTCCCGCATCTGAAGGGCATGTAAGTTGAGAGAGTTCTGGCTCTTAGCTGGTGTACGGCCTGTGGTGTGTAGGCATGTATATCTGAGAGAAGGCTTGACATTCGAGGAGAGAGCGTGTATTAGTACCGCATGT
>WNGA01000329.1_pt1 | contig 108056 bp, 108 predicted proteins | sample 5400061 | NCBI WGS metagenome assembly WNGA01 (sample SAMN13153366, study PRJNA577476) | soil metagenome | isolation source: 100 cm soil or saprolite under grassland replicate 2 | place: USA:California | collected 2016-06-15 | reverse complement strand
AGACGCTGTCGAGGTTGACCGCGAAGACGTGGCGCCATTCGGCGTACGTCAGCTCCTCGAACGGGCGGTGCGGATAGATGCCGACGTTGTTCACGAGCACGTCGATCCGGCCCTCGGCGGAGAGGACGGCCGCGACCGTCGCCCGGATCCCGTCCTCGTCCGTGAGGTCGACCGTATGAGGAAGAACGGTCAAACCCTGGGCGCCGAGCGCGTCGGCTGCGGCCCCGAGCCTCTCTCCCTCGCGGTCGAGAAGAGCGACGCTGGCCCCCTCGGCGGCGAGGCGGGCGGCGGCGGCATAGCCGAGACCTTGTGCGGCGCCGGTCACGAGCGCCGTTTGGCCGGCGAGTGGAAGCAGCGCGTCCACCCGTCGCCTTAGAGCCTGAGGCCGTGGCTTCTCACTCGCGCCCGCGGGTGCACGTCGCTTGAAATCTCCGGGTCCGTGGCCTCATACTGGCGATCTGCATTTTGAATACAAGAAGGCCTGTGGCGCAAATGGCGACGATCTGCGCTTGGACGTGCGGATTCTCTACCTCGTACCCGAAATGAGGCGGCAGGGGTCGGCAGAAACGGTGGGTCGGTCCAACGGACACTGGAGGCCACATGGCAGCGCGGGCACCTGAGATCACGCTGGAACGTCGGGCTGTCGGTCTACCGACCGCGGTTGGGACGACGTTCAGCCTGATTGTCGCGTCGAGTGTGCTGGCGACTGTTGCCGGCGGGTTCTTCGCGAGCTGGGTCTGGCTGATCGCGCTCGCGATCGGCTTCATCACGATGATCTTCGCGAGCATGAGCTTCTCCGAGCTCGCGACCATGATCCCGAAGGCGGGCTCGATGAACGAGTACGTCCGGGCCGGGCTCGGGCCCTTCTTCGCCACGATCACGGTCGGAGTCGGGTACGTCGCGGTCCAGCTCTTTCCCGGAACCGCAGAGAACTTCGTCTCCAGCCTCGTAACAGCAGACATTCTGGGGGCGCCCGGGGACTACAAGCTCTGGGCGGCGATCTTCATGGTCTTCATCGCGGGCATCAACCTGCTCGGGATCAGGCCGTTCGCAGCCGTCGAGATCTTTCTTACCTTCGCCGTGGCGGCTTCGCTCCTCGTGGTCGGCGTCGTCGGGCTCGCCGGAGATGGCACAACCGACCCGATCGGCAGTGCGCTGCCGGACTTCGACCTCACTTGGAGCCTGCTGTCGGCCCTGCTCGGCATCGCGATCTTCACGTTCGTCGGCGTCGAGTACACCTGCCCGCTCGCCGAGGAGCTGAGGAACCCGGCCCGGGACATCCCGTTCGGCATCTTCATCGGCCTTGGGCTGATCGCAGTACCGGTCGTGCTCTACGGCCTCGGCGCGGCGCGCTACGTGCCGGGAGATGTGCTCGGGACGCTTGCCCCGACCATCCCGGTCGACGTCGGCACCGCCATCTTCGGAGAGGCAGGCAAATGGTGGCTCGGTCTGGTGGTGATCGGAGCGTCCGTCGGGACGCTCAACGCCGTGGTCGCAGGGGTTCCGCGGATCCTCTACGGCATGGCTCTGACGAGGCAGCTCCCGTCCCCCTTCGGCTGGCTGATCCCCGCGACCCGCGCCCCGTGGGTCGGGATCGTCGTCATCACGCTGATCCCGATCCTGATGAACGCGTTCGGCGCCGCCGAAGGAGCCGGCTTCCTCAAGCTTATCCTCGCCGGCGTGCTCGGCTGGGTGACCGCGTACTTCCTGATCCACGTCTCGTTGCTGATGCTGCGCTGGCGCGAGCCGAACGCGCATCGGCCTTACCGGTCGCCGTTCGTGCCGATCCCGCAAATCCTGGGTGCCGGCCTGCTCGCCCTGGCGGCGTACAAGATCGCTCCGCCCGGCGTCGAGTCCAACTCGATCTACTACCGGTGGCTGATCTTCCTGGTGGTCGCCGCGGCGTTCTCGCTCGTCTACAACCTCTACGCATACAAGAGCCTCGGCGCGATCTTCAGGCCGGTGTCGCTCGCCGAGATCCAGCGTGAGACGGAGAAGATCGAGGAGGAGCTCCCGCCGCCGGTCGAGCCCGGCGGGCCGCACCTACCCCACGACCTGCGCTGATGGCCGACGACCGGCTTCGCGAACTCGCGAAGGCGGGCGTCACTCGCGTCCGCGTCCACTACGCCGATCTGATCGGCACGACGCGGGCCAAGGTCATTCCGCTGGACGTGCTCGAGCGAGCGTGTGAGGAAGGGCTCAACTTCTGCGTATCGGTCTTCGCCATCGACCATGCGGGGGTCATGCCCGACGGGACCGGGATTCGCGACGAGGTCAACTTCCGCGACATGCAGGTCATTCCCGACCTGGAGACTCTCCGGATCGTTCCGTGGGAGCGAGAGACGGCCATCTGCCTCGCCGATTGCCGTCTCGACGGGAAACCCCTCGAAACCGACCCCCGCAACATCCTGCGCAGAGCGATCGCCGCCGCCGAGGACAAGGGCCTTCGAATCTCCGTCGGCCACGAGCTCGAGTTCTTCCTCCTGCGTTGGACTCCGGAAGGCCGGCTGGAGCCCTACCAGCCGACTCCCGGGCTCGTCTATCGGATGGACGCGCAGGCCGATCCCGGCGGTGTCGTCCGTCAGATGGAGGACAACGTCCGCGGGCTCGGGCTCCCGTTCGTCTGCGTGAACCATGAGTACGACCCCTCGCAGTGGGAGATCAACACACGTTTTGCGGAGGCACTGACAGCGGCCGACGAGGCTCACCTGCTGAAACTCGCAATCAAGGAGACCGCTGCGATCCACGGCCTCGTCGCGACCTTCATCGGCCGCCCGACGGAGGGAGGTGGGACCTCGGGCTACCACCTCCACTTCTCCGCCTGGGACGGAGGCAGGAACGTCTTCGACGATCCGCAAGGCAAGCTCGGCCTCTCCGACGACGCCCATGCGTTCCTCGGCGGCCTCCTCGCGCACGCGCGCGGCATGACGGCCGTCTGCGCCCCCACCGTGAACGCATACAAGCGTTTCGTGGCGCAGGAGCTCGGGCCCTACTTTGTGGATTGGGGTACGGACAACCGCTCGGTCTGCGTGCGAATTCCTGCCGAGCGCGGCGAGGCGGCGCGGCTGGAGTCGCGCCTCGCCGACGGCAGCGCGAGCGCGTACCTCGCGTCGGCCGTCCACATCTTCGCGGGCGTCGACGGAGTGGAGAGGCGGCTCGATCCAGGCCCCCCCACCGAGCGCGTGTACGAGCCGCCGGTCGAGCGGGAGACAGTGCCGCTCTCGCTGGGTGAGGCCCTCGATGTATTCGAGGCCGATTCATTCACGCGCGCGGCGGTCGGGGAGCAGTTCGTGCAGGCCTTCGTCACGATCAAGCGCAACGAGTGGCGGCGCTTCCGGCTTGCCGTGACCGACTGGGAGCTGCGCGAGTACGCCGACGCTCTCTAACTGGAGCATCGTCTGATGAGTAGCCGGTGGACGCAGTTCCAGGGACCGGCGCGCCAGCGCGCGGTCTCCGTACTCGATGACGCGATCGATCGTTTCGGCAGGGCCGGGTACTCCGAAGCCGAGCGGCTGAGCCCGCTCCGGGCCCGGCTTGGCTCGGCGACCGGCCGGTCGCCCGTACGCCTCCAGATGTCGCAGGAAGGGAAGATCCTGGGCGGCAATTACGCGCTCGAGATCTCGACCGACGACCCCGTGCTTCCCCGGACTCGAGGGCTGTCCGCACGCGGGAAAGGCCTCCTCCGAATGCAGGGCGTGCGCTTTCGGGCGAAGCGCCAGGATGCGGCGGGCAGGCGGCTCGCGGAACGTCTCGGCTCGGACGCTCGCCTCGCCGAGCGGCTGGGCCTCGTTCACTTCGAGCGGATTCGGGTCGACCCGGACGGACGGGCGGTCATTCGCCACATGGGCGGCTCGGTGGTGTGGGTCCTCTTCCCGCCGCTCGTGAGACAGATTCCTCTCATACCCGAGCAGGTCGAGGCCACGCTGGCGGCTCTGGATGCGTTCGCCGCCGCGAGCGGCTAGCTCCTAGGGCGGCATTCCGGCGTCGATCCAGTCCCGGAAGACCTGCACGCGCTCGTCCGGCCACGGCTCGTCGCAGGGCATCGAGCCGTCGGCGAGACGCTCGTAGATGGCCTCGGCGTTCTCCTTGACGTCTTCGTAGGACGCCAGATCGAATGCCCACGACATCGATTCGGCGTCGTCCGGCCGAAACAACGGGCGGACATTGCTCTCGAAGCTCACCAGCCCGCTCCCTCGTCGATCGCGATCGGGTGCCCCGCCGGCACGAGGGCGTCGAGCTCGATGCCTCCGAACCGGCCCCGGTGGAAGATCAAGGGCTCGCCGCCTCCGTGGGCGATCGAGACGACCTCGCCGATCACGAGAGCGTGGTCGCCCGCGCGCTCGATCCGCTCGACGTGGCAGCGCAGGACCGCAGCCGCACCCGAGACCGGCAGGAACCCTTCGCGGTCGCGAGCCACGTGCCCGGCGGGGAACGGCGCGCCGGCCTCCGAGAAGTCGAGCGCGACGTCCCGCTGCCCGCGGCTGAGGATGCTGACCGCGAATCGTCCGCTCGCGCTCGTGGCGTGGAGGGTGCGCGAGCCGCTTCCGAGGGAGACGAGGACGAGCAGCGGCTCGAGCGAGACGGACGTGAACGAGTTGAGGGTCATACCGGCCGGGAGCCCTTCATGCTCGGCCGTGACGACGGTAACCCCCGTGGCGAACTCGCCGACGCAGCCGCGGAACGCGCTGACGAGCGCCTCCGACATCGACGCGCTTTCCTACGCCTCCGTTACGCGCACGGGCATCCGCTTGAGCGCGTTGGTGAAGTTTGTTCGCATCCGCTCGGCGGGCCCGAGCAGCTCGATGTCGGCGAGCCGCGGAAGGAGCTCGTCGAACATCACCTGCACCTCGAGCTTTGCCAGGTGCGCGCCGAGGCAGTAGTGGGGGCCGCCGCCCCCAAAGGTGATGTGAGGGTTAGGCCGCCGCCCTACATCGAAGCGAAGCGGGTCGGCGAACACCTCCTCGTCGAAGTTCGCAGACACGTACCAGACGACGACCTTGTCGCCGGCCCTGATCGTCTGGCTGCCGAGGTCGACGTCGCGGGTTGCGGTACGCCGGAAGTGCAGGACGGGAGACGACCAGCGCAGGATCTCGTCCGCTCCCGCGGTCAAGACGAGCTTCGGATCGTCGGCGAGGCGCTCCCACTCGTGGCGATGCTCGGCCAGCGCGAGCATGCCGTGCGCGATCGCCTGGCGCGTCGTTTCGTTTCCGGCCACGACGAGGAGCAGGAACATCGTGTCGAATTCCTGCTCGGTGAGACGCTCCCCGTCGATCTCGGACTGGACCAGCTTGCTCACGAGGTCTTCTTCCGGCGCGCGGCGGCGCGCAGATGCGATCTGGTGTGCGTACTCGAAGAGCTCGAGCGAGGCAGGGCTCCGGAACGGGAGCATGCGGTACTGCTCGCTCTCGGGGCTATCGGAGAGCACGTCGGCGAGCTCCGGGTCGGTGTTGCCGATCATCCGGTCGCCCCAGTCGATCAGCCGATCCGTGTCCTCGTCGGGTGCGCCGAGGAGGCGGGCAAGAACGCGGATGGGCAGCTGCTTCGCGATCTCCTCGATGAAGTCGAACTCCCGCAGCGGCAGAGCGTGGTCGAGCACCGCCGCGGTCAGCTCACGGAGCGCAAGCTCGTACGCCTTGATCGCGCGAGGCGTGAACGGCGGGCCCACTAGTCCACGCAGGCGCGTATGCCTCGGAGGGTCCGTTTCCAGCATGGATTGGCGAACGATGCGCTGCTCCTCGTCGAGGTCCTCGAGGTTCGCTCCCTGCTCGGAGGTGAATGTCTTCGTGTCGCGGGAGACGGCGACCACGTCCGTATGTTTCGTCACGCACCAGTAGCCCCGGCCGAGCGGCCAGTCGTACCACCAGACCGGGGCCTCCCGCCGAAGGAGGGCGAAGGTCTCGTGGGGGACGCGCTCGGCGAAATCGTCGTTCTCGAGGCTGACGTCCTCGAGCCGCGGGCCGCCGTCGAGCACAGTCATCGCGTCGAGTCCTCCAGAATTTGCAGCGTCTTTAAGTCGGAGTAGAAGTCGAGCGCGTAGTCGCCGCCCTCGCGGCCGATTCCCGAGATGCCGATCCCGCCGAACGGGGCCGACAGGTCGCGGACGAGAAAGCAGTTGACCCATACCGTCCCGGCGCGGATCGACCGTCCGACACGCTCGGCCCGCTCCGCCGACGACGTGTAAACGGTCGCCGCGAGGCCATACCGCGTCGAGTTGGCGAGCGCGACCGCCTCGTCCTCGGTACCGAAGGTCTGGAAGGTCAGGACCGGTCCGAACACTTCCTGTTGGACGATCTCAGAGTCGTTCGAGCGCGGTTCGACGAGCGTCGGCTCGTACCAGAGCCCGCCGATCTCCGCCACGCGGCCCCCCCGCACGATGCGGTCGCCGTTCGCAAGCGCCCGGTCGACGAACCCCTCGACGCGCGCGAGGTGGTCGCGATGGATGAGCGGCGAGATCGTCGTCGCCTCCTCTCTGGGGTCGCCGAGCACGTGGGCGTCGACAGCGCGGTGAAAGCGCTCGAGAAACTCGCCCGCGGCGGGCTCCTCGACGAGGAGACGAGTACCCGCCATGCAGTTCTGGCCGGAGTCGTCGTACTGAAGGGCCGCCTTCTGGGCGGCCGCGTCGAGGTCGGCGTCGGCGAAGACGACGAGCGGACCCTTGCCGCCGAGCTCTGCCGTGAAGGGCACGAGGTTCCGCGCGGCCGCGGTTGCCACCAGCTGACCCGTCTGCGACGAGCCCGTGAAGCTCACGCGTCGCAGGCGCCCGTTGGCGACAAGGTCTGCGCCGGCCTCCTCGCCGATGCCCTGAACGACATTGAAGACGCCGGGAAGGATGCCCGCCTCTTCTGTCAAGTCGGCCAGGAGCGAGCAGGAAAGGGGCGCCCACTCGGGCGGCTTGAGGACGACTGTGCACCCTGCGGCGAGCGCCGGTGCGGTCTTCCACGTCGAGAGCATGAAGGGCGCGTTCCACGGGGTGATCACACCGACAGGGCCCGCCGGCATGCGCACCACGCGGTTCGACGTCCCGTTCGAGTCCCAGATTCGCTCCTGGTAGCTCTCGGCGAGCTCGGCATAGGCTCGAAAGTTCCGGGCTCCCCGCGGGATGACGCGGCCGCGGAGCGAGCGCTCGAGCATGGCCATGTCGAGGCACTCGACCGCCGCGATCCGGTCGATGTTGGCATCGATCAAATCGGCGAGGCGGCGGAGGTGCTCGGCGCGAACGGCGACTCCGAAAGCGGCCCAGTCCGGGAAAGCCGCGCACGCTGCCTCAACGGCAAGCTCCACCTCGCGGGCGCCTCCCCGCGCGACCTCGGCGAGTACCTGCTCGTCGATCGGGGAGCGATCCTCGAAGCGGGCGTCGCTCGCCACGCGCCTCCCGCCGATGAAATGGTCCGGCGAAACGGCGACACCGGCGACGCTCATACGGCGAACTCCATCGAGCTCGAGTCGACGACGCTGTTGCCCCCGTCGATCGCAATCACGGCGCCGGTCGTGAAGCCCGCCCCCTCGGACGCAAGCCACGCGACGGCCGCGGCGATCTCCTCCGGACTGCCGGGACGACGAAGCGGCACGCGGGAAGAGACGAGCTCGTAAGCAACCTCGCGATCCGCGCCCCGGAGCTCGCCCAGCTCGTCCATCGCTCCGTCGGCCATCGGAGTCCGAACCCATCCGGGGCAGATGCAGTTCGCGCGCACCCCTTGCGGCCCGTAGTCGAGCGCGATGCACTGGGTCAACATGATGAGCCCCGCCTTGGCGGTGCAATAGGCGGCCGAGCGGGGTCCTGCCCGGAGGCCGGCGTCCGAGGAGATGGTCACGATCGACCCCTTCGTCTGCACGAGCCCGGGCAGCGCCGCCCGGCAGGCCAGGAACGCCCCGGTGACGTTGGTGCGCAGCACCGCGTCCCAGTCCTCTGGCGACTGTTCCTCAACCGTCCCGCCCAGGCCGATGCCTGCGTTGCAGACGAGGAGGTCGAGCCGGCCGAAGGCGCTCTTCGCGGCCTCGACAGCCTTCTGGGCGTCAGTGGGGTCACCCGTGTCCGCGACGACCGGAAGCGCGCCTGTCTCCGCGGCGACCACGTCGAGCGGTTCCCGGCGCCGGCCCGTGACGGCGACGGCGAATCCGTCCGCGGCGAGACGGCGCGCGATCGCGGCCCCGATACCGGTCCCGCCTCCGGTGACGATGGCTCCGCGGGTCACGGCTCCCTGGCTGCTGCAACCTCGGTGCGCGTGTAGTCACGCACGATCTCGAGATCGTCGACCGTGTACCCGAAGGTGAAGCGGAATCCCTTGCCGGTACGGACCGGCGCGAGGGCGGCAAGCTCCTCGTTCGGCGCCGGATAGAGCTCGAGCTCGCTTGTTCCTTCCCAGATTGGAGAGATAGTGCGGTCGCGGCTTCGCGCGCGCACGAGCTCGTGGACGGCTGGCTCGTCGTGCCGCCCGGCGGCGAGGCGGGGGAAGTGGCGCACGTTGACGAGAGGAGGGTCGTTGTGCGTCGGGCCCTCGGCGCTCTCGCCCTCGAGCGTCACGGCCCCGAAAGCGAGACGGCGATCGCCGGCCGCGAGCGTTCCGGCGAAACGGGCGCCGGCCGCCAGATCTGGCGCAGCGTTCGAGCCGAGGGGGAAATGGCGCGTCATGTGGATCGACCCCAGCTTCTTCGGAAATCCCTGCACCCAACCGCGCGCCAGGGCGAAGTCACGGTCGACCCAGATGTACGGGCAGGTCGTCACGGGCTCGCCGTCGAGAAGCGCGTTGACGATGACGAAAAATTCGCGGTACTGACTCCGGACGGGGTCGTCGAGCTCCTCGCGCGAGTCGGAGCACGATTGCCAGTCGATGAACAGCGCCGCACACCGTCCCGGGTCGGGGTGCGGTTCGAGCCCCGGCGGAAGGAGCGCCTCGACGGCCGCGGGCTCCGCCCAGTACTCGATCACGAGGAAATCGCCCACGTAGTGCCACGGCGGAGCGGGCACGAGGGAGGAGCGGCCCGCGGGCGAACGGGGGACTGAATAGCCGCGGAGCATCAGTCGTGGAGGAACTGCTCGACGAGGGACTCCGCGAACGACTTGTCGGCGATCGTGTAGGCGAGCGCCGTCATCCGCCAGGAATCGGACAGGTAGAAGCGCTCGTAGAGCTCGCCGCGCCCGCCGAGGTCGGAGCCCAGATAGTCCCAGGCGAGACGGAAGAGTCGGATTCGCCGCTCGGCATCCGCTCCGGCAGCCTGGTAAAAGCGGTCGATCAGCGGGCGCAACGGACCGTCCAGGTCCGCCTGCGACGGCGTGGCCATGTAGCCGCCGCCGCCGATCAGCTGGAGGAGCTCATTCGCCCGCGGGAGCCATTTCGGCATCTCCCCGCGAAGCGCGAGGAACGGCCTGTCGTCCGGGTACCAGACGCCGCCCTCGTCCAGGTAGGAGCCCGCCTCCCCGGAGACGATCGCCGACCGCGTCAGCTCGCACATGTTCCAGATCTGGCCGAGCTTCTCCTGGATGTGGTCGAAGCGGACGACGCCGATCGTGTTCGCGATCAAGTGTCCGAGCCCGAACGCGAAGCAGAGCTTGATGTAGGCCCGGGTGAACGCCTGGTGCATGATGTGGCCGCGCCAGCCCGTGTCCGTGATGACCTCGGAGTAGCCCACCGTGTCCCCGTCGAGAAAGACTCGCTCCTTCGGCACCTCGACGTCGTCGAAGATGACCACGCAATCCATCTCGTCGAAGCGCGACGAGAGCGGATAGTCGAAGGCGGGACGCTGCTTCGAGTAGCTGTCCCGGCAGATGAGCTTGAGGCCCGGGGTCGCGATCGGAATCGCGAACGAGAGCGCGTAGCGCCCGTCCTGCGGCCGAATGTCGGAGCCCGGGTAGATGAGGAGCTCGTCGGCGAAGGGCGCGAGCGTCGCGAGCATCCGGGCGCCGCGAACCACGATCGCGTCGTCCGACTCTCCGATCTTGTGCAGGGCGATCTCGCCGGCGGCCTGCTCCGCCTCGGGCTTCGAGCGGTCGACCTGCGGATTCATGAGCGCGTGCGTCGTCGAGAGGTCGCCGTCGCGCATGAGCTTCTGGTAGGCGACCAAGTTCTCGGCGCCCTGCTCGTTCCCCCGCCGCGCCCAGACGTCTGCACGACCGGCGAAGCAGGCGAATGTGACATTGAGGTAGTCGGGCGTTCGGCCCATCATCCCAGCCGAAAGAGATGCGGTCAGCTCGATCGCGTGCCTGCGGCGCTCGAGGTCGCCCTGCGAGCGCGGGATCAGGTGTGTCACGTTGACGAGGCGACCGTCGTCGGGCGAGGGAGCGAGCATTTCGTCCGCGTGCTCGTGCTGGAGGTCGAAAACGCTCGCCATCGACTCCGCAGCCGAGCGCAGCTCGGCGTGCTCGAGCGGGTGGCTGATCTTCTCGCCGTTCAGCCAGATCTCGCGCGCGTCGCTGCGCAGGCCCTCGAGGAATTCCTCCCCTGTGCGCGCCGCGATCTCGGGACCTGTACGTCTCTCTTCGGTTGGCACCGCGGCCATCAAGCCTCTCTCTCTGTGAGCGGAATCCCGAGGGCTTCCAGTCCCTGCCGCTCGGACTCAATCGCCTCGGCGTCGAAGCGGAAGTACGAACGCGGGGGCAGGATGCCCCAGACATTGGATGAATGCGTATCGTCGGGCCACTCGCGCGGCTCGTGATCGGGCTCCAGTTGCTCGACATCGCAGAAGACCTCCACGAAGCAGTCCTCCTCCGGCACACGTACGTACCCGCTCAGGTTGCGGCCGAGGCCATGGCGGAGCGGGCCCCAGGCGAGCCAGCGGCCGTGCTGCGCGAGGTGGTCGAAGGCAACCCTGAGCTCTCCCCAGTCGACGAGCTCGAGGGCGAAATGGTGCAGATGCGGGTAACCCTTGTCCACGAAGGCGAGCGCATGGTGGTCGGCGTTGACGTGCAGCCAGATCCCGGCCCGGCCGAGGCGGTCGGCGACGCGCATGCCGAGTAACTCGGTATAGAACGCGGTCTGCTCCTCGAGTTCGGCCGTCAGAAAGTTGGTGTGTCCGAGCTTGCGGGGGCGAAAGCCCGGCAACTCGGTCGTGAAGCGCCCGACGTCGGGCCGCGGATCGTCGGCCGGGCGGTACGGAACCACCTCGACGCCGTTGCCCTCCGGGTCTTCGAAGTGAAGGGACCCTTCGCGGGCCTCGAAGGTCACCTCCGACCGCTCGAGGTGGGCAGCCGCCTCCTCGATGGACAGACCCCGAGCGAGCTCCCATCCGTGGTGGTCGAAGCCGGGGACATCGCGCTCGACGAGCTCGAGCGAATACGGCTCATAGCCGCAACGGAGGAAGGCTCGGCCCTCCTCGCGCCTGCTCTCGGTGAAGCCGAACTGGATGCACCACCGCGCGACTGCCTCCTCGAGATCTGCCACCCGGAGACAGACATGGTCGATCCGGCGGAGAGCTAGCACCCGCTCGTCCCAGGCGAGCGCCATTCGCGCGTCGGCGCCATAAGTTGCATACAATATCCCGTTTTCGTCTCCGAGTGCAAGGAGGACGGTTGAGCGACCTGGAGCGGCGAAAGCGCGGGCTGGCCCGCCTCGCGGAGCTCGGCGACGAGCCGGGCGGCGAAGAGTTTCTCGCCCGGATGGGCGACCTGGGTGAGTGGATCGTCGACTTCGTCTTCGGCGACGTCCATGCCCGGCCCGCCCTGGGCGCGCGCGAGCGCGAGCTCATCATCGTGGCCGTGCTAACCACGCTGGGGAGCGCGGACCCACAGGTTCGGGCTCACGTTCGTGCGCTCCGCGCGATCGACGTATCGTTCGCCGAGATCGAGGAGGCGATCCTGCAAACGGTGCCGTATGCCGGTTTCCCGCGCGCCATTAACGCCCTCAAAGTGCTGCGCGAGGAGCAGGAGGCACCCGCATGAAGGCCGTCCGATTCGTGGATTCGCGCGGCGAGGTGCGCATCGGAGCACTGGAGGACACGCGGGTGCGCGATGCCGGCCCGGCCGGCCCCCAGGGGTTCGTCCCGACCTCCGAGGCCTGGGCGGCGCTCGCCACGGCCGCGGGCCCCGAATACGACCTCGCGGACATCAGGCTCCTGCACCCGGTCGTGCCCGAGAAGATCCTCGCGATCGGCGTCAACTACCGCTCGCACGCCGACGAGTCCGAGCTCGACGTCCCGCAAATGCCGGTCGTGTTCGCGAAGTGGTCTTCTGCCCTCATCGGACCCGACGAGGACATCGTGGTGCCGCTCGAGGAGACGCGCCCCGATTTCGAGGGAGAGGTAGCCGTGGTGCTCGGGAAAGGGGTCTATCGCGCCACCGACGACGAGGCGAGGAGCGCGATCGGCGGCATCACCGCCATCCACGACGTCTCCGGACGGCGCGCTCAGCTCGAGACTCCGCTGCGCCAGTTCACGCTCGGGAAGAGCTTCGATACCTTCGCGCCTCTCGGTCCCGCGATTGCGTCCCCGGACAGCGTCGACCTCGAGCGGATCGGCCTCAGGACCACGGTGTCCGGCGAGGTCATGCAGGAAGCGTGGACGAGCGATCTCGTCTTCGGGCTCATCGATCTGATCGTCTACCTCTCGAAAGGTCTCACGCTCGAGGCCGGTGACGTGATCGCGACAGGGACACCGGGAGGAGTCGGCGACTCGCGAACGCCCCCTCGCTACCTCGAGGAGGGCGACATCGTCGAGGTCTGGGTCGAGGGAGTGGGGACGCTGCGAAATCCGGTGCGCCGCGAACGGCCCTAGGAGAGCTTGGTGGAACGTCGCTCGTCGTCGGGACGCGATGGTCGTTCCGAGACGAGGAGGCAGGGAGCCCTCGTATCGAATCCCGATGCCTCGGCGGCTCGACTCGGTTAGAGTGCAAATGCCCTTGCCCCAGCCCTTGGCGGGGCGCCTCCGGCTCCGACACTTGGCCGGCGTAGCGCGCCGACCCTATTGGTCGCGCGGAACGCAAGCGTTAGGAGTCGTAGATGTCTGTTTTGGCGAGACCCGAACCGCCAGAAGACCTCCCATTGTTGGCGGGCGATTCTGAGATCTCTTTGCTCTTGGGGTTGACCCCGGCCCAAATCTCGCAGCTGGTCAGGGCTGAGCAGATGCCACAGCCCCGGCAGCGTCTGAGCATGGGGCCGGTTTGGATGCTGGAGGAGATCTTTGAGTGGGCGCTGAACGAGGGGCGTGAGATCGTGACACGCGCTAGCAATGGTTCTGGCAAGCACTCGGGGGGATTCAGCTTCGTCCGGTGAAGTGATGGCCGACGTTGGCCATCGGCAACTTAAAGGCGGAGGCGGTAGTCCAGCAGCTTGGTGAACGCTCGCTTCTTGAGTTTCTTCACGGTCCGAACGCTGCAACCAATCTCAGACGCGATTTCCTTACGCGTCAACGGCGTGCCGTCGCGACCCCAAAGGGAGAGGCTGATGACCCTGCGCTCGGGCTGGGGAAACGTGGCGACGGCCTCCCTCATCGCCTCCTCAGAGGCCTCAGCGCTTTCCTTCACGTAGAGAGCGCGCTCTGCGATCTCCGTCAGCCCCTCGCCGTACTGGGCTCGCAAGCTCTGCTCCTCGTCGGCCTCGACTGCTCAGACGCATGTCGAAGGGTTCGCGTCGAGTTCAGTCATGCGGTCGCCGGCGCTCTCCATGTCCTCGTATCGCTCGCTCGCGCGAAGTTCGCGGGTGTGGCGGTCGAACACGAGGACGAAGAAACTCATACGTTCTCGGACAGGCTGCAGAGCGAAGCAGGTTAACTCCTGAGGTTTCGCCAAGCCCTCAGCTAGCTCTCGCCCCGCGACGGCGAACATCTCGGCCGACGACTCGATCGACTACGACCGGGAGGCCTGACGGTTGACCTTTCGAGACACCGGGGTCTGACCCCTCCGATGGCCGCTTCAGACACCGGGGTCTGACCCCTCCCGTGGCCGCTTCAGCCCTGTCTGCACACGACGGGCATGCTGAAAAGCCCCTGCAAACTGGATCCACACTTGTTGTTTTTGGACGTGGTGGGGTCTGACCCCGACGCGATGGCTGAGCGGCACATGACCTTTCCGACCGACGCGAAGAAGTTCCGTGCCGCTCTAGCTACGAGGGAGGCGGCGGGTAGGCGGCGATGTGGTCGCGGGTCAGGCGCTCGGCCAGCGCAGCCTTGCCGCTCGCAACGGCCTCCACGATCGTGGCGTGCTCGTTTGCCCAGAGAAGGATCTGCTCCCGGCTGCGAGCCTGCCGCGCGAAGATCGGAACGCCGATGCGCGTGAGCCAGAGGAGCTCGGCGAACTGCCCGAGGTGGACATTGCCCGAGGCATGGACGAGCGTGAGGTGGAACTCACGGTTGAGCGCAAAGCTCGTCGTGACGTCCCCGGCGACGGCGCGCTGGCGCCGGACGCACTCGCGCAGACGCTCGACGGCGTCGGGATCGCGGCGCTCGGCCGCGAGGCGCGCGGCACCCGGCTCGATCACGAGCCGCGCGCCCCACGCCTGCTCCATGTCGGTGAAGTCGCGCGCTGCGACCGTCGCGCCCCGGTTCGGCGTGAACTCGACCAGGCCCTCGCTCGCCAGGCGCACGAGCGCCTCTCGGAGCGGCGTGCGCGACACGCCGAGCTCGTCGGCCAGAGCTTCCTGGCGGAGGCGCGAGCCCGGCGGAAGCTCGCCCGCGACGATCCGCTCCAGGAGCGCGCCGTGGACCTGATCCACGACGCTTCGGATCTCGATTTGGGGCTCCGTCCTCATTCCTCGCCTGCGCGGCGCTCGGCCTCGCCCTCTGGGATTGCCAGAGCCACGTGGAGCGTGTTTCCGGTCACGACGGGCTGCTCCCCGACCGGCTCGAGCTCGCGCTCGAGCTCGACGACGGTATTTTCGAGGCGGCCGATCCCGCCCACCTCGACGGCGACGACGTCGCCCGGCTCGACCGGGCGGGAGTTGGCAGGGGTGCCGGTGAGCAGGACGTCGTCCGGCTCGAGCGTGATCAGCCGGGAGAGATCGGCGATCTGGTACGCGAACGAGAAGAGGAGATCACGGCCCGTGTGTCCTTCCTGGACGAGGTCACCGTTCACGTACGTGCGGATCGTCAGGTCGTCCGGGTCCACGTCGTCGGCGTCGACGAGCGCGGGGCCGAGCGGGCAGAAGCCGTCCTGCCCTTTGACGCGGAGCATCGAGCCGCGATCCGCGTGGCGAAAGTCGTGCACGCCCCAGTCGTTGGCGACCGTGTAGCCGCGGACGTAACTAAGGGCATCCTCCAGCGAGGCGCCGAGACAGCGCTCCCCGATGACGACGGCGATCTCTCCCTCGTAGTTGAGGAAGCGGCAGCCCGCGGGGCGAGCGACCGGGACGCGGTGGGCCGAGAGCGAGCTCAGCGGCTTGAGGAAGTACGAGGGGACGGATGGAAGCCGCTCCATCCGGTATTCCTCCGCCCGGCTCCGGTAGCTGAGGTGCGTCGCGAAGATCGTCCGCGGCTCGACAGGCGGCAAGTAGCGCGCTTCCGCCTCGGACACCGTCGTCCCATCCTCGAGCTCGATCGCTGCGCCTGCGGGAGTTCCCCAGAGCGGTCGGCCCTCGACCTCGATGCGTACGCGCCTCATCGTCCTCGAATGTATACATTCGCCACGTGGACCACCTGGCCCTCTTGGTCTAGGCCGAAGGTCGCCGGGGCGGAACGATGGTCGCGTCGAAGTGCCGATGGGCCGGCTCGGCGAGCGACCCGTAGAGCTCATGGAAGAGGTCGACTGCCCGCGCTCGCTGACCGTGGGTCGGGACGAGGTCCTCGGGCAGTCCCGGGTCGAGGAACGGAAACTGCCGGAAGTCGTGCACGAGACGTGTCCTGACGAGAAAGGCCTTGCGGTCGTCAAGGCCGTTGCGCCTGGAGGGTGCGTAACGTCCGAAAGCGGTAACGAAGGCTCGGTAACGCTTCGTCAGCTCCTCGACGTCCCACGCGCGGTCGACGAAAGCGGCGAAATCGCTCCCGCTTGCTGGGCGCCCGACGAGAACGGCCGCGTAGGGCGCCAAGCCCAGCTCCTCGAGCAGCCCGGCCGCCTCGCGCTCGTGGTCGTGGGGCGAGACCCAGACGCCGTCCTGCACGGACCCAAAACCGAGGAAGCGCAGGCGTCGCGCAAGCCGTCCGCGCTCGAGGCGCCGCTCCTCAGGAGCAGCGTGCCAGAGAATCGTCCACGCCTCCGCGGCTCGCTCATCGCGGCCGAGCGAGCAAATTCGCCGATCGCCCTCGTCGAGGAGCGCCGCCGCGCGGCCGGTTAGCCGGTAATGGACGAGCCGGCCGTCCCGTACGCGTTCGAGCAGATCGCGTCGTGTCAGCCGCACCAACGCCGCGCGGGCAGCGCCCGCCGAGAAGCCGAGCTCGGCGAGAAGCTTCACGAGGCCGCCCGACCAGACGGTGCGCTCCTCCGGGTGGACATACGAGCCGAGGAGGGTGATCACGAGGCTCTGCGGCCGGCGTTCGAGGGACATCGCGTGCTCGTCGGTCAAGGGACCGCGCGAACCGCAACGGTGACGCGGCTGAGCGCGCACAGCTGACCCTCGTCGTTGGTCAGCTCGACGTCCCAGACCCAGGTGGTCCGGCCACGGTGGCGCCGCCGGGCAATAGCGTGAATCGTCCCGTTCCCCACGGGGCGCAGGAACGAAGACTGGTTCGACATCCCGAGCCCAAGCTTGCCCTCGGCGGCCACCCCGTGGTTCGTGCCCAGCGACGCGAGCCCCTCTGCGATCGCGGCGTAGACGCCGCCGTGGACGACGCCGATCGGTTGTGTCAGCAGCGTCCGAGTTACCCATCGTCGCGAAGCGTCAAGATTGTTTGACACATCACCTCGGTGAAGTGTAAACCTTTCGCCACGCGGACCCAGGCGAACCCATGAACGTCGGCGTCGGGCTCCCCACGACGACGCCGGGCACAGACGGCGCGATGGTGCTCGAGTGGGCGCGTCGCGCGGATGCGGGGCCCTTCTCGAGCCTGGCCGTGCTCGACCGCGTGGTGTACGACTGCCTCGACCCGTTCGCAGCGCTCGCCGCCGCCGCGGCCGTGACTGCTCGCGTTCGGCTCGCCACGATGATCGCCATCGGCCCCCTACGGGCCACGGCGCTCCTCGCGAAGCAAGCGGCTTCAGTCCACGCGCTCTCGGGCAGGCGGCTCACGCTCGGCCTCGCTATCGGCGCCCGCATCGAGGACTACGAGGCGGCGGGCATCGACCACCGCGACCGGGGAGGGCGGCTTTCCGAGCAGCTCGCGTACCTGCGTGGCGGAATCGACGAAGACCGGGTCGGCCCGGCACGCGAGGGGATCGAGCTGCTCGTCGGTGGTGCAAGCGGTCAGGCCTTTTCCAGGATGGCTCGCTATGCCGACGGCTATGCGCACGGTGGCGGGCCGCCGCGAGCCTTCGCCGGTGCGGCATCCCGGGCGCATGCGGCTTGGCGTGATCTCGGGCGTCCCGGCCGGCCGCGCCTTTGGGGCCAGGGCTATTTCGCCCTCGGAGACGTGGAGCGCGGCAACGCCTACCTCCGGGACTACTACGCCTTCACCGGCCCGTTCGCCGAGCGGGTCGTGGCCGCCAACCTGACGAGCGCGAGGGCGATCAAGGACTTCCTCCGAGGCTACGAGGAGGCGGGCTGCGACGAGCTCGTGCTCTTTCCCACGAGCGCGGACGCCGCAGAACTCGATCGTCTGGCCGAGGTCGTCGCCGCATGACCGTCTCGATCATCGGCGGAGGGCCGGCCGGGCTCTATCTCGCGATCCTCCTCAAGAAGGCGGACGCTGCCATCGACGTGCGCCTCGTCGAGCGCAACTCTCCGGATGCCACTTTCGGGTGGGGCGTCGTCTTCAGTGAGGAGACGCTCGGCGCCCTTCGCGACGCAGACCACGAGACGTACCTCGAGATCACGGACACGTTCGCCCGCTGGGACCGGGTCGACATCCACTACCGCGGGCGCATCCTCAGGTCGCGCGGCCACTCCTTCTCGGCCATCGCGCGGAAGCGGCTGCTGGAGATTCTCCAGCGCCGGTGCTTCTCGCTCGGCGTCGACCTTGCGTTCGGCGTCGAGGTCGACGCCGTTCCCGCGGGCGCCGATCTCGTCGTCGGAGCGGACGGCGCGAACAGCTTCGTCCGTCGCGCTTACGAGGCGCAGTTCGGCACGTCCGTCGTGCCTGAAGGCTGCAAGTACGTCTGGTTCGGCACCGACCTGGTCTTCGATGCGTTCACGTTCATCTTCCGCGAGACCGAGCATGGGCTCTTCCAAGTGCACGCCTACCCGTTCGACGAGCACACGAGCACGTTCATCGTCGAATGCCCGGAGCAGACCTGGCGCCACGCCGGTCTCCACGAGCTGAGCGAGGAGGAAAGCCTGGCCTTCTGCGAGCAGCTCTTCGCGCGCGACCTGAGGGGCCGCGAGCTCTACTCGAACCGTTCACTCTGGCTCGACTTTCCGAAGGTCACGAACAAGGTCTGGCACCACGGCCGGACCGTGCTCCTGGGCGACGCCGCCCACACCGCACATTTTTCGATCGGCTCCGGAACCAAGCTCGCCATGGACGACGCGATCGCGCTCAGGGACGCGCTCGTGCGCCGAGCCTGGGACGTCGAGGCCGCGCTCGTCGACTACGAGCTCGAGCGCCAACCGGTCGTCGAGCGGACGCAGCAGGCGGCGAGCGAAAGCGCGGCCTACTTCGCGCGTGTCGCCGGCTACCGGGAGCTCGAGCCGATTCAATTTGCCTTCAACCTCCTCACACGGAGCGGCCGCATCAGCCACGCAAGCCTGACCGTTCGCGACCCGGCCTTCACACGGACTCTCGACAGCTGGTTCGCACGTACGGCGGCTGTCGTGGCGCCGCCGCCCATGTTCGCGCCCCTCGAGCTGCGGGGGCTCACGCTGGAAAACCGCGCCGTCGTTGGACCGGACACACCCTCCGCCGGAGCCGGGCTCGTGCTGAGCGGTTTCGTCGCCGTCTCGCAGGAGGGTCGGATCACGCCCGAGACGCCGACGATCGACGCCTGGACGCCGGCAGCTCGTCCCGTCGCCCTGCAGCTTGGGCACGCGGGCCGGCGAGGGGCCTGCTTCTCTCGGTCGGTCGGCGTGGACGTCCCGCTGCACGAAGGGTGGGAGCTCGTGTCGGCGTCGTCTCTTCCCTACGGCCCGTTCAGCTCCGTCCCCCGAGAGCTGGACGAGGAAGGCATGGCTGCTGTGCGTGCCGATTTCGTTGCAGCGGCGGCGCGGGCGGCGGCGCTCGGCGTCGACATCCTCGAGCTCGATTTCGCCCACGGTTACCTGCTCGCGAGCTTCCTCTCGCCGCTCAGCAACCGCCGGACCGACGCCTACGGCCACGACGGGCTGCGCTTCCCGCTCGAGGTCCTGGACGACATCCGCCGGGTATGGGGCGGCGTCCTGGCCGTTCGCCTGTCCGTCACCGACTGGGGCCGCGACGGAGTGTCGGTGGATGAGGGCATCGCGATCGCCCGCGCGGTGGTCGAGCACGGCTGCGACCTCGTGCACACGGTCGCCGGACAGACAATCGCCGAGGACCGACCCGAGTACCGTCGCGGGTTTCTGACCGCGCTAAGCGACCGCGTCCGCACGGAGGCGCGAGTCCCGACGCTCGTCGGCGGCCACTTGACGACTCTGGATGACGTGAACACGATCGTCGGCGCCGGTCGAGCCGACCTGTGCATCCTCGACTTTCCTCCATCCGATCTCGAGAGCGAGCTCGCTCAGGCGTCGAGACCCGCCGAGCGCGCTGTCGTCCCGTCGTGACCGAATTCGCAGACCTCACCTATCTCGACGTCGAGACTCTGCGGGAGGACGAGCGGGCGACCGTGCTCCTTTTCCCGCTCGGCGCGACGGAGCCGCACGGGCCGCACGCCCCGCTCAAGACGGACACGCTCATCTCGCTGGGCATCTGCAGGCGGGCCGCGGCACGACTCGAGAAAGATCCGAATGTCCGCGCGCTCGTCTTGCCGCCGCTTGCCTACGGCGTGACCCGTTACGGCGCCGCGTTCCCGGGCGCCGTGTCGATCGGGGAGGCGACGCTGCGCGCGCTCGTCGTCGAGATCTGCGGCTCGCTCGCCGCGCAGGGCTTCCCGCGGGTCGTGCTCGTGAACAACCACCTCGAGCCCGAGCACGTGCAGACGCTGCGAAAAGCCGCCGAGGAGCTGGGCGCCGCCGTCCGCCTGTTCGACGTGACGCGAAAGGAGACCGCAGCGCATCTGACGGACGAATTCCGCTCCGGTTCGGGCCACGCCGGCAGCTACGAGACGTCGCTCGTCCTCGCAGACGAGCCGTCGCTCGTCCACCGCGAGCGTATGGAGGGCCTCGAATCGAAGATGATCGACATGCCGGCGGCGATCGCCGCGGGGCAGACGGACTTCACAGCGATGGGAATGGACCGCGCGTACTGCGGGTCGCCCGCCGAGGCGACCGCGGAGGAGGGCGAGCGGACGTTCGAGATTCTCACGGTGCTCCTCGTCGATCTCGTCCGCGAGGTGGCAGCGTGCTGACGTACGACGACGTCCCACGCGGATTCAACCTGGCGAGCTACTTCGTCGACCGCAACGTCGAGGAGGGCCGCGGGGGCCGCACCGCGCTCATCGGGCCGGGCGGCGCAACCACGTACGTTGAACTTGCGACGCTGACGAACCGGAGTGGCAACGTCCTCGCGGAGGTCGGCGTTCGCGCCGAGGAGCGTGTCCTCCTCGTTCTGGCGGACAGCGCTGAGTTCGTTGCTCTCTGGTACGGGACGCAGAAGATCGGCGCCGTGACGGCGGAGGCGTACACGTTCCTCCAGCCGAAGGACTATGCCTACTACCTGGACTACACGCGCGCGAGCGTCGTGGTCGCCGATGCGACGACGCTCGAGCGGGTGCGCGAAGGGGCGGCCTCGAGCCGGTGGCTGCGTCGAGTGCTCGTCGTCGGCGCGAACGTGGAGCTCCAAGCCGGAGAGGCATCCTTCGACGCTCTCGCCGCGGACGCGCCGAACCAGCTCGAGCCGGCTCCGACCACTCGCGACGACATCGCGATCTGGAAGTTCACGACGGGCAGCACCGGGCTCCCGAAGGCGGCGGTTCACCCTGCGCACAGCGCGCTGCTCAGCTTCGACTGGTACGCCCGGGGCGTGCTGGACCTCCAGGAGGACGACGTTGTGCTCCCGGTCCCGAAGCTCTTCTTCGGCTACGCCCGCGATCTGACCGCCCTGTACCCGTTCGGCGTCGGAGCCGCGGGGATCGTCTTCCCCGAGCGGACGACACCTGAGCGGATCTTCGAGCTCGTCGCGCAACACCGTCCGAGCATCCTCGTCCAGGTACCGACGATGATGGCAGCCATGACGGCTCACCCCGAAGCCGCGCGCCGGGATCTTTCCTGCCTGCGCCTCTGCACGTCGGCCGGCGAGGCGCTCCCACGTGAGCTCTACGAGCGCTGGCGAGCGACGTTCGGCGTCGAGGTTCTCGACGGCATCGGCTCGTCGGAGGCGTACCACATCTACATCTCGAATCGTCCCGGACGCGTTCGCCCGGGGAGCGTCGGCCAGGTCGTGCCTGGCTATAGCGCCCGCGTCCTCGGCGAGCAGGGGCAAGAGGTGCCCGACGGCGAGGTCGGAACGCTGTGGATCGAGGGAGACACGACTGCGCTTCTGTACTGGAACGAGCACGAGAAGACGAAGCAAACGTTCCAGGGCGACCTCGTGAACACGGGCGATCTCTTCGTCCGTGACTCCGAGGGGTTCTACTGGTATCGAGGGCGGAGCGACGAGCTGATCAAGGTGGGCGGGATCTGGGTCGCCCCGGCCGAGATCGAGCACTGCCTGATCACGCATGCGGACGTCGTCGAGTGTGCGGTCGTCGGCTACGAAGAGGAGGGGCTGACCCTGAGTCGGGCTCACGTCGTCCTGCGCGCCGGCGTCGCCGGATCCGAGGATCTAGCTCGTGCGCTGCAAGATCACGTTCGAACCCACCTCTCTCCCCACAAGTACCCGCGCGACGTCCGCTTCGTAGCGGAGCTCCCGAAAACGCCCTCGGGCAAGATCGACCGCCGGGCGTTACGCGCCGAGCTCGAGGCGGTTGCATGACCCAGCCTCGCGCTGTCGTCGTCACGGGCGGCGGGAAGGGCATCGGCAGGGCGGTCGTCGCGCGCTTCGCCGCGGCGGGCGATCACGTCGTCGCGGTCGGCCGCGACCGTGAGGCGCTCGAGACGGCTGGGGCCGCGGAGGCCGAGGTCTGCGACGTGACGGACGAAGCCGAGGTGGCAACGCTCTTCGAGCGCCTGGGCCCGATCGACGTGCTGGTCAACAACGCCGGCGTTGCGACGAGCGCTCCCCTCGAGCGCACAACACTCGACGACTGGCGCACGCACCTGGACGTCAACGCGACAGGCGCGTTCCTTTGCACACGGGCGGCGGTCGGCGGCATGATCGCGCGCGGGAATGGACGCATCGTGACCGTCGCCTCGACCGCCGGTCTCGCCGGCGCTCGCTACACGGCTGCCTACAGCGCGTCGAAGCATGCCGCGGTGGGTCTGATGCGCGCAGTCGCCGCCGAGGTCGCCGGCACGGGAGTCACCGCGAACGCCGTCTGCCCGGCATACGTGCGGACGGACATGACCCGCCGCTCTATCGCCCGCATCGTCGCCGCCACGGATCGCAGTGAGGAGGAGGCCGAGGCTGCGCTCGTGGCCACGTCGCCGCTGGGTCGGCTGCTCGAGCCGGAAGAGGTCGCCTTCGCGGTCGCGTTCCTCGCCGACCCCGCGGCGGGCGCGATCAACGGGCAGACGCTCGTGCTCGACGGCGGAGGGATCCAGTCATGAGTCCGTTCCGGGGATCGACGGGTTTCACCGAGCGTTGGGACAACTTCGACTTCGCCGTCGCGGACGGCGTGGCGACGGTGACGCTCTCGAGACCGGAAAGGCTGAATGCGCTGACCTTCGAGGTCTACGCGGACCTGCGCGATCTGCTTGGCGAGTTACCCCACCGCGGAGACGCGCGCGTGCTCGTCCTCACCGGACAGGGGCGAGGCTTCTGCTCCGGCGGCGACGTGGACGCGATCATCGGCGAGCTCCAGCGCATGCCGGCGGCCGACGTGCTTGCCTTCACCCGGATGAGCGGCGGCGTCGTCAAGGCGATGCGCGACTGCCCGCTCCCGATCGTCGCCGCCGTCAACGGCATCGCTGCTGGAGCCGGTTCCGTGCTCGCGCTCGCGAGCGACTTCCGGTTGCTGGCGCGCTCGGCGTCGTTCGCGTTTCTCTTCACGAGGGTCGGGCTCGCCGGGGCCGATATGGGCTCCGCGTATCTCCTGCCGCGCCTCGTCGGCTTCGGCCGCGCAATGGAGCTGCTGGCCCTCGGCGACGATGTTTCAGCGGAACGCGCCCTCGAGATCGGCCTGGCGACACAGGTCGTCGAGGACGACGAGCTTCCGGCCGCCGCCGAGGCGCTCGCCCACCGCCTCGCCGACGGCCCAGCGTTCGCCTACTCGACGACGAAGGTCCTGCTCACGCGGGAGCTCGACCTCGACCTCGCCGGCGCGATCGAGCTTGAGGCCCTCGGCCAGGCTCTGATGATGCAGAGCGAGGATCACCGCGAGTTCTACGCCGCCTGGCTGGGCGGCCGCCCGCCCGCCTGGACTGGACGATGACGGCCGAACATCGGATCGTCGACGTGCCGGGGCTGCCCGAGCCGGTCGGCTACGCGCACGCGGTCGTCGCCGCGCCGGGACGGACTGTGTATCTGGGCGGGCAGATCGGCGGCGGCGAGACCATCCTCGAGCAATTCGACGCCGCGGCGGCGAATCTCGTCGCGGCGCTCCGCGCCGCGGGCGGAGAGCCGGACGACCTCGTGTCCCTGGTCGTCTACACGACCGATCTCGACGAGTACCGCGCGTCGCTGAGCGATCTCGGAGAGGTGTGGCGCCACCATTTCGGGCGCCGCTACCCGGCGATGGCGCTCGTCGGGGTTTCCGGGCTTCTCGCCCCGCATGCTCGGGTCGAAATGATGGGCGTTGCGGTCGTTCCGGATGACTGAGCACAGCCATCTGTCCGAGACCCAGCGCGAGCTGCTCGGGCGCGCCCGGGAGCTCGGGCGCGAGGTGTTGCAGCCCTTCGCGGAGAAGGGCGAGCCCGGCCGGATCAACCGGCCGCTCGTGCGCGCTCTCGGCGAGCAGGGACTGCTCGAACGGGTGCTCCCGAACGAGGGGGAGGGCTCGGCCGTCGACCTCTGCCTCTTACGTGAGGGCCTCGCGTACGGATGCACCGAGGCCGAGACAGCGCTCGCGCTCCAGGGGCTCGGCGGCTACCCGATCCTCCGCGCGGCGCGCCTCGAGATCCGCGAGGCGTGGATCCCCCGGCTCGCCGGGGGCGACGCCGTCGCCGCCTTCGCGCTGACCGAACCGCAAGCCGGCTCGGACGCAGCCGCGCTCGCCCTGCGCGCCGACCGCGATGGCGACGGCTTTCGCCTGACGGGCACGAAGATCTGGATTTCGAACGCGCCCGAGGCCGACGTCTACACCGTCTTCGCGCGGACGACGGAGGGTGCAGGCGCCCGCGGGGTGACGGCGTTCGCGGTCCCTCGCGAGAGCGAGGGTCTCTCCGGAGAGGCGCTCGAGCTCCTCTCCCCCCATCCGATCGGGCGGCTCGAGTTCGACGGCGTCCTCGTCGGCACGGAGCAGGTACTTGGTGAGGTCGACAAGGGCTTCAGCGTCGCCATGGAGACGCTCGACCTCTTCCGTCCAAGCGTCGGTGCCTTCGCAGTCGGCATGGCCCAGGCCGCACTCGACGCAGCGGTGTCGTATGCCGCGCGCCGAGAAGCCTTTGGCCACCCGTTGTCGGAGTTCCAGGCCGTCGCGCACCAGCTGGCCGACGTGGCCGTGAACGTGCAGGCGGCGCGCCTCCTCGTTCACGATGCCGCCGCCGCCTACGACACGGGCGTCCGCCCTGTCCGGCAGGCGTCCGCCATGGCGAAGCTGTTCGCCACGGAGACCGCCCAGCACGCCGTGGACGTGGGGATCCAGGTTCACGGGGCGCGGGCGCTGGAGAGAGGACACCTGCTGGAGCACCTCTACCGCGAGGTGCGTGCGCCTCGAATTTACGAAGGCGCGTCGGAGGTGCAACGCGAGATCATCGCGCGCGAGCTCTTCAGGGAGACAGTTTGACCGAGCAGTCGAAAGAGTCCAAGGCGCTGACATACACGTCGTACCTTGCGCTCGACGAGCTCCTCGGTGCGCAGCGGCCGCGTTCCGACGAGCACGACGAGATCCTCTTCATCGTCGTCCACCAGGTGTACGAGCTCTGGTTCAAGGAGCTGCTCCACGAGCTCGCGTACCTCCAACACCTCCTCGAAGAGGGACGCGGCCCGCAGGCGCTCAACACGTTCAAGCGAATCCTCACGATCCTGAAGCTCGTCGTGGCGCAGATCGACGTGATCGAGACGCTGACCCCGGTCCAGTTCCTGAACTTCCGCGACCGGCTCGAATCCGCGAGCGGCTTCCAGTCGGCGCAGTTCCGGGAACTCGAGGCGGCGCTTGGCCGGCGCGAGTGGAAGGTGCTCCGCGCCTATGAGGAGGGGAGCGATTCGTACCGGCGCATCGAGGCCGCGCTCGGACGGCGCTCGCTCTACGACTCGTTCCTGCACTACCTCTCGGCGCGCGGATACGACGTCCCCGCCGACCGGCTCGAGCGCGACGTAACGCTGCCGGCCGAGGAGTCCGAGGGTGTCCACGGGGCCATCCTCGCGGCGTACCGCGACGATGCAGAGGCCGCGATGGTCTGCGAGCGAATGGTCGACCTCGACGAGGGCTTCCAGGAGTGGCGCTACCGGCACGTCAAGATGGTCGAGCGGACAATCGGCGACAAGATGGGCACGGGCGGCTCCCCCGGTGCGCCCTACCTGCGCACGACACTCTCCCAGCCGGTCTTCCCCGACCTCTGGACGGTGCGCACCGAGTTGTGATCGAGCTCGACGACCTGCGGCGGACGCCGAACGCGCTTTCCTCCGACTACTCGTCGTTCCGTGTCGCCGATCGCCTTCTCCTCACGGGGCACTCGCATCAGGCCTGGCCGGACGTGGCGCGCGAGGGCCAGCTCGAGGCGTTCGAGGACGCGGCGCTCTGCGTCGACGAAAAGTGGGATCGTGCTTTCGCCAAGGCCGAGCTCGTGCGGGACGGATTCAGGCGCCTGCTCGGCGATGCAGGCGCCGAGATCGCGCTTGCGCAGAACACGCACGAGCTCGTGACCCGCTTCCTGTCGGCGCTCGATCTCCGCCGGCGTCCTCGGCTCATCACGTCGGACGGCGAGTTCCACACCCTTCGCCGACAGCTCGCGAGGCTCGGCGAGGAGAGGCTCGAGGTCGTGCGCCTGCGCGCTCACCCTGCCGAGACGTTGGCCGAGCGAATGGCGACTGCGCTCGACGATCGCACAAGCGCTGTGCTCGTCTCCTCCGTACTGTTCGAGACAGGCCGGATCGTGCCCCAGCTCGGCGCGCTCGCGCGCGCTTGCGTCGAGGCCGGCGCCGAGCTCCTGGTCGACGCCTACCACGCCCTCGGAGCGCTGCCCTTCAGAGTGCCGGAGCTCGAGCTCGAGTCGGCGTGGGTCGTCGGCGGCGGTTACAAGTACCTCCAGCTCGGCGAAGGCAACTGCTTCCTCCGTCTGCCGGTGCAAGCGGAGACGATGCGGCCCGTGCTCACCGGCTGGTTCGCCGAGTTCGAGGAGCTCGCCGCGGAGCGGGACAACGAGGCGGTGGCGTACGCCTCCGGCGGCGCTCGCTTCGCCGGTTCGACGTACGATCCGACCAGCCACTACCGCGGCGCACGCGTCTTCGCCTTCTTCGAGGAGCGGGCACTCTCGCCAGAGTTCTTGCGCACGGTGTACTTGCACCAGACCGCGCTACTCGCACGTTGCTTCGATGAGCTCGGCGCTCCAGAGACGCTGATGAAACGCGAGCGTGCGGTGCCCCTGGATCAGTTCGGAGGCTTTCTGGCGATCGAGTGCCTTCAGTCGCCGGCCGTCGCCGCACGCTTGGCGGACGACGGAGTCCTTACCGACGCCCGCGGTCGCTACCTCCGCCTGGGTCCGGCACCGTATCTGTCGGACGCCCAACTCGAAGCGGCGATCGAACGCCTCGAGGGGGCAGTCTCCGCCCTCAGCGGCGCCTGAGAGCCGGCGCTGGCTGGCCGTTCCCGAAAGGAATATCCTCACCGATCATGACCGACACGAAGTTTCTCCTGCCCGAATCTGCAATCCCCGAGCGCTGGTACAACATCCAGGCGGACATGCCGAACCCGGCGCAGCCGGTGCTCCATCCGGGCACCGGCCAGCCGGTCGGACCCGACGACCTCGCGCCGCTCTTCCCCATGGAGCTGATCCTCCAGGAGGTCTCGAGTGACGCCGAGATCCCCATTCCCGAGCCGATCCGGGACGTCTACCGCCTCTGGCGCCCAACCCCGCTCTACCGGGCGCACCGCCTCGAGCGAGAGCTCGGCACGCACTCGCGCATCTTCTACAAGTACGAGGGCGTCAGCCCGGCGGGCAGCCACAAGCCCAACACGGCCGTGGCGCAGGCGTACTACGTCAAGCAAGAGGGCCGTAGCAGGGTCGCGACCGAGACCGGCGCCGGGCAATGGGGAAGCGCCCTCGCGCTCGCCTCCCAGCTCTTCGGGCTCGAGTGCAAGGTGTACATGGTCAGGGTCTCGTACGAGCAGAAGCCCTACCGGCGCTCGATGATGGAGACCTGGGGCGCAACGGTCGTTCCGAGCCCCTCCGAGGACACCCAGGCGGGAAGGACCATCCGGGAGGAGCATCCAGACTCCCCGGGCAGCCTTGGTATCGCGATCTCGGAGGCGGTCGAGGACGCCGCCGGCCGCGAGGACACGGCCTACTCGCTCGGCAGCGTCCTGAATCACGTCCTCACGCACCAGACGGTGATCGGCCAGGAAGCGCTCGCCCAGATGGATCAGGCTCACCCGCGGACCCTTCGCCTACGACTTCGGCGACACCGGACAGCTGACGCCCCTCGTGCCGATGCACACGCTCGGACACGACTTCGTGCCCGCGCCCATCCACTCGGGCGGCCTGCGGTACCACGGCGTGGCGCCGCTGATCTCACAGCTCGTTCTCGATGGCCTCATTCGAGCGGAGGCCTACACGCAGAACGAGGTCTTTACGTCCGCCGTCACCTTTGCCCGCAGTGAAGGGATCATTCCCGCACCGGAGGCGGCCCACGCAATCCATGGTGCCCTGCGAGCGGCGGCCGACGCCGACGAGGCAGGACACGAGCGGACGATCCTCTTCAACCTCTCCGGGCACGGCCACTTCGACCTGGGCGCCTACGACGCCTATCTCGCCGGCAACCTGGAGGACATCGCCCTCCCGGACGAGGAGATCGAGCGGGCGCTCAAGGCGATCGAGGCGCTGCCGAAGCCCGCTGCCGGAGTGCGCTAGGCGCGGACGTCTCGGAGGTGCCGCAGGAGACACCACCCCGCTCGGCGAGGTCGTGGGCTAAGGGGAGGCGTTCGTGGCGGTTCAGGTAGACGAGGTTGTTCTGACGACCTGTCCCCGGGACTGTTACGACGCCTGCGGGATCGCGGTGATCAAGCGCAACGGGGCGATCCGCCACGTGCGTGGTGACCCGGATCATCCTGTGGCCCGGGGCAAGCTCTGCCGCAAATGCTCGATCGGTTACAACGGCGCGTTCCTGGATGCCGGGGCGCGGCTGACGCGGCCGCTTCGCCGGCTGGGGGCCAAGGGCGAGGGCGAGTTCGAGCCGGTCTCCTGGGAAACAGCGGTCGAGGAAATCGCCCAGCGCCTCCGGCGCATCGACGAGACGGCAGGGCCGCAAACCGTCTTGAACGCGCACTACACCGGGACCTTCTCGCTGCTCGCCTACTCCTTTCCGCTGCGCTTCTTCCACCGGCTGGGCGCGACCGAGATCGACCCGGACTCGATCTGCAACAAGGCCGGGCACGTCGCACTCGAGTACGTGTACGGGACCTCGCTTGTCGGCTTCGATCCCCTGACCGCGCGCGACTCCGCCTGCATCCTCGTCTGGGGCGCGAACCCTTCCGCTTCGGCGCCACACCAACACGACCATTGGCTGCCGGAGTCGCCCGCTCAGGTGATCGTGGTCGACCCGGTGCGGACCCCCACCGCCGAGGCCGCCGATCTGCACCTGCAGCCGTTTCCCGGCAGCGACGCCGCCCTGGCGTTCGGCTTCCTGCACGTGATCGCGCGCGAAGGCCTCGTCGACGAGGCCTTCGTCAACTCTTGCACGGTTGGCTGGGAGGAGCTCGAGCCGCTCCTCGCCGGCTGCACGCCCGCCTGGGGCGAAGAAGTGACGGGAGTTCCCGCCCGTCTGATCGAGGAGGGGGCCCGGATCTACGGCCGCGGTCCCTCGCTGCTTTGGCTCGGGCAGGGCTTCCAGCGCCAGCGAACCGGCGGCAACGTGGTTCGCGCCTGCTCGCTCCTTCCTGCCGTCACTGGCAATCTCGCCAGGCCGGGCACCGGTTTCCTCTATCTCAACGGGACCGAGTCGCGCCGGATCGACGAGGACTACCTCGCCGGCTCGCACCTTGGCGCCGGCGCGCCCGACCCGATCAGCCACATGGATCTCGTGGGCGCTCTGGAGGATCCGGACCGTTCGCAGGCGCTCTTTTGCTGGAACATCAACATCGCTGCGTCGAATCCAGAGCAGGGGCGCTTACATGAGGCGCTTCGCCGCGAGGACCTCCTCACCGTCGCGATCGACCTCTTCCCGACCGACACGACCGACTTGGCCGACTACGTTCTCCCCGCGGCGAGCTTCCTCGAGTTCGACGACCTCGTCGCCTCCTATTTCCACCTCACTCTCTCGGCACAGGTCAAAGCGGCCGAGCCCATGGGCGAGGCGCTTCCCAACATGGAGATCTTCCGCCGCCTCTCCCGGGCGATGGGCTACACCGAGCCCGAGCTCTACGAGACCGACGCCGAGGTGATCGAGACCGTGTTGCAGCGGTCAGGGATCGGCGAGGACTTCGCCTCTCTCGCCGCCAGGGGCACAGTTCCGATTGCCGCCGAGCCGGTCGTCCAGTTCGCCGACCACCGGTTCCCAACCCCCAGCGGGCGTGTCGAGCTCGCCTCGGCGCGCGCAGAAGCAGACGGCCTTCCGCGGCTGCCGCTGCCATTGGCCGACGCGAAGCCGAGGGACGGGCGGCTCCGTCTGCTCTCCCCGGCCTCGCCCTGGCTCCTGAACGACAGCTTTGCGAACGACGCCAAGATCGCCAAGCGGATCGGCGCCGCCACGGTCGCCCTGAATCCCGACGACGCCACCGAGCGAGGCCTTGCGGAGGGAGACACGGCGGTCATGGCCAACGACACGGGAAGGCTGCGTCTCCTGGTCACGCTCTCGGATGCAGTGCCTCGCGGTGTGGCCTACTCGCCGAAGGGACGCTGGCCGAAGCGGGAGCCCACGCGCGCAAACGTGAACGCACTCAACCCGGGCGACCGTGCGGACATGGGCGGGAGCACCTCCGTGCACGGCGTCGAAGTGACCGTAGTACCGCTCTGAGGATGCGCATGCTCGTCGTCCAGCACATCGCCTGCGAGCCCCCTGGCGTCTACGAGGACGTCCTCACCGAGCGCGGAGCGACAATCCACCGCGTCGAGCTCGACGAAGGAGAGCCGCTCCCCGACTGGCGCGAGTTTTCGGCGATCGTTGCGATGGGCGGTCCTATGAGCCTCAACGACGAAGAGGAGCTGCCCTGGCTCCGCGCTGAAAAGACCTTCATCGCCGAGGCGGTCCGCGCCGGCCTGCCCTTCCTCGGCGCCTGCCTGGGGGTCCAACTTCTCGCCGCAAGCCTTGGCGCCGAGGTTGTCCCAGGCGTCGCGCCGGAGGTCGGCCTGCTGCCCGTTTTCCTCACGGAGGCGGCATCGACCGACCCCGTGTTCGCCGGTCTCCCGCGTGAGCTGCTCACTCTTCAGTGGCACGGAGACACGTTCTCGCTTCCTGAGGGAGCGGTGCTGCTCGCGAGCTCGCCGGCGTACCCGAACCAGGCGTTCCGCTGGGGTCGGAGCGCCTACGGCATCCAGTTCCACCTCGAGCTCTCGCGCGAGATGGCCGCAGAGTGGACGCGTGTGCCCGCGTACGCCGACGCGCTTACGCGCGTGCTCGGTCCCGGCTCAGCGACGGCACTGGTCGACCAGCTCGCTGCACATGCAGACCAGCTGCGGGCGCACGGGAGGCAGATGTTCGAGCGGTGGCTCGATCTTGTCGCCGTTGCAGAACCGAGTTTCGACCTGGCGTCGACGCCCGACTGACCCACGTGTGGATGGGCGTGCCGCTCCTCAGCCGCTGAGGTAGGCCAAAACGGCAAGGACCCGCCGGTGGTCATCGGGATCCGACAGGAGCCCGAGCTTCGAGAAGATGCTGTGGACGTGCGTCTCCACGGTCTTGGGGCTGAGAAAGAGCTTCGCGCAGATCGCCTGGTTCGAGCGGCCTTCAGCCATGAGGGCAAGCACCTCACGCTCGCGCGGGGTCAGCTCGTCGAGCGGTGACCGCGGCAGCCGCCGCCCGAGTAGCTGCCCGACGACCTCGGGATCGAGCGCGGTCCCGCCGGCCGCGACCCGGCGCACGGCCTCGAGGAAATCGTCGATCTCCAGCACGCGGTCCTTGAGCAGATAGCCGAGGCCCTCCGGACTCTCGCTGAAGAGCCGGAGGGCGTGCCTGGCTTCGACGATCTGCGAGAGGACGAGGATCCCGAGCTTCGGGTGCTGAGCGCGAATCTCCTGTGCGGCACGCGTACCCTCATCCGTCTGAGTCGGAGGCATGCGCACGTCGACGATGGCGACGTCGGGCTTCTCGCGTCGAATGGCGTGGTGGAGCGCGTCGGCGTCTCCGACTTGCGCCACGACCTCCATCCCGGCATCGGCGAGCACGCGGGCGAGCCCCTCGCGGAGCAACACCGAGTCCTCGGCGATTACGACCCGCATGGGATCTCACCCGCTATGCGCGTCCCGCCCCGCTCGGGACTCTCGACTACGAAACGACCCCCGAGCGCCTCGACCCGGTCGGCAAGCCCCCGCAAGCCCGAGCCGTTGTCGGCGTCGGCGCCGCCGAGACCATCGTCCTCGACCTCGATCACGAACATCCCGTTCCGGCGCCAGGCCCTGATCGTCGCGTTCGTGGCCCGCGCGTGCTTGACGATGTTCGCGAGCCCCTCGCACGCGACGAAGTATGCGGTTGCCTCCACCTGCGCCGGGAGACGCTCTTCGGACACGTCGAGCGAGACCGGGAGCGGCGTTCTGCTCGTGAGCGTCTCGAGCGCGGCGGCGAGGCCCTCCTCCGTGAGGATCGCCGGGTGGACGCCACGCGCGAGTTCCCTCAGCTCCTCGACCGCCTCCTGGAGCTCGACTACGGTCGCCGCCAAAAGCCGATCGATGTCAGGATCACGTGCGGCGCCAAGCTGACGCTGAGCGCTGCGGAGCTGTAGCGCGAGGGCGACGAGCCGCTGCTGGGCGCCGTCGTGGAGATCGCGTTCGATCCTACGGCGCTCCTCGTCTGCCGCGTCGACCAACCGGACACGCGACTCCTGCACCTTTCCGAGCTGCGCCCGCATATCTGCATGAAGACGCGCGTTCTCGATCGCGAGGCGGGCGGCAGCGCCGACGGCGCGCACGAGCCGAGGCTCCTCGAGGAGGGAGGGGTCGTGCACGAGCGCGGCGACGGGCACGCCGTCATGTTCTAGGCGCGTCACCGCGCGGTCGGTCGCATCCCGCGGAAGCGTCGCCGTCTGTCCGAGCCCGTCGACGAACTCGCCTCGCTCCGGCAGCCAGAAGACGATCTCCAGAGTGGGATCGCCGAGCACGCGGGCGAGCGCGTCACGAAGGCCCTGCGGGGGTGTCCGCTCGAGCTCGAGCAAGAGATCGCCCACCGTCGCACGCGCGAGGTGCGCGCGGAGCAGTCCGGCGAACAGGGCGAGTGGCAGCGCGACAAACGCGGCAATCTGCCACCAAAAGAGATAGTCGTAGACGATCACCGACGGCCGGTCGACGAAGGTGAAGATGCCCTCGAAAACCGCGCGTAAGGCAACCGCGACTCCCGCCAGCAGAAGCGGGGCGAGGATTCGCCTTCCTCTCGGAGTCGCACGCACGAGCTTCCGCGCGAGAAGCGCTATGAACAGAGTGGCCAGCACGCCCCAGACGAAGACGACGAACGCCTTCTGGATGAGCACGGCCGCGTCTCCGTTTCCCGCTACAAGGATGAGGCTCTCCCGGGGCGGGGGGTCGAAGAAGCGCAGCCGTTGGCTCCCGTCGTAGAAGAGGAGGATCGTGATCGGAAAGACGAGCGTCGCGGCGTAGCCGATCCTGACGAGCGCGCGTTCCGCGCGGTCCGTCACCCGCCCGGTCGGATAGGCGAGAACCGAGTGCGCGACCAAGGCGTAGCTCAGCTCGCTGACGGCGAAGAAGGCCGTAAAGGCGGCAGGGTCGTGGCTGTATCGAAGCTGGCGCAGGAGAAGCGCGAAGCCGGCCGCGGCCAGGAGCGGCCCGACGCGGTTGGCCGGCCGCCGCGACCAGGCTGCCAGTCCGGCCAAGAGGAAAGCCCAGGCGACGCCAACGATGGCCGCGGCTCGCTCGGATGACGTGAACGGCCCGAGGTTGTCGATCTGCACCCGGTAGGCGACGACCCCGAGGGCAAGACCGGCGAGTGCAAGTCCGAGGCGAAGGAGCCTCATGCGGCGCGCGCGATCAGATCGAGGATCGCTTCGCCTGAGAGCTGATCCTTCGAGATGAAGCCGATTGCCCCGGTCTCGTGGACCCGCCGCCCGAGATCCCTCTGCGCGCGACTCGAGATCAGAACGACCCTCGTCCGCGTGCCCACCAGGCGCTCGGCGACCTCGAAACCGCTCACGTCGGGGAGCCCGACATCGAGCAGAACGAGATCAGGCTCGAGCTCGCGCGCCAGCCTGAGCCCGGATTGGCCGTTCGCCGCCTCGCCGACGACGCGGAACCCGTCCACCTCGAGAAGGCGGCCCACCGACGCCCGGAAAATCGGGTGGTCGTCGATGACCAGCACGGTCAAGGCCACGCGGAGATCGTCACACATCGTGCAAGCCCCGGCCACAGGGCAAGCCCGGAGATTTCGGCTCCCGGAAGACCCGGGGGAACCCTGAGGAGAGTCCAAGGCACTCCCTGTTTCGCTCGCCGCCAACGTCTCCTAGCGTCCGGCGTGCGATGAATCTTCACTCCGCACTCCAACGGTGGTTTTCTCCGGCGCTCTTCGCACTCTCCGCGCTCGCCTTCCTCCTTCCATTCGCGACCGTGTCTTGTGACGGCGCGGAGACGACGTTCACGGGCGTCCAGCTCGTCACGGAAACCGTTCCGCCCGCGGGCACTATCGCCAGCGGGGAGTTCCTCGACGATCGCGTCGAGGACGACGCGTCGAAGCTCGCGATGTCGGCCTTCGCCTCCGCCGTACTCGGCTTCGCCCTCGCGGCTCTCGGAAGGCAGGGCGCTGGATGGCTCGCTGCGTCAGGACTGGTGTCCTCCGTCTTGCTTGGGGCGAACGCGTTCCAGCCGCTCGGCCCAACGGTGGTACTCCACTCCGGCTACTGGCTGACACTCCTTCTGTTCCTGTGCGCAGCCGTTCTGCACGCGAGCCGGGCGCTGCGGCGCCGGCGTGCGAGGCGCAACGCCGGCGGTGTTTCGGTCCTTGGGGACTTACGAGAGGAGGCACCCTGATGTGTCCCGACAAGCACAGTTCCAGGCTGCTGCTCGCAGCGGTCGGGTTGGCCAGCGCCTGGATGATTGCCGGCTGTGGCGGTTCCGTCGCTTCGTCGCCGTCGCCGGCGAACGTCACATCCACCGAGCCCAAAACTACGACGGCGTCTCCGAGCACGTCCACGACAACGGTCGCCTCGACCGAGTGTGAGGCAGTCATCGTGGGGATCGCGGAAGCCGCAGCTCCCGGACGCGAGCTCGGTACGGAGCTGTTGGACACGCTCGGCCTCGAAGCGCCTCAACGTTGCGACAATCTCGCCGGACTCCGCGAGGCACTCGGCGAGCAATTCGGCGAAAGCGAGGGCGAGGCCTTGGCGAACTTCGTCATCAGCACCTGCGTCGCCGGCGACGCCTGGGCCCTGGTCGGCGAGCCGAGCGTCATCGCTGATACCGCGCTCTGCAACGAGGCGCGGTCGCATTACACAGTCGTCGCGAACCGTCGCCTCGTACCGGCGCACTCGACCTTTGCCGACGACTTCAGCGGTCCCTGTGACGGTTGGTCTACCGGTCGCGACGAGCGGGTCGTCCTGTCATGCGCGCGTGGCGCCTACCGCGTTCTGGTGCGGAATCCCGATCGCCCGCAGCAAAGCCGGCTGTTCGAGGGGCGCACGCGATCGACCCTGAGCATCGAGGCGGACGCAGTCCTGATGAGACCGCGGACCGGTGAGTTCGAGGTCCATGGAGTCAGTTGCTGGGGCTCGCGAACGGTCGGCTACCTGTTCATCCTCTCCCCGGACGGCTCCTACGCCATCCTCAAGGAAGACACCGCGACGGGCCGCCGGACCTTCCTCAAGAAAGGGCAGACGGACCACGCGCTCCCGGGCGTCGGCGTTCGCAACCGCATCCGGGGCGATTGCAGAGCCCGGCGCGGCGTCGCGAACCTCGCCATGTTCGTCAACGGTGATCGGGTCGCCGGCGCGCGGGACAGGGGAGGCGTCCGCTCGTTCATGGGCTTCGGCCTCTTTGTGGGCACGTCTGAGCGCGGCACCGATGTCCGCTTCGACAACGTCCTCGTGCGCAGTCCGGAGCCGTGAGCTCCCAACAATCAATCCAGGCTTTCAACCCGAAAGGAGTCACGATGAGATTCAGCCGAACGTGCATCACGATCGCGGCCGTGGCGCTCGCCGCGATGTCACTCGCGGGCGTTGCCGAGGCCGCCTCGCCGGCGAGGCTACTTGCGAAGTTCCAGCCGGTGACGATCTACCACCCCGGCGAGGAGCTTCGCCCGACCACAGTCGAGTCGTTCGTGCGCGACTCGCGTCTGGAGGTCGCCACAGGCCCGACGAGCTGGACGGTCGTGAATCCCAATCCGACCCCGGAGGGGTTGCCAACGGCGAGCCCGCCGGTTTGGAGGCTGAACCAGCGCGACTGCTTCGCAGGTGCACCCATCGGCGACCTCGCCTGTTACGTCGCCTCGGCTGCCGACGAGCCGGCCAGCGTCGTGTACGGCCGTGTCGCGCGGGACGGAGGGCGGATCGTGCTTCAGTACTGGTTCTTCTACTACGACAACGTCTATCGCTACCCGTTCCTCCCGCTCGGAGCGATCTGGCAATCGCACGAGGGCGACTGGGAGGTTGTCAACGTCGTGCTCTCGAGCGACGAGGAGCCGCTCTTTGTCGGCTACAGCCAACACTGCTCCGGGGAAACGCGTCGGTGGGCCAAGACGCCTCGCTGGAACGGTCGACATCCGAAGGTGTACGTCGCGCTCGGGTCGCACGCGAACTATTTCCGGCCCGGTCTACATGAGTTCGACCGCGCCTGCCTCCCGAATCAGGTCCTCGGGTTCTTCCAGCAGGCCGGCCTGCCGCTCCCCGCGGACGTCACGGCGCAGGGTCCCGCCGCCGGTCCCGACCGCCTCGAAGGCGACACGATCGCGATCAACCGGGTGACGGCAAGCTCGCCCGCCTGGATCGCCTTCCCGGGCTTCTGGGGTGAGCTCGAGTACTTCAATGCACCACCCCCGATCGGCACCGTCCCGTTCGGGCCCGGGCCTGTCGGGCCCGCATTCCACGCGGTCTGGACCGATCCGGTCGCGACGCTCGCAACGTGGCACTGACGGATTCGGGGCGCCGCGCGCTTCGATCCCGCGGCGCCCGAATTCATTTACGGCGAGCGGCGCCGGAGTCACTTCTTGCCAGCACATCCAGCCGACGCCCGGACTCGAACCGGTGACCCTTCGTTACGAGTTAGGGACAACTGCGAAAGAGCCCCTGCTCACGCCACCGGCGCGTCCACCTCGTCGAGGACGGCGCGGGCCTCCACGAGATCCGGCGTGTCGAAGCCTTCGGTGAAGGTTTCGTAGGCGCTGCGCAACTCGTCGGTCCCGTCCGGCCGTTTCCCTGCTGCCCGCCACAGGCGGGTGAGCCTCGTAGCAGCCCGCAGCTGCGGCATTCGAACTCCGAGGTCCCCGGCGACTTCGAACACGCTTTGGAAGCAGGACTCGGCGCCGTCGGCGTCGGCCAGAGCGAGGAGTAAGTCTCCCCTGAGCAATGCGAACTCGGGATAGAAGATGTTGTGTTGGCCGGTCATCTCGATGGCCTCGTCGATCAGGGGGAGTCCATCCGCCGGCCGACCGCCGAGCGCAAAACGCTCGCGCTCTGACGGAGAGGAGAAGCGGCCAGAAAACCGGCGGGGTCTTCAACCCCTGATACAGGGCGATGCCCTGATCGATTCTGGCGAGGCCGTCTGCGGGCCGTCCCAGGCCGGTCGCCGCCGCGCCTTGGAGAGCGAGGGCGAGAGCTCTCCAGATCTGGTAGTCGTGCTCCTCGGCAACGTCCAGCACGCCGCTTGCCCGTTCGTGAACGAGCTCCAGCTCGCGCCGCGAGAGGTCGAGGAAACCGACGTGGAACAGTGCGTAGGCCAAGGTGAACGGGTGGTGCAGCTCCCTCGCCAGCTCCACGGCGCTCGAGGCCCGTTCGGCGGCGCGTTCCGGATTACCGAGCAACCAGAGCAGAAACGCCGAGGTCGTGGACGCCACCACACCAGAGCTGGGTCCGAGGCGAAAAGGACCTGGTTGATGCTGGCGAGGGTCGAAGAGCGAGATGGCTCGATCCAGATGCTCGAGGGCGGTAAGAACGTCACCACCGAAGGAGACGCTCGCGCCCACCAGCAGATGCCCCTCCACCTGGAGCCCCGCGTCTTCTTGCTGCTCGGCGAGATCCAGGAGCTCGCGGCCGACGGCTGCTGTTTTCTCGAACTCGCCGCGGTAGAGGTGGAAGCTGGCGAGACTGCGCAGCACCGGGAATAGTCGCGGTAGTTCTCCCACCTCCTCCGCGAGCGAGAGCGCCCCGCCATAGATCTCCTCCACCTCCTGCGTATAGCCGCGGATCGCCATCAGTCCTCTGGCGAGGCTGGTGCGCAGGGTGATCTCCTCGCGTGCGCGATCCGGCGTCGAAGGGGCGGCTGCCAACACACCGAGCAGATCGTTCGTGAGCTCGACGGCGGCGTGATACCAGCCGCGAGCGTCGTGTAGGACCCAAAGGCCGTCGAGTAGCTTGTTGAGCTGCTCGGCATCGCCGGCGCCGACCCAGTAGCGCCACGCCGTCAGCAGGTTGCCGAGCTCCGATGCCAGGTCGTCGAGCGTGGCCTCCCGCTCTGGCCCGCACAGGCGATCCCGCCGGCGCTGCGAAAAGTCCGAGAAGTACTCCGCATGCGCCTGTCTTGCTGCGATGCTGAGCCCCGGCTTCTCCTCGAGCCGCTCCGCAGCATATTCCCGGATGGTCTCGAGCATGGAGAGCCGCTGCGGACCAGAGCCCTCCAGGCTGCGAACGAGGCTCTTGTCCACCAGGGATGTGAGCCGATCGACAACGTCCACCTCTCCGAGCAATCCGAGCCGGGCGACAACCTCCTCCACCGCTTCCACCCGGGTGGGCGAGAACACCGAGAGCAGCTGAAAGATCGCTTGCTCCTCGCCGTCGAGCAGCTCATAGCTCCACTCGATAGTGCCGCGGAGCGTCTGCTGGCGGGCCGGCAGGTCCCGTGGCCCGCGTCCGAGCAGCTCGAGGCGGCTTCGCAACCGATCTCTCAGATCGTCAGGTGAGAACAGCTTCAGCCGCGCGGCGGCCAGCTCGATCGCAAGCGGCAAACCGTCGAGTCGTTTGCTGATCTCTGCAACCGCAGCGGCGTTGTCGTCCGTCAAGGCAAAGCTCGGCCGCGCTTCCCGGGCCCGCTCGACGAACAGACGCACAGCTTCGTACTCGGCGACGATCTCGGCCGACGTCTGTGCACTGCCGTTGGGAAGAGACAGCGGAGGCACGGCCAGGAGGTGCTCGCCCCGCACCCTGAGCGCTTCCCGGCTGGTCACGAGAACCTTGAGCTCGGCGCACTGCTGGAGGAGATCCGCGACACCGTCGGCCGCATCCATGACCTGCTCGAAATTGTCGAGGACCAGCAACATGTGTTTTGGCCGCAGCTGTTCCTTCAACACCTCGAGCACCCCCTCGTCGCTGGTCCCCGTCAAACCGATCGCTCGAACCATGGCTTCGAACGCCGCATCCGGGTCCCGTACGGGTGACAGGTCGACGAAGTACACCCCGTCCTCGAAACGGTCGATCTGGTCGGCCGCCCCCTGGAGGGCTAGGCGCGTCTTCCCGATCCCGCCCAGGCCGGTGACTGCCAGTTGCGCTTCCCGGCCGAGGAACTCGGATGTCTGTGTCGGCAAGTTGTTCGGCCGGAAACTGAGGGTTGCCAGCGCGGGAAAGTCGCTCGAGAGCCCGGGATGGATGAGCTGGAAGATGTGTTCGGGTTGAAACAGGTCCTTGAGTCGGTGGTCGCCCAGGTCGCGGAGCCCGGCCTCCGCGGGCAGTCGCTCTTCCGCCAACTCCGCGGCGAGGCGGATAGCAACACCTGCCCTCCGTGGGCGGCCGCCATGATCCGAGCCGTACGGTTCACCGGAGGGCCGTAGAAATCGCCCGCTCGCGGTTGGGCCTCCCCGGCATGCATCCCCATGCGTACGCGCAAAGGGCCGGTCTCACCCCACGCTTCGTCCTGGAGCGCCAGCTGTGCCTCGAGGCACGCCTTCAGGCCATCTGGGGCAGCCGAGAATACGGCCATCAGGCCGTCACCCGTGATCTTGACTACGCTCCCATTAGCCTGCTCCACCGCGGCACGGAGGATCGCGTCGTGACGTTCCATGGCGGCCTTCATCGAGTCGGGAAACTTCTCCCACAGCCGTGTGCTCGACTCGAGATCAGTGAAGACGAACGTAAGGGTTTCGGGCGAGGGGTTGCTGTTCATCGCGCGGGCGAGCTACGGACACATCTCTGAGTGACGAGGCACTCCAAAGCTACTTCAAATCGAGCAGAAGCCCACGTGCGGGCTCGGAGCGGGAAGCGCGCCAGAGGCGCGGCCATTGTCATCGGCACAGACTCCAAGGCGGGTTCAGAGCACGACTGTGGATCCAGTCGACCTTCACTAAGCGACGACCATTCCGATGTGCTTCACGGCGACGAACGTCACGCGCGGGGACGGCTGGGGAACGGTTACGCAGGCTGGGAGCGAAGGGACAACTCAAGGCCGCCAGAAATTCCCCAAATTGAAAGAGCCGACGCCCGGACTCGAACCGGGGCCCTTCATTACGGGTTAAGCGCGTCCGACTCGCGGCTTCCGCGATTTCCCTGCAAAACGTAAGTCAGTTCGAGAGGACGAGTCGGTGGAGGTCCACCGAAGTCCATAGCGCTCAGTCGAGGTACACGTCCATAGAGGAGAGCAGCTAAGCCGTCGAGCGGCGAAGGCTGATGCGCTCCAGGAGCGGCTGAAGGAGAATGGCTACACGTTGCGCCACCGACAACGGGCCCCTGACCAGCTAGAGAAGAGGTAGCCGATGGCGACGGAAACCAAGACGCCGGCCGTAGACGAGATCCTCGAGGGATGGCGCGCTGAGGGGATCGCCTTCGTGCGCTTCGAACTCCCCGACATGCACGGTACGAGCCGCTCGAAGCTGATCCCGATCGAGCGAGCCAGCAGTTACGCCCAGGAGGGGCTGAACATGTACGGCGGCGCCGGGGTACTGGACACCCGCTCGGACGTCGTGCCGGGGACCCTGTACAACGAAGAGGTCGCCTACGGCGACCAACGCCTGATTCCGGACCCGCACACGGCGGCGGCGATCCCATGGGTGGACGGAACTGCGCGCTTCATCTGCGACTCCGTCTGGGACGATGGCCGCCCCCTGGCCGCTCTTCCACGGCACGTCTTCCGACGCATCCTCGATCGCTGCCACGCGCTCGGCTACGAGGCGATGCTGGGCTCCGAGCCCGAGTTCTACCTGCTCGACCCGGAGACGAACGGGCTCCTCTTCGAGGGCTACCACATCTTCAACACGGTGCGGAACACGTACGTACCGTTCGTCCAGGAGCTCGTGAGCCAGCTGAGCGCGGTGGGCCTCGAGATCATCACCGCCAACTGCGAGTACGCGGGCTCCCAATGGGAAGTCAACTTCACCCCAGCGACCGGGATGGCTGGGCCCGACGACGCCTTCACATTCAAGAACTCCGTCAAGGAGCTGGCTCACCTACGCGGCTACCTGGCCACGTTCATGTCGAAGCCTTTCACCGACTCGGCCGGCTCCGGCTGTCACACCCACGTGAGCCTGCTCGACTTCGAGAGCGGCGAGAACCTGTTCGGCGAGGAGGACGCGGAGGCTGGGATCTCCGAGCTCTGCCGGCAGTTCATCGCAGGTCAGCTCCGACATGCGCGGTCGATCTACGCGCTTCTTGCGCCTACACCAAACTGCCTCAAGCGCAGGCGCACGCACACGTTCAGCCCGACAAACATCTCGTGGGGCTTCGAGGACCGCTCGGCTCTTGTGCGGATCAAGGGCGGCTCCGTCAAATCACGACACGTCGAGAACCGCGGGTCAACGGGTCTCTCGAATCCGTACCTCGCCTGCGCGGCCGTCCTGGGCGCCGGACTCCTCGGCATCCAAGAGAGACTCGAGCTCGAGCCGCTGGCGCAGGCACCGGCCGAGGAGGACGAGAGCAAAGAGAAGTTGCCGACGACAGTCGAGGAGTCGCTTGCCCACCTCGAGGCCGACGAGAAGATGGTCGAACTCCTGGGCACGGAGTTCGTTCAGGCCTACACGGTCATGCGGCGTCACGAGCTCCAGCGCTTCGCCGACCATGTGACCGACTGGGAGCGCTCCGAGTATCTCGAGCTCTTTTGACGGCCTCTTCCCGGGCGGCGGCGACGAACGCGGCAAGGATTGCGCTCTCGTCCCGCGCCTCCGGGTGCCACTGAACGCCGAGCACCCAGTGGCCGTCCGTCGTTTCGATCGCCTCCGGGAGCTCATCCTCGACGGCTCGCCCGGTGATGCGTAGCCCCTCTCCAAGCTTCTCGATCGCCTGGTGGTGGTGGCAGTGTGCGACGTGCACGCCTTCGCCGGCAGCCCGTGCGGCGAGCGAGCCGTCCACGAGCAAGACGTGATTCTCGGCCTCGTCGAAGGTGCCGAGGCCTCTTCGGTGGATGTTGCTCCCGTCTGCTTTGGTGAGGTCTTGGACGAGCGTCCCCCCGAGCGCCACGTTTAGGACCTGCATGCCGCGGCAGATCGCCAGCACTGGGATGCCGGCCGCCAGCGCGTGACGCACCATCCCGATCTCGAAGTCGTCGCGGTCGGGGTACGTCGTCTCCGTCCCATGCGCGCGCGCTGCCCCGTAGCTCGCAGGGTCGAGGTCGGCACCCCCGATCAGGAGGAGACCGTCGATCGACTCGACAAGGCGAGCCGGCGCGCGGCGATCGACAGGGAGGAGGACGGGGAACCCGCCGGCGCCCTGCACCGCGCGCACGTACGAGTCCGGCACGAGATGGGCCGCCTGGTCCCAGAAGCTCCAGCGCGCCTGCTCGCGGGCGGCGCAGATGCCGACGACCGGCTCGCTAGACGGCCCGTTCATAGCGTTCACGCTCCCAGTCCGACACTGCTTCACGCCAGGCGCGGAGCTCCCAGTCGCGAGACGTTGCGTAGTACTCGCTGAAGCGCTCGCCGAGCCCGCTCCGAAGAACCTCGTCCGCCCGGAAGGCGATCAGCGCGCTCTCGAGGGATCCGGGCAACGAAGGCAGGTCGTCGCGAGCGTAAGCATCACCGACGACCGGCTCGGGCGGCTTCAAGCCGCGACGGATGCCCTCCGCTGCGGCAACCAAAAGTGCAGCGAGGGCGAGGTAGGGATTGGCGTCGGCGCCCGGACGGCGGCATTCGACGCGGCAGCGCTCGGGACTCGCAGACGCGATCGCGCGGAGGGCGGCGGAGCGGTTCTCGATCCCCCAGCTTGCGTTGATCGGCGCGAACCACCCTGGCACGAGACGCTTGTAAGAGTTGATCGTTGGGTTCAGGAGGAGGGACGCGCCGGATAGGTGTTCGAGCATGCCCCCGAGCGCGGAAATGCAGGGCGCGGGCAGCTCGCCGCCGGGCTCCGCCGGGGCGAACGCGTTCGTCCCGTCGCTCCAGCAGGAGACGTGCACGTGGCCGCTCGAACCTTCCTCGCCGGGAGCCGTCTTGGCGAGGAAGCTGGCGCGTAGGCCGAGCGTCTCGGCCACACCCTTGACGGCAAGCTTGACGAAGGCGGCATCGTCCGCCGACTGCAGGCCCGTCCGGGCCGAGAGGTTGAGCTCGAGCAGACCGGGCCCAGCCTCCGTGTGCAGAGCCCAAAGCTCGACGCCGAGGGCGTCGAGCGCCGGGCCGAGCGCCGAAACGAACTCGTGGTAGCGCCCGGCCTCGACGATGCTGTAGCTGATCCCGCTTGAAAGCGGCTGCCCCTCACCGTCCCACAGCCTGATCTCGTACTCAAACGCTGCTCGGACCTCGTAGCCGAGCTCGGCCATCCCGGCGAGCGCCCCGCGGAGAACCTCGCGCGTCGCGAGCTCGCACGGGCTTCCGTCGCGCCATGAGGGTGTCGCCAGGCACACGCTCCATCCCGGCTTCCAGGTGAGCTCGTGGAACGTGTCGGAATCGGGCCGAACGATCATGTCGCCCGCACCGGAGCGAATCCCGAAATCTTCGTAATCGGCGATGGGCGTGTCGACGGGGTCGAGCCCGAGCAGAAGGTCGGTCATAACCGTGCCCTCCTCGGCGGCCGCGTCGAACGCCTTCCGCCGAAGGGCCTTTCCGCGCAGGTAGCCGTTCATGTCCGGCATACCGAGAAGGACGTACTCCACGTCCTTGGCGCCCGCCGCGCCCATGCTCACGTCCCGCTCGATGCGGCGAGCGCGTTCTTCACTCGGCTCTCGACCTCCGAGATGCTCGCCGCGAAGCGCTCGACCATCTCGGCGAGCTCTTCGTCGGTTGCGACGTAGGCCGGTGCGATGAGGGTCTGATCGCCGGTGAAGCCGTCAGGTGCGGAGTGTGACGACGTCACGAGCAGGCCGTGCTCAAGCGCGGTCGCATCGACGAGCGCCGCCGCCTTCACGTCATTCGGCAGGAACGACTCGCCGTCGCGCGGGTCGACGAGCTCGACCCCGAGCAGGTAGCCGCAGCCGCGAACCTCGCCGACGATGTCGTGGCCACCGACGGCCGCCTCGAGCTCGTCGCGGAGGGCGGGACCGCGAGCTCGCACCCTCTCGACGAGCCCTTCGTCCACGAGCGCCTCGAGAACCGCCAGGCCGACTGCGCAGAGCAGCGGGGCACCGTCCCACGTGTGGCCGTGCTCGAACTCGCGCGAGCCGGACGCGACGGCCTCGTAGACGTGCGCGGAGCAGAGCATTCCGGCAAGCGGCGCATAGCCGGCGCCCAGTGCCTTTCCGAACGTGAGAATGTCTGGCTCGAGTGGAAGCTGGTTGTACGCGAACCAGCTGCCCGTGCGCCCGAAACCCGTCACGATCTCGTCGAAGACGATCAGGAAGCCGTGACGTTCGCGCCGCTCGGCAAGCCCGTCCCAGAACCGCTGCGGCGGAGAGTAGGCTGGGAGCGCCGCTGCGCTCACCGGCTCGCAAACGAACGCGGCGATCGTTTCGGGCCCCAGGGCTTCGAGCAGCCGGTCGAGCTCCGCCAGGGCCTCGCTGCCGGTCTCGTCGAAGCGCCCTGTGCTCGGCGCTATGTGCAGGTGGTCGGCAAGGTAGGGCTCGTACGGGTGCTGGAGCGAGCGCCGTCCGCTGAGCGCGAGGGTCCCGAGGGTCGCGCCGTGGTAGGACTGCGCCGGCGAGACGATCCGCCAGCGGCTCTCACCACGCTCGGCGTGGTAGCCGCGAGCCAGCCGAAGAGCCATTTCGTTCGCCTCGGACCCCCCGGTGACGAAGCGGACGCGCGCCATCTCCGGCGCGGCTACGTCGATGACCCGCCGGCCCAGCTCCTCCTGCAATTCGTTGGTGAAGTGGTGGTAGTAGACGTAGGAGAGGCGCTCCGCCTGGCGGGCGGCCGCCTCGACGAGGTCTCGCCGGCCGTGGCCGAGGCAGGCGACCATTGCCCCGGCCCCGCATGCGTCGAGGATCTCGCTTCCGTCGACGCCGTACAGGCGGACGCCCGCGCCGCGGTCGATATTCGGGTAGGGCCAATCGAGATCGCGAGGGAAGACGCTCGTGCGGTCAGCGGTGACCTCGGCGGGCGGCGCGCTTGTGGCCATCAGGTCCGCTCGCGTGGTCGCCCGACGCGTTCGAGGAACGCGTCCAGAAGCGTCCAGCTGTTCTTACGGTTGACGGCGGCATGCTCCCGAGTCTCTTCGAGCAGCCCGTCCGGATCGACGCCGTGCTCGTCGAGCTCGTGCCGGTAGGCCTGCACCCAGGTGTCCATGATCTCCGTCGTGACCTCGGGATGGAACTGAAGGCCCAGGCTGCGGCCGGCCACGAATGCCTGCGGCCCCACCTCGTTCTCGGCGACGATCGTCGCCCCGGGCGGAGGGGTGAATGTGTCGAAGTGCCATTGGAACCAGGGGACGTCGGGAACGAGCTCGGGATCGCGTGTGCCGACCGGAAGCCAGCCGATCTCCTCCTTGCCCGAGCGGTAGACCTCGCTGCCGAGTACGCGGGCAAGAATCTGACCTCCAAAGCACAGGCCCAGGATCGGCACGTCCTGCTCCACGGCGTCGCGCAGAAAATCCATCTCGTGCCTGATCCACTCGATGTCGTCCTCGTAGGCGCCGAACTCCGATCCGAGCGAGACGATCAGCTCGTAGTCGAGCGGCACGAGGTCGTGGGGATCGCGCTCGTCGATTCGCAGAGTCTCGGGCTCGGCGCCACGCTCTCGGAGCCACGGCTCGACCAGCCCCGGCGGCGTGGGTTCCTCGTGCTGAATGACCAGGGCGCGCCAGCTCACCGAAGGCCCCCAACCGGCGCAGCCGTCTCGAGCTTCCCCTCCACCTCGCTCCAGACTTCACGTAGAACAGCGGCGAAGCGCTCCACCATCTCGGCCAGATCCTCGTCCCGCGCCGTGAAGGCCGGAGCGAAGAGGCTCTGGTCACCCGCATAGCCGTCGCGGGTCGGCTGCGTCGAGAGAAGGATGAGCCCGTGCTCGAGAGCGCGCTCGTCGATTCGGCCCGCGACCCTGAGCTCGGGCGGGAGGAACGAGTTCCCGTCGCGGGGGTCGGCGTACTCGACCCCGAGCAGAAAGCCATGGCCGCGCACTTCGCGGACAATCGGGACGTCGCCGAGCGCCTCCTCGAGCTCCTCGCGCAGGCGCGCCCCGCGATCGCGGACGTGCTCGATCAATCCTTCGCGGCGCAGGGCGTCGATGACGGCCAGGCCGACCACGCACGAGAGTGGAGCCCCGTTCCACGTATGCCCCAGCGAAAACGCGCGCGAACCCCGGGCGACCGCCTCGTACACATGCTCCTGGCAGAGGGCGGCGCCTATGGCCGTGTAGCCGGCGCCGAGACCTTTCGCCGTCGCGATCACATCCGGGGCCAGAGGAAGGCTGTTCGCCGCGAACCAGTCCCCGCTGCGGCCCATGCCCGTCACGATCTCGTCGAAGCAGACGAGGAAGCCATGGCGCTCGCGTCGCTCGGCCAGACCCTCCCAAAACCTGTCAGGGGGCTTGAATGCGGGCAGCGCAGCGGCGCCGATCGCCTCACAGAAGAACGCCGAGACGGTCTCGGGGCCCGCTTCCTCGAGGACGCTGTCGAGCGCTTCGAGGGTTGCTTCCCCGCTCGGGTCGAACCGGGGCGTCGCCGGGGGGATGTGAAGGAACGCGGGCATGTAGGGCCCGAGCGGCCCTCGGAGGCCGGGCCGGCCCGTCAAAGCAAGCGTCCCGATCGTCGGTCCGTGGTAGGACTGAGCCGACGAGATGACGCGCCAGCGTTCAGGCTCGCCTCGCTCCACGTGGTAGGCGCGCGCAAGTCTGATGGCGGCTTCGTTCGCCTCGGCGCCGCCGGTGATGAAGTAGACGCGACTGAAGCCGCTGGGGGCGACCTCGACAAGCTCCGCGGCCAGCCGTTCCTGGAGCGGATTGGTCAGTACCTCGTTGTGAACGTAGGAGAGCCGAAGCGCCTGTTCGCGAGCCGCCTCGAGCAGATCGTTGCGGCCGTAGCCCAGCGTGGCGGCCATCGAGCCGCCACTCATCGCGTCCACGTACCGCTTGCCGGACGAATCCTCCAGCCACACCCCCTCACCCCGGACCGCAACCGGATAGCGGCGGTCGAGCTCCGGTGGGAAGAGCCGTGTTTCGCTCTCTGCGACGCCTGTTTTGGGCACCTCACGCGGAATGTACCGTCGGGCGGCTGGGGGTGTCGAGCGGTGATAGGCTCGCCGCATGGCCGTGAGCACAGAGACCATGCAGGTTTTCGAGCCTGCAACGGAGCAGGTCCTGGCCGAGCTACCGCGCGCAGGCGCCGAGGAGGCAGACGAAGCCGTCGCCCGGGCGAAGGAGGCGTTTCCCGCCTGGCGGGCCGTCGGCCCGAGTGACCGCGGCAAGCTTCTCCGCAACCTCGCCAGGGTGATCGACGAGTCGCTCGAGGAGCTCGCCAGGCTCGAGGCCCGGAATGTGGGCAAACCGATCTCGGACGCTCGCGGCGAGGTCGGGATGGTCGTCGACGTGTTCGACTACTACGCAGGCGCGCCCGAGCGCCTGCTTGGTGACACGATCCCGGTCACCGGCGGCGTCGACATGACGTTTCGCGAGCCGCTTGGCGTCGTCGGGCTGATCACACCATGGAACTTCCCGCTCCCGATCGCGAGCTGGAAGGTGGCGCCGGCGCTCGCGGCCGGCAACACCATTGTCCTGAAGCCGGCCGAGCTGACGCCGCTGACTGCGCTCGAGCTCGAAAAATTGGCTCTGGAGGCCGGAATTCCGGAGGGGGTGCTCAACGTCGTGAACGGCCCTGGCCGGATCGCCGGAGAGCGGATGGTGGAGCATCCCGACGTCGCCAAGGTCGCCTTCACCGGCTCGACCGCGGTTGGACGCCGAGTTGGCGAGCTTGCCTCCCAGTCGATCAAGCGGGTCACACTCGAGCTCGGAGGTAAGTCGGCCAACATCGTGTTCGCCGACGCCGACCTGGAGAAGGCGGCCTCGTCCGCTCCGCTCGCGGTCTTCGGAAATGCGGGCCAGGACTGCTGCGCGCGCTCGCGGATCCTTGTAGAGCGAAGCGCGCTCGAGCCGTTCATGGAAGCGCTCGAGCAGGCGGTCACATCGATCCGCGTCGGCGACCCCCTCGACGAGTCCACGCAGATGGGGCCACTCATCTCGGCCGACCAGCGTCAGAAGGTCGCCTCGTACGTGGACGACGGTGCGCCGGTCGCCTTCCGCGGCTCGGCCCCGGACGGTCCCGGCTTCTGGTTCCCGCCCACCGTGCTGGCTCCGGTCTCGAACGACGACCGCGCGGCGCGGGAGGAGATCTTCGGGCCGGTCGCCGCCGTCATCCCCTTCGAGGACGAAGGCGAGGCCGTTCGGCTTGCCAACGACACCATCTATGGGCTCTCCGGCTCGATCTGGACGCGCGACGGCGCCAAGGCGTTGCGCGTGGCGCGCGCTCTCGAGACCGGGACGATCAGCATCAACTCCAACACATCGGTGCGGGTCGGCACTCCCTTCGGCGGATTCAAGCAGTCAGGCGTGGGCCGCGAGCTCGGTCCCCACGCCCTCGACTACTACACCGAGCTCAAGAACGTCTTCGTGGCCACGACGTAGCCCGACGACGAAGACCTCGTACTAGTCGATCTTCGCCATCACGTGCTTGATCTGCGTGTAGTCCTCGATTGCGTAGATCGACTTGTCCTTGCCGTACCCGGACTGCTTGTAGCCGCCGTGCGGCATCTCGGAGACCCCCGTCCCGTGGTCGTTGATCCAGACCGTCCCGAACTCGAGCCTCCGAGCAGCGTTGAGTGCGCGTCCGATATCTCGCGTCCACACTGACGCGGTAAGACCGTAGGTCACGTCGTTCGCCCACGCGAGCGCTTCGTCGTCGTCGGTGAAGCGCTGCACGGTGACGACCGGACCGAAGACCTCTTTCTGCACGATCTCATCGGTTTGCTCGAGGCCGACGACGACGGTCGGCTCGACGAAGAAGCCGCGCGCGCCGTTCGAGACGCCGCCCGTGAGGACGTTGGCATTGGCAGCGCGCTCGAGGAAGCCGAAGACGCGCTCCTGGTGGGCCTTCGAGATGACCGGTCCCATCTCGATCTGGTCCCCTTCCGCCGGATCGCCGACGCGGAGTGACTCGACCGCGGGTACAAGCTCGTCGACGAGCTTGTCATAGATCTTCGGGCCGGCGACAACGCGGGTGGCGGCTGTGCAGTCCTGCCCCGAGTTCCAGAACGCGCTCGAGCGAATTCCAGCAGCGACCGCGGCCGGATCCGCGTCGTCGAACACGATGACAGGCGCCTTGCCCCCCAGCTCGAGGTGCACGCGCTTGAGCGTCTCGGAGGCCGCCCTGGCGACCTCCCTGCCGGTCGCAGCGTCCCCGGTGAGGGAGACCATGCGCACGTCCGGGTGGCGGACGATGCCGGCGCCGACCGGCTCGCCGTCGCCCGTGATGACGTTGAGGACACCCTTGGGAAAGATGTTCGCCGCGTAGTCGGCCAGCATGAGCGTCGTCAAGGGCGTCTGCTCGGACGGCTTCAGCACGGTGGCGTTGCCGGCCGCGAGCGCTGGTCCGATCTTCCAGATGCCCATCATGAGTGGGTAGTTCCACGGAGCGATCTGGCCGACGACGCCGATCGGCTCGCGCCGTAGGAACGAGGTGTAGCCCCGCATGTACTCGCCGGCCGCCCGGCCCTCGAGACAGCGCGCCGCTCCGGCAAAGAAGCGCAGATAGTCGACGGTCTTCGTGAGCTCGAACCTCGAATGACGAGCGGGCTTGCCGACGTTCCGTGACTCCACTTCCGCGAGCTCGTCCGCATGCTTCACGATCGCGTCCGCAAGCTCGAGGAGCATCCCCGCGCGCTCGCCGGGCGTGGTCTCGAGCCATTCCGGGAGGGCAGCCTTTGCGGCTTCGACTGCGCGGTCGACGTCCGCCTGGGAGCCGCTCGGCACTTCGGCGATCGTCTCGCCGGTGGCGGGGTTGATGATCTCGGCGGTCCCGCCCTCGACCGCGTCGACCCATTCGCCTCCGACGAAGTTCTGTTGGCGGGAAACCGTAACGCTCATCATCTCTCCCGTTCGGTTGACCAGGACGGTTCCACGATAGTCCCTCAGAGCCCGAGCAGGCGTGCGGCGACGGCTGCGGAGCACTCCGCCACCGCGAGCGCTCCTTCGGCGTCCACCGTCTCGCGGACATCCTGGCCGCCGTCGGTGAAGATCGCCACCGCGACAGTCCCGCGCTCCCGATGGCGAATGAGCCCGGCGTCCGCGCGAATCCCGTCGAGCTCCCCCGTCTTGTTCCCGACGGTCAGAACCTGGTCCCGGCCGTGGTATTGCGCATACGGGTTCCAGCCGAGCCAGCGAGGGATCTGGTCCTGGTAGTGCTGCCGCTCGAGGACCGCCCGCAGGTAGGCGCAGAGCTCGGGATCGAGAATCTCGTCGCGGGCGAGGGCGACGAGCAGCCGGGTCTGCTCGCGCGGGGTCGAGACGCCGATTCCGCCCCGGATGTCGTGCGTGATGCGTGAGAAGTCGACGGGTCCGAGAATGCGCGTCTCCGACAGGCCGAGGCCCACGAAGTAGGCGTTCGCCCGCCCGGCGTCGCAACGCTCGAGGAGCGCATTCGTGGCGACGTTGTCGGACAGCGTGATCGTGAGCTCGATCGCATCTCGAAGCGAGACCGCGCTAACTTCGAGCTGCTTCAGGATGCCGCCGCCCGCCACGCGCCGACCCGGCGGAGGCAACCCCAATTTCTCGCCCAGATCCGCCTCACCCCGCGCGACGAGATCCAGCACCGCGCAGCAGAGCCCGATCTTGATCACCGAGGCGGTCGGAAAGGTCTCATCCGCGTTCTGGCCGACCTCCTCTTCGTCGCCGAGATGAACCGCATGGAAGCCGATCCGGCCGGAGAAGGCCCGCTCGAGCGAGGCAATCCGCTCCTCGAATTGGAGCTCGGGCCGCGGCGAGAGCGGAACGAGGTCGCGTGCGGTCTTTGGCACCATCGCCCGTCCCGCCTACCCGCTGACGGCGGCGATCGCGGTCACTGCGACGATCACGAGCGCGACGCCGACCACTTGACGCAGGCGCAGCCGCTCCCCGAAAAAGACCATGGCCACGATCACGGCCACCGTAGCGAACTGCGCAGCCAGAACGCTGGCGACCGCCACCGGGCCGCGACTCGCCGCCGCCACGAACGCGAGATAGGCGGTCGAGTCGCCCAACCCCCACGCGGCGACACGCCACGGGTCAGCCCGCCATCGGAGGGCCGCTCCCGATCTCAGGGCGAGGGGCATTGTCCAGGCGAGGGCGCTCAGCCGGACGAGAAGGAAGCCCCAGAAGACCCCGAGGTCGTCCGCCACCGGCGAGCTGAGAACGAGGATCACGCCCCAGATGATTGCCGCGACCGCGGCGGGCAATGCACCGGCCCGGCCTCCACCCTCGCCCATCGCGGCCAGGACGACACCGGCGACGGCAACGGACAGGAGCCCGAGCACGGAGGCGCGTAGACGTTCTCCGGTCGTAATCGCAAGAGCCGCGGCCACAGCGCCCTCGCACGCGATGATCGGCGCCACGACCGAGACCGCGCCGCTCCTGAAGGCGACGAAACCTGCCTGGTACCCGCAGGCGACGAGCCCGCCTACAAAGATGGCGAGCAGCACGCCCCGGGCAGTCCAGGTCGGTGGGTCGACGAAGAGGGCGGCTGGAGCGATGGCCGCGACTCCGATCAGGACAGAGCCGAACACGACCGCGAAGGGGCCGACGCTGCGGGTCGCCTGGGCGAGCCACACGTCGGGAACGCCCCAGCACGTCGCCGCGGTGAGGCCGAGCAGCACGGTCAGCAGCATGGCGAGGTTCCGGACGCAGGGTCTATGACGACTGCGCCTGCTGAGGCCGCTTGACGGCGGCCTCGATCTCGACGAGCACGGTCGGGTCCTCGATCGTGGAGGGCACTGAGTACTCCCGGCCCGCCGCGATGCTACGCATCGTCCCGCGCAGAACCTTCCCCGAGCGGGTTTTCGGGAGCCGTTCCACCACTCGCGTCTCGCGGTAGCAGGCGAACGCGCCGATCTCCCCGCGCACGAGCGTGACGAGCTCCGCGTCGACCTCGTCGGGGTCGCGAGCGGCGCCCGCCTTGAGGACGACGAGGCCGAGCGGGACCTGGCCTCTCAGGTCGTCCGGGACGCCGATCACCGCACACTCGGCGACGTCGGGGTGGCTCGCCAAGACCTCCTCGATCGCCCCTGTGGAGAGGCGATGTCCAGCAACGTTGATGACGTCGTCGACCCGGCCCATCACGAAGAGGTAGCCGTCCTCGTCGAAGTGCCCCCCGTCCCCGGTCACGTAGTGGCCCGGGAGCGCGGTCATGTACGACTCTACGAAGCGGTCGTCTGCCCGCCAGAGGGTCGTCAACGTGCCTGGTGGAAGCGGGAGGCGGACCGCGACCGCTCCTTCCTCGTTGGGCTCGCAGGGTTCGCCGCTCTCGCGCAGGATCCGGACATCGAAGCCCGGCACGGGCCGGGTGGGAGATCCCGGCTTCAGCGGTAGCGCTTCGATTCCCATGCAATTTGCGGCCATCGGCCAGCCGCTCTCGGTCTGCCACCAGTGGTCGATCACGGGTACGCCGAGCAGGCGCGAGGCCCAGTGGTAGGTGTCGGGGTCGAGCCGCTCGCCGGCGAGGAAGAGGTAGCGGAATCGCGAGAGGTCGCGGCCTCGCAAATGGACGCCTTCGGAATCCTCCTTCTTGATCGCCCGGAAGGCGGTCGGCGCTGTGAAGAGCACCTTGACGTCGTGCTCGGCGATCACCCGCCAGAACGCACCTGCATCGGGCGTCCCCACAGGCTTTCCCTCGTACAGGACCGTGGCGCAGCCGGTGAGGAGGGGCGCATAGACGATGTAGGAGTGGCCAACCGCCCAGCCGAGGTCGGAGGCTGCCCAGAAGACTTCGCCGGGATGGGTGTCGTAGATCGCCTCCATACTCCAGCGGAGCGCCACGGCGTGGCCGCCGTTGTCGCGGACGACGCCCTTCGGCGTTCCGGTCGTGCCGGACGTGTAGAGAATGTAGAGCGGGTCGGTCGCGCCGACCGGGACGCAGCCGGCGGGCGGGGCCTGGGCCGTCAGCTCGCGCCAGTCGAGATCACGCTTCGGCACGAGCCCCGCGCTGGCCTGCTCCCGCTGGAGAATGACGCAGTGCTCAGGCTCGTGAGTCGCCTGCACGAGTGCGCGGTCGAGCAGCGGCTTGTAGTCGATGACGCGGTCCACCTCGATCCCGCAGGAGGCGGAAAGGACGACCTTGGGCTGCGCGTCGTCGATCCGGATCGCGAGCTCGTGCGGCGCGAACCCGCCGAAGACGACCGAGTGGACGGCGCCGAGACGTGCGCAGGCGAGCATGGCGAAGACCGCCTCTGGGACCATCGGCATGTAGATGACGACCGTGTCCGCTTTACCGACGCCGAGGCCCGCGAGCGCGCCCGCCAGCGTCGCGACCTCCTCGAGAAGCTCGGCGTAGGTGTACTTCCGCGTTGTCGCGGTGACCGGGCTGTCGTATATGAGCGCGGCTTGATCGGCCCGCCCCACTGCCACGTGCCGGTCGAGCGCGTTGTGGCAGGTGTTGAGGACACCATCGGCGAACCAGCGGTAAAACGGCGGTCTCGACTCGTCGAGAATTCGAGTCGGGTCGCGTTCCCAGTCGAGCGACGTGGCCGCCTCCCGCCAGAAGCTTCCCGGGTCCTCGAGACTCTGTCGGTAGATCGATTCGAGCGCACCCACGGCCGGCCCCGCCGATCCTAGGTTCCCTCGCTCTGCGGCTGCAAGGCGCCTTCGGAGGCTTGCTCGAGCAGCTCTCGGCTTCCACTCCCCATCTTCCGCACATACGCACGCCAGGTCAGGGCCCAGCGCTCGGGATCGTCATGCGGCGCGGGATCCATCTTGTGGATCGTGCTCCTGTGCGGGGCGCTTAGAACCGCCTCCGGATCCTCTTGAGCCTCCCTCGAGATCTGCGCCATGATCTCCGCATACGTGTCGAGGTCGGCCCTCGAGTAGGACTCGGAGGGCTCAAGCGTCGCGGGCTCGGGCACGATCCAAGGTTCGTGGCTGGGGAAATAGCTCGCGACTCCGAAGTCGGCCGTTCTCCGGGCGACGTCGACGGTCCCGATTCCGGTGTCCTCCTGGAGCTTCGCCAGGCTGTAGCGGATCTGCTCGAGCCGACGATCGGGATTGCTGTCCGCGAACGAGACCTCGATGCCTTCGATCTCCGAGAGTTTCGCCGCGAGATAGTTGTTGTTGAGCACGGCCACCTCGGCCACCTCCCGCAGCCCGGCTGCGCCGAGGCTCAGGACCCAGGCGTACGAGCGTACGACCGTGGCCGGGACACCGTGGAACGCGCGGATCTTCCCGATCGAGTCGGGCCGATCGTAGTCGAGGTGGTAGCGGGAGCCGTCGAACTCGACCGTCGGGGTCGGGAGGTACACGGCCAGCTCGTCCCTGACGCCCGTGGCGCCGCACGGCATTCCCATCGAGCAGTGCGGCGACGAGAACGTCTTGTGCAGGTTGAACTGACAAACGTCGAAGCCGGCGTCGCGGGCACGCGTGATACCGAGGATCCCGTTCGCATTCGCCTGGTCGTAGTGGCAGAGCCCGCCTGCGTCGTGGACGATCTCGACGATCTCGTCGATGTGCGGGTTGAAGAGCCCGGTGTCCTCCGGATTCGTGATCATCAGCCCGGCGGTCTGGTCCGAGACCGCAGCTCGGATCGCGTCGGGCTCCGGATAGCCCTTCTCCCCCGGGTAGACCATGATCACCTTGTAGCCTGCGGTCGCAGGACTTGCGCCGTCGCAGGGATGGGAGAAGATCGTGGTGACGATCTCATCGCGGTGCCCCTCGCCGTGCGCCTCGTGGTATGCCCGCATCATGCGCGCGTTTGCGTACACGCCCTGCGAGCCTCCCGCGGGCTGAAACGTGAACCGGCTCATCCCCGAGATCTCGCAGAGCATGCGCTCGAAGCGATAGAGGACCTCGAGAATCCCCTGCACGGTCTCCTCGTCCTGCAACGGGTGCAGGTCGGCCACTGCCGGCGAGCGGATCAACTCCTCGTTGACCCTGGGGCTGTACTTCATCGTGCAGGTCCCGAGGCCGAGGTGGATGTTGACGTCGCTCCCGAGCGTCTCCTGCGAGAGGCGCAGGTAGTGACGCAAAACCTGCGGCTGACTGAGTTCGGGCAAGGCGGGAGGCTCCGACCGGCGGAGCGATTCGGGGATTCCGGCGAACGGATCGCCAGCGGCGCGGATCTCGTCCTCGGCCTCCGGTACAAGCAGGCCGCGCTCGCCGTGGCTCGAGACCTCGAGCAGGATCGGCTCGTTCCAGCTCGCCTGATGGAACGGACGCAGCGTCATCGCAGCACCTCCGCTAGCTCGTCGGCCAGGCGATCGATGTCAGCCTGGGTGTGCACCTCGGTTACGCAGTAGAGAGCGCTCTGACCGAGTTCCGGATACTCGGCGGAGAGGTCGACGCCCCCAAATATTGCTCGTTCCCGAAGGCCCCGGTTGATCTCGGCGACCGTCCGTCCCGTCTCACCGAAGTCGACTACGAACTCCTTGAAGTAGGACCCGTCAAGCGCCGGCGCTCGGACGCCGGGAAGCTCGCCGAGCCGCTGCGCAGCGTAGTGCGCGCGCTCCACGATCCCCCGCCCGACCTCGGCAAGGCCCCGCGGCCCGAGCAGCGCGAGGTAAGCGCCCGCCGCGATCGCCCAGAGGAACTGGGTGGTTCCGGTGTACTCCTTGGAGTCGCCTCGCTGGACGTACGACGTTCGATCCCACGTGACTTCCCCGAAGGCGTACTCGCCCTCGACGATAGTCGGCCCGAGGCCGATCAGGAAGGTCGGGTACTCGGCGACGAAGCGCTCCTCGTCCCGCGAGGCGATGAAGCCTGCTAGTCCGCCGCCGTAGTGCATGTGGATACCGAGCGGCTGCAGCTCGCCGCAGACGATGTCCGCGCCGTAGCGGGGAGGAGCTTCGAGGACGCCAAGCGAGATCGGATCGACGCCGACAACGCAGAGCGCACCGGCCTCGTGGGCGAGCCTGGCGATCTCGGCCGCCTGCGTCTCGACGGTACCGAGGTATCCCGGCGTCTCGAAGTAGACGCAGGCCGTTTCTTCGGAAACCGCGTCGCGGAGCCGATCGAGGTCGAACAGGCCGCTCGCCGGCTCGAAGGGGATGGTCACGAGCTCGACCCACGGTTTGCAATAGCCGGCGATGATCGACCGTCGCTCCGCCCCGGTCGACGCCGGCACGATGGCGGTCCGTCTTCCGGTGATCCGGGCCGCCATGCAGAGCGAGGTCGCGGCCGCCGAGCCCCAGTCGAAAGTCGGCATGCTGACAGCGTCGAGCTCGACGAGCTCGCCTACCATGCTCGCGTACTCGAAAAGCGCCTGGAGCTTCCCGTGGTCACCGTACGTGTCGCCGTAGTACGCGGTGACGAACTCCGCTCGATTCGCGATCTCGTCGCAGACGGCCGGGATGTAGTGCTGCCAGCAGCCGCCACCGAGGAAGCTGAGCGTCCGCTTGCAGTGCTCGTTGCGGTCGAGGATCTCCTCCACGTGCCGCCGCAGGGCATACTCCGAGCCCAGCGGCTCTGGGAGGTCGAGCAGCCCCGGCACCCGGAGGCGCTCGGGAATTGCCTCGTAGAGCTCCTCGACGTCGGCGACGCCGATCGCATCCAGCATCTCGCGCTTGATGCGTGGGACGGAGTTCGGAATGTAGGGATGGACGGACCCGGCGTTGCTCACGTGAATGACCTCCTGACTCGCACTAGGGCGCGATCCAGTAGACGATTTCGCGGTTGTGACCCACGACCACGCGCAGATAACCCGAAAGACTCTCGTCGACGTCGGGATCGCCCGTGTCCACGCGGAGGGGGCGACCACCGAGCGCGGCAATCTTCGCTTCGGTGGCGATGACGACTATCCGATCCCGCCCGACACGCGCGATCACCCTCGCCGAGAGCTGCTGGTTGCCGCGGCCGAATACGAATCCCTGGCCACCAACAGGGGTGACGACGATGCCTGCGTCCATCTCGCCGGCGATCTCGAGGAGGGCGAGTTCATCGGCGTCTGCGAGTAGGCAACGCCCCTCTCGAACGACGTCCACGCCGAGAAGGGTCTTTTCGAGGCCGAGAACGTCCATGACCGCTTTCGTCGTCGTCCCGGGCCCGATAAACCAGGTTTGCGTGCCGAAACGACCGACGACGTCGTGGGCGATCCCCTCCTGGGCCACGCTTTCAGCGGCGAGAGTCCTCGCCTTCGCGCTCTGAAGAAGGCGCCGCTCCGCCGGCACGCTGAGGTAGCCGTGCAAGCGCGCCGACACCGCGCCGGCGCGCAGGGATGCCTCGTCGACGTCCATCACCTCGGCATCGCGAAACCCGCGAACGCTGCCTTCGACGAAGCGGACGGCGAGCTCACCGGCACTTCTCGGGTTCACGGCGAACACGGCGGAGTGCATCTTCACCCCTGCGGGGACGCCGAGCACTGGAACGCGAGCGCCGATTGCCTCGAAGATGTCGACGGCGGTACCGTCGCCGCCCACGAAGAGCAGCAGCTCCACCCCGCGATCGGCCAGCGCCGAGGCGGCGGCCCGCGTATCGGCGGCCGACGTGACGGCGCCGATCGAGCCGACGACGCCCGGCTCGAGCCCCGCGTCGCGAGCCTCTGCCTCGCCCATCTCTCCCGGGTAGGTGAGGATCTCGAGGCTGTCGCGAATCCCTGCGAGCCGACGAAGGGCTTCGACCGCCCGCCGCGGCGCGACGGGCACGGCTCCACGCACTCGGGCAGCGGCCACCAGCTCTGGGTCGTCGCTGCCCTTGAGCGCGAAGGCTCCTCCCATCCCTGCGATCGGATTGACGACGAGGCCGAGCCTCACGCGTCGAAGCGGCTCCGGACCTACAGCGCTTCGGCCGGCTCGAGCTCAACGGGCATCGCGGCGTCAGCCTTCCCGTCGGCACGGAGCCATTGGACTTGGCGCCTCGGGCGCTCGTCGACGGTGAGGCTGAAGACGTCGGGCCGGTTGTAGTGGCCCGCCGCGTCGAGCGCCTGCTGCTCCTCGGCTATCCGGCCGAGGTCGATCTCGCCGTAGACGATCTCCGCGTCGCCGCTCACGGGTTCCACGACCCACGAGCCGTCCGGTCCGATGATCCCGGACCCGCCGATCAGGAGCTCGTCGTCTTCTGCCAAGCCCATCGCTTCTGCGAGCTCGAAATCCGCCGGGAGATCGCGGGCCGTCATGTGCGTGCCCGCGCAGAGGACGTAACAGCGGCCCTCGAAGGCATAGTGCCGGCTCGCGAGCTGGTGAACGTCGTCGACGTCCGGCCAGGCGGCGACGTGGATCTGTTCGCCCTTCGCGTGCATGGCGAACCGGGTGAGCGGCATCCAGTGCTCCCAGCAGACGAGCCCGCCGAGCCGACCGACCGGCGTGTCGAAGACGTGCAGCGTGGACCCGTCGCCCTGCCCCCAGACGATGCGTTCCGCGTGGGTCGGCATGAGCTTCCGGTGCGCACCGAGCAGTTTCCCTTCGTCCGAAATGAAGAGGAGCGAGTTGTAGATCGTCCCCAACGAGAAATCGCTGTCCTGCTCGTGGACCCCGACGACGACGTGAGCGCCTGCCTCGCGGGCTGCCCGGCAGAGGGCTTCGGTAGAGGGGCTGGGGACCTGGACCGCGTTTCGCTGCAACCGGGCAAACGTCCGCTTGGAGCGAGGCTCGTTCCACTCGGCCGCGTAGTAGATCCAGCTCGGATAGCCTGGAATCCACGTCTCCGGGAAGGCGACGAGCTTCGCCCCCTCCTGGGTCGCCTGCTCGATGAGCCGGACGGCCTTCTCGACCGTGGCGTCGCGGTCGAGGAAGACGGGCGGCGCCTGCACGGCTGCTGCGATGAAGACTTCCGGTTTCATCGATTCCCTCCTGCTCGAATACGAGAAGACTACGGTTTTCCGGGGGCCCGGTGATACTCTGAGCACTCGTGAGATTCCTTCGCTCGGCGCTCAGGTTCGTGGATCGCTACGTCACGCTCGCGGGCAAGAGCTGTTGCGCCGGGCGCTCCTGGGTCGGCCTCGACCGAAGCATCGACCGGAGAACCAAGGACAGCTGCTAGCGTCGGGTGCGAGCCGTCGAGCTGCGCGCCTTCGGCGGCCCCGAAGGCCTAATCCACACAGAGCTCCCGGATCCCGAGCCGCGTTCCGGCGAGGTCTGCGTCGACCTCATCGCGGCGGGCCTCAACCGGCGGGACTGGTGGATCCGGATCGGCGGCAAGGCACGCCTACCGGTGGTGCTGGGCTCCGACGGCGCCGGCATCGTCTCGGCTGTCGGGCCGGGCGTCGACAAGCCCGCTGTCGGCGACGAGGTGGTCATCTACCCCGGGATCGACTGGGGAGACGCCGAGGAGGCGTCCGGGCCGGAATTCGCAATCCTCGGCGTGCCGAGCCAGGGAACATATGCCGAGCGCATCGTCGTGCGTTCCGAGCAGGTGCGGCCGCGGCCACTCGGTTGGTCGTGGCTCGATGCGGCGGCGCTCCCGGTCGCGGGACTGACCGCCTGGCGGGCGCTGGTCCGCTATGCCGACGCGGGGCCCGGAGCGACGATCCTCGTCCCGGGTGGCGGCGGCGGCGCGGCGACTTTCGCGATCCAGATCGGCGCCGCGCTCGGCGCGCGGGTGCTGACGACCACGTCGAGTCCGGAGAAGCTCGAGCGTCTCCGCTCACTCTGCGCCGACTGCGTCGACTACGGCGACCCGGACTGGCCGGAGCGCGTCGGCCCCGTCGACGCCGTGATCGACAGTGTTGGCGGAGCGGCGTGGCCTGGTGCCCTCCGCGCTCTCAAACCCGCCGGCGTCCTCGTCTGCTTCGGCGATACGGAAGGGGAACGCGGTGAAGTCGAGATCGCCGATCTGTTCTTCCGTTATCTGCGCATTCAGGGCACGACCCTGGGGAGTCCGCGGGAGTTCGACGCATTGCTCGAGCACTGCACGCAGGCGTCGTGGCGCCCAGTGATCGACAGTGTGTTTCCACTCGCAGACGCCGCAGACGCCCACCGCCGTCTCGACGCGCCCGACCGCTTCGGCAAGATCGTGCTCGCGATCGATAGCTCCAAGCTCTAGCCTTCGAGGCGTCATGCGCGTCGAGGACGAAAAATCGGCCCGATCCGCTTTCTACGCTACTCGGCCGATCAGCCGCGACAATCTCGTTCCCGAGGATGCGACGCTGGGGCTCATCGCCTTCTCGAGCCCATTCGACCCCGAACCCTCGCTCAGGATCGAAAGCGGACGAGTCGTGGAGCTCGACGGCAAGCCAGAGGCCGACTTCGACCTCCTCGACGAGTTCATCGCGCGCCACGGCATCGATCTGACGGTCGCAGAGGAGGCGATGGCGCTCCAGACCCTCGAGTTCGCGCGCGTGATCGTGGACCCGGCCGTCCCTCGCCGCGAGGTCGGACGCCTCGCCTCCGGCATGACCCCAGCGAAGATCGCGGCCACGCTCGCACTCCTGACGTCGGTCGAGATCCTTCAGGCGATGCAGAAGATGCGCGTCCGGCGAACTCCGTCGATCCAGGCTCACGTGACGAACCGGGTCGACCACCCCCTACTGATCGCCGCCGACGCTGCCGCCGCGGTCGCGCTCGGCTTTCGGGAGCTCGAGACCACCGTGCCGGTTCTCCGGGACGCTCCGTCCAACGCGCTCGCGCTCCTGGTCGGGAGCCAGGTGGCCGCCGCCGGTGCGCTGACCCAGTGCTCGGTAGAGGAGCGCACCGAGCTCGAGCTCGGGTTGCGTGGATTGACGATGTACGCGGAAACGGTTTCCGTCTACGGCACTGAGCAGATCTTCGTCGACGGCGACGACACGCCATGGTCAAAGGCCTTCCTCGCTTCCTGCTACGCCTCGCGCGGTCTCAAGATGCGCTTCACCTCCGGCTCGGGTGCCGAGGTCCTCATGGGCGCGAGCGAGGGCAAGTCGATGCTTTACCTCGAGGCTCGTTGCATAGCTCTCACCCGGGCCGCCGGCGCGCAAGGAGTACAGAACGGCGGCATCGACGGCGTGAACGTCACCGCCTCCGTGCCGGACGGGATGCGGGAAGTGATCGCCGAGAACCTCTGCGTGATGCTCCACGACCTCGAGTCGTGTTCCGGCAACGACACGCTCATGTCCGCCTCGGACATCCGCCGCACCGCGCATACGTTTCCGCTCCTGCTCGCCGGCGCGGACTTCCTCTTCTCGGGCTTCGGCTCGATCCCGGCGTACGACAACGCCTTCGGCCCTTCCAACATGAACGCCGAGGACCTCGACGACTACCTTGTCGTCCAGCGCGACTGGGGCTTCGAGGGTGGGCTCCGCTGGCGCGGCGATCTGGAGCTCCTCGCCTGCCGACGCCGCGCGGCCGAAGCCTCCCGAGCCGTCTTCGAGGAGCTCGGCCTCGCCGAGTTCACCGACGAGGACGTCGATGCCTGTGTCCGCGCGCACGGCAGCCTCGACGTCCCGCCGCTTCCGGGCGACCTGCCCGGGACGGCGGCCGAGCGGATCATGGATCGCAGGCTTACCGCGCTGGACGCCGTTGGCGCGCTTGCCTCGAATGGCTTCGAGGTCGAGGCCGAGCGCGTGCTCGAAATGATTCGCCAGCGCCTGCTCGGAGACATCCTTCAGACCTCGGCGATCCTGACCGAGGACCTCCAGGTCCTCTCTTCCCTCACCGATCCGAACGACTACGCGGGTCCGGGGACCGGCTACCACATGTCGCCCGAACGGCGTAGTGAGGTCGCCCACGTGCGCCAGGTCTGGTCAGCTTCGGATCTCACCGCCGAGCAGGCGCTGTCGGAGGGGTGCATCCATCTTGTCGAGACGGGCCCGGCGCGGGCGCGCCTCCGCCCGGACGAGATCGTCGTGGGGCTGTCGCCGGCGTTCGGAGAGCAGATCTGGGCCGCGCTGAACGGCATGACGGTCGCCGACGTGCTTCGGGAGGTCCTCGCCGGCATCGAAGAAGAAGGGCTCGCCACCCGCCTTGTCCGTGTCCGCCGCTCCATCGACCTCGGCTTCGTCGGCTCGACGGCGGCCCGCCTGTCCGGCTCGGGTATCTCCGTCGGTCTCCAGGCGAAGGGTACGGCGCTCATCCACCGCGCCGACCTGCCCCCGCTCGCCAACCTGGAACTCTTCTCGATCGCCCCGCGAGTAACAGCGGAGCTCTACCGCGGCCTCGGGCGCAACGCGGCCCGCTACGCAAAGGGACTCGCGCCCCAGCCGCTCCTCCTGCCGGAATCGAGTGAGCCGCTCGGACCGCGCTACCACGCCCGCGTCGTTCAGCTGGTGGCGATCGAGCGACGCCTTGTGCGCGACGCCGAGCCGGTCGAGCTGGAGGCTACGTGGCCAAGCTGAGCTATCCGCTCGCGGCGACGGGCCGCGGCGCCGTCCAAACTGCGACCGGTAAGACCGTCTCCGAGATCACACTCGATGCGGTCCTTTCCGGAGAGCTCGGCCCGAGAGACGTGGCCGTCGCTGCAGAGACTCTCAGGCTCCAGGCGACCTTCGCCGAGGAGGGCGGCAATCCGCAGCTCGCCGAGAACTTGCGTCGAGGTGCCGAGCTCGTCGCGTTCTCCGACGACGAGGTCCTTCGCTTCTACGACCTGCTCAGGCCCGGCCGCTCCACGGCCGGCGAGCTCGATTCGCTTGCCGAGACGCTCGAGGAGCGGGGCGCCGAGCGCTGCGCCTCGCTTGTCCGCGAGGCTAGAGCCGCCTACGTGCGACGCGGCCTGATTGCATAGCATTCGCCACGAGCTGTCGTCCGAGGAGGTATCCGCCATATGACCGGCGAGGAGAGGACCGCCCGCAACGAGCTCGCCACGCTCGCGTCCCATGAACGTGGTCGTCAGCTCTTGCAGCTGGCCTTACGAGGTATTCAGGAGTCCAGTCGCGGGCTCACAATCGGCTGCTGGGTGAAGCCGAGCGGAGGCGTATCGGGCTGCGTCTTCCAGCACGCGTACTGGCAAGGCGTCGCCGAGGGTGCGTTTTCACCAGCCGCCGCCGCCAAACCAGAGATCAGGAACTTCGTGGCCGCAGACGACTTCCACGTTGTCATGAACGCGGTCCGGGCGCTCGACGTGCTCGGGAAGCGGCGCTTCCTGCGCAGGAGCGGCCTGCGCCGCGTACTGGACGAAGCCGTGTGGCGAGACACCGTCGAGCGGCTGCTCGTCGACGCGCTCGCCGAGAGCGCGCCGTCTGCGGAACGCCCGCAGGCGCTCGTCGCCAACTAAAGGGTGCCACTCGTCGCCGGCGTCGATGTCGGCAACTCGACTACCGAGATCGCGGTTGCGCGTGTCGAGCCGGGCAGCGAGCCGGATTGGCTCTTCGTTGCGCGCAGGGCCACTACCGGCGCAAAGGGAACGGTTGCCTGCGCGGAAGGGGTCGCCGATCTTCTTGCCCGTGCGGAGCGGCGGCTTGGCGAGCGCCCGCACCTGACGCTCCTCGCCGAGCTGCACCCCGTCGAGACGGACCTCCTGGAGCTCGGCCGGATCGAAGAGCTCGCGCTCGAGCGAACGGCGATCGCGCGGCCTGCTAGCGAGACGCCCTCAGGCTTGGGCGTGGGCGCCGGACGTCTCGTCGGGCTCGACGATCTCACCGGCCCGCCCGGCCCCGAGGCGGTCGTTGCCGTCGTCTTCGATAGCGATTTCGACGCCGCTTCCGCGCGTCTTCAGGACGCGCGATCCCGCGGCTGGAACATCTCCGCAGGCATCGTCCAGGGAGACGACGCTGTCCTCATCGGCAACCGCTTCGATCGCTCGCTTCCGATCGTGGACGAGGTCGCCGAGGCGGCCGAGCTGCCATTCGGCGCCCTGGCCGCGGTCGAGGTGGCCGAGGCGGGTGCGTCCGTCGAGACTCTCTCCGATCCCCTTCGCCTCGGCGTCCTCCTGGGTTTTGGACCGGAGGAGGCGCGCGCCGCGAGGACGGCGGCGCGAGCGGTGGCCGATTGTCGCGCCGCCATCGTCGTTCGTACTTCGCGCGCCGCCGACGGCGTGCGTCCGGAGGACGCGCCGGTGGTTCTCGTAGGAATGGACGGCACCGAGGGGCCGCTCGACGAGCGCGCTGAGCCGCCTCCTCCCGGAGCGGTTACCGCGATTCGCGGCGCGGTCGGCGACCGGAACGGGTTACTGGACCTCGTCTGGCGCGCCCTCCCGACGCCCGCTGACGATCCGACCTTCGCGCGCCGGCTCGCGCGCCGGCGCGCGATCGCGATCGCACTGCTGGCGGGCGCCGAGAGCGCCGGCCTCGTCGACGCGGTCGCGGAGCTCTGCGACGAAGGTGCGCGCGTTATCGCCCGCGAATCCGATGCGGCGGTCCTGGGCGCCTCCACGACCCCGGGGGCGGGACATGCCCCTTTTGTTCTCGACCTCGGCGGCGGCACGGTCGACCTTCATCGCGAGGGGGGCGCCGTGTCGACTGCCGGCGCGGGAGCCCTCGTTACGCGAATCTGCGCCGGCCTGCTCGGTTCGGACTTCGCGCTCGCCGAGCGCGCGAAACGACACCGTTCAGTCCGCGTGGAGACGCCTTTCGTGCTCCATCACGAGGACGGGAGCCGGAGCTTCCTCGGCGCGCCGGCGGCGCCCGAGGCGCTCGCCCGTCTTTGCGTTCTCGACGGGCGCGCCCTCGTTCCGCTTCCGGCGCCGATCGCTCCGGAGGTCTGGCGCGGACTTCGGCGAGCTGCTAAGAGGGATGTGCTCGCCCTCAACGTCCGGCGGGCTATCGACGCCGTCGGGGGCGTCCCCCGCGGCGAGCTGGTGACCCTCGTCGGCGGCTCTGCCGCTGACGGCGAGGTGGTCGACGTCGTCGCCGCCGAGCTCGCTGACTTCGACGTGGCCGTCGCACGCGGCGACATCCTCGGCCGTCACGGCCCCCGGGCGGCCGTCGCGGTCGGGCTCGTCCTTGCGTTCGCCGGTGGAAGCCGGCGTTGAGCGATCCGCTCGTCCTCGCGCTCATCGCCGAGGCTGCGCCGCGCGCCGCCCTGGCCGCAGGCTTCGAGGAGGAAGGCGTGCCCCTGACAATCGAGATCGCCGAAGGAACGCCTCAAGGCCTCGCCCGCGAGGCTGCGAAACAGGCCGTTCTCGGCCTGGGACTCGGCGGAGACGCCGAGCGGCTCGTCCTCGTCCTCGCGGCGGCACCGGAGCACCCCTACGTCGAAGGATCCGTAAGCGAGGCCCGCTCCTTTGCCCATGACGCGGCCCGCGTCGCCGCGCGCCGTCCCCTTCGTTACTCGTAAACGATGACGCTGCGCGCTGTCTCGCCCGCCGCCATGCGGCGGAAGGCCTCGTTCACCTCGTCCAGGGTGCAGGTCGCAATCAGCGGATCGAGCCGAAGGCGACCGTCGCGGTAGAACTCGACGAGCAGCGGGAAGTCCCGGAGCGGAACGCAGGAGCCGTACCAGGAACCACGGACGCAGCGCTCCTCGAGCGTCAGGGTCAAGGCATCGAGCTGGACGCGCGCCCCGGGCGGCGCCATTCCGATCAGAACGGCCTGGCCGCCGCGACCGGTCAGCCCCAACGTCGTCTCGATCGTCTGAGTCCGGCCGAGCGCCTCGAAGGCGTGATCGACGCCCCCAGGCACCAGCTCGCGCACCGCCTCCACCGGATCCCCCGAGCTCGCGTCGACCGTCTGCGTGGCGCCCAGCTCACGGGCGAGCTCAAGCTTCGAGGGGACCACGTCGACGGCGACAATCGTGGTTGCACCGGCGATGCGCGCTCCCTGAACGACGCTCAGACCCACACCGCCGCACCCGACCACGGCGACCGTGTCTCCCGGACGGACGCGGGCCGTGTTGAGGACGGCGCCGACGCCTGTCATGACGGCGCAGCCGAGGAGCGCAAGCTCGGTCAGGGGCAGCTCGGCATCGACTCGAATCGCGGTCCGGGCAGGCACGACCGAGCGCTCCGCGAACGACGACGTGTTGTAGTGGTGGATGCGCAGTCCGTTCCGGTGAAAACGGCACGTACCGTCCTCCATCGTGGCGTCGTACCACGCGACGTTCTCGCAGCGGTTCGGTCGGCCGCGCGCACACTGACGGCAGTGGCCGCAGTACGGAAGCCAGGAGAGGAGGACGTGGTCTCCGGGGACGAGGTCGGCGACGCCCGCGCCAACCTCCTCGACGATGCCTGCTCCCTCGTGCCCGAGGACGACGGGGAGCTCGGTCGGATGGATCCCCTGGATGACGTGGAGGTCGGAGTGGCAGACACCGCTCGCCACCATGCGAACGAGCACCTCGCCCGCCTTCGGCGGATCGAGCTCGAGCTCTTCGACGGCCAGCGGCTGCTCGAACTCGTACAGGACCGCTGCCCGAATGGCCACGCCAGGCACTAGACGCCGCCGAGCACGATGAGCCTGTCCTCCGTCATCTCGCGGATTGTGTAAGCAGGCCCTTCCTTCGTGTTCCCGGACGCCTTGGTCCCGCCGTAGGGCATCTGGTCGACCCGCCACTCGGGAGCCTCGTTGATCATCACGCTGCCGAACTTGAGGCCGCCGGCCGCCCGGACGGCAGGCTCGATCGAGCGGGTAAAGACCGCTGCCTGAAGGCCATACTCGGTCGCGTTGGCCTGCTCGAGCGCCTCATCGAGGGAGTCGTACGGAATCACAGAGCACACCGGGCCGAAGATCTCGTGCGAGCAGACCTTCATCTCGGGTTTCACGCCCTTGAGAACGGTTGGGCGCAGCAGGCCGCCTTCTTCAGCACCTCCCGTGACCACTTCGGCGCCCCCGGCGACGGCCTCGTCCAGCCAGGCCCGGATCCGCTCATGGTTCTGGCGGTCGATCACCGGGCCCAGGTCCGTTGCTTCGTCGGCGGGGTCGCCGACGCGGAGCGCCTCCACTTTCGGCACCAGTCGGGCCAGGAAGTCATCGACGAGCTCACGGTGCACGAAGACGCGCTGGATCGAGACGCAGGTTTGTCCGGCGAATGAGAAGGCATGTGTGGCCACCTTCGCCGTCGCGAGATCGAGGTCGGCGTCCGGCTCGACCAGGACCGGGGATGCGTTCCCCAGCTCGAGCGCAACCTTCTTTCGCGGAGCTCGAGCGCGCAGCCCCCAGCCGACCTCGGCCGAGCCGGTAAACGTGAGCATCCGGACGCGCTCGTCCTCGATGAGGACGTCGCCGATCTCCGCCGCCCTGCCCGGGAGAACGTTCAGCCAACCGGCCGGCAGTCCCGCCTCTTCGCAGAGTGCGGCGAGGCGGAGAGCGGTCAGCGGCGTCTGGCTGGCCGGCTTGAGGATGACGGCGCAGCCTGCGGCCAGGGCGGGGGCGAGCTTGTGGGCGACGAGGTTGAGCGGGAAGTTGAAGGGCGTGATCGCCCCGATAACGCCGATCGGCACGCGGACGGTCCACGCCACATGGCCCTCTCCGGGCTGCGTTCCTGCGATCGGAATGGACTCGCCCGTCAACCGCCGCGCCTCGGCGGCTGATAACCCGTACGTGTTGACCGCGCGGGCCGCCTCGACCCGAGCCGCCTTCAGCGGCTTCCCCGCCTCCGCACAGATAGACCGCGCAAGCTCCTCGCCGTGCTCGCGGAGCAGCTGGGCGACGGCCTCGAGGATGTCGGCGCGCCGCCAGGGCGGGAGCTGCTGCCGCATAGCTTGCTCGGCCGCATCGATCGCGCGGCGAGCCTCGTCGGCCCCGGCGCGGGCGACAGTCGCAACCGTGTCGCCGGAGTACGGCGATCGCACCTCGAACGACTCTCCGGTCTCGACCCACTGGCCGGCGAGATAGATCCGTTCGAGCGACGTGTGGGCTTCGACGATGGCCATGGCGCCTCCTTTCAGTGCGCGGGAACGACACGCACGGGCAGCGATTTGAAGCCGTTGATGAAGTTCGAGCTGAGCCGCACCGGGGGCCCGGTCAGCTCGAAGCGAACATCTCGGGCAAGGATCTCCTCGAGCAGAATGCGGATCTCGAGGTGGGCCAGGAAGGAGCCGAGGCAGAAGTGCGGTCCGCCGCGGCCAAACGTGACGTGCGGGTTCGGCTGCCGCCCGATGTCGAAGCGGTAAGGATCCTCGAACACGTCCTCGTCGAAGTTGGCCGCGACATACCAGAGAGCGACGCGGTCGCCTGCCTCAATCGGCACGCCACGGATCTCGGTGGCGCGGGTTGCCGTCCGGCGGAAGTAGATGATCGGCGTGCCGTAGCGCAGGATCTCGTCGACCGCCGTCGTCATGAGAGACGGGTCGGCCTCGAGCCGGTCGAACTCGTCGGGATGCTCCATCAGCGCGAGCGTGCCCTGCGAGATGCCCGTGCGCGTCGTCTCGTTGCCGGCGAAGATGAAGAGCTCGAAGAAGTTCGAGTACTCGGTGTCGTTGAGCCGCTCGCCGTCGACCTCGGCGTGGACTAGCCGCGAGACGAGGTCGTCGGTCGGATTCTTGCGCCGCTCCTCGCCGATCTTCCGGGCGTACTCGAAGACGTGATGTGCTGCGGGCGTCCCGAACGGAAGCAACCGCGGGTCGATGTCAGTCGGGTACTTGGACGGGTCCGGCTTGTATTCCGGGTCGGTGGCCGCGGCCATCTCGCTCGTCAGCTCGATCAGCATCGGCGCGTCCTCTTGCGGCAGCCCGAGGACCGAGATGAGAACCGTGATCGGCAACGGCTCGGAGATCTCGGTCACCCAGTCGAACTCGCGTTTGGCGATCGCCTTGTCGAGCATGTCGCGGGCGATCATCCGCGTGTAGTCCTCGTACTCCTTGACTTTGCTGCGGGTGAACGCGTAGCTGACGAGCTTGCGCAGCCGCGTGTGGTCGGGCGGATCGGTCTCGATCAGCGATTGGCGCGCGGCGAGCGCATCCGGCTCCCGGTCCTCGAGGGCGATGTGGCCGACCTGAGAGGAGAAGGTGGTCGGATCCTTGCCGACCGCGAGCACGTCGGCGTGCTTCGTTAGGAGCCAGAAACCGTCGCGGGTTCCCGGCCACGGATGCCAGTGCACGGGATCGTGGGCGCGCAACGCGGCGAGCGTCTCATGCGGTACGCCCTCGGCGTAGACCCTCGGGCTCGCGACGTCGACATTGGCTAGGTCGCCCTGAACGGTGGTCATCGCTTGCTCCTGCCTCCTCGTTCGCTGGCGTCCTGCTTATCCGCGACACGGCCGAGCCCGAGCCAGAGAGCACCCGTAGACGCCACGTGGCGGATCATCGCATCCCGGGCGCGGGCGGGGCGCCGCGCGGCGACGGCGCGCAGGATCTCGCGGTGCTCCCGGTCGGCGAGCTCGATGACCGGCTCTGGCACGGAGCCGAGCTTGGCGAGCCGGTAGACGTCGCCCCTGATTCCGGCAACCTGCTCCACGAGCCGCCGGGAGCCCGAGGCGTCGGCGAGGATCAGGTGGAAGAGTGCGTCGCGCTCGCTCCAGGGGTCGAAACTTTGGGTCTGCTCCATCTCGCCGACGAGAGCGTCCAGGTATGCCACTTGCTCTACGGTGGCCCGATCGGCGGCGAGCCAGGCCGCGCCACCCTCGACGACTCGGCGGTAGTCGACAAGGTCGCGAAGCTCCTCGGTGCTCGGCAATGGCCGGTCCGCCAGAACACCGTTGACGGACGTGCGCGCGCTGACACATGTACCGCCGCCGCGGCCGCGGCGGGTCTCGACGAGGCCGGCGCTACGGAGGATCGCGAGCGCGCTCCGAAGGGTGACGGGAGAGATGCGCAGGGCCCCCGCCAGCCGTCCCTCGGGAGGTAGCTGGTCCCCCGGGCGCAAGAGCCCGAGGCCGATCGCCCGGCCGAGTCGGGCGACCGTCTCGGCGACCGCGCTTCCCTGCCGGACGGGGGTGTAGACGGTCTGCTCGAGGAGCCGCCGAACCGCCTCGTCAGCAGCGACGGTCACGACTTCTCCTCCTCGGGAGCGTCCTCGGCGACGGCAAGGATCATCTCCTCGAGCTCATAGCTCGAGTGGACCTCGCGGACGTGCGTGTTCGCGGCTTCGACGAGCGCTTCGTCAGATTCGGCGGTCACGAATTCACCGCAGCCGACCTCGAGACACTGCCAGCGTCTCGCCATCCGGCTCTCAGCCCGCTTCGACCCCGACGACGAAGTCGATCTCCGGGTCGAGAATCTGGTCGACGAGCGACTGATCGGGGGTGATGGCCATCTCGCGGCAGCGGTTCAGGTAGTGGCGCGCCTTTTGCCGCTGATACTTGTCGAGCTCGAGCCCCGGGACGTTTCGCTGGTACTCGAGCATCCCGACCGCGTTCCCCCTGTATTCGTCGATCACCTCGTGGGCCAGCGTCGCGAGAGCGGCGTTCTTCTCGATCAGGATGCGGCAGGCCTGCGTCCCGAACGTGATGTGCCGCCCCTCGTCGCCGAGGATGTTCTTGAAGCCTTGCCGAAGCGCCGGCAGGACGTCCCACATCTTCGTCGTGTCGATGACGATCTCGTACGACGGCATCGTCAGGACGCCCTCGACCCAGGCGCAGTAGAGCGTCGCGAACTTGACGAAGGCCGCTTCGATCGCGGACTCGTCGCCGGACTCGACTGCCGCAGTCAGCTTCTGCCCGTACTTGGGGATTCCCTCGTAGACGGGCTCTCCGACCTGGAAGCGCCCGGTCGGATCGACGGTGTGATCACGCAGAGGCCAGTGCCGGCCCTTGTCCTCTGGACTGAGCAGCTCCGGAACCCAGGTGTGCCAGAGCGTGAAGAACTCGGAGTGCCGCGCCTCCTCGAGCATGAAGGTCGACATGTACATGATCCAGTCGAAGCGCCGGAGCGCGTGCGCGGCCGCGAGCATCGGTAGGAGCTCGTTGGTGACCTCCTGCTCGCCTGCCTCGAACCGGACCGTGATCGTGGCGATGCCCTCGCGCTGCGCGTCGGTCATGCGGCTCCAGTCGACGCGGTCTTGCTCGTAGTCGAGCTGTTTCGCGTCCCAGACCTTGCGGGTTGCCTTTTCGTACTTCCGGTAGATGGGGCCGGCCATGATCTCGGGGTCGAGACGAAAGCGGGTCTCGATCGGCCGCAGCTCCGCAAAGGTAGTCACGCCATCTCCTTTCGCGCCGGAGCACGCGATAATAGATGAAACCGTAGGTTTTCCCTACGGGACGAGCACGATGCGGCCGCGCGCCTCGCCTGCACGGACGAGGTCATGCGCTTCCTGGGCCTGCTCGAGCGGCATCGTGTCGATCGTGTACTCGAGCCGCTCCCGCTGGGCGAGGGCGATCAGCTCCGCAAGTTCATCTCGCGAGCCCCAGATGCTCGACATGAAGTGCGCCTCGTGCGGGACCGCTCCGAGACCGAACGGGATCCGCCCGCCGAACAGCCCGATGACGATTGCGATCCCCTGTCGGTCGACGAGACGGGCGGCGTTCGCGAGCGATTCATTCGAGCCGACGAAGTCGAGGACAGCCGTGTAGGGACCTTCGAGCTCCTCCGGTGTAGCGGCCGCCTCCGCCCCGAGCTCGAGCGCTCGCTCCCGCTTCTGCGCAGACGGATCGCCCACATCGACGGCCGCGCCCGTCAGGAGCCGAAGGTACTGGATCCCGAACTGGCCCAGCCCGCCGGCCCCGATCACGAGTGCGCGCGAGCTGGAGCCGAGCCGATCGCGCGCGTGCTTGACCGCGCGGTACGCGGTCAGTCCACCGCAACCTAGAGGCGCCGCCTGCACCGGGTCGAGGTCGCCGATTGGATACAGGTAGCGGCGCGACGGGACGAGCATGTACTCGGCGTAGCCTCCGTCCTGGAAGAGCCCCGCCTCCTGGCCGTTGGGGCAGATCATCTCTTCGCTCGCGAGGCAGAAACGACACTCCCCGCACCCCCACGGGGTGTAGACGAGGACGTTGCCCACGCCTTCGACCTCGCCGGCGATCTCGTGCCCGAGCACGAGCGGAAGCGGGGAGTCGAAATGGTTCTCGGCGACGTGGAGGTCGGAGTGGCACACACCGCAGGCGAGAACTCGGACGACGGCCTCGTCGCCGGTCGCCGGGGTTGGAACGGAACGCTCCTCTAGCTCGAGCGGCTCATGAAAGGCGCGAAGAACGACTGCGCGCATGGGCTTCCCTCCGGCATTCTTCGAGGTGATAAGAACTACGCATCGCCAACGAGGGCTACGATAACCGCCCCTCTCGCCGAGACCAAAGGGAAGAGATGACCGTCACCGAGGCCCAAACCAACGTCGAGGCCGCCAGGGAGTTCCTGGAGGGTCACGACGTCCACACGGTCGAATGCATGTTCGCCGACACTTGGGGGATTCCGCGGGGCAAGCGCCTGTCGACGAAGCACTTTCTTTCGACCGCGGGGGGCTCGGGCTTCGCAATGGCGAATGTCGCGTTCACCTGGGACATGCACGGCGTCATCTTCCCGACGAGGTTCGTAAATGACGAGACCGGCTATCCGGACATGCACGTCGAACCGGACCTCTCGACGCTGCGTGTGGCTGCCTGGCGCGAAGGAACCGCGTTCTGCATCTGCGACACGATCGATCCCACGACGCACGAGTCGATCCCCCTCGACGGGCGCGCGATCCTGAGGCGCGCGGCTGAGCGTGTCCAGGCCCAGGGCTATGAACCTGTCACGGCGACCGAGCTCGAATTCCATCTCTGCACCCCCGACTGGACGCCGCTCTACACGGGCGCCCACTGCTACTCGATGGCCAAGGGCTCGGAGATTGAGCCGGTCGTCAGCGAGATCAGGCGCGTCCTCGAGGCTTCGGGAATCGTGGTCGAGGCCTGGAACGTCGAGTATGGGCCGGCTCAGGTCGAGGTGAATCTCGGGCATGGCTCGCCTATCGACGTCGCTGATGCGACGCTCGTCTTCAAGTACGTCGTCAAGCAGGCAGCCGGGGAGAGCGGCCTCCGCGCGACGTTCATGCCGAAGCCTTACATCACCGAGGCTGGCAACGGCCTGCATATCCATCAGAGTCTGCTCGGTCCGGAGGGTCGCAACGCTTTCGCGGCCGCCGACGAGGGCCCGCCGCTCCGCTCGAGCCTGATGAGCCGCTACCTGTCAGGGCTGCTGGCACACCAGGTGGAGCTGCAACCCGTCAACTGCCCCACGATCAACGCGTACAAGCGGGTCGAGGACTACTCGTTCGCGCCGACGCAGGTCAGCTGGGGTCTCGACAACCGGCTCGTCGCGGTGCGCTCGGTCGTCGACCACGGTGAAGCGACTCGCCTCGAATGCCGCTGGGCCTCCGCTGACGCGAATCCATACCTCGTCATGGCAGGATGCCTCGCCGCCGGCGCCGACGGACTTGCCAAGAGCTTCGACGTCCCGCCGATGGTTACAGGCGACCCGCATGTCGACGCATCCCTGACGCGCCTGCCGACAGATCTCGCAGGCGCCATACCCGCATTTGAACAGAGCCAGTTCGTTCGCGACCTCTACGGCGACGTCTTCGTCGACGTCTATAGCGTGATGCTCCGGCACGAACTCGAGCTCTTCGCCCGCCACGTCAGCGACTGGGAGCGCGAGCGCTACCGCGAGGTCATGTAGCCAGGAGCTCGCTCAGGAGGCCGTCGATCTGTTCGGTCTCCGCCGCAGTGATACCCCAGGCGTAGTGACCCCAGACGCTCTCGACGACCCGGAGCTCGGAGTTGGAGATGAGGCGCTGCTCCGCCTCGCAGTCGGCAACCGGAAACCAGCTGTCGTGGGAGAACGGGACGACGAACGTCCGCGCCGAAACCCGTCCAAGCGCCGCCGCGAGGTCGGCGTCCGCGTGCCGCGAGACATCCGCACGCCGCCACTTCTCGAGCTCGCAGAGTAGGTCGGCCGGCTCGAAGCTTCCATAGTCCTCCTCGAACAGGCGAGTCACGAGGTCGGCGACCGACGTGAACCCCGCGTCCCGCCATAGCTCCCCGCGGAAGAGCTCGGCCGAGAGCGCCGTCGCCGCCCAAAAGTGTGCGTGCTGCTCCGTCCCGCCGGTACGCAACGCCTCGCCGGACGCCGCCACGAGCAGGTCGTTCGTGGGCGTCGTCCGCGCCAAGCCCGCGAACGCCGCGAGCCGACGAACGGCATTCGGAGACCGCACCGCCCACTCATACGCCTGTTGCGCGCCCATCGAGAAGCCCAGGACGAGCTCGAGGCGCTCGATTCCCAGCTCGGCTACCAGCCTCTGCTGTGCGGTGACGTCGTCGCCGATAGTGAGCTCGGGGAACTCGCCTGGCGTGTTACTCGGGGAGGACGAGAGGCCGTTTCCGAACTGGCCCGGACAGACGATGAACCACCGCTCCGGGTCGAGCGTCCTGCCAGGACCGATCCACCCGTCGAGGGACGCCTGCGTTCCCGAGTACATGTGCGGGAACAGAATCGCGTTGTCGTGCGCCGGCGCGAGCAACCCGTGGGTCCGGTACGCGAGGCGCGCGTCCGGAAGGGTGCCGCCCAGCTCGAGCTCGAGCTCACCGAGCTCGAAGAGATGATCCTCGGGCACCCCCTAGAGCTCGTGCCAGTCGTGCATATGAGAACGCACGTGTCCAGGCAGCGCTTCGGGCGGGTAGTACCGGTCGTAGAAGTCGATGTCGAGGTGCGCCGCCTGGTACCAGACGGTCATGAGGAACGGGTCGATCGTCGCCGGGAAACGCCCGTACGTGTTCCAGATGTAGCGGCAGAGCGTCTTCGTCGCCTCGATCGCCTCGTCTGACGGCCGGGGGACGGCACGCGCGACTTCCGACGACCGCCACGGGATTTGCTGCTTCTCCGGAGCGGAGAAAATGCCGGCCTCGCCCCAGCGCAGGTCGAGGACGAAGTCGACTGCCGCGTCCATGTCGGCGTGGAACGGCGGGCAAGCGCCCTCGAAGACTCCTGCCAGGCCCACGGGAATCTCCTCGCCCGCCCCGACCGGCGCATCGTCGGGCACGCGGTGGAAGGTGAAGCCGAGGGAGCCGCACGGCCCCTCCCCGCCCATCTCATGCCAGTACTTCTCGCCGCCCAGCGTGACGCGACCCTTCCCGCCCGAAAACGGATGCCCTCCGATGCCGAGCGCCTGTGTCGCGATCATGAGGTTCTCGACGACGAGTCCCTCCTCGACGCCGTTCATGTCGACCATCTGCCAGCGCTCGAAGTCCCAGAGATCGACCGGGTGGGCCTCGCCGAGCAGCCCGGAGTCGACGAACGGCCGCAGCGGATCGCTTCCGAGCTGCTTGTCGACGATGTAGTAGCCGTGCGGGCGGTCGAAGTAGAGGAGCATCGCCGAGATGCATTGCCGGGTCACGTCGGAGACGGGGATGAAGACTGTCGCGCCCTCCGTATTCACCAGCCACTCATTGAACTTGAAGAGATTCGGGCGCCGCCGAGGGATTTCGAGGCGCCCATCTTGAAGCTTGAGCGCCTGCCGATAGAGCTCGTGTCGATCCTCATGCGTCTGGAGCTCCAGGTAGCGCTCCGGCTTGACGTCGCGCTGGGGCGTGACGAAGACGCCGTCGTCGTTCGTCCAGAAGAGCTCTGTGCCGTGGATCGCTAGCGGGCTCGGGAAGCTCCGGCCCGTGAACGAGGCGAGCTTGTCGGCCCCGGTGGGCTCACCGTCCTCCGTCCGGAAGGGCCACTCCTCGCGGACGACGCCCGTGATGCCGGTGGCGGCCGCCACGAGAATTGCCTCCTCCTCGTAAGCAAGCGGGACCGGGTCCTTCTCGGAGCGGAAGGCCAGCGGGCCGGTCAGCTCGGCGCCGAGAGCGAAGCGGCGTGCTCGCCGGGTGAAGATCGCCTCGAGCGCCGGGAAGGAGAACGCGGCCTCGAGTGCCTCTGGCCGGATGCTTGGACGCGCCTTGGTCGTTGTAGCAGCCATTGAGACCAACCTCCCTCCGCGGAACCTCGACTCGACTCTATACGTGAGTCTCGACTAGCGTCCGCCTTTGTGGAGCCCATTCTCGTCATCGAGCAGGAGCACTCGTTGCGGGGCCTGGGGCTCCTCGGCGACCGGCTCGACGATTCCGGTCTCCCTTATCGCAGCCTGCGCGCGTGGGACGAGCGCGTCGACGAGCTCGAGGTGCGGGACTTCGCGGCCATCATCCCCATGGGCGGCAACGCCCATGCGTGGGACGACGCCGTCCCGCTTCTTCGAGCGGAGCGACATCTGCTCTCGACAGCCGTCGAGGAGGGGATTCCGGTGTTTGGAATCTGTCTTGGCGCGCAGCTCCTGACTCGGGCGCTGGGAGGCGACGTACGGGCGGCCGACGAGCCGGAGATCGGCTGGCTGGAGATCGTACCCACCGAGGAGGCCGCCGACGATCCGATCTTCTGCCATCTCGAGGCGCCCACGGGCGTCTACCAGTGGCATTACGACGTCTTCGAGCCGCCTCCCGGCGCCCGGCGGCTCGCACGCAGCGAGCTCGCCTCGAACCAGGCCTTCCGCGTCGACGGCGCCGAGGCGTGGGGCATCCAGTTCCACCCCGAGGTCACTCCGGAGCTCTGGGAGCTCTGGATCGCGCGACATCCGACAGAGGTTCGCGAGGCCGGCGTCGATGTCGAGGCGTTGCGAGCCGCTGTCTACCGCGGCACCGAACGCTCGCTGGCGGTTCGAACCGCGATTTTCGACGCGTTCATCGACCGTGTGCGGCGCTGATGGGACGCCTAGCCGTCCTCGGCTGCGCGACAGGGATCGGCGCCGCCGGCGCGCGCCTGCTCGCGGCGCGAGGCGACGAGCTCGTGCTCGGGGACGTGAACGCGCCGGAGCTCGCGGGCCTCGCGGAAGAACTCGGCGCGAAGGCTGTCGTCGTCGACGCCTCCGACCCCGACGCGGTGCGCCGGTTCGTGGACGAGGCGGCCGACGCCCTCCGCGGCCTCGACGCTGCGTGGTCGAACCTCGGCGTCCAGATCGCGGGAACCGCCGAGACGGTCAGCGTCGAAGAGCTCGACCGCTCGTGGGCGATCAACGTCCGGGCGCACGCGGTGCTCTGTGGGGCGGCGATTCCCCATCTCCGGGCGGCGGGGGGAGGCGCAATCCTCGTCACCGCCTCGAACTCGGCCCTGCTTTCCGAGGCGGGCATGCTGCCGTACGCCGTAACGAAGGCTGCAGCCGTTGCGCTCGCGCGCCAGGTCGCGCGCGACGTGGCGGGCGACGGGATCCGGGTCAATGCGCTGTGCCCCGGCTGGGTCGACACGCCGTTCAACGAGCCGGCGTGGCGTGCCTACGGCGGGCGCGAGAAGTTCCTCGACGCGGTGCCGGGCCTCGTCCCGCTCGGTCGAATCTCGACGCCGGAGGAGATCGCGCGGCTCGCGTGCTTTCTCCTCTCGGAGGATGCGGCCTACGTCACCGGCCACGCCTTCGTCGCGGACGGCGGCGAGCTCTTGGTCGCCTGAAAGCTAGCCCTTGAGCTCCACTTCCACGAAGGCGAGCTCGGCATCTCCGGCGTTGACGACATCGTGCTCGATGCCGGCCTCCCGGAAGTAGGAGCGACCGGCGACGAGCTCGGCCTCGGCCGACGTTTCCGAGCTCTCGAGCCGAAGCGTGCCGCCGAGCACGGGCACGATGACGTAGTCGAACTCGTGCCGATGCAGGCCCGTCGCCTCGCCAGGGGCAAACCGCCATTCGGTGACGCGAACGCGCTCGTTGTCGACCTGGACGCTGGACGTAGCTTGCGGTCGGCTCACGGCGGCGACTTTACACTTCACCCATGAGCGATTGGACGACCGTCGGGCCGGTGGACGATCGTGCCGAGCTCGACGCTGTCCGCGTGGCGGGGCTGGAGATCGCTATCGCACGTCTGTCGGATGACTCATGGGTCGCGTTCGACAACACATGTCCCCACGAGGAATGTCCGCTCTCCGAGGGCGACCTCGACGGCGACCAGATCGTCTGCTACTGCCATAGCTCGACCTTCGACGTGCGCACCGGCGAGGTGCTGCAAGGGCCCGCGGAGGAGCCGCTGGCCGTCTACGAAACCCGCGTCGAGAACGGCGAGCTCCAGGTTCGGGTGGGCTCGTGACCCCGGTCGCCGAGGTCGCTCTCGCCGAGATCGACCTGACCGACCTCGACCGCTGGGCCGAGGGCGTTCCCCACGAATGGTTCACGCTGCTCCGCCGCGAGGCGCCCCTCTTCTGGCAAGACGAGCCGCGTGGCCGCGGTTTCTGGTCGCTGACGCGATACGACGACGTCCTCGCCGCGTCGAAGGACTATCCGACGTTCTCCTCCCAGGCCGGCGGCACTTCGCTCATGGACCTGACCCCGGAGCAGGTCGAATCGCGAATGTCGATGCTCGACGCCGACCCGCCGAAGCACACACGGCTCCGGAATATCGTCAACAAGGCATTCACGCCACGCGCCGTGAACGCCTACGAGGGCCGAATCCAGACGATGTTCCGCGACGTCCTCCAGGGAGCGTTTGCCGCAGGCGAGCTTGACTTTGTCGACGCAGTCGCCGTCGAGCTGCCGATGCGGATCCTCTGCGAGCTCATGGGCGTTCCGCTCGAAGATCGCCGCTACCTCGTCGAGCTCGGCAATCGCATGCTGGGAAACACCGATCCGGACCAGGCCGGTCAGGAGTACGTCGCGGACAGCGCCGACCTGACGCGCTACGCGCACCTTCCCTTCTCGAGCCCGGCCGCGCCCGAGATGTTCGCCTATGCGAACCGTCTCGCCGCCGAGCGCCGTCGGCAGCGTCGCGACGACCTCACGACGAGGCTCATCGAGGCAGAGGTGGACGGTGACCGGCTCTCAGAACACGAGTTCGATCTCTTCTTCCTCCTCCTCGTCACGGCCGGCAACGAGACCACGCGGCATGCCATGTCGAACGGGCTCTTCGCACTGCTTGAGCACCCGGCCGAACGGAGTCGACTGCTCGACGATCCCTCGCTGATCCCGACGGCGGTCGAGGAGATCCTCCGCTGGGCTCCCTCACTCATTCATTTCCGCCGGACGGCGACTCGGGAGATCGAGCTCCACGGCCGGAGAATCCAGGCCGGAGACAAGGTCGCCCTCTGGTACGTCTCGGGTAACCGTGACGATGCCCAGTTCCCGGACGCGTCCCGCTTCGACGTTGGGCGGGAGCCGAACAGGCACCTCGCGTTCGGGCTCGGCGGACCGCACTTCTGCGTCGGTGCTCACCTTGCCAGGCTCGAGTTGCGGGTCTGGCTCGAGGCGATGCTGCCGACGCTCGGGCGCATCGAGCTCACCGGACCTCCGAAACGGCTCCGCTCGAACTTCTTCCACGGAATCAAGAGCCTTCCGATCCGGGTTCGCTAGGAGGGGTTGGCGGAGCCGACTCCTGCCGCCGGCGGCGATTTCGTGTGAAGACGACGGCAGCGCCGACGATAGAGGCAAGTACGAGAACCCCGAGGACGTATGTGACGATTCGGATCCCAACGGAGGTCTTTGCCTTCCCGGTAACGAGGATCGAGCCGGCGGGGAACTCCGTCTTTTCCTCGTCCGTCGAGACGCATCGCGGGCAGGACACGACAGCCTCGTAGAGGCCCGCAGGGATGTCGGGAAGCACCAGGCGAAACGCTGAGCGAGGCGCCCCGACACGGACGGCACTCGATCGGTCGCTCGGCACGAAATCGGCCACCCTGGGCAGCCGCACGAGGCTGATCGTCGCGCCGGCGAGCTCGCCGACTAGCGGTCGGTCGCTCCTCGCGGTGACCGGGTCACCGGCCCGCCCGCCCGGCGGATCGAACGTGAACCACACCGGACTCCGGAGGCACCGCAGGAGGTCGTCTTCCGCCCGTGCGTTCTCGAAGCCTTCGTAGGGACAGACACCGGGGGCGAGGAATGCCTCGCTCGGGCGCCCTTTGACACCAACCGCGAGGGAGGCGGGGACACCGTCGATCCGGAGCACGGTTACCAGGCCGCCATCGAGCTCGGCCTCTCCGAGCGGAATGCCGAACGGCACTTGCCCCTGAGGTCCCGGCCGCTTCGGGTACGAGGTTCCGGTGTACTGACGCCCGCCGAAGGCGAGCGGTTGGAGGAGGCACTGCCACCGCTCCGCCGCCTCGTAACCGGCGCAACGGGCTCCGAGCACGAACAGCGTGCCCCGGCGCCCCTCGACCATCACAGCGACGCGGGGATCGATCCCGGCCGCTCGCACCACGTCGAGCGACTCGCGCCGCCGCTTGCAGCCGCTCGGTTCACTGGGCTCGTCGATGGTCCCCGGTCCGAGCCTCGCACCAGCCTTGATCCCCGCCGCCGCAAGGAGCGGCGTCGCCGCGTAGGCGAGGTGGTCGAAGCTGAGGAACGTCTCGGTCGGGCACTTCGAAGCAGCCGTCGCCGACCCAGCCGAGGCGTGCGCCGCCACGAGGGCGACGGCGAGAACCATGAGTTGCGCGGCTCGCAAGGACGCGACGAGGACCCGGTTCAAGCGCCGGTCCGTCGGGCGAGCTCCTTCTCCCGCGTCTCGCCCGGAAGAGGCATATCCTTCGAGTGGCGTTCCTCGTAACTGACCGAGCAGGGCCCGCCCTCCCCGTCAGTCTCGAGCTCGGACCTCCATTCCAGCAACCGCCACGTTCCGATCGGAGTGGTCTCGACGCGGATGACCGGAATCGTCCGCGGCTCGTGAACGAGAAGCGGGATCGACGCCAGATCGTTGCCCACGACACGCCGCCGACGCGCCTCGACCCGCCAGCGGAAGGCGACGAATGTCCCCTCGAGCGCGCGAGGCAGCCCGTCGGGAAGCAGGAGCGAAAACTGGCGCCAGTTTGCGTCGTCGAGTGGCCCGACCTCGACGCGGTCGAGGAAGATTTCCTCGTCGAGCCAGACGGGGACGGCACGGCTCCGGATGTCCCAGTAGGACGACCAGCTCAGGAGGCGCTTCCTGCCGACGAGCTGGGGCGGAACATCCAGCCACGCAGCAGCGCAATGCACCTCAACGGCGATCGGATGGAGATCGCGACCGGCGCGCAGCCGCTCGACACGGCCCTCGACCCGCCCTCCGCCACGTGGATCGGCGACGTCGAGCGTGATCGTGAACGCACGAGCATTCTGGGGCGGCTCGATGCCACGGAACTTCAGCTCGTCCGGAACCACCGTGAGAAGAGGCACCAGGGCACCTAGACGGATCGGAGGAAGTCGTCCACAACGTCAAGGTAGCGCTCGGTCTCCTCCCAGAAGGTCATGTGAGACCCGTCTTCGAAGACGGCGAGGCGCGAGTTCGGAACCCGCTCGTGGATCTGCTCGCTGCAGGCCGGAGTCAGCTCGTCGTGGCGCCCGACCGTGATCAGCGTCGGCACTCGGATCTCGTGCAGCCGATCGACCCGGTCCCAGTCGGCCAGACTCCCGTCGAAGGCGAACTCGCTCGGACCCCACATCGGCACGTAGACCTCCATGGCGAAGTCCTCGAACGTCTTCACGACCTCGGGCGGCCACGGGTCACGGCGGCAGAGGTGGACTTTGTAGACCGCCATGATTGTGTCCTGGTACTCAGGAGAATCGGTGGTCCCGGCCTCCTCGTGGCGGCGAAGCGTCTCGCGGATCTCCTCGGGAAACGCCTGGAGCAAACGGGCCATTTCGCGCTTCAGGAGCTCGGCATCGGCGATCGTCGAGGCGAGCACGAGGCTGCGCAGGTGCGCCTGGTGAGCGAGCGCGTAGTCCGTCGCCAGCATCCCGCCCCAGGAATGTCCGTACAAGTCGAAGTTCTCGAGGTCGAGTCGAGCCCGCAGAGCCTCGAGCTCGTCGACGAAGCGGTCGGCCCGCCAGAGAGAGGGATCGGCCGGGCGGTCGGACTCGCCGCACCCGAGCTGGTCGTACGTCACGACCCGGCGGTGCGGGCCGGCCAGCCGTTCGAGCGGCTTCAGGTACAGACGGCCGGCACCCGGCCCTCCGTGCAGCAGGACGAGCGTCTGCTCGCCCTCGCCGAGAACGCGGTAGCGGACTGTCCCGCCCTCGACGTCGACCTCTCCTCGTTCCTCGTTCATCTCCTCCCCGAGACCAGTGGGGCGGCCCCGAGGAGCCGCCCCACGATTCCCGTTTCGTTCTCCGGCCCTCAGGCCTCTTCGTGGACGAACTTGCCCACTGCCTCGTAGCGGTGCCTCGACCACAGGTAGTAGACGATGCCGAGCAGGCAGCCGCCGCCGAAGACGCCAATCGAGTAGAAGGGCACAGCGAAGGTCCAGCCGGTACGAGAGCCGGTCGTGAGCGCGCCGCGGTTGACGAGCATGAGGTACACGGCGAAGGAGATGGATCCGGCACCCATGATCGGGGCGAGGAAGGTCTTGAACCAGTGGAAGCCGTCGCGATTCTCCGGCCTCAGGAAGTAGACGAGGATCGCCATGCTGCAGAGCGCCATGATCGGGAAGAGCAGCATGTTGCCCTGGAAGGGCATCCACGTCCCGATCTGGAAGAGCGCGACGATCGGGCTCGACTCGTCGATACCGAGAGCCTTCTGCTGCCCGGTCCCCACCCACCCTGCCGCGAAGAGCGTCGTCACGAAGAGGCAGAAGACGAGCACCACGATTGTCGCGACGAACGGGCTCTTGTGCGTCGCGTGAGTCCTGCCGAGCAGGCGAGGCAGGATTCGCTCGCGGCCCATCGAGAACAGATAGCGGTTCGCCGTGTTCCAGAAGGCGAGCGAGCACGCGAACGACCCTGTGATGATCAGCACCTGGAAGAGGTCTTTGATCCCGACGCCCGCGAACTGCTGCGCGACTGGGTAGAACACGCTCGCGTAGTCCCCGCTCGGGAGGCCGACGTTCGCCGGCGCTTCCTTGATCCCGTACTGGGTGGAGACTGCCCACGGCCACTGGTCTTTGGACGAGCCGTAGGCGGAGACCAGCATCCACGACCAGAAGGTGTAGAGAACCCCGAGTCCGATGCAGGAGATGTAGATGGCGTACGCCATCATCTTCTTGGGGTTCCTCGCTTCCTCGGCGTAGTTCGGAGCCATCTCGAAGCCGACCCACGACCAGTAGGCGGCGAAGAACCCGACGCCTGCAGCCGACGCTCCGAAGACCCGCGCCGCCCCGTCCACACCCTGCCCTCCGCTGAAGATGCCGGCCGGGTTCAGCGCCGACCAGACGAGGCCGTCTGGGCCCCCGCCCTCAAACACCACCGCGAACGCGAAGATCATCAGGATGACCAGCTCGCCGAGGAGGGCGACGCCGAGGACCTTCGCCACGATGTCGATGTGGAAGTACGTGATGAAGAAGAGGAGCGCGATAAAGCAATAGGCGTAGATGCGCCAGTCCATGTTGAAGCCGCCCGAAAGATCTCTGATGCTCGTCTGCGCGAAGTAGGACGTAACGCCGTTGACGCCGACCGCGAACAACATGTAAGCGGCGGCGATGCCGACCGCCGTGCCGAGGCCGATGATGCGGCCGAACCCGTACGAGGTGTACGAGTAGAAGCCGCCCGCGGTCGTCGTGCGCCGCGCCATCTCGACGTAGCCGACCGAGAAGAGCGTGAACGAGATCGCCGCGAGCCAGAAGGCTGCAGGCACCGCGATACCGATGCCGAGACCCGAGAGCGGGTCGTTGAACATCATCGCCGCGAGCGGCGCTGATCCCGTGACGATGCAGAAGAGGACCTGTGGCAGACCGAGCGCGTTCCGCGCCAGCTCCGTCGAGCCTGTGATGCCCCTGCCTTCCGCTGCCGGGACGCTGGTGGCCTCCATGCAACCTCCTTTCGGATTTCGACCCGTCTCGGGCCGCAACGTCCTCATGAAGCCGGACGAAGTGGAAGCGTACGGCCTCGGACGGCGAGGTTCAAGATCCCTTGACGACCTCGGCGGCATGCCTCCTGTCAGCGTCTTGGCCGTGGGATGATCTCTGCCGTGGGACGCCTCCAGGATGTCCGCGCCCTCGTCACCGGGGGCACGTCCGGCATCGGCGCCTCGATCGTCGATCGCTTTCGCGCCGAGGGCGCGGCGGTCGTCCTCACGGGCCGTGACGCGGCCCGCGGAGAGGAGGTGGCGGCACGGACGGGCGCATCGTTCGTGCGCGCTGACCTCCGCGACGGCAACGACGTCGGCGCATCCGTGCGCGCCGCCCTCGACACGCTCGGAGGGCTCGACGCACTCGTCGCCAATGCGGGCGTTCTCCACGACTCGACCCTGTCGGAGACGAGCGACGAGGCCTGGGACGCCGTTTTCGAGACGAATCTGATCGGCTCCTACCTGTACGCAGTCGCCTGCCTGCCGGCGCTTCGCGCCTCGGGAGGGGGCTCGATCACCATGACCTCGTCGGATGCCGGAATCTGGGGCGAGACGCCGATCGCGGCGTATTCGGTCTCGAAGCGGGCGCTCAACATGCTCGTGCAGACGCTCGCGGTCGAGGCGGGGCCCTCCGGCGTGCGCGTGAACGCGGTCTGCCCCGGGGACACGGCGCCGGGTATGGCAAGCCACGTGGAGGGCCGTGTCGAGAGCGGGGACACGTCCGCGTGGATCCTTCCGCCGCTCGCGCGCGTCGGCACCGGCGCGGACGTGGCGGCCGCGGTTACCTTCTTCGCCTCGACCGACGGGGCCTTCTGCAACGGCTCGATCCTGCTCGTCGACGGCGGCATGCGGGCCTCCTTGCGCGCGTGCGCGGTCGCTAATCAGCGGGTCTCCGCAGCAGCCGAGGGCACGTGACGGCGCGCCTCGGCCTCGAGGATCGGGTCGCGCTCGTCACCGGCGGCACGTCGGGCATCGGGAAGGCCTGCGTCGAGCGCCTCCGCGACGAGGGAATGACAGTCGCGTTCACGGGCCGAAACACAAAGCGTGGGGCGGCGGTGGCGCAAGAGACCGGGGCGGAGTTCGTTGAATGCGACCACCGCGACCGCAAGGCGTCCGACCGGGCGGTCGAGCAGACACTCGCGATCGGCGAAGGCCGGCTCGACGTGCTCGTTGCCAACGCCGGCATCCTGTTCCAGGGACCGATCGAGGCGACGCCCGAAGCCGCCTTCCGGGAGCTGCTCGAAGTGAACTTGACCGCACTCTTCCGCGCCTCGCGAGCCTGTTTCGGACGCATGCGCGAGCAAGGCGAAGGCTCGATGATCCACATCGCGTCCGACGCCGCCATCCGCGCCGTCCACGAGATCGCTGCCTACTCGGTCACGAAGGCCGGCGTGATCGCGGTCTCGGAGCTCTTCGCCGCGGAGGGAGCGCCCCACGGCATTCGCTCGAACGCGGTGTGCCCGGGCGACATCGTTCCCGGCGTGCAGGCGACACCCGCCGGGCACGAGGATCACGCCGAGGACCCGGCCGGCTGGGTTCTGCCGCCGTCGGGCCGCTTCGGCACCGGCGAGGACGTTGCCGCGCTCGTCGCCTGGCTCGCGTCGGACGAGTCCCTGCACGTCACGGGGGCCACGCTCCGGATCGACGGGGGCACCGGAGCGGCGATGCGCCTCGTCACCCGCGCCTGAACGCCCAGGAGCTCGGAACGACATTTCAGGGCCCTCGGCTTGATTCCGGCCCCGGGGGCGATCAGGCTAGCGCCCACACGCGAGAGGAGAGGAGCACAAATGAAAAGGATCGTGGTTGGCTTCGACGGCTCCGAGCACGCACGGAAGGCGCTCGAGCGAGCTGCTGACCTTGCCGACGGTGCTACTGTCGCCGTCGTCTGCGCCGCGGACGTCTCGAGGCTCATGCGCGACCCGGCCGGAGGCGCGTCGCCCATCGACCCTGCAGACGCCGAGGCACGCAGCGCGGCGCTGGCCGAGGCGCGGACCTACCTCGAGGAGCGCGGAATCACGGGAACCTACGTCGAGGGCCTCGGCCACCCGGCCGACGTGATCGTTCAGGAGGCCGAGGAGTCGGGCGCCGATCTCATCGTCGTCGGCACGCGCGGTCTCAACGCGGCCAAGCGGCTCGTCCTCGGGTCGGTCAGCACCAACGTCGTGCACCACGCCCCCTGCGACGTGCTCGTCGTGCACTGAGCTCGGCCGACCTCGAGCTCTCCTACACGCCGGCGACGGAGCTCGTCCGCCGCATCCGGGCGCGCGAGTTGTCGCCGGTAGACGTCGTCTCGGCCAGCCTCGCCCGCATCGACGAGGTCAACCCGCGGCTGAACTGCTTCTGCTTCGTCTACCCGGAAGAGGCGCTCGACCTCGCGCGGCGGGCAGAGCGGGTGGCTGCTGCCGGCGAGGCGATGGGACCGCTGCACGGCGTTCCGATCGCGATCAAGGATCTGACGCCGACAAAGGGGAAACGGACGACGATGGGGTCGTACGCGTTCGAGCATTGGATCCCGGACGAGAGCGCCCTGCTGGTCGAGCGGCTCCTCGCGGCGGGGGCGATCATAGTCGGCAAGACGACGACGCCCGAATTCGCCTACTCGAGCTTCACCGAGAGTCCGCTCTGGGGCGTGACCCGCAATCCCTGGGATCCGGAAAGAACGCCGGGCGGCTCCTCTGGAGGCTCGGGGGCGGCGGTCGCGTCCGGCTGCGTGCCGCTTGCGGAGGGCACCGACATGGGCGGCTCGGTCCGCATCCCCGCCGCCTGGTGCGGTCTCGTCGGCCTCAAGCCGAGCTTCGGCCGGATTCCGCTCGACTTTCTGCCGACCCAGTTCGACACGATCCATCATTTCGGCCCCCTCGCGCGAACCGTGGACGATGCCCGGCTCTTCCTCTCGGTCGCGCAGGGCCCGGACGAGCGGGACATCATGTCGCTCCCAGCTCCCCTCGACCTCTCGGGCTCGGCCGACTCGTCGACGGAAGGGATGCGGCTTGCCCTTGACGTCGACCTCGGCTGCTACGCGGTCGCGCCCGAGGTGGAGGCGGCGGTTCGAGCGGCCGCGGAGGCGCTGGCCGACGACGGTGCGCTCGTCGACGAGGTCGACCTCGGCTGGCGCCGCGATGTCGCCGACGCCTGGGTCGCCCACTGGGGCGTCTACCTCGCCGCGATCTTCGGCGACCAGCTTCCGCGTTTCCGCGAGCGGATGGATCCTCGCGTCGTCGCCCTCATGGACGCCGGCTTCGCCATGGGAGCGGTCGACTTCAAGCGCCTCGAGTTCGTCCGCACACGTGCCTGGAAGCGTCTGGCACCTATCCTCGAGCGCTTCGACGCGCTGCTCTGCCCGACGATGTCCCAGACCGCCCGCCCGGTCGACGAGGACGACTTCGTCTGGTATGAGGACCGCGGCGACGGCCTCTACCACGGTCTCGACATGACCGGCCAGTTCAACTTCGTGAGCCAGTGCCCCGCGCTCAGCGTCCCTGCCGGCTGGAGCGAGGACGGGTTGCCTATCGGCCTCCAGATCGTCGCCCGCCGCTACCGGGACGACCAGGCGCTCCGGATCGGCGCGGCGCTCGAGCGGCTCCGCCCCTGGGCCGATCGGCGCCCGCCTCTCTAAGCGCTTATCCCGGTTGGGTCCCCGCGAGGGTGGCAGCAGCCGCCCGGATCTCGTGAAGCGGGACCCGTGCCTGCTCGCAAAGCGTGGCGAGATCGAAATAGATTTGCTCGCCGGCCATCAGCCCCTGGCGGAACGGCACCACGTTGGCAAAGGGAACAGCGAATGTGCCCCCGCCTGGAGGAACCCCGAGCCAGTCGCCGCGGCTCGTGCCTCGCAAGGTCCCCCACACGACGACGACATCCTGGCCGAAGGCCATCCCCTCGTCCTCGGGAGCCAGATCCGGGAATGCCGAGAAGAACTGCGCCTCGTACGCTGACCGGACTGCGTCCCTGCCCTCGCTTCGGAGCCCGAGCGGCATCGTCTCGAGGAAACAGTCCGCTACGAAGGTCCCGAGAATGGCGTCGATGTCGCGCGCCGCTTCCGCTTCGCGGTGAGCCTCGAAGAGGCGAAGCATCTCGTTGGGGTCCATCGCTCTCCCTTCCGCCCCCGATGCCGGGTCGATTCTCGCTCGCGTCAGCGAGGTTAGCCTCTCGCCATTCTGCGATCCAGCGCTGGGGGGGCTGACGCGGTCTCCGAAGCCGAGGGCGGTCCCCGCCTGACCTCGGGGAAAGCCTAAACTCGCCCGCAGCTTGCCGATCGTGAGCGCAAATGGCGTCGACCTTTGGGTCGAGCAAGAGGGAAACGGAGACGACGTCCTCTTCATCTCCGGCCTCGCCGACGAAGGCGCCTGCTGGGTCGACCAGGTGGCAGGCCTCCGCGACCGCTACCTGGTCACGGTCTTTGACAACCGTGGCGTCGGCCGCTCGGCGACGCCCGACGGACCTTTCAAGATCACCGACTTCGCCGCCGACACCGCCGCCCTCATGGACGAGCTCGGGCTCGAGCGAGCGCACATCGTCGGCTCCTCTATGGGAGGTGCGATCGTGCAGGAGCTCGCCCTCTCGCGCCCGGAACTGATCCGCAGCCTCGTGCTCAACGGGACCTGGTGCCGCGGCGATCGCTTTCTCCACGAGATCTTCCGGAGCTGGATGTGGTCCGCGCAGAAGGCCGACTCGATCCGGGACTTCCTCGTCGCCGTGAACCTCTGGTGCTTTTCGCCTCGGGTCTGGAACGAAGGGATCATGGACGAGTGGCTCGAGGCCGCGGCGGCGAGCCCCTACGCGCAATCGGTCGACGCGTTCTGCCGCTCCGCCGAGGCGCTCCTCGGCCACGACACTGCCGACCGGCTCGTCGCCATCTCGGCCCCCACGCTCGTGACCGTCGGCGAGCTCGACCTCGTACTGCCGCCGCGCTTTTCTCGGGACCTCGTCGAGCGCATTCCGGGAGCGCGGCTCGTTGTCGTCCCGGAGGCGGGTCACCAGCCCTTCCAGGAGCTGCCGGAGGACTACAACCGAATCCTGGTCGAGTTCTGGCAGTCGGTCGGGTAACTACTCTTTGCCAGCTGTCGTCTGGGCGTCAGGCGCGGGCGGAGCCCGGCTTCGCCGGGCAAGAGCCGCCGCCGCCCAGGCGCCAGCTAGTACGACCTCGGCATCCCGAGGACGTGCTGGCCGAGGTATGCGAGAACGAGATTGTTCGAGATGGGCGCCACAGAGTAGAGACGGGTCTCGCGGAACTTCCGCTCCACGTCGTACTCCGCGGCGAATCCGTAGCCGCCGTGCGTGTCGAGGCACGCGTTCGCGGCCTGCCAGGAGGCCTCCGAGGCCAGCAGCTTCGCGACGTTCGCCTCCGCGCCGCACGGGAGGCCCTGCTCGAAGAGCCAGGCGGCCTTGTAGCGGACGAGATCCGCGGCCTCGATTGCCGCGTGTGCCCGAGCGATCGGGAACTGGACACCCTGGTTCGCCCCGACCGGCCGGCCGAAGACGACCCGCTCGGAGGCGTACCGCGCGGCCTTGTCCACGAACCAGCGCCCGTCGCCGATGCACTCTGCGGCGATCAGGATCCGCTCGGCGTTCATCGCGTCGAGGATGTACCGGAACCCTTGCCCCTCCTCGCCGACGAGCGCATTTGCCGGGACCTCGACGCCGTCGAGGAAGACCTCGGTGGTCGCGTGGTTGATCATCGTCTTGATCGGTCGGATTTCGAGCTTTGCGCCGGCCGACTTCATGTCCAGCAGGAAGACCGAGAGCCCTTCGGTTCGCTTTTCGACGCGATCGAGCGGCGTCGTCCGCGCCAGGAGCAGCATGAGATCCGAATGCAGCGCGCGCGAAGTCCAGATCTTCTGGCCGCTGATCACGTAGCCGCCGTTGGCCGGCTCGGCCCGCGTTTGGATCTGCGTCGTGTCGGAGCCCACAGTCGGCTCGGTGATCCCGAATGCCTGCAGACGAAGCTCGCCCGCGGCGATCTTCGGCAGAAAGCGCTGCTTTTGCTCCTCGCTTCCGTGGCGCAGAAGGGTCCCCATGACGTACATCTGGGCGTGGCACGCCCCTGCGTTGCAACCGGCTGCGTTGATCTCCTCGAGGATGACGCTGGCTGCGGTGAGCCCGAGTCCGGCTCCCCCGTATTCCTGCGGGATCAGCGCCCCGAGCCACCCGTGTTGCGTGAGCACCGCGACGAACTCGTCGGGATAGCGGTCGGGCTCGAGAGCTCGCCAGTACTCCCCGGGGAAGCCGGAACAGAGCTCCCGGACAGCAGTGCGGATCTCCGTGACCTCAAAGGGGACCTCGAAATCCATCTACGCGCCTGAAGGCTTCCGGCGGAGACGCGCGGGGAGATGCCCGCCAACGCTCACGATGAATGGTCCGCTTTGCCTCTCAACTCCTCGCCGGACAATACTCATACCGCCCCGATCGCCGGGCCGAAACGAATGGCGCCAGACATGATGCCCTTGGGGGACATCCGCATCCTTTCGCTGGAGCAGTTCGGCGCGGGACCATGGGGCACGATGCAGCTCGCCGACCTCGGCGCGGACGTCATCAGGATCGAGGATCCAAGCACGCGAGGAGAGGTCGGCCGCTCCGTACCGCCCTTCGAGCAAGACGGAAGCTCGCTCTTCTTCGAGAGCTTCAACCGCAACAAGCGCAGTCTCGCACTTGACCTCCGCTATCCGGAGGGCCGGAGCGTCCTCGAGGACCTCGTTCGCGGTTCCGACGCCCTCTTCTCCAACCTGCGGGGAGACCAGCCGGCGAAGCTGCGCCTCCGCTACGACGACCTAAAGCATGTGAATCCCCGGATCGTCTGCGTCTCGCTTTCAGGTTTCGGGATGACGGGCCCGCGCGCGAGCGAGGGTGCCTATGACGCGACGGTGCAGGGCCTCGCCGGCTGGATGAGCATCACCGGCGGGCCTGACGAGCCCCCGATGAAAAGCGGCCTCTCGCTGGTCGACTTTTCGGCCGGCTATGTCGCCACGATCGCCGTCCTCGCGGGCATCTGGCGGGCACGTCGCGAAGGCGTCGGCTGCGACGCGGACCTTTCCCTCTTCGAGACCGCACTCGGTCTTCTCAACTACATGGCGACGTGGTCGGCGTCCCGGGGCTGGCAGGCCCGCCGGATGCCGGCCTCCGCACACCAGACGCTTGTTCCGTTTCAAGCCTTCGAGGCGGCCGACGGCTGGCTCGTCGTCGCCTGTCCCAAGGAGACGCTCTGGCGCGGGCTCTGCGAGGCGCTCGGGCAGCCCTCGCTGGCCGACGACGAGCGTTTTGCCGGTCTCGCAGTTCGAGACGAGCATCGCGACGTGCTCCTCCCGATCCTGGAAGCGGCCTTTGCGCGCCGGTCCGTCGGCGAATGGATCGAGCGGCTGACGGCCCACGGCGTGCCCTGTGCTCCGGTGAACAACATCGCCCTGGCCCTTGGAGACGCGCAAGCGATCGCGCGCGAGGCTGTTGTGGGATACGAGCACCCCGTCCTCGGGGAGGTGCGAACCGTCGCCACTCCGCTGCGTCTGAGCGCTTCGCCCCGACCCATCGAGCGCGCACCCTTCCTCGGCGAGCACACTGCCGAGATCCTCGCCGACGTGTGCGGCTACTCAGCGGAGCGGATCGCGGAGCTTGCCGGGGTCGGCGTCTTCGGGGACCCGGGAGCCAAGGCGGGCGGATAGGACCCGCCTCACTTGATCTCGTCCGCGCGAGTGACGGCGTCCTCGGCTCGCGCGCGCCCGGCGGTCACACCGCCGTCGACGAGCAGCGGCTGGCCGGTCACGAAGCTGGCCGCGTCCGAGCACAGCCAGGCGACGGCATGCGCCACCTCCTCCGGCGTGCCCAGCCTGTTCAGCGGGTGGAGCCCGGCGAGCGCGCTGTAGACCGCGGGGATCGAGGCCGGCGCCGGGCCCCGCTCCATGACCATCGGCGTCTCGATCCACCCAGGGCAGACCGCGTTCACGCGGACCCCCCGGCTGGCGTATTCGAGTGCCGCCGTCCGAGTCAGCCCGACGACACCGTGCTTCGAGGCGTTGTAGGCGCTCAGATTCGGGTACCCCATCACGCCCGCGACGGAAGCCGTGTTGACGATCGCCCCGAACCGCTGCGCTGCCATCTGACGCAACTCGTGCTTCATGCAAAAGAAGACGCCGGTCAGGTTGACGGCGAGGACGCGGCGCCACGCTTCATCGTCGTACTCGACGATCGGCGCGTTGGAGCCTTCGATGCCGGCGTTGTTGAAGGCGCAGTCCAGCCGGCCAAACTGCTCGACCGCGGTCTCGACGACCGTTTTCACTTCCTCCGAGACGGCGACGTCGCAGCGGACGAAGACCGCCCGTGCCCTCCGCTCGCCGACGAGCCGTGCCGTCTCACGGCCCTCCTCCGCGTCGACGTCGGCGAGCACGAGTATCGCGCCCTCCTCGGCGAAGAGGAGCGCCGTCGCCCGCCCGATGCCCGAGGCCGCTCCGGTGATGAGCGTGACCTTGTCCTCGAGGAGCGGTCTCATCCGCTCAATTCCCCGGCGTCCAGCACGAGTGCGACGCCGGAGACATAGGCCGCCTGCGGCGAGGCGAGGTAGACGAAAGCGTTCGCGATCTCCTCCGGCGTTGCGGTCCTGCCGAATGGAACGGTGTTTCGGATCCTGTCCTCGGCCGTCTTCTCGTCCACGCCCCAGAGCCGTGCCCGTTCACGCACGAGCTCCCCGTACATCTCGGTCTCGGTCACGCCGGGCGCCACCGCGCACACCCTGATCCCGTCGCCCGCGAGCTCTTGGGCGAGAGACTCGACCAGGCCGACGACGGCGAACTTCGACGCGCAGTAGGCGCTGAGGTCGCGGTAGCCGTGCACGCCGGCCTGCGAGCTCGTGCACAGGAGCGTGCCTCCGCCTGCAGCCCGCAGGTGCGGAAGGGCGTGCTTGAGCGTGAGGAAGACGCCGACGACGTTGACCCACAAGGTGCGCTCGAAGTCTGCCAGCGAGAGCTCGGCAAGCGGGTTCATCGCCAGGACTCCAGCGTTGGCGACAGCGACGTCGAGGCCGCCGAGCAGATCCGCAGCCCCGTCGAGCACACGCTGGACGTCCCCTTCCTCGGTCACGTCGAGCACCTGTCCGCTGGCGTCGTGTCCCGCGCTTCGGAGCCTCTGCGCCGCCGCCTCGACGGCGTCACCGTCACGGTCGGTGAGAAGGACACGCGCTCCCTCCTCGCAGAAGCGGCGCGCAGTCGCCTCGCCGATCCCGCGCGCGGCGCCGGTGATGACGGCCCGGCTGCCTTCGAGGGCCGCTGTCATGCCAGTGGCTCGATCAGGCCGAGTGTCGCCCCGACGGGCGCATCTTCGTCGATGCCGACCAGCACCTCGCGGAGGACTCCGGAAACCGGCGCCTCGACCTGCATCTCCACCTTGTCGGTCTCAATATCGACGATCGCCTCCCCCTCCTCGACGCGCTCGCCGGGTGCCTTGTGCCAGGCCACAATCGTCGCCTCGACCATGTTCATGCCCGCCTTCGGAAGCACGATTGGCGTCGGCTCAACCACGAACTACCTCCCGGGCGGCCGCGGCGATGTCTTCCTCGCTCGGAAGGACAGCCGCCTCGAGGTTCGGCGCGAACGGGATCGGAACGTCTGGGACGGCCAGCCGCCGCACGGGCGCCGCCAGCGCACCGAAGGCACGCTCGGCGATCCCAGCGGATATTTCCGACGCGACGGAGCACGTCAGCCGGCCTTCGTCGACGACAACCGCGCGACCGGTCTTCTCGACCGACGTGAGAATCGCCTTCCACGGCATCGGGTTGAGGCTGCACACGTCGACTACCTCGACCGAGACTCCCTCCGAGGCGAGCGACTCCGCGACCGAGCGAGCGCGGTGAGCCATCAGTCCGGTCGCGAGCAACGAAACATCGGTTCCGATTGGGTGGACGACGGCGTCGCCGAGCGCGAGCGGCTCAGGGTCCACCGTCCCACGCGCGGCGGCGAGCGCCGGATGATGGAGCACGATCACCGGATCGTCACTTCGGATCGCGGCCCGCATGAGCCAAAAAGCCTGATGGGGTGTCGACGGGAACACGACCCGCACGCCACCCGCGTTGAGGAAGAGGGCAGTCGGGACCTCTGAGTGCTGGGCGGCGTTCGAGCCTGCGGCGCCGGCCGAGCCGACGACCACGAGCGGCACCGCGACTTGCCCGCCCGTCATGTAGCGAAGCCGGCCGGCTTGGTTTGCGATCTGGTCGAACGCCACGTAGGTGAAGCTCGAGAACATGATGTCCACGACAGGACGAAGGCCGCCGATCGCCGCGCCTACCGCGGCGCCGACGAACCCGGCTTCCGAGATCGGACAGTCGATGACGCGCTCAAGACCGAATTCCTCGGCAAGGCCACGAGTCGGTCCCATCACACCGATGGTCACGTCCTCGCCCCAGACCACCACGCGTGAGTCCTCCCGCATGCACTGTGCGATCGCGTCTGCGAGGGCCGGTGCCAGCCGTTTCGCACTCGAAGGCGCCGCGACTGAGATCACGCGAAGACGTCCTCGAAGGCGCGCTCGACCGGCGGCAGCGGCTCAGCCTGCGCTCCAGCGAGCGCCTCCGCGATGAGTGCTCGCTCCTCTGCCTCGATCGATGTCCTGAGCTCGACGGGGTCGAGTCCCGCGCCCCGCATCGCCTGTTCGAGCCGCTCGATGGGATCCTCCGGATCGACCGCCTGGCGATAGGGCTTCGCGTAGCTCTCCTCGCCCTCATGGTGTCCCCGCCAGCGGTGTGTCCGGCACTCGAGGAACGACGGTCCTCGTCCGTCGCGTGCACGCTCCACCGCCTCCCCGGCAGCGCGGGCGACTGCGACCACGTCGTCTCCGTCCACGGCGCCCGCGGGCAGGCCGAAGGCGGCGGCACGCACAGCAATGCTCTCGCCGGCGGTCACCGCGTGCGTCGGGGTGAACTCCGTATAGCCGTTGTTCTCGCATACGAACAGCGCGGGGACTTGCCAGACGACGGCGAGGTTCAACGACTCGAAGAGGACGCCTTGATTGGCCGCTCCGTCCCCGAAGAACGAGACTGCCACCGAGCCCGTTCCAAGCCTACGAGCGGCGAATGCGAGACCGACCGCGTGCGGGATTCCCCCGCCCACGATGCCGTTCGCGCCCACGGCGCCCTCGGCGACCGAGCTCACGTGCATCGATCCCCCCTTGCCCCCGCAGTAACCGCCTGCCCGGCCGAGGATCTCGGCGAACATCCGTCTCGGATCCAGTCCTCGCGCAAGCATGTGGTGGTGCCCACGGTGGGTCGAGGTGATTTGGTCTCCGGCTCGCAGCGACGAGCAGACGCCCACGGCAGTCGCCTCTTGCCCGATCGAAAGGTGGACTACCCCGACGAGAGCTCCCCGCTTGTAGAGATCGGCGAGCGTCTCTTCGAAGAGGCGAATTCGGAGCATCATCCGAAGCCACTCCGCTGCTTGGGTTTCGACGACGCTGCTCACTCCGTGACGGCCACCGCCGGTCAACACATTCCAGTCAGCGGGGTTCGCCTGCAAGGGGAGCTCTGAGCCAGCGGGATCGATGCGAGTCGTGGGCCACGAAGTCGCGCATCTCCTCCGGCGTCATGCCGTCGAGACCCAGACTCGCGACCGTCCGTCCCTCGGTCCACCAATCGACGTCCGTCATGACACAGGCAAGATCGATCAGCGTGCGCATCGCCGGGGTCGGCACGTCGAGAGCCTCCCCGAGCGAGACGAGCGGGACAAGCGAGTTCGGCACCTCGTCGGGGATGTGGTTGTAGCCGAGCAGGTGAGTCGGCGAATGAAAGCCCGCGTAATACGGGTGATTCTGGAGCACCTCGTACAGCGTTTCACCGGTTACGCCATAAGAGGCCCGGTACCAGTCGAGGATCGTCCACACGTCGCTAAGCCCGAGCGCACGGCCGATTGCGCCCTTCTCCGCGTCGACCTTCTCCATGACCAGCGAGGCGATGTGACGGTTCACCTGGTGCTTGTAGAAACGGACGTCCTCGCCGGCGGCCGAGCGTTCGAGCGCAGCCGTGTTGAGGAGCATCGCAGCCGGGTGGACAACTCCGCCGACGTTGTTCACGCTCGTCTCGAGGACGCTTTCCGCCGGCTCGATCTGCGGGTAGAGGCCGCGCAGAATCGCGCTGACCGCGGCGTTGTCGCTCGCGGGCAGCGCCGCCGCGCGCAACACATTCTTTTCGTACAGGATCTCGACAGCGGCGGGGCCGCGCGACTCGGCGGCGAAGATAAAGGTCTGTGCTTCGGCCAGTCGGATATCGGCGCGGCACCCGAAGCGTACGAGCGCTCGGTCGAACTCGAGGGCGCCGCCCGTGCGGCCGGGGTTGAGCACTACGGTCTGCCCATCTCGAAGTGAGCCTGCTAGGAGCGAGGCGTATGTGTGGTGTGCGACCGCAGGCGCGACGATCAAGAGGAGCTCGGCCGCGTCGGCCGCGTCGGAGACCGAGTCCACGACGCGGGCGACTTGCCCGAATCCTGAGATCTGGCCCGAAAGCTCCACGCCCCCCCGCTCCCGTACGGGAGCAAGCTCCGCTGGAAAGAAACTGAAGAGCGTGACCTCGAATCCCATCCGCCCGAGGTCGCCTGCAAGCGCGAGTCCGCCATGCCCGGCGCCTAGAACGGCGATGCTGATCTGACCGGCTGCAGCACCCTTCTCCGCTTCGCTCGTCACAGTCGCGCCATCCTTCCGCACAGCCTGGCGGGGCGCAAACCCCAAGACCAATCGGTGAGCGCTTCCTCGAAGAGCGACGAGCCTAAGATTGCTGCCGTGACTTGGCTCGTTCGCTCCGTGCGAGCGTTCGTCCCCCCCTTCGCCCGCCGCTGGACAGGGAGAGCCCTCGTGAGCATCGCGGCAGTAGCCACGGTGACCGGCGTCGTCTTCCTTCTACGCGACTTCGTGCCGGTACTGAGCCTGGGAGCGCTCTACGTCCTAGCCGTGGTTCCCGTAGCGGTCTTCTTTGGCAGCGCCAGTGCCGTCGTCGTATCGATCGCGAGCATGGTCGCCTTCAACTACTTCTTCTTGCCGCCGGTCTTGACGTTCACTCTCTCGGGCGAGGAGAACTGGCTCGCCCTTTCCATCTACGTTGTCACGGGCTTGATCGTTGCCGACCTTGCCGCGCGCTCGCGGCGACGCGCACGGGAGGCGGAGCAGCGTGAGCGGGAAACGGCCCTCCTCGCCGAGGCCTCGGCCGTCCTTCTCTCGGGTGCCGAGCTATCGGACGAACTCGACCGTGTCGCCGAGGGGACAGCGCGCGTCCTCCGCGTCAAGACGGCGCGGATCGAGCTCGGTTCCGACCGAAGCCCGAGTCCCGGTGAGACTGCGCTCGGGCTTCGCTCCGGCGGACGCCTCGTGGCCACGCTGTACGTGCACGGTGGGCGCGGGTCGACCCTCGAGGGGCGGCGCCGCTTCCTCGACGCGCTCGCGTCGCTCCTCGCGGTCGCAATCGACCGGGAGGAGCTCACCCGCGAGGCGCTCGAGGCGGAAGCTCTGCGGCGCAGCGACTCGATCAAGACCGCGATCCTGAGGGCGGTGAGCCACGATCTTCGCTCGCCTCTGACGGCGATCCGGGCCGGCCTCGAAGCTCTCGAAAGCTCCGATCTCACACTCCATGCAGCGGATCGAAAGCGCCTGCTCGGGACAGCGCTCGCCGAAACGAAGCGGCTGAATCGCGTCGTCCGCAACCTCCTCGATCTGTCGACGCTTGACGCCGGCCCAGTCCGTCTCCGGCCGAAGCTCCTGACGATCGAAGGCCTGCTCGACCAGGCGCTCGTTCACATCGCGTCCGATCGGCGCGTCGACGTGTCCCTCGCGGCTGACCTGCCTCTCGTGTCAGTGGACCCCGTGCAGCTCGAGCACGCCCTCGTGAACCTGCTCGAGAACGCCCTGAGGTTCTCGCCCGCGGACTCGAGAGTCACCGTCGAGGTCGTCGACACGGCGGGCGAGGTGATCGTCCGCATCGCCGACCACGGGCCGGGACTACCCGCCGACGAGCTCGAGCTCGTCTTCGAGCCCTTCCGCCATGCGTCGACCGTGAGCCAGCGCAAGGGCGCCGGCCTCGGGCTCGCGATCGCGAAAGGCTTTGTCGAAGCGAACAGCGGGCGCATCTGGGCCGAGTCGAATCCGGGCGAGGGTGCCTCGTTTCTGCTCGCCTTACCGGCGGCGATCGAGCCGCTCCCACCAGACCGACGAGCAGAGGCGTAAACCAGGGCATGAGCGTCACACGCATCCTCGCCGTCGACGACGAGCCCGAGATCCTGCGGGCGCTCGAGACGATCCTGCGCGGCGCCGGCTACGAGATCGACACGGCGACGAGCGGCAAGGAGGCGCTCGCGCAAGCCACCCTTCGGCTTCCCGATGCCGTGATCCTCGACCTCGTGCTACCCGATCAAAGCGGGATCGACGTTTGCCGCGAGCTGCGCACCTGGACGCAGATCCCGATCCTCCTTCTCTCTGTCGTCGGAGAGGAAGACGACAAGGTCGAGGCCCTGGACGCGGGGGCGGACGACTATGTGACGAAGCCGTTCGCCGTGAACGAGCTCCTCGCGCGGCTGCGTGCCGCGCTCCGGCGGGCGGGCGCCCCCGAAGGGCCGATCCTCGATATCGGAGAGCTTCGAATCGACCTCGACAAGCAAGTGGTATTCAAGAACGGGACACCAGTGCCGCTCACGCCCCACGAGTTCAAGCTCCTCGCGCTCTTCGCCCGGAACGAGGGGAGGCTCCTCACCCACCGAATGATCCTCAGGGAGGTCTGGGGTCTCGCATACCAGACCGAGCTGCACTACGTGCACGTCTACGTTTCGAGACTCCGGCGGAAGATCGAGGCCGATCCGGCCCACCCGCATTATCTCCTCACGGAATCGGCCTCAGGCTACCGCCTCGTCGATTCAACCGGACGTTCTGGTTGAGAGGTTGTTGAGCCGATCTGCCATCGTATTGAGTCCTCGTTGAGATAGGACATTCCACAGTGATCGGAGCCGAAAGGAGGTTTCGATGACTGTCGTCGAAACGATCGAGGAGGCAGGGCGGGAGCTCGCGGCGGGCCACAACAAGCAGGCTGCCCGTCTTCTGACCGACGCCGCATATCACACCCATGATCCGAGCATCGAGGCGAAGATCCGCGAGCTCGCCATGAAAGGTCGCGCGGACGCAGGTCGCCTCGGGAAGAGCCGCTGGGACGAGATCATCCGGATCACCGAGCTCCGCGGCGCGCGCGAGCAAGCCCAGGGCACCTAGCAGGGGGGCATTGAGATGCTTGACGAAGGCGACCTGAGAGAGCTCGCAGGCCACCCCGTCGTCGACCGCGACGGCAAGTCCGTCGGCTACGTCGATCAGATTTTCAACGACGACCAGACAGGTGAGCCCGAATGGATCGGCGTCATCACCGGGACCTTTCGCCACCACGTCCACCTCGTACCCGCCTCCGGCGTAGGGCAGGAGGACGGAACGCTACGGGTCCCGTGGACGAAGGATCGAGTGCACAACGCGCCCGAGTACGGTGGCAGCGATCAAAGAGGCATTCTCGGCCTCGGCGACTACAGACCTGCAATCTCCGAAGCGAAGGAGCGAGTGGCGTACGCCCACTACGGGCTCACAGAGACTACGTAGCCCGTAAGAGAAGTACCCCAGCTCGTGTGGCGATGCCGACCGGGAGAACCACGCGGCAACAGTGGGCGCGTCGGGTTCGGGGACTCACGCTCATTGCAAGGTCCGGCGGCGTCGCCTGCGGTCCTTGAGTGCCATTAGCTCGGTGGCCCGCGCGTAACGCCGAACTCGTCCTTGACCCCGGTCGCAGGGTTCGCGGATCATGCCTCGATCGAGAAGGGAGTTCACGATGGCGTGGCGGCCGGAAGAGACTTACTTAGAGCCCCGGCGACCGAGATGCGGGTCGGCGTGTTCGGCCTTTCGCTCGCGATCGACGGCACCGATGTGAGCTGGTCCGCGTGAGCGCAGCCGCCGACAGACTCGGCTTCTCGCTCGAGGAGCGGGCGAAGGCGCCCGTCATCTGGGCGGCGCTGCTCGCGGGTGCCGCTCTCGCGTGGACGGCAACCGTTCGCGGGGCGCTGGAGATGGGCAACGGCCCGGGCACGATGGGACTGAGCCTGGCCGGATTCATGCTCCTCTGGCTCGAGATGATGGCGGCGATGATGCTCCCCTCCGTCGCGCCGGTGGGATCGCTCTACCTGCGTGGCGTTCGCAGCCGTTCGACCGGCGTGCGTCGCGCGCTCCGGGTCGGCGGCGTGATCGTCGGCTACCTCGGCGCCTGGGCCGCCCTCGGTCTGCTCGCCTTCCTGGCTGCCTGGGCGGCCGGGCGCATCGCGACCGAGGCGGCCGCCGCGGCGCCATGGGTGGGTGCCGCCGCTCTCGGTGCGGGCGGGCTCTACCAGCTCACCCCGCTCAAGGACCGCTGCCTCAGCCACTGCCGCTCCCCGCTTGGATTCCTCCTCCGCTTCGCCGCCTACTCCGGAAAGCTGCGCGATGTTCGCGTCGGTCTCTACCACGGCGGTTACTGCGTCGGCTGCTGCTGGGCGCTCTTCGTCGTTCTGATCGCGGTCGGCGTCATGAACCTCGCCTGGATGGGCGGGCTCGCCGTCGTGATCTTCCTCGAGAAGACGTGGCGCTTCGGCAGGCCCCTCGGGATCGCGTTTGGAATCGCTCTCCTCGCGGTCGCTTTCTTCGTACCCGCTCACCCCGAGCTCGTCCCGGGCCTTCACGACGGTGGAGGCGGAGGCACGATGGGCATGACGCCGTGAGCTCCGCCGTCATGCCCTGGCGCGTGAGCGGGTCTTACTTCGAGGCGTGCAACTGCGAGGCGATCTGCCCCTGCCGGCCTCGGGGCGGACGGGCAGGCGGCCGCTCCACGTTCGGCGTGTGCGACTTCGCCCTCTCTTGGCGAATCGTCGAGGGGCGGGCCGCCGCCCTCGACCTTTCCGGTTTCAGCGTCGTCCTCGCCGGCTCCTACAACGACGACGAACCCGGCTCGCCCTGGCGCGTCGCCCTTTACCTGGACCAGCACGCCGACGAGAAACAGCGAAACGCCCTCACGGAGATCTTCCTCGGCCGAGCGGGCGGCGGGACGCTCCACAACTTCGCGCGCCTGATCGGCCAGGTCTACGTCGTCAGACCGGCCCGCATCGAGCTTGACCACCGCGGGAACGGCCAGCGAATCAGCGCGGAGGACTACGTAACGGTGCGCGGCGTCGAGCCGGTCGACTCCGATGAGCCGATCACGTGCGCGATCCCCGGTCACGATCATCCGGGGCAGGAGTTCCGGACCGAGTTCCAGCGGGTCGCCGACGCGCCGCTCGTGTGGGAAGTGCACGGCCGTTGCGGCTTCGCGACCGACTTCGACTACAGGTCAGACGAGAGCTAACAAATGGCGGACTCAGTCATGGGTTCTGGAAAGAGTGGCTCTTAGCCAGCTGCTGCGTGCCAAGCAAGAAACCGTCGTGCCGCCGACGGACTGCTCCGGATCCGTCGCGCCCTCTGGCGTTGGGCGTGCCCTGTCTCTGCCCGCGTGAACGTCCATCCGAGCGTTGCAAGACGACGCGCCATCAGCAGCGTAAGGAGCTCTTGGACGTCGTCGTCCGGCAGGGGGCCGACCGATCGGTACCCGGCGACGAGCGCCTTCTCTCGCGCCGCAAAACCAGACACGTCTTCAAACGGGTACAGCGCGCTGGCCAGGTCGTAGAGGTACCAGCTTGGCCCGCTGTCGTCGAAGTCGATGACGACCGTCGACCCGTCGGGCCGCACGAGCACATTCTCGAAACCCAGGTCAGCGTGGATGAGCCCGTAACGATGCTCCCCTTGCCCTAGGGCATGCAGGCGCTCCCGCACCGCCTCACGCGCGGCCTGGAGGAGACGCATATCCTCCTCGCTCCAGACCTCAGGAGGGAACGGGCTCCCCCAGCGCGGACTATCGCCCACGAGCGCCTCAACATCCCACGCGGGGCGGACGAAGCCCTGCGGCTTCCTCCAGCGCCGGCCGTGCTCGTGGATCCGGGCCATGATCGCGCCCAGCCGCTTCCACGCGCCCAAGCTATCCACCTCGGGAAGTGGACGCCCCTCTATCCATGTGAAAGCGACAGCGGCCCGCACGCTTCCGTCTCGATGCGGGACGAGCTGGACGATGTCGCCGTCTCGGCCGGGGATCACGGCAGACGTGGCGATTCCCGTCTCGTTGAGGTCGTGCATCCACCGGATCTCGGAACGGATCGCGTCGAGCGACTGATATCCAGGACGAGCGAGCCGCAGTGCCCAGTCACCTTCCGGCCGCACGACTCGGTAAGTCGTGTTCTCGCCATGGCGGACGAATTTGAGGCGGGAGGACGGGTCCGTCGAGTAGCGCGCCAGTGCTGCCAATGCGAGCTCCGCTTCGGCGGCGCACGCTGCGCCCAGCCGCTGCCCGTGGAGCGTCAAGGGCGGGTCGTGGCGGTCGTGCGATGACGCTGCGGCACCGGGCGGTCGACGTCCTTGACACGAGTGAGTGCCTCCTCGAGCCGCTCGAGCGCAGCGTCTGTCGAAGGGCCATCGAGGAGCAGCCCAGGCTTGAACTGCAGAACCGACTGGTCGAAACCGGAGGCGATCGCCCACAGGCCCTGGGCGAAGAGCTCCTGCTGGAGGAAGACTGCGCCGTTGGGATGCTCGACGCGCAGTCCGATCACGAGGCCGGTCTGGCGCACCTCGGTGAGGTAGGGCTGTCGTGCGCGGATCTCGGTCAAGGCGGAGTCGAACCGTTCGATCAGGCCGGCAATGGACGCCTGCGTCTCCGGCCTCGTCGTGATCTCGAGAACCTTCTGCGCCACCCGGCAGCCGATCTCTGCGCCTCCGAAGGTCGACACGTGGCCCCACCCGTACTCGTGCAGCCAGCCGGCCACCCGCTCGCTCATTATCGTCGCCGCCATCGGGTACATCCCTCCCGAGAGTCCCTTTCCCGTCACGAGGACGTCCGGCTGAACACCGAAGCGCTCGACGCCCCAGAGGCACCCAGTGCGTCCAAGGCCGGTCTGGACTTCGTCGGCGATCAGGAGAGTGCCGTGCTCGTCGCAAAGAGCCCGCACGGCGAGGAGGTAACCCTCCGGCGGCACCGGGAACCCGGAGGTCGCGGGAACGATCTCGAGGATGACCGCGGCCACGTCGTCGCAGGCGAGTGCCAGGGCCATCGCGTCCGGGTCGCCGAAGGGCACCTTGGCGAAGTCGGGCGAGTCGGACAAAAAGTAACGGGCGGCGCTGTCTTCGCCGGCTGCTCCGGCAAGGCCGGTCCGACCGTGGTAGCCGGCAGCAAGCCCGACCACCCGCCGACGGCCGGTTGCGCGACGCGCTGTCTTGATCGCTACATCGTTCGCCTCACCGCCGCTCGGCACGAGCACGGAGTAGGTGAGGTCGCCAGGAGTCAGGCGGGCGAGCTGCTCAGCCAGCTCGGCCCGCGCCAAACTCGCGAAGTGATGGTTGCCGATGTCTAGCTCCTCGGCGGCGAGAGCGAGAGCCTCGACGACTTCCGGGTGCCGATGGCCGAGGTTGAACGTGCCCCCGTTCAAATGGAGGTCGAGCAACTCGTGGCCCGACAGGTCCCAGAGCCGGTACCCCTCGCGACGACCGATGACCAGCTGCGTGCCGAAGTCATCCCAGACCTCGACGCGGTGGGGAGCAAGAAAACGACGCGTGAGCTGGAGCACTCGATCCTTGTCGCCGACGGGTGCCATCGGGGCGATGGTGCCACGGTTTGGATCAATCCTGCGAGAGATCCTTGACCGGTGGTGGGCGCGCTCCCTATTTTGTGCCGTCCAGCAGCCGAACAGGAACGAGGCAACTGTGAGTTCGTCATGAGCACGATTCAGCTGTACGCCCTCCACTGCGGCGGAGATCTCATGACGATGGCCGTCTTCGATCCGTTCGATCCGGAGCCGGCCAAGAAGGTCTACAACCCCTACTTCCTCTACGTGGTGAAGCATCGGTCGGGCACGCTCGTGTTCGACAGCGGCGCGCATCCGCAACTCGCCACCGATCCCGAGTCGCGTCTTGGTGCGGCTGCAGCCGACTTCGAAATGCGGCTGAGCCCGGATGACCACGTCGAGCGACGGCTTTCAACCATCGGGCTGCGGCCCAGCGACGTCGACTTGGTCGTCCAGTCCCACCTCCACTTCGACCACGCCGGCGGCCTCGAGTGGCTGAAGCACGCACCAGTGCTAGTGCAGGCGGAGGAGCTGGCCTTCGCGATGGACCCGCCCGTGTATCAAGAGGCGATCTACGTGCGCGGCGACTACGACGTCGGGTTGAACTGGCACCAGCTCGAGGGTGACCACGACGTCTTCGGCGACGGTCGCGTGATGATCATTTCGACGCCCGGACACACGCGGGGTCATCAGTCGCTACTCGTCCGATTGGACGGACAGACGGTGTTCCTGCTTGCGGACGCCGCTTACCTGCTCGCGAAGATGCGCTCTCGCAAATTGCCGGGCATCCTCTGGAGCCCGGATGCGACGATCGCCAGCTGGGACCGGATCGAAGAGATCGAGCGCAGCGAGAACGCCCACTTGATGACGACCCACGAGCTCGACTTCGAGACCAGCGTTCGACTCGCGCCCATGAGCTGGTACGAGTAACCAGGCGCAGTCACGACCGCGTCGATCAGCGCGGCTGCGGCACGATCCGGATGTAGGGTCGCGGCGACTCCCAGCCTTCCGGATAGACCTCCTTCGCCTCCTCGTCGGAGACCGAACCGGCGATGATCACGTCCTCGCCCTGCTGCCAGTTCACCGGCGTCGAAACCTTGTGCTTGGCGGTCAGTTGGAGCGAGTCGATCACCCGCAACACCTCGTCGAAGTTGCGTCCCGTCGTCATGGGATAGACGAGCACGAGCTTGATCTTCTTGTCCGGACCGATGACGAAGACGTTGCGCACCGTCTGGTTGTCGGCCGGCCTGCGCTCGAGCGGGTCGCCCGACGTATTCGCGGGAAGCATGCCGTACAACTTCGAAACGTTGAAGTCCTCGCCGCCGATCATCGGATAGTTCGGCGCGTGGCCCTGCGTCTCCCTGATGTCGTCGGCCCATTGCGCATGGTTGCCGACCGGATCGACCGAGAGCCCGATGATCTTGACGCCCCGGCGGTCGAACTCGGGCTTGATCTTGGCCATGTAGCCGAGTTCGGTCGTGCAGACTGGGGTGAAGTCCTTGGGTGCGAGAAGAGCACGGCCCATGAGTCGCCAATCCAGTCATGGAAGCCGATGCGGCCTTCCGTCGTCTCCGCCTCGAAATCCGGCGTGGGCGTCTAAGATGTTGTCATGTTCGTAAACGGCTGCCCAAGTCAAACTCGACGGCTCACGCCCGCGGACGCCGCCGACGTTCAGGTCGCGGCTGATAGGGACCAGATCAGCAGGTCGAGGATTCGCACCTCGGTGAGCCGATACGAGCGGCTCGCGAGCTCTTGTTGGATCTCGTGCAGGACCGTTCGGTTGCGATCCAGGTCTCGTTTGTAGCTGCGGACGAGCGCGGTGGCCCGTTCGCCGAACGACCCGCCCGAGCGCATCCCGGGATCGTCCCGGGTCAGGTACGTCTGGACGACGCTGTCGAGCATCGGGATCAGCGCCGGCCGTTTCCTGTGAAGCGCTTTCGTCATCTTCGAGAAACCGATTCCGCGGATGTCCGCGAACGCGTTGAAGAGCAGGGTCAGCGGGATCCACGGGATCGAGCTCGTCGCGTCCGCCAAGGACGCATCAGGGTGGATCCTGCGCAAGGCGCGTTCGATCTCGCCGCGCCGTTCGAGGATCGCTGCGATCTCGGCCGCCGAGATGCGGGCACCGCCCCGGTTCGCCAGCCTCAGGTCACTCTCGTCGAAGGACGCGGCACCTGAGGAGCCGTAGGCCTCATAGCTGGAATACGCCGCGAGGAACTCGAGCGCCAGCGCGAGTGGATTCTCGAGCTCGACACCACCACGAAGAATGATCGTGCTCATACCAGGGACGAACGATCGTCGCAGGACCGCAGCTCAGCGTCGTGATAGCCGGAGGCGATGCAAAAGGCAGACGGGGCGAGCTCGGGACTGAAGCTCAAGGCAACCCAGCGGGCCGACGCCTTAGACAGTCGCGAGCGACTCGGTCGCAAACCCTGCCGCGGCCACCGGCCAAACCCCATTTGAGCAACGAGCTGCAACCATCGTCTGCGTGGCCACGATCGAGGTAGACACCCCTCACGGTCTGGCGAAGGCCCACTTGCACGCTGCCGATCGACCGAGAGCCGCGCTTATCCTCGGTCATGGGGCCGCCGGCGGGGTGGCTTCGCGAGACCTGGTGGCGGTGACGGCCGTCGCGCTCGCGGAGGGGGTCAGCGTCGCGCTTGTCGAGCAGCCCTACAAAGTCGCCGAGCGGCGCAGCCCCGCTCCGGCGCGCCAGCTCGACGTTGCTTGGACGGCAGTGGTCGACCACCTGCTCGAGGGCGAGCTGCCCGGCTTGCCGCTCCTCGTCGGCGGCCGGTCCCTGGGGGCGAGAGTCGCATGCCGAACCGCGGGAGCGACCGGCGCCGTCGCGGTGCTTTGCCTCGCGTTTCCACTGCACGCGCCGGGCCGCTCCGGCGCGGCCGCAAGCCGCCTGTACGAGCTTGACGCGGTGACGGTGCCAACGCTGGTCGTGCAAGGGGAGCGAGACCCATTCGGGATGCCACCGGCCACCGAGCGTCGCACCGTGGTGCAGGTGCCGGGCGACCACAGCTTGAAGGCCGATCTCGACGCCGTGGCAACGGCGGTACGAACCTGGCTTCCCGGCGTACTTGAACGGAAAAAGGAGACCCGATGACCGCCGCCCTCTCCCTCTCGAACGACAGCCGCACGACCGCCGGCTCCTCCTGCAGCGGGGCGGCCAACTTCCTCGGCCCCCGGTCTGCCCTAGCGCGGAATCGCGCAGTTTGCCAGCCCGTTGCAAACGACTGGGACATGAAGCTCTCTGGTTTCACCAGTTCACAGACCGCTGAGGCTTCCTTCGCACGTGCGGTCGTTCTTGTTGAAGGGATCAGCGACCAGGTCGCGCTCGAAGCGCTGGCTGCACGCCGTGGTCGGAACCTCCACGCTGAGGGCATTTCGGTCGTGGCAATGGGAGGTGCACAGGGCATCGGACGCTTCCTGGATCTCTTCGGCCCCCAGGGGCTCGACGTCAGGCTGGCAGGACTCTGCGATGCCGGAGAGGAAGGCGACTTCAGGCGTGCTCTGGAGCGGGCCGGCCTGGGCTCCCATCTGACGCGCACCGATATGGAATCGCTCGGTTTCTACGTGTGCGTCGCAGACTTGGAGGACGAGCTGATCCGCTCGCTCGGTGCGGCCGCCGTAGAACAGGTCGTCGACGCTCAGGGTGAGCTTGAATCGTTCCGCACCTTCCAGAAGCAGCCTGCCTGGCGAGGACGGACCAATGAGGAGCAGCTCCGGCGCTTCATTGGCACCCACAGCGGCCGGAAGATCCAGTCCGCGGCCTTGCTCGTCGACGCGCTGGATCTCAGCCAAGTGCCTCGGCCGCTGGACCGTGTACTGGCTCATGCCTAACGCGTTGCTCCCGAGCCATGGCGCCCCCAAGTCCGGCCTCTGGCCGGGCGTCTACGCGTGTTCCTCCCCGCCGGCCGCGCCCGCCTGACTGGGCGAGGGCGGCCGGTGAGGCGCTCGACCGTGTCGGTGACCGGAGCCTGCGCGTGCTGTTCCGGCGTAAGCTCGCGCTCAGGCGCGTGTCGAGCCGCGCGGCGGTCGCCCTGCTCTCGTTGGGGACGATTCCTGCCGGCGCGCTCGTTTCACCATTCGTGCCGCTCCCGCTGCTGGCACTCGTTCTCATCGCCGTCTTCTCGATCGAATTGTCGAGGCAAAGGAGAGCAACGTGATAGAGGTGACTCCGCACATCGTCGTTCGTGACGCCGCCCGCGCGGCGGAGTGGTACGAGCGAGCGCTCGGTGCGCGCGTCGGCGCCCGCGTGCCGGTGCCGGACGGGCGCTTCATGCAGATCGAGCTCGTCTTCGGCGACTCGCGGGTCATGATCGCCGACGAGTTCCCGGAATTCGGCGCCGTCTCGCCGCTGACCCTCGGCGGCACATACGGCGCGCTCACGATCACGACGGACGCGGTCGACGAGCTATGGGAGCGAGCGCTCGCTGAAGGCGCGCAGGTCTACTCTCCGCTGCAGGACGCATTCTGGGGCGAGCGGCACGGACAGATCCTGGATCCGTTCGGACACAGATGGGGGTTGGCGCAACACCTCGAAGGCGTTCCGCAGGAAGAGCTCGTCCGACGCGCAGCGGAGGTGTTCGGGGGCGGCGCGGCCTAAGCAGGACTCGAACCGGCGACGGTGGGGTGCTGTCAGGCGCACTCCGCTCAACCATGCTGTGTAGCGTCGCCGGCTGGCCGTCTCTCTGTCCGATGGGCGGCTGAGAGTGCGGAGCGGCGACGGGATGACCCACAACCATGCTGGCGGAATCTTCTTGCCTTGAATCCGACCTGTCTCCCGCCG
>WNGA01000098.1_pt1 | contig 109055 bp, 92 predicted proteins | sample 5400061 | NCBI WGS metagenome assembly WNGA01 (sample SAMN13153366, study PRJNA577476) | soil metagenome | isolation source: 100 cm soil or saprolite under grassland replicate 2 | place: USA:California | collected 2016-06-15 | reverse complement strand
CTTCGTCCAGCACTGCCACGTCATCGACATCGATGCCGACTCCTGGCGCCAGAAATCTCAGCCGCCCGCGCCCAAGAAGGCCAAGTGATCGCCTCGACCTCGACGGTCAGATTTCCTCGGAAACTGATGGCCGTCTACAGCCGCGCTGCGGTCCTGGCAATGCAGCGTCTCCTCGAGCGCCGCGACGCTCACGTATTTTGCGATCGCGGGTCCCTTGGTCGGATCGGGCATGGTTCCGCACTGGGCCAACCCCGCCAGCACCGTCAGGGTGAGCGGGTTGCATACGAGGTTTTCTGCGGCGACTTGGATCGCGAGCTTGCCCTCACTGTTCTTCTCCGCACAGAGATCGGTCACGTCCATGTGGTTGCCGGCCGCGATTCCGACCAGTCGCTTTTTCGTTGTTCGCGTGGCGTTGAACCCCGCCTGGCTCGCGCTGAACATGGTCACGGTGTCAGCCTTTCCGCAGAGAAACAACGAGCTCTTCGTGTTGCTCGACATGGTGACCGCGGCGGAGCCGAGCTGCGCGAAAGGCAGGACGACCTGGACGTTGGTCTTGTTGCCCATGCTCCCCGCGGCTTGCCCGCCCTGACTGTGACCACCGATCCCAATCCGCGTCATATCGATCGACGCACCCAGGAATGCGAAGCCGCCGCTCTTTTCGGTCATGCCCTGGATCAGCGCGTCCACGTCGCGGGCGAGATCCTGCGCGACGGATGCCGGCTTTCCTGGACATCCGATGAAGTCGCTCAAGTAGAGCCCCCAATGGTCGGCGGCGACCACGACGAACCCGCGGCTCGCCCAGTGGGTCATTGTGCTGCCGTTTGCGACCCGGAACGAACCGGTGCCGTGGATGAAGATCACACCGGGGTAGGGTCCGTGCGCGGTGTCGATCGGCAAATCGGTGTAGCAGTCACACTCGGCGATCCTGTTTGACGCCGCGGGGATCTTCGAAGCGTCGTTCCAGAGCCATTTCGTGAGATCGTAGGTTTTCTTGCCCTTGCCGGCCTCGCTGCCGCGCACCGCGGGGTACCAGATTTCGACCGCCGCAGTGACGCCACCTATCGGCACCTGAAGCGTCTTCACCCCGACCGGCCAGGGCCCAGGCATCGAGACGTCGTCGGGATTTTTGTAGAGCTTGGTCGTTCCGCAGCCCGCTACCACCTCTGGTTCCGATCCGGCTCCCGCGCCACCCGAGCCACCGCTGACCCCACCGCCGCCGCGGCCCCCCGATGCAGCTCCTCCGCCGACGCCGCCCGGTGCAGCTCCAGCTCCGGCCTGTCCACCTGCTCCCGCCGCTCCACCAGCTGCACTGCCGCCAACGCCGCCTCCGCCCGATCCAGCGCTGACCCCGCCGGCCCCGTGGCCCGCCGTGGCAGCTCCGCCGCCCACGCCACCCGATCCGGTTCCGGTGGTTCCACCTGCGTCCACCGGGCCACCGATTCCGCTGCCGCCGGAGCCTCCTCCGCCCGAGCCCGTTTGCGGACCAGTCCCAGTCGAGCCAGCACTCGCCGGGCCGCCGCCGCCACCACCTGCGCACGCGACGAACGCCGCCGCCCACACCGCGAAGACGACAATCAACCTCGTGGAATTCATTTCGAGTCCGTCGTTGGCAGCTATCGCCAGTTCTTTTTCTGGGGATTGGTCCACGGAGCCGTGCAAAGAACGCAGTCCGCTCCATCGAAGTAGCGGCGCGCCGCTTGATCGCCGTAGATCCACAGCCGAAGCCAGGCAATCGCCGGCGCGCGCTCGTCACCCGCATCACCGAGCGGCGTGAGATGGCTCCCGCCCGTCAGCGTCGCGTAGAAGGTTTGAACCGTGGATCGATTGTACGTGGGCGTCACGTAGCCGGAGGCGGAAACAAACGTGTCTCCCGTTGACGTGAAAAGCAGCAGAGGGCCGTGCAGCATCTCGGCCGGTCCCTCCAGCCCGTGGAAAGATACGGTCGTCACGACGCTTGCGTGACTCCCGGCCGTCACCGCGGCCCCGCCGCCCAGCGAATAGCCGATCGAGACCGCACACTTGGTGGCCAGCTTGCCCTGCAATTCGCCGGCGGTGCCGTTCTGCGCGATGAGCCAATCGAGACCAGCGGTCATGAGCGGACCGGTCACGTTGGCGCTGTTGCTCGCGATCACCACGAAGCCCTGCGAGGCAATCGCGTTCAACAGCCCGGGGTAGAGCACCGGAGTGGTCGTGATGCCGTTTCCCCACGTCGCGGGTGGATGACGAACACCGCCTTGCCCCAGCATCGTCGGGCGGACCATGGTGTACTGCCCGCTCGGCCCGGTGTTGTTCACGGTCATCGTGGCGAACGGGCCGGCGGCGCCGTAGTCACTTGTCGGGGGCAGCGTCAATCCTTCACACCCCGCGCCTGAGACGGTGCCCGCGTTGGTCCCCCCCACCCCACCGGTGCTCGCGCCACCGGAGCCACCGGCGCCCGCCGCCCCCGTGTTCGTGCCACTGGAACCACCCGAGCCTCCGCTCGTCCCGCCCCTGCCACTGCTTGCGCCTCCCCTGCCGGTGATGGAGCCACCCCCACCCCCACCCCCACCCGGACTGCCCCCACGTCCTGCGCTGGTACCAACCGAGCCTCCACCACCTGTCCCCGAATTCCCCGCAGTGGCTGACGACGCTCCGCCTCCCCCCGATGGGTCCACCGCGGCACCTCCGGCGCAGGCAGACAGCACCACGAGCAGGGCGGCCGTCACCCCTGCGTTCGCCAGCTCGAAGCGACGTACGGTTCCCGTCGACATCTAACCGCAACCTACGTTCTTATTGACCCTTGGTCAACGCCAATCTAAACCGTCCAGAGGATCACCGCTCGAACAGGACAGCTGGCCGGTCAGGACATCGCCCGAGATCGCGAACATTCCACGACAAGTGACCGAAGGGAGTCGCCACCATGCCCCGAGACCGAGCGCTCAGTACCGGGGCTACCGCCGGGATAGGAGAAGCATTTGCTCGCCTACTCGCAAGCCAGGGACACGATCTCGTCCTGGTTGCGCGCAACGAAGAACGGCTTCATCAGCGCGCAAACGAGCTTCGCGCGGGCAACCCGTCCTTCGACCTGGACATCGAGGTGCTCCGAGCCGATCTGACGGTCGACGCGGATATCGCTCTCGTCGAGGATCGGCTGAGAAACGAACAACGGCCCGTCGCCGTTTTGGTCAACAACGCCGGCTTCGGCATCAACAAGCGCTTCACCGTTTCTGATCGAAGGGCAGAGAGCGACTTGGTCGATGTGCTGGTGAAAACACCCATGTTGCTCATGCACAGCGCGCTGCCGAGGATGATCAAAAACAACCATGGCATCATCATCAATGTCTCGAGCGTTGCAGGATGGATCGCGGCTGGCACCTACAGCGCAGCCAAGTCCTACCTCACCGTCCTGAGCGAATCGCTCCACACGGAATTGCGTGGGACGGACGTGCGGGTGAGCGCGCTCTGCCCCGGATTTACTCGAACCGAATTTCACCAACGGGGTGGGATGCAAATGAGTAGCCTGCCGAACTTCATGTGGCTGAACGTCGACGACGTCGTCCGGTATTCATGGAGAAGAGCGCAATCGGGCAAAGCGTTGTCAGTTCCGGGCTGGCAATACAAGGTCCTCAGTGCGATCGCCAGGTTCAGTCCCCGGCCATTGGTTCGCAGGATTGGAATGAATGTCCGGACACGTCAGCGCCAGATCGGGACGTAGCCCTCCCCTACCCGTAGCCCGCGTCGCAAATATCATGCGGCGGGGATTCTGCTCGATGAGACTGCGAGTAGCGGCCCGTTCGTGCTAGCAGTGCGTGGTGCCCGACCTTCCGGATTACCCCACGGCCGAGGCGGCGGCGACCGGCGCCGATCCCAACATGGTCAAGGGATCGCCGCGCAAGCCGAGTTTTCCGATCCGGCCGCCGCTCGCGTCGTACCTGATGCGGTTCCGGCGCGCGTTGTCGCTGCCGGCTTCTTACGAGCGGCTGGGGGCGTTCCGCGAGAGCGTACCGCTCGCAGACCCGACGGGGCGCGACACGTTGTGGGAGTCGGTGATCTATCCGTCGAGCGAGATGGCGGCGCTCAAGGTCGACCTCAAGTACATCTACGCGCTGCTCAAGGTCCACGGCGACCTGTCGGTCATGGACCATCTCTACGTCGATCGCATCGACTACTGCACGTTCGGCAATTCGTTGCCGTTCCGCATCCGCATCGTCAACAGCATCAACGAGAACCCGGACTACTTCTACATCAAGCAGGCGGACGCTTCGCGCGTCTACGGCCTCGAGCTCGAGCACCTGCTGTCGCCGAACCGGCTCAACTACTTCACCCACGGCGCGACGCTGGTCGAGGAGCACATCGCGGGCGTGCCAGGCGACATCTTCGCCAAGCGCTGGCTCGACAACCGCGAGATATCGCCGGTCCGAATCGCCAAGGAGCTGGTGAAGTTCAATGAACGCTGCTTCATCCGCCTACTCGGCGACATGCGCAGCTACAACTTCGTCTTCGTACTGACGCCGGACTTCGAGGGCTGGCAGGTGCGCGTGCGCGCGATGGACTTCGACCAGCAGTCGTACAGCGGCCGCCGGAGTTTCTACCTGCCTCAGTTCTTCAAGAACAACCTGCCGCTGGTGCTGTTCACGACGCGCCTGCTCGACCTCAAGACCTCATACCAGTACCAGCGCGAGGAACGGACGCTGATGCTCCAGCGCGCGGAGGCGGCCGCACATCGCCTGGAGCCGCTGCTCGACGCGATGGCGGTTGATCCGATCGCTCCGGACGAGAACGTCCGTGCACTGCGCAAGAGCCTGGCCGAGCACTTCGAGTCGGAGGCGTTCTCGAAGTGCGAATCGATGGCCGCGCTGGTGCGCGAGAACCTGCGCCAGATCCGGCGTGCGGAGAAGACCGGGCCGGGGACAGGGCCCGACCCTACTGGAGGTTCGTAGTTGCCGTGCCGTTGGTCGGCGCCGACAGTAAGAGCGGTTTCCAACGTTGGTCGCCTTCCAGAAAGACTTTTTGAAAGGCGAGCGCGTATTTGCCCGACGTGCCTCCCCCGGCAATCGTGGGACCAAACCAATCCAGGTGACTCACGCCGTCGATCGAGACCTTCATCTTCTGAGTCGCCGCGGGGATCTGCGTGTAGGCGCTATCCGTCATGCTGCAAGGAGCGGTTGTATCGGAGCCACCGCAGAGCAGAAGAGTCGGTACTTGCACGCCGGCGCCGCTAGCTCCCCATGGTGCCAGACCCACGGATGCCTTCAGCGTTGCATTCGTGCCCGAAGCGATCGTGGTGCCACCGCCACCCATCGAATAGCCGGAAGTTCCATATCGATCGGCGAGCTTGCCCAGGAGCGGGCTGCCACTCTTTGTGTTCTCGCCTTTGAGCTCCTCGATCGCTGCCAATAGCTTGGTGGCGCGAAGGTCGGGAAGGTCAATAGCGGTGGTCGTTGTGATGACCGTAACGATGCCGTGCGAGGCGTAGAAGGTTCCCCAGTCCGCCATCTCCGGGCCCGTGTTCAGAAAGCCTCCGCAAAGGGCGACGCCCGCGAACGGGGGCTCAGCATCCGTGGGGTAGTGGACCGTGCCAGTCGAGATCGTGAAAGTTGCGGTCTTGAAGGAGCCACTGCTCGAGGTCAAGCCCGTGGGATTTGGCCCGTGGCAGAGACAGTTGCCATCTGGACAGCAGGTCCCGGTACCGCTGCCGCCGGCGCCCGTGCCACCGCCGACACCTGTTCCCCCCGCGCCCGTGCCACCGGCGACACCTGTCCCCCCGCGGCCGGTAGTTCCTCCGGCCGCGGCCCCTCCCGTGTTCGTACCTCCCGAACCACCCGAGCTTCCGATGTTGCCACCGCTACCGCCGCGACCTCCACGGCCGGTCATGGAACCAGCGCTTCCTGGACTACTTGCACCTCCGGTACCGGAACCAGGCGAGGCTCCACTTCCACCACCCGAGCCCAAACTTCCACCGGAGCCTGCCGGCGCCCCGCTGGCGCCACCTCCCGCTGATGGGTGGACGGCTTCCCCTTCGGTGCACGCAGAGAGCATTACAAACAAGCCTGCCGTCACCCCTACGCGCGCTTGACCAAACCGACGTGCGCTCGATGTCGACATAGGATGAACGCTACGCCCCTGTTGACCCCCGGTCAACAGGGGCGTAGGGTTCGAAGGAAAGACTCGGATTTGCCCGCCATCGGCGTGCCGCAGGCAAACGCTCCCAGAAGACCCGACACGAGGGGACGGTTGAGAACGGCAGAGATCGTTAGAAATCGGTTCAAGTGGGCCGCAGGTGGGCCCGAAATTTTCACGCCAAGCTACTAAATGCGCGTGACGGTCAGCGAGCCCGTCGAGCTCCGGGGACCGAGGTGCGGATCGAAGAGCGACCCGTCCGCATTGACTTGCAAGAGAATCTGATACGGGCCGACCGTCAGCTCAAGATCTCCGCTCAGGAATATCAGGCTGGCGACCCGGAATCTGCCCGACATCATCGCATCTGAAAAACTGGCGTCGCCGGAGACGTAGCTTACCGTCAATGGCATTTCGCTAACATCAATGCAGGCACCAGCGCTGTTGACGAGCGTCCGTGTCCCGCAAGCGTAGGCAGCCCGCACAAACATGCGGTTGGACGCGCTGGCCGTGGATCCGCCCACGGCGGTCGCCTGGCTTATGTTGACGGTCACTTGCGCAGGGGATCCCCCGCTGGGCGTAATGATGAATGACCATTCTCCCTCGACGGCGGTGCGCATCTCGGCCGCGCCGTATTGGAATTGGGGATCATCCGAGCCACAGCCAACGCTAGGGTTGACGAAGAAGAACGCGATAGGAGCGATCCATAGGAGCTTCCGCATGATCGAGATCGTCCTTCTTTCCGGACGGTAAGACAACTGCTTCGGAGCTGATTTGGAAGGCCGCCAACTGGGCGGGGACCGTCCGCCAACCAAGGCTTACTCGCCGTCGGCCCCGACCGGAGAAGGATTGGCAAAAGCGAGATGCGAAAAAAGCTGCCGCGCGACATACCGAGGCCCTCCGCAGGAGGAGATTCGAAGAATTTTGCTCCCGGAGCAGGCACCTCGGACGAAAGACAGCCATGTGGGTTCCACGTGGCGCCCTCCTCTCGATTGCCGACGTCACGCGCCGGCTCCGCGTCTGCGAGGCGACGGTATACAAGCTCTGCGCGCGAGGAGCTCTCGCACACGTCCGTATCCTGAACGCCGTCCGCATCGGCCGGGAGGCCGTGGATGCATTTGCGCAAAGACGATGATTGGCGGCCGGCCCGCCGCTACCCGATGACCGCCGCGAGAGCCTGACGGAGCGATTTCTGATCGTCAGCGACGAGGGCGCCCAACTGGCGAATGACGAGCGTGGCCTCGATCGTGGTGATGAGCGGCTTGATCACCGACGGCCTGAGAAGTCCCGCCGCCTGCCACTGGACGACGGCTACCTCCCCGACTGTCGGTGTCGGCCGCAACTGGCTGGTGATGGCCATGAGGATGAGGTCCGGCCGCTCGAGATTGTATCGATCGGAGCTGATGACCACGGCCGGGCGACGCTTGATCGTCGTCTGGTCGGTGAAAGGGAAAGGCACGACGATCACGTCGCCGAAGCGCAGCGCCATCGAAGGCTCAGGCTGTCCGGTCGTAGACGTCGTCTTCGGGATTGCTCCAAGCCTTGCTGAAGGCGGCCTCCGACGCGCGAGCCGCCGCCCGAACCAACTCGCGATCGGTGTCTCGCTGCGCGATGAAATCGACGAAGTCCTCGACCTCTGCCACACGCTCGGGCGGGAGGCGACTGATCTTCTCGAGCAGTTGATCGTGTGGCGTGCCCATTGTTGATAATTCTACCAGCCCCTGCGCCCGACGAAGCTCCGTCCGAGGACACGCCTTTCAAGCTGCTAGTCTCGCCGCATCATTGGCCGAGATAGGGCGTTCTGGCAACCGCGTCCGTCCTCCCGGACTCGCCCAAGAGCCCCGTTTCCACGGCCTGCGCCTCGAGCGACCACAACACCACCAGGACGAGCAGCGGGGCTGAACGCGGCACGCTGTCATTGTGTCCCAGACGGACATCGGTTCCGCCGCCGACCCAGTTCGCGGCGGACGTATACTCCTGCCCCAGGAGGGCTAGATGGAACGGAGCATCTTGGCGTTGATTGGCGTCACATTCCTGGCGACTGCCTGTGACGGTCCCGAGGACGGGAGCATGCTCCAATCCGACTTCCAGGTGGCGACCGTCGACGAGCCCGACGGCCGCGTGTCGCTCTACTCCGGACATCTGATCGCGGACGCCCTGGCGCTCGGCGATGACCTCGAGAGCCTCTCCTTCATGACAGCGTTCCTGCGCGTGCGCGTTCCGCGCGTGCTGGTCGACGCGCCGACCGAGCTGGGTCAGGCCGTTTTCATCTCGCTGGAGCAAGCCAACCCGGGCGTCGAGATCCTCTTGCACCAGTTCGATGCCACGACGGTTGTGAATGGCCGGGCGACGCGCATGGAGAACACGACGTTCATCCCCTCCGATCCATGGCTGACGGGACGCGCCCAGGTGCTACGCGACGATCCGTCCGGCATTCTCGTGGGCGGGGCACACATCGTGAAGTATTCGGGCACCCTACCGCTCAGCAGCGCAGAGCACATTTGGGGCATGGCGAGCTGTGCGGGCCAGCCCGGTTGCCCGGCGCTCCGCTACGAAAATCCGGATCCTTGCCGCTGGCCATTGCCCCTGCCTGCCAGCTGGACCCTCGAGCCGCTGATGGGCGGGCCCGCCCGGACGCTCGACGACCTCTGCAGCAACATGTGACCCGCGCCGATCAAGCCGACGCTAAAACGATCCGGGTTCGGATGTTGGTCTCGAGCGCGGCGATGCCCTGGTAGACCTCATCGGCACGTCCTGGTCGATGTCCATCACGAGGTAGCCGATGTTGGCGTCGGTCGCGAGCATCTGGCTGCGGATGTTGGCGTTCAGATCCGAAACGATGCGATTGATGTCGCGGAGGACGCCGGGCACGTGCGGTGATGTTGAGGATGCGGCGCGTCCCTGCCGGCGGCGGCACCTCGACGATCGGGAAGTTGACGGTGCCGGTGGTCGAGCCGGAGGTCACGAACTTCGTCAGCGCCGACGCCACCTCGCGCCGGCGTCAGGTCGTCGCGACGAGCAGCGCGTAGCTGTCGGCGATCGCCACACTGCCGTCCGGCAGGACCGCGAGCGACGCGCGCCGATTGGCAAACTGGTAGCAAAAGCAAAACGCGCAAACCAAAGTTCTCCTTTGATTCCGCGTCGCTACGTTGTGACCCCATCGGGAATCGAACCCGAGTTTGCGCCGTGAGAGGGCGTCGTCCTAACCGCTAGACCATGGGGCCAGATATTTTGTTTTGGTTCGGGGACAAGGATTCGAACCTTGATAGCCAGATCCAGAGTCTGGCGTCCTGCCATTGGACGATCCCCGATCGGTGCCCCCCGCCGATGCGGGACGAACAGATCTAAAGAGGTGACCGAGCGCTGTCAAGTCCGCGGATTCTTTTCGCGATCCTGACCGGCTTTCCCCCGAATGTGTTTTCTGCCTGCGCGGTTTCGTGATAGCGATCGAATGCTCGGGAGAAGACCCGCATGGAGCTTTCCTTTTGGGCCGCAACCGACGTCGGTAAGAAGCGCGAGATCAACGAGGACAGCTTCCTCGTCGACAAAAAGCTGTCGTTGTTCATCGTCGCGGACGGGATGGGCGGCCATGCGTCAGGCGAGGTCGCGTCAAAGCTGGCGGTCCACGAATTCCGCAACGCGGTCGAGGCCGGGCACGACACGGTCGAGCGCTACGGCAAGGGCGACGCCACCGTTCGCCCCCAGGAAGTGCTGACCCTGCTAGAGAACGCGGTCCAGGCGGCCGGCCACGCGGTGTACCAGAAGGGCGTCCAGGAGCCCGAGAAGCGAGGCATGGGCACCACCGCTTCGGCGCTGCTGATCTCGGGCGACCGCGGCTTCATCGCCCACGTCGGCGACAGCCGCGTCTACATGCTGCGGGCGGGACAGGTCGTCCAGCTCACCGAAGATCACTCGCTCGTGAACGAGCTCATCCGGCGCGGGCGCGTGACCAAGGAGGGGTTCGAGACCTCCCCTTACAAGGCCTACAAGAACGCGGTGACCCGTGCGGTCGGCGTGTACGAGACCGTGCAGGGCGACACCATCGACTTCGAGCTTCTACCCGGGGACCAGTTCCTGCTCTGCTCCGACGGCCTGCATGCGTACCTGACCGATCAGCGCATCGTCGACATGCTCAAGGGCGACGACGTCAAGCAGCTGCCCAAGCGGCTGGTCGACATGGCTAACGCGGGCGGCGGCCACGACAACATCACCGCCATCGTGGTGCGGGTCGAGCAGCCCGCCGCGGTGGCGGGCGAGGCCCCCGAGGACCGCGCCCAGGAGCTGGCGCGCAAGGTCGAGGTGCTGCGGCGGATGCCGCTTTTCCGCCACCTCGTCTACAAGGAGATCCTGCGACTGCTCAACGTCACCCGGGTCAAGGAGTTCGCGCCCGGTGAGGAGATCATTCGCGAAGGGACTCAGGGAGATGAAATGTACGTGCTGCTGCGGGGCAAGATCCGGCTGCACAAGAACGACGCGTTCATCACCCACCTCGAGCCGGGGGCGCACATCGGCGAGATGGCCCTCATCGATCGGCGCCACCCGCGGTCGGCGAGCGCGACCGCCGAGGAGCGGTCGCGCGTCCTCATCATCACGCGCAAGGACTTCTACGAGATCATCCGCACCGAGCCGCAGCTCTCCACCAAGCTGTTGTGGGCTTTCACCCAGGTGCTGGCTGACAGACTACGCAAGACGACGGCGGAGCTGTCCGGGGCGAGGCTGGAAGCGGGCGCGGAGGACCTGACCGCCGACGTCCTGTTCGAAGAATCCTGAACCGGAAACCCTTCCCAGCGACACGTAGAGACTACGCCGCATGGCCCACGAATCCCGCACCGAGACCGATTCGCTGGGTGAGGTCGTGGTCCCCGCGCAGGCGCTCTACGGCGCGCAGACCCAGCGCGCGGCCGAGAACTTTCCGGTCAGCGGGCTGCGCCTGCCCCGCCGGGTGATTCGCGCGCTGGCGCTGATCAAGAAGGCAGCGGCCGAGGTCAACCGCGACACCGGCAAGCTCGATCGGCGGCTGGCGGACGCGATCATCCAGGCCGCGCACGAGGTCGCGGCCGGCACGCACGACGGCGAGTTCGTGGTCGACATCTTCCAGACCGGGTCCGGCACCTCGAGCAACATGAACGCGAACGAGGTGATCGCGAACCGCGCGATCCAGATCCTCGGCGGCGTCGTCGGCTCGAAGCAGCCGGTACACCCCAACGACCACGTCAACCTGGGGCAGTCGTCGAACGATGTGTTCCCGAGCGCCGTCCACGTCGCCGCGACCGAGGCCATCGATCGCGAGCTCCTGCCCGCGCTCGAGGCCCTGGAAGCGGCGCTCGCGGCCAAGGCGAAGGGGTTCGATCACGTGGTCAAGATCGGCCGCACCCACCTGATGGACGCGGTGCCGATCCGGCTCGGCCAGGAGCTCTCCGGGCACGCGCAGATGTTGACCAACACCATTCGCCGTGTGCGTGCCTCGCTGGGCGCGGTGTCCGAGCTCGCGCTCGGCGGCACTGCGGTCGGAACCGGGCTGAACGCGGAGCCCGGGTTCGCGCCCAAGGTAATCGCCATCCTCTCGCGCGAGATCGGCATCGCGCTCCGTCAAGCGCCCAACCTGTTCGAGGCGCTCGCGGCGCGCGACGGGTTGGTCGAAGCGTCGGCGGCGATGCGTTCGGCCGCCGTCAGCCTCACCAAAATCGCGAACGACGTGCGATGGCTCGGGTCGGGCCCGCGTTGTGGGATCGGCGAGATTCAGCTGCCGGATTTGCAGCCCGGCAGCTCGATCATGCCGGGCAAGGTCAACCCGGTGATGCCGGAGATGCTGCTGATGGTGTGCGCGCAGGTGATAGGCAACGACGCCACGGTGAGCTGGGGCGGCGCGGCCGGCAACTTCGAGCTCAACGTGATGATCCCGGTGATGGCCTACAACCTCCTCAACGCCGTCACCATCCTCGCCAACGGCACCCGCCTGTTCGCCTCGCGTTGCGTCGAGGGCCTCTCCGCCAACGAGGAGCGCTGCGCCGCGCTCGTCGAGCAGAGCCTGGCCATGGTCACCGCCCTCAATTCCCGAATCGGCTACGATGCCGCCGCGGCCCTCGCCAAGGAATCCGTGGCTACCGGCAAGACCATCCGCGAGCTCTGCCTGGAAAAACACCTGCTCCCGCCCGACGAGCTCGAGCGGCTTCTAGATGCCCGCAGCATGACCGGCCACTGAAAAACCGAAAGGCAGAAACGATGCAGCAGTCCCCCTCTCTCCTTCGATCGCGGCTCGCCGTATCCACCACTCTGATCGCCTGTCTTTGGTTAATCGGGTGCGCGGGTGAGCTTGCTCCGGGCGTGACGGGGCAAGGTGGCAGCGGCGGCACCGGCCCCGCGCCGTGCGACGCGGTCGGAATGTTGTTCGCGAACGTCGCCAAATGCTCGAGCCCGAGCGGCTGCCACGCCAACAGCGCCACCGCAGGCATCGATCTGATGTCCGCTGGGCTGGTGGGCCGGCTGGTGGGCCAGATGCCGCCGACCACGAGCCCGTTGTGCGCGGCGAGCACGCTGCCGTATCTCGTTCCCAACTCGAACCCGCCCACGGGCTTGCTGCTGAGCAAGCTGATGAACCCGGCACCTTGCGGGTCACCGATGCCCTTCGTCGACGTCGGGGGCGCTTTGACCCCGAGCGAAAGGATGTGCATCGACGATTGGGCCCTGGCCGCGACCCAAGGGAGAATCTCGCAATGATCAGACCTCACGCACGCGTCACCCTCGCCGCGATGACGCTTCTCGTTCTCGCTGCGCCGCCGACGCAAGCCGCGGGCGCCAAGCGCGTCGGGATTCCCAAGTTCGAGGGTGGGCAAGAGGCGCTGATTCGAAAGCAGGTCATGCAGGTCATCAAGGCGCACGGCTACGAGCTCGTGAAGTCGCGCGAGATGGAAGCGGCGGTGTCGAATACGGGCGCGCTGCTCGAATCCGACGACGGGTTTCAGAAAGTCGCCAAGGAGCTGGCGCTGATGGCGATCGTGACCGGCGAGGTAGGGAAGAAGCGCGCCAAGCTCATCGTTCACGACGGCCGAGAGGGATCGGTGCTGGGCGAGGCATCGTTCGCCGGCGCGAACCCCAAGAAGATCGCCCACGAGGTCACCAAGACGTTCTGGAAGAAGCTGGGCGCCGACATCGAACGCGGTCACGCGCCGTCGGGCTCGAAGAAGCCGAAGCCGCCGGTCGCTGTCGCGCCCGAGGACGACGAGAACGCCCCCGAGGCCGGCGGCGGCGAGTCCGCGGCTGAGCCGGAGTCCAAGGCGAAGAAGTCCAAGGAGGCGAAAGAGCCCAAGCCCGAAATCGTCGCTGCCGGTCCGAGCGAGAGCGCCGAGGCGGACAGCGAGTCCGACGCGTCGAAGAAAAAGAAGAAAAAGAAGTCCAAGGGCGATGCGGACACCGGTGAGGACGAAGGTGGACCGACGAACGTCCCGCCGCTCGTCGACGCTTCGCTCGGCGGCGTCGGCATCAACCGCGGCTACGCCTACAACCAGGACCGCAGCATGCTCCGCCCGTACAACCTGCCGCTTGGCCCGGCGCTCGCGGTCCACGTCGTGGCCTACCCGTTCGGTTTCTTCATGGACGACAGCCCGCTAGCCAACCTGGGCCTCGAGGCGAGGGTCGAGCAGGCGTTCGGCGTCCAGTCCGGCATCGGCGCCAACGACGAGCAGTTCATGAACCGCGATCCGATCACGTTCGGGACCACCGTTCACGAGTTCTTGGTCGGCGCGCGCTACCGGATCCCGTTCGGGCTCAGGCACCAGCTCTGGATCTCGGGCAGCGGCGGCGAGCACGCCTTCGTGTTCCAGAGCGCGCCCGGGTGCGCGATGAGCGTCGGAACCCTCATGCCGCTGATTGATACCTGCCGGCCAAAGCTCGACATCCCGGATACGATCTACCGCTTCATCCAGCCCGGGGTCGGCGCCCGCTTCGAGTTCGGTGACATCGCGGTCAGCGTCAGCGCGGGCTACCGTCTGATCCTGAACGGCGCCGGCATCCACTTCCAGCAGTTCTTCCCCCATCGCAGCGTCGCGGGTCTCGAGGCCGATGCCTACGTCGGCTATCGCTTCATGGGCAGCTTCGAGGCGCGGCTCAGCCTTCAAGTCCGCCGGTATTTCTTCGCGATGAACTCGACCCAGGCGGACGTCATGCAAATGATGGCGGACACCGGTAGCCACCTCCCGAAAGTAGCGGGCGGCGCGATCGACCAGTACATCTCGGGCGGCGTCGGCGTCGCGTGGCTGTTCGGCGGTAGCGAACGCCCGGCGTCTGCGGAAGAAGAACCCCCGGCGGCCAAGAAGAAGAAAAACAAGAAGAGCGCGGACGACGAGAGCGAGGAGCCCGCGCCCGAGGAGTAGCGGCCGCTCGGCCGCCTACGCCACCCGAATGACGTAGTTGTTGCGCTTCCCTCTGCGCAACACGACCAGTCGGCCGTCGATGAGCTCGGTCGCGGGGACGCGGGCATCGGCGCTGGCGGCGCCGAGTGCCGTTCCGTTGACCGCGACGGCGCCCGCGGTCACCTGCCGCCGGGCGTCCGACTTCGACGGGCAGGCGCCGACCTCGGCCAGCAGGTCGACCAGCAGCGCGCCGGCGCCCGCGAAGCGATCGCGGGCCACGGTGATCGAGGGAGCCGCGTCGAGCGCCTCGTCGAGGATGGCGCCACCGAGCGCGCGCAGGTCGCCGCCGTTGAACAATGCCAGAGAGGCCTGCTGGGCGCGCTCGAGCTCGCGCTGGCCATGGATGCGACGGGTGATGTCCTCGGCGAGCGCGTGCTGCGCCTGCCGCGCGCCCGAGCCGACCGTCGCCTCGAGCGCTTCGATGTCCTCGCGGCTTCGCAGCGTCAGCCAGCGCAGGTTGCGGCCGACGTCGGCGTCGTCGCTCTGCAGCCAGAACTGGTAGAACCGGTACGGCGTCGTGAGGGTCGGGTCGAGGTAGACCGCGCCTTTTTCCGACTTGCCGTACTTGCGGCCCTCCTTGTCGGTGAGGAGAGGCATGGTCAGGCCGTGGACGGTGTCGCCCGCCAGCCGGCGGACGAGATCGACGCCCGACACGATGTTGCCCCATTGGTCCGACGCGCCGATCTGCACGCGGCAGTCGTGGCGGCGGTAGAGCTCGTAGAAGTCATACGCTTGCAGCAGCATGTACGAGAACTCGGTAAACGAGATGCCCTCGTCGCGGGACTCGAACCGCTGCTTGACAGAATCCCGCTGCATCATCTGATTGACGGCGAAGTGTTTGCCGACGTCGCGCAGGAAGTCGAGCAGCCGCACGCCCCCGAGCCAGTCGAGGTTGTTGACGATCGTCACCGGCGGGGCCCCGGGCGCACCCGATGCGTCACCATCGTCCGCCGCGAAGAACGCGGCGATCTGTGCGGTTATCTTGCCCGTGTTGTCGGCGACCCGTTCCGTGTCCAGCAGCTTGCGCTCGCTGCTCTTGCCCGACGGATCGCCGACCATGCCGGTGGCGCCGCCGACCAGCGGCAGCGGGCGATGTCCGGCGCGCCGCAGGTGCGCGAGCGCCATCAGCGGGACCAGGTTGCCGACATGCAAGCTGGCCGCCGACGGATCGAAGCCCGAGTAGATGGTGAGTGGCGCCGCCAGCATCGCCGCCGGATCGGCGGCGGTCGTCTGCGCGATCATGCCGCGCCAGCTCAGATCCTCGAACGCGCCCATCGGGGCCATCACCTAACACGATGAGCTTGCACGAGCAAAGCTCGTGCTCCCCCACGCGGCCACGGTATTCTGCGCGGCCATGACGGTTCTGGCAGGTGACATCGGAGGCACCAACAGCCGGCTCGCGATCTTCGACGTCTCGGACGGCGGAGCAGACGGCACCGTCGCGTCGCTGTTCGAGCAAACGTATCCCTCCGCGGCGCACCCTTCACTGGACGTGATCGCCGAGAGCTTTCTCGGCACGGCGAAGGCCAAGCTCGGCGACCGCGCCCGCGTCGCGAGCGCGTGCTTGGGCATCGCGGGCCCGATCGAGAACAACATGTGCCGCGCCACCAACCTGCCCTGGGTGGTGGACGGCCGCGTACTGTCGACCCGGCTCGGCATCCCGCGGGTTCGGCTGGTCAACGACTTCTACGCCGCCGCGCTCGGCGTCACCGCCGTGGGCGCGAACGACCTCGCCCCGCTGGGCGGAAGCCCGCCCGCCGCACAGGGCCCCATCGCCGTGCTGGGCGCGGGCACCGGCCTCGGCCAGGCGTTCCTGCTCTGGAACGCCGCCAACAACCGCTACCAAGTCCACCCCTCCGAAGGTGGCCACGTCGACTTCGCCGCGCGCACGCCGCTCGAGCAGGGGCTGGTCCAGTTCCTCACCGTCAAGTACGGCCGCGTGTCGTGCGAGCGCGTCCTGTCGGGCCACGGGCTTCGCGACGTGTTCACGTTCCTGTCCGAGGAGCCGGCGTGCCGCGGCCTCATCCGGCCCGAGACCGCGGCGGTGCTGGCGTCGCCGGGCCCGGGCCACGACCCCGCCGCCGTGATCTCGGAACGCGCGATGGCGGGCACCGATCCGGTGTGCGAGATGGCGCTCGGGATCTTCTCCTCCGTGCTGGGCGCGGTCGCGGGCAACCTGGGGCTGCAGATCCTCGCCACCGGCGGCGTGTTCGTCGCGGGCGGCATCGCACCCCGCATCCTGCCGTTCCTACGACGCAGCGGGTTCCGTGAGGCGTTCGACCGCAAGGGCCGCCTACATACGCTGGTCGAACGCATGCCCGCCTACGTGGTCACGCACCCGCAGCCCGGCCTGCTCGGCGCCGCCAAGATCGCCGGTGGACACAGTTAGCGCGGGCCGTACCGCGTCAGTCACGAAACTAGCGGGAGTTTTTCAGGAATTCGAACGCAGCGCGGCGCAGGAAACTGACGCCCGGCGGTCAAGGATCGCGCCCGAGTGGTCGATGTCCGGAGCCGTGGGAAGCGGTCCACAGGGAGCGCGCGCCGCGTTCAGCGTGGGCAGCGACACCGTGCACGGAGGCGACTCCGGCCGCGCGACCACGGTCGACGAACGTTTCGGCCGCATGGTGGGCCGTTCGCCGTCGATGCAGAGCGTGTTCGACGTGCTCACCAAGGCGGCCACCAGCGAGGCGACCATCTTGCTCGAGGGCGAGACCGGCACCGGGAAGGAAGTGACGGCGGAGGCGATCCACCGTGGCAGCCCGCGCCGCGACAAGCCGTTCCTGGTCGTCGACTGCGGCGCGATGCCACCCAACCTGCTCGAGAGCGAGCTGTTCGGCCACGAGCGCGGTGCCTTCACCGGTGCGGTGTCGTCCCGCCAGGGCGTGTTCGAGGCCGCGAACGGCGGCACGGTGTTCCTCGACGAGATCGGCGAGCTGTCGATTGACCTCCAGCCCAAGCTCCTGCGCGTGCTCGAACGGCGGGAGGTGCGGCGGGTGGGCACCAACAACCACTTGCCGGTGAACGTGCGTCTCATCGCGGCGACCAACCGCAGCCTGCGTGAACAGGTCGGCCTCCACAAGTTCCGCTCCGACCTCTACTACCGCCTCGCCGTCGTCGAGGTGAAGCTGCCGCCGTTGCGGGAACGCCCAGGGGACCTGCCGCTCCTCGTCGAGCACATCGTGCGCAACCTGGCTGGCGTCGACGAGGCCACCTTGCTGACCGTCCGCTCGGCGCAGTTTCTGGGCGCGCTCACGCAACACACCTGGCCCGGGAACATCCGCGAGCTGCGCAACTACCTCGAGCGTTGCTCCGCGTTGCACGACTTCGCGCCGCCGCGGAGCGCCGGCGGCAGCGGACCGAACCACGCCCCAGCGCCCGAAGGCGCGGTCAACACCGGGCAGCCACTGCGCGAGGCGCGCGAGGCCTGGGTCAGCACCTTCGAACGCCGCTACCTCGAGGAGCTGCTGCGGCACCACGACAACCGCGTCAGCGCCGCCGCGCGCGCCGCCGGCGTCGATCGCATCTACTTCTACCGCCTGCTGTGGAAACACGGCCTGCGCCAGCGCGAACCGTCGCTGCGGGAGCCGGACGAGGTCGCGTGACACCCCCGGCCGCTGCCGCGGTAAAGTCCCCGCCCGAGCCCATCACGACGTCTCCCGCCCCCCTCAAGCTCGAAGCGACGGCACGCGCGCTGATCACCGGCGGCGCGATCGGCCTCGTGCTCGCGGCCGGCAACGTCTACACGGCGCTCAAGGTGTCGATCATCGACGGTGGCAGCATCACCGCCGCGCTCTTGAGCTTCTCGCTGTTCGCGAGCTTCCGGCGCCTCGGCCGCACGCCGTACGGCGCGCTCGAGAACAACATCACCCAGACCGTCGCTTCGTCGGCGGCGGTGATGAGCTTCGTCACCGGCGTGGTCGGACCGTTCCCCGCCCTGACGTTGATGGGGACGACGTTCCCGGCGTGGGCGATCGTGTTTTGGGGGGCTGCGCTCGGGACGCTGGGGATCTTCGTCGGCACACTCCTGCGCCGCCGCCTGATCGTCGAGGAGAAATTGCCGTTCCCCACCGGCCAGGCCACCGGAGAGCTCATCGAGACCATCTACGGCGCGCACCATACCGCCATCCGCCGGACGCGACTCTTGGTGGCCGCCGCGGTGTTGTCGGCGGCGGTCACCTGGTTTCGGGATGCGAGGCCGGCGTTGATTCCACAAGCGACGATGCTTCCGGGCGTGCTGGCCGGCGTGAGCCTCGCGACCCTCACCGTCGGGGTGAGCTGGAGCCCCCTCATGTTGTCGACGGGGGCGATGCTGGGCGTTCGCATGTCGGCCAGCATGTTGCTTGGCGGCGTGCTTGCGCGGCTCGTGCTGGCGCCGTGGTTGGTCAACACCGGCACGTTGCACGACGCCGAGTTTGGCAGCCTGAACTCGTGGATGATCTGGCCGTCGCTGGGGCTGCTGATTGCGGGGAGCTTCGTGCCGCTGATGCTCGAGGGGGGCGCGGTCCGGCGCTCGCTGCGAGACCTCGCCTCGCTCGTGCGTGGCGCCGGCCGGCGCCCGAACGATGGCTCCTTGTCGGTGCGGATGTGGGCACCGCTGGTGCTCGCGAGCCTCCTCATCCTGTTCGTGGTCGGCGGCTGGTTCCTGGGCATGCCGCCCTCGGCAACCGCCATCGCGGTCGTGCTTTCGCTGTTCCTTGCCAACATCTCGGCACGGGCGACCGGCGAGACCGACTGGACCCCTGCGGGCGCGGTCGGAACCGTCGCGGTCGTGGCGCTGGCCGGCCGCGGGACCGCCAACTCGGTGCTCGGCGGCTCCATCGTGCTCGGCACGTCGTCGCAGGTCGGCCCGACACTGTGGGCGTTCCGCGCCGGCCACCACCTGGGCGCATCGCCGCGCGCGCAGGTCGGCGCGCAGCTGCTCGGCGTCCTGCTGGGTGCCGTGGTCGTCGTGCCCGTGTACTACCTGGTGGTCGGCAGCTACGGCCTCGCCACCGAGAAGATCCCCGCGGTGGCGGCGCTGTCGTTCAAGGCCACGGCCGAGGCGGTCCGTGGCGGGCTCGGCGCGCTACCTCCACACGCCTCGTCGGCGCTGCTGGTTGGCGTCGGGGTCGGCACGCTGCTGACGGTGCTCGGGCGCGGCAAGCGCGGTGGATGGTGGCCGTCACCCACGGCGATGGGCGTCGCGATGATGATGCCGTTCTCGACCTCGTTCGCGATCGCGCTCGGCGCGATCCTCGTGCTCGGCGTGCGCCGCGGGCTCCCCGCCTTCGACGAGCCCAGCACCGTCGCCACCGCCGCCGGCGGCATCGCCGGCGAGTCGGTGATAGGCGTCATCATCGCCGCGCTCCTCGCCGCCGGGGCGCTGTAACCGGCGTCGCCGGGGCGCCGCATCCCTTCGTCCGACGAGCGCACAGCAAGCGGACGGGCGCCGTGCTTCGAGCCGCGGCGTCCGGACCGCGCGCTTAGCGTCCGCTGACTACGTCCATGGGTTCTTACGGCGCCTGCCCCTGTTTCGTGCGGGCTCGAAAGCTGGCGCTCGAGCCATCGTTACCGCCCGCACGATGGCGCTCGTCGGACGAAGGGATGCGGCGGCCCCGCCGAGGGTGCTCAAGAGACGAAGGGATGCGGCGGCCCCGCCGACGGTGGTCAAGGGACGAAGGGATGCGGCGCCCCGCCGTGCGCGGCCAAGGGACGAAGGGATGCGGCGCCCCGCCGAGCGCGGCCAAGGGACGAAGGGATGCGGCGGCCCGCCGAGCGCGGCCAAGGGACGAAGGGATGCGGCGGCCCCGCCGACGGTGGTCAAGGGACGAAGGGATGCGGCGCCCCGCCGAAAAGGCTTACGACGCCGCGACGTCGGACATGTGGACGCCGCTGACGTTTTCGTTGGCGGCCCAGTCCGCGGTGGACATGATCTCGCCACCCACGACCTCTTTGCCGCCCGGCGCTTCGGAGGAGTCGCGAACGACGGCCGCCGCCACGTGGACCGAGATGTTGACGTGAATGTTGGGCTGCGCCGACGGTCGCGCCGCGAGCTCGTCGCACAGCGCGCTGGCGACGCCGATTATGTCGGCGCGCTCGTTGGTGGACGTGCCAGGGTCGTCGGACAGCACTCGCGCGCCCATGATGGCGCTTCCGGTCTGCAGCGGGAGCGTCAGGCCCGCGGCCCGGAAGTTCTGCTCGGTGGCGTCGAGGATCGCGGACGTATCGTCGAGGACCTCATCGCTCTCCGCGTCGCTGCCTTCGTCGATCCGGATCTCGACGTAGATCGCCGTCGCCTGGGCGGTCGCTTCGGCGCTCGCGTTCTTGCTGCCGGCGGCCTCGCGCAGCGCCTCGATGAACGCCTTCGTGGTCGGGTAGCGGCGCTCGGCCTGCTTCTCCATGCAGCGCAGGACCACGGTGTCCAGGGCGGGCGACACAGGCGCCGCTTGGCTCGGGCGTGGCGGCGGCGCCTCCAGGTGCTGGCGTTCGATGTCGGTCATGGTCTCGGCGCGGAACGGGTACTGGCCGGTGACCAGGTGGTAGACCACGACGCCGAGCGCGTAGATGTCCGTGCGCGCGTCGACGGAGTCGCCGCGCACCTGCTCGGGCGCCATCGTGTACGACGTCCCGAGCCGGGTGCCGACGACGGTGAGGCCGCCCTCGCCCGCGTCCGGGCGCATCAGCTTGGCGATGCCGAAGTCCAGCAGCTTGACGACCTTCTTGCCGTGCGACATGCCGATGAAAACGTTGCTCGCCTTGAGATCGCGGTGGACGATGCCCTTGTCGTGGGCCGCCTGTAGCGCCGAGCACACCGGCTCGAGGATTTCCAGCACCTCGCTGGGCGGAAACCGCCCGCGCTCGGTCAGGATGGATCGCAGGTCGATCCCCTCGAGGAGCTCCATCACGTAGAACGGACGCCCGTCGGGAAGCTCGCCGAACTCGAAGATGTCGACGATGTTCGGGTGCTTGATCATGTTGACCGCGACCGCTTCCTGCACGAAGCGCGCGTTCATCTGCGGCGAGGCGGCCAGCTGCCGGCGCAGCACCTTGACCGCGGCCGGGCGGCCGAGAATCTTGTGCTTGGCCTCGTAGACCGTGCCGCCGCCGCCGGAGGCGAGCTCCCGCCCGAGCACGTACGCACCCGCCATCGTCCCCGGCCGAAGCTGGTCAGCGTCCGCCGCGTGGCCAGCGCCGGCGACGGCCTGATTAGGACCGAGCGCTCGGGTCTTGTCGTAGTCTTCGGGTTTTGGCAACACTGCTTGTTATCCCGCCTCCACCATCTCGCAAAGTACCGCTCTCCACATGGCATCGGTGGAATTTCCCAAACATTTAGCCGATGATCGATTCCCACTGTCACCTGGATTCTGAATACTTTGGCCAAGATAGGGCCGAGGTGCTGGCGCGCGCCCGGGCGGCGGGCGTGGAAGCGTTCATTTGTATCGGCGTCGGTCGGAGCCTCGAGGCGCCGCGCGAGGCGGCCCGGATCGCGGCTTCGGAGCCCGACGTGTTCGCGACCGTGGGCGTCCACCCCCACGACGTAGCGAAGATGAGCGAAGCCGACTGGACCGAGCTCGCGGCGCTGGCGCGCGCTCCCAGGGTGGTCGGCGTCGGTGAGAGCGGGCTCGACTATCACTACGAGCACTCTCCGCGCGAGACGCAGATCGCCGCCTATCACCGCTTCGCCACCATGGCGCGCGAGGCCGGGCTGCCGATCGTGTCACACGTGCGCGATGCCCACGACGACGCCGCCGAGGTGCTGCGAACCGAGGGTCCGGGTGCCGGCGGGGTGATTCATTGCTTCACCGGGGGCATCGTCGAGGCGCGCGTCTACCTCGACCTCGGCCAGCACCTGTCGTTTTCCGGCATCTTGACCTTCAAGAGCGCGGGCAACATCCGCGAGGCGGCCGTCTTCGCGCCGCTCGATCGCATCCTGATCGAGACCGATTCGCCTTACCTCGCGCCCGTCCCCCACCGGGGCAAACGCAACGAGCCCGCGTTCGTCGCCGAGACATTGGCCGCCATCGCCCGGCTGCGCGGCGTCCCCGCGGCCGACGTGGAGGCGGCGACGACGGCCAACGCGCGCCGGCTGTTTCGCCTCGCGGCCAGCTAGACCGCGCGGCTAGCCGCCCCCGCGCGCAGCGCGGGTTCGCGGCTACTCTTTCCTGATGTAGTCGCAGACCGCGCCTGCGGCGCGGAGCGACTAGCGCGACGCTTCGTCTATCTCGACCCTCGTGCCGCCGTGATAGACGGCGAGGCCCGCGGCGGAAGCCGCCACACAGATAGCGGTCAAGACGATGCCGGTCCACTTTACGGTCCTCGCCCGGTCGAGCCGTTCGGACTGTTGGCCCGGGAAGCTCGAGGGACTGTCTTCTGCGCTGGACTCCAGCAACACGCCCAGCAGCCAGAGCGGCAGCGAAAGTGATCCCGCCGTGATCCCTCCGCCCGCCGCCAGCCCGATTCCAACCGTGCGTCGATCATGTGTGACCGTATCGGCCTTGATACGCACGCGTCCGGCCGACTCCCGCAACTGGAAGGGGTCCGAAGGCAGCACGCCGTTGCCGGCGACGACGTAGGTCCCCGCGGGTACGCGCACGCCACAGGGCAGACCGCACATCTCGGGGTTGACCGCAGGCGCACCACCCGCCGCCGACATCTGCCACAGGCGCGCCGCCGGGTCCGCGCTGACCAAGTCGACCATCACACCACGGACGCCGACGGGCGGCACCGAGACGCGCGGCCCGAGGGGTCGCACCGTGGTCACCTCCGTGGAAGCAAAGTTACGAATCCTGCCGTCCGCCGTCTGGATGCTGACGTGGTCGCCCGGAATCTGCTCGACCAACACACCCTGGTACACAGCACCGTCCCGTGTGGTCACCGCCGTGTCCGGGACCGCCGCCTCGCCCGCGTGCGCCGATTCCGTCACGGCCGACGCGAGCACGAATGCCGCCAACCCCGACACCAAGCTCTTCATGCGGTCACGCATGATAACGGATAGAGGCGCTTCGCTTGAACCGTTGACGTAAAGGGAGACGGGGGCGGATACTATTTCGCCCTCGTGAAGAGCGATCCAGCCAAGGACCTCCCGGGCGCGAGCACGCCGCCGCCCACGTCTAACGCGCCCGTGCGCGTGCGCCTGCGCTATGCGGCGTTCGACGCCTTCATCGAAAAGTTCGCGCCCAACGTGACCCGCGGCGGCGTTTTTCTCGCCAGCCGCAATCCGTTCCCGGTCGGCACCACGTTCACCTTCGAGATCCAGCTGGCGGGTGGCGAGGTCGCGCTCGCCGGTGACGGCCGGGTGACGTGGGTCAAGCCGTTCGACCCGGCCGCGCCCAACAAGGCGCACGGGATGGGCGTCCAGTTCCTGCGCCTCGACGCGCCATCGCGCGAGACGTTGAACAAGATGCTCGAGCGCAAGGCCGCAGGCGTCGTGCGCGCGACCAGCGCGACGATCTCTGGCGCGCACCGCTCGAGCTCGAACGGTGTCGCCAGCGCTCGCGTCGACACCACCGTCGATCTCGCGAGCGAGTACGGGATCGACGAGTCGCGCATCCGGCGCACCGCCGACCGCCACCGGCTGCCGCCAGGTCGTTTGGTCGGCGACGTCGACGAGCTCGAGGCGCTGCTCCGCCCCGAGCCCACGGAGAAGGTCTCGATCGCTCAGGCCCTCGCCGAGCTGCCGCGCCTGCTGGATCCTTCGGCGGTGCGCCGCATGTCAGCGGGCTACCGCCAAGTCCCGGACACCGACAAGGACATCAAGGACGTCAAGGACGTCAAGGACGTCAAGGACGAGTAGCTACTTGAGCCCGAGGTTCCTGCGGATGCGGGTGCTCGGCTCTTCGGTGTCAGGCACGAACGGGCGGCCGGTGATGAGCTCGCAGACCTGGATGTAGCGGCGCGCCGCCTCCATCCGAACGTCGTCCGACAGCGCCGGCGGCGGGCCCTCGCCCTTGTAGCCGCCGTCGGCCAGCGTGCGGCGCACGTACTCCTTGTCGAGGCCGCGCGGCTCCTCGGAGCGCGTGAACCGATCCTCGTAGTCGTCCGCGTACCAGAACCGCGACGAGTCGGGCGTATGCACCTCGTCGATGAAGCACAACGTGCCATCGGGACGGCGGCCGATCTCGTACTTGGTATCGACCAGGATGAGGCCGTGGCGCAGCGCCTCGGCCTGGCCGAACGCGAACACGCGCGCGCACATATCGGCCGCACGATCGAAGTCCGCCGCCGAGAGCAACCCCATCTCGAGTACCTCCGCCCGCGACACCGAGCGATCGTGGTCGCCCTTCTCGGCCTTGGTCGAAGGGGTGAGGATCGCCTTCGGCAACCGCTGGTTCTTGCGCATGCCGTCGGGCAGATCGTGGCCGCAGAAGGTCCGCGCGCCGTTCTGGTAGTGGCTCCAGATCGACGTCGACGTCACCCCGGTCAGGTACGAGCGCATGATGAGCTCGACGGGCAAGAGCTTGCACTCGCGGGCGACGGTGACCGCCGGGTCGGGCACGTTGATGACGTGATTGGGGGCGATGTCGGCGGTCGCCTCGAACCAATACGCGGCCATCTGGTTCAGCACCTGGCCCTTGAACGGGATGGTCCCCAGTACGACGTCGAAGGCGCTCAGCCGATCGGTTGCGACCAGCGTGCGCTTGCCGTCGCGAACGTAACAGTCGCGGACCTTGCCTTCGTACTTCTCACCGAGCTCGGGGAGATCCGTCGCGCCCAGCGTCTTGCCGAGTTGCGCCCGCAGCACGTCGTCGTCGATGGCTTTGCTCACGATGTCCTCCCGTCGTCGTCGGCCAGCGCGCGATCGATGATCGCGTTCGCGTGGCGCAGATGGTGTTGCAAATCGAAAGCCCGGTCGATGTCGGCGGCGTCGAGGTGGGCGCCGATGTCGCGGTCGGCGCCCAAGAGAGCGCGGAAGGTTCCCTTCCCCTCGACCGCCGCCAGCGCGCAACGTTGGACGAGCTCATAGCCCGCCTGCCGCGCCATTCCTTTGCGCACCAGCGTCAGCAGCACCGCCTCGCTGAAGAACAGCCCGCCCGTGAGCTCGAGGTTCTGGCGCATGCGCGCGACGTTCACCACCAGCCCGTCGACCAGCCCGGCGGCGCGCCGGACCATGAAGTCGCAGAGCCCGGTCGCGTCGGGACCAATCACACGCTCGACCGACGAGTGCGAGATGTCGCGCTCGTGCCAGAGCGCGACGTCCTCGAGCGCTGACGACGCGTACCCGCGCAGCAGGCGGGCGATCCCGCATAGGTTCTCCGACAGGATCGGGTTCTTCTTGTGCGGCATCGCGGACGAGCCCTTCTGGCCCTTGCCGAACGCCTCGGTCGCCTCACCCACCTCGGTCCGCTGCCAGTGACGGACGGTGATCGCGATACGCTCCACCGCGGTCCCGAGCCGCGCCAGCGCCTGGAAGTACGCGGCGTGGCGGTCACGGGCGACAATCTGGGTGGGGACGGTTTCACGCCGCAACCCCAGCGCGGCGAGCGCCGCCGACTCGATGGCGGGGTCGAGGTTCGCGTAGGTCCCGACCGCGCCCGCGATCTTACCCACCGCGATCTCCTCGCGCGCGGAGGCCAGCGCCGCGCGGGCGCGACCGAGCTCGGCGTAGAACCCCGCGAATACCAGCCCCGCGGTGATCGGCTCGGCGTGAATGCCGTGGGAGCGGCCGATCGCGACCGTGTTCCGATGTTCGTCGGCGCGTCGGCGGCACGCCGCGCGAAGCAGGTCGACGCCGGCGACGATCTGGTCCGCCGCCTCGACCAGCGTGATCGCGAGCGACGCGTCCAGCACGTCCGAGGACGTCATCCCGAGATGCAGCCAGCGCGCCGGCTCGCCCACCAGCTCCTCGACGTGACTGAGGAACGCGATGACGTCATGGCGGGTGCGTTCCTCGTGCTCGAGGATGCGCGCGGGATCGAGCTTGCCCTCCGCCTTGGCCCGCACGGTCGCCGCGGTGCGCGCAGGCACCGTCCCGGCGGCCTCCATCGCGGTGCACGCGGCGAGCTCGACGCGCAACCAGGTCTCGTAGCGGTGGCGGTCCGACCACAGCTCGAGCAGCTCCGGGCGCGTGTAGCGGGCGATCATGGCGCCGACGGTTCTAACGAAATCGTGTCAGGCGTTCAAGGCAAGAGCACGGTCGATCCGACGGTCCGCCGCTCTTCCAGGGCGCGGTGCGCCGAGGCCGCGTCGCGCAGCGGGAACGTCTGGCCGATCCCGACGTGGACGTCGCCGTGCTTGACCGCGTGGAACAGCACCGACGCCGAAGCAACCAGCTCGTCGCGGGTGGGCGTGTAGGCCCAGAACGTCGGGCGCGTCACGAACAGCGAGCCCTTGGCCGCCAGGAGTTGCAGGTCGAGCGGCGGCACCGCACCCGACGCCTGGCCGTAGAGCACGAGCAGGCCGCGCGGGCGCAGACAGTCGAGCGACGCCGCGAAGGTGTCCTTGCCGACGCCGTCGAACACCGCCGCGACACCCTTCCCCTCGGTCAGCGCCTTGACCCGATCGACCACGTTCTCGCGCCGGTAGTCGATGGCCTCGTGGCAGCCGTTTTCGCGCGCGCGAGCGACCTTGTCCGGCCCGCCCGCCGTGCCGATCACGTGTGCGCCCAGCGCGCTCGCGAGCTGGCACGCGATGCTGCCCACGCCCCCGGCCGCGGCGTGAAATAGGATCGTGTCGCCGCGCTGAATCTTCGCGCAGCGCAGAAGCAGGAATTCGGCGGTCATACCCTTGAGCATCATCGCGGCGGCGCTGCGGTCGTCGATGCCGTCGGGGATGCGGACCAGGCGCGCCGCCGGCAGGACACGGGCCTCGGCGTACGCGCCGATCACGCCCGCGTACGCGACCCGATCGCCAGGGCCGACCTCGGTGACGTCGGCGCCGACGGCCTCCACCACCCCCGCCGCCTCCTGGCCGGGCACGAACGGCAACGCGGCGACCTTGTAGACGCCGGAGCGTTGGTAGACGTCGACGTAGTTGACGCCGATGGCGGTCTGACGGACGCGCGCCTCACCCGGTCCGGGAACCGCGTCCGGGATGTCCTCGAAACCGAGCTCCCCTGCGCCACCTTGGGCATGGACGACGACGGCTTTGGGCATAATCAGGTGTCAACATGCGGCAGGTCGCGTGGTTTGGCTAGCGGGTTCACGGTTCCGGCTTGCCACCGACGAACCAACTCGACGGCGAGCCTCAGATGCCGAGCACGGTCCGCAGCCGGCGCGCCAGCGTCTGCCCGCTGCCCGGGCGGCGCGGCGCCACGAAGATCGTGTCGTCGCCCGCGAGCGTGCCCATCACGTCGTCGATGCCCGCCTCGTCGAGGGCGCGCGCCACCGTGGGCGCGGCGCTGACCTTGGTTCGGACGACGACCAGGGCGCCGTTACTCTCGATGCCAACCACCAGCCGCCGCACCGGGTCGAGCGGCAGGCCGCCGTCGCCCGCCTCGATCACGTAGCGGGGTCCCCCGGCCCCCGCCGCGCGCCGCACGCCCAGCACCGCCATGTCGCGCGAAAGCGTCGCCTGCGACGCGCGGATGCCCTGCGCGCCCAGCCGGCGCCGCAGCTCCGCCTGCGTGGTCACGGGCCGGCCGGCGCCCGACAGAATCTCGCGGATCGCGTCGCGTCTGGACTCCTCGGCCCGCATCACGTCACCAGCGTACCGACGCCGCGGTCGGTGAACAGCTCCGCGACGATGCTGTGAGGGGCGCGCCCGTCGACGATGTGCACGGCGCGGACGCCGCTCGCCAGGGCGTGCAGCACCGCCTGCGCTTTGACGTGCATGCCGCCCTTGATGCTCCGGCCAAGGCGCGCCTCGAGATCCCCGGCTCGGATCTCCGAGATCAACGTGCCGTTCTCGTCGAGCAGGCCCGCGACGTCGGTCAGAAAAATGAGGCGCTCGGCGCCGCACGCGCCCGCGATCTCGCCCGCCGCAATGTCGGCATTGATGTTGTAGCTGGCGCCGTCGGCGCCGAACCCCACCGGCGAGATGACCGGCATGTAACCCTTTTCGAGGAACAGGTCGAGCAGGCTCGAGTTGACGCTCTCGATCTCGCCCACGAACCCGAGGTCGGTCTTCCCCGGTTCGGGTTGCAGCTTGTGCGCCATCAGCAGCCGGCCGTCCTTGCCCGACAGGCCGATCGCGTTGCCGCCCAGGCTGTTTATGAGCCCGACGATCTCGGTGTTGATCCGCCCCGTCAGCACCATCTCGACCACCTGCACCTCCTCGGCGCCGGTGATCCGCTGGCCATCGGAGAACTCGGACTTGCGCCCCATTTTCTCGAGCGTCTTAGTGATCTCGGGGCCGCCACCGTGCACGATCACTGGTCGCAGACCGGCCGACTGCAACAGCACGACCTCCTCGGCAAAGCTGCGCTTGAGCGCCGGATCGACCATCGCAGCCCCGCCATACTTGATGACCGCGCGCTTGCCGCCGAACTTGCGGATGTACGACAGTGCCTCGACGACCAGCGGCCGATTCACGCTCATCCCGGACCGTTTGGTTGCCGTGCTCGGACCCGAATAGTACTCGGCGTTGATCTTCACGTAGTCGAAACTGAGGTCGCAGCCGAGCGCGCGCGCCGACTCCGACCCCAGGCCGAGGTCGATGCGAACGGCGATCTCCGGCTTTTGCATGCGGGCGTTGAGCTCGTTCTTGTCGAACGCGACCGGGCCGCCGCCCTCGTAGACCCTGATCCCCTGCACGTCGAGGGTCGTCGCCGCGAGGTCGATCGTAAAGCCCCGTGCGCCCACCCGCGCCCCGAGCCCGGCCAGGATGCGCCCCCAAGACGGGTCACCGCCGAAGATGCCGGCCTTGGTGAGGTTGCCACCGGCGACCGCGCGCGCGAGGTCGCGCGCCATCGCCCGCTCGGGCGCGCCTGCGACGTCCACGACCAGCAGCCGGGTCGCGCCCTCGCCATCGGCGGCGATCGCGCGCGCCAGCTCCGCGCACAGCCCGACCAGCGCGGCCTGGAACTTATCGAAGTACGGCGTCCCCGCCTCGAGCGCGGCCGCGCCCGAAGCGCCGTTGGCGAGCGCAATCACACAGTCATTCGTCGACATGTCTCCGTCGACGGTGACGGTGTTGAACGTGTCCTCCACCGCCGACGCCAGCGCCGTCTGCAGCGCCACCGGCGCGATCTGAGCGTCGGTGGTGATGAAGCACAGCATCGTCGCCATCTGCGGGTGGATCATCCCCGAGCCCTTGGCGATCGCCGCCAGCCGGACGGTCTTGCCGCCGACGTCGATCTCACGGAACACCAGTTTGGTCCGCGTGTCGGTCGTGCGGATCGCCTCTGCCGCGCCCACCACGTCGTCGCCCAACGCCGCCACGAGCCTAGGAACCGCGGCCGCGATCCGATCCGCCGGCAGCCGGACGCCGATCGCCCCGGTGGAGGCGGTCAGCACCTCGTCCGGCTTCGCGCCCAGCGCCTTGGCCACCGCCTTCGCCACCGTCCGCTCGTCGGTCGCTCCGCCGGGCCCGACGATCGCATTGGCGTTACCGCTGTTGGCGACGATCGCGCGGATCCCCGCCGCCGGCAGCCGCCCCGCCGCGTAGTCGACCGGCGCCGCCCGCATGCGGTTGATGGTGAAGCTTCCGGCCGCCGCGCACGGCGTCTCGGAGACGATCAGCGCGACGTCCTTACGGGTCCCACCCGGCTCCTTGACTCCGGCCGCGAGGGACGCGAACCGGAAACCCAGCGGAGGGGCGTGGCTCTTGGCGGGCGTCGACGTGCTCACCGTCGCCGGCGTTGCAGTGGAAATGGGCTTGCTCATGGCGCGCTCCCTGGCAGGCCGTCGAGGCCCGTCGTCTCATCGAATCCGAACATCAGGTTGGCGTTCTGGACCGCCTGCCCCGCCGCGCCCTTCACCAGATTGTCGAGCGACGCAAACGCGATCGCCATCCCCCGCTCCGGATCGGCATCCGCGCCGAGCAGCACCCGGTTGGTCCCCAGCACCGGGTGCAGTCGAACCGCGTCCGGCTTTGCGGTCCGGATGAACGGCTTGCCCTCCGCGAACGCGTCCACCGCCGCGATGGCGTCGGCCGCGCCCTTTCCCGACTTGAGGCGCCCGTACACGGTGGCCAGGATCCCCCGGCGCGTCGGCAGCAGGTGGGGCGTGAACGTCAGCTTGAGTGGTCCCTGCCCGGCGAGCCCCAGGGCGCGCTCGATCTCCGGCGTGTGCTGGTGGCGCAGCACCCGGTAGGCGCGGAAGTCGCCGTCTAACTCCGAGAACGACATGTCCTCGGTCGACTTGCGGCCCGCGCCGGTGGTCCCGCTCTTGGCGTCGACCACGATGCCGTCGCGTTCGATCACGCCCCCACGCAGGAGCGCGAGCGCCGCCAACGTGCTCGCGGTCGCGTAGCACCCCGGGTTCGACACCAGCCGCGCCGCGCGGATATCACCCGACGCGCCCGCCTCCGGCATGGTGTAGCAAGCGCCCGGCAGCAGGTCCGGCCGCGGGTGCGTGAACCCATACCAGCGCGGATATTCATCCGCCGCGAGCCGGAACGCGCCCGACAGATCGACGACCCGCGTCCCCGCCTCCAGCGCCACCGGCGCCAGCGCCAGCGACGCCTCCGCCGGCGTGCAGAGAAACACGATCCCCAGCCCCGCGAGCGCCCCCGGCTGCAATGCCTCCTTCTGGGGCTTGACCACCAGCCCCGCCGTCGGTGACGGCAACGGCAGGTGCGCGCCCAGCGGGCTCCCCGCCCACTTGTCGCTGACCGCGACCGCCAGCGCCATCCCCGGGTGCCCCGCAACCAGCCGCGCCAGCTCCATCCCCGAATACCCGGAGACCCCGACGATGCCCACGGTCACCACGGGCGCCCTATTCATGACACGAATATTTATTCAGCGGCGCGGCCCGTGCAAGCGCTTTCCTCAGCCCGTGTGCCCGAACCCACCCGCCCCCCGCTCCGTGACCGAAAGGTCCCCAACCTCTTCGAGCTCGGCGATGACCACCGGCGCAATGACGAGCTGCGCGACCCGATCGCCCGGCTGCACGACATAGGGCTCCGACCCCAGGTTGACGAGCAACACCTGAACTTCGCCCCGGTAGTCGCTGTCGATGGTCCCCGGCGCATTCGGCAGCCCGATCCCGAACTTGCGCGCCAACCCCGACCGCGGCCGCACCTGCCCCTCGAACCCCTCCGGGATCTCGAACGCCAGCCCCGTCGGCACCGCGACCCGCCCCCCCGGGGCGATCTCGATCGGTTCACTCGCCGCCGACGCCAAGTCCAACCCCGCCGCTCCCCGCGACATGTACTTCGGCGCCACCGCCCCCGGGCGCAGCTTCTGAAACCGAACCCTCGGCGCGTTCATGGCTCGCGTTCTACCAGAACCCGATCGCAGCCGTAAACCGCGGAGGCGTCAGAGCGAGCATCGCGAGCGAGTCCAAGCAACGGGAGGCGCGGCATCGCCCCACCCCGCGCACGAAGACGTGCACGGGGACCCCGGGTGCCGCGCCGGCGTCGATATGAAGAGGGGGGTCCCGTAGGGGGGACGTAGTCCCCCTACGCACTGGCGGCGCGGAAGTTGTGGACGACGTCGGGGGTCTTGTTGAGAGCTTCCCGGCGCGACAGTCGGATCTTGCCCGTGGCGCGGTCGATGCCGATGACCTTCACCAGCATCTCGTCGCCTTCCTTGCAGATGTCCTGCACCACGCGCACCCGCTTCTCGTCGAGCTCGCTGATGTGGACCAAGCCGTCGGTGCCCGGCATGATCTCGACGAAGGCGCCGAACTCGGCCAGCCGCCGCACGACGCCCATGTAGAACTCGCCCACCTCGGGCTCGGTGGTCAGGCCCTTGATGATGTCGATCGCCTTTTTGACCGCGACGCCGTCCGGGGACGCGATGTGGACGGTGCCGTCGTCCTCGACGTCGATCGACACGCCGGTCTGGGCGGTGATGCCGCGGATGGTCTTGCCGCCCGGGCCGATGATCTCGCGGATCTGGTCGGGCTTGACCTGCAGGGTGTGGATGCGGGGCGCGTGGAGTGAAAGGTCCTCGCGCGGCCCGGCCAGCGCCTCCGCCATCTTGCCCAGGATGTGCAGGCGGCCGTCCTTGGCCTGGCGCAACGCGGTCTCGAGGATCTCGCGGGTCAGGCCCTGGATCTTGATGTCCATCTGGACCGCGGTGACGCCGGTCTTGGTGCCGCAGATCTTGAAGTCCATGTCGCCGAGGTGATCCTCGTCGCCGAGGATGTCGGACAGCACAGCGACGCGGTCGCCTTCCTTGATGAGACCCATCGCGATACCCGCGACCGGGGTCTTGATCGGCACGCCGCCGTCCATCAGCGACAAGATGCCGCCGCACACGGAGGCCATCGACGAGCTGCCGTTCGACTCGAGGATCTCCGACACGATGCGGATCGTGTAGGGGAACTCCTTTTCGCCCGGCAGCACGCGCGCGATCGCCTTTTCCGCCAGATGGCCGTGGCCGACCTCGCGCCGGCTGGCGCCGCGCAGCGGCTTGGTCTCGCCGGTCGAGAACGGCGGGAAGTTGTAGTGCAAGAGGAAGCGCTTCTCGAAGTCACCGATGATGCCCTCGATGTGCTGCGTATCCTTGCTGGTGCCGAGCGTGGTGGTGACCAGCGCCTGAGTCTCGCCGCGCGTGAACAGCGACGACCCGTGCGTCCGCGGCAGCACCCCGACCTCGCAGGTGATGGTGCGAATCTCGCTGGTGGCGCGGCCGTCGATGCGCCGCCCGGTGTTGAGCACCAGCTCGCGCAAATGTTTCTTCTTGGCCGACTCGTACGCCTCACCGACCTCGGACCCGCGGTCCGGGAACACCTCGGCCAGCGCGGCCTTGGTCTCGCCACCCGCGGCGTCGAGCGCCGCGTAACGGTCGTGCTTCTCGCGGATGCTCATCGCCGCTTCGATCTTCTGATTCGCCAGCTCCGCGACGCGCGACACGATGGCCGGATCCTTGACCGGAGGGACGAACTCGCGCTTGGGCCGACCGACCGCCGCCCGCAGCTTCTCCTGCAGGTCGATGAGCGGCTGCGCCGCCTGGTGCGCGAACATCAGCGCGTCGACGATGACCTCTTCGCTGACCTCGCCCGCGCTGCCTTCGACCATCACGATGGCGTCGCGGTTGGCGGCTACCAGCAGGTCGAGCTCGGACTTCTCGCGCTCCGCGAACGTCGGGTTGACGACGAACTGACCGTCGATGCGGCCGACGCGCACGCCCGCATACGGCCCCGCCCACGGGATGTCGGACAGGTGCAGAGCGGTCGAAGCCCCGATCATCGCGAGCACGTCCGACGGGTTCTCGCGGTCGGTCGAGACCACCATCGCGATGACCTGGGTGTCGAAGCGCCAGCCCTTGGGAAATAGAGGACGCGACGGCCGATCGATGAGCCTCGAGGTCAACACTTCGACCTCGGTCATCCGCCCCTCGCGTTTGAAGTAGCCACCGGGAATGCGCCCGGCGGCGGAAGTCTTTTCGAGGTAGTCCACCGTCAGCGGCATGAAATCCACGCCGGGACGAATCGAGCTGGACGCGACCGCGGTGACCAGCACCATGGTGTCGCCGTAGCGGACCACCACCGAGCCGTCGGCCTGCTTGGCCATCCGGCCGGTCTCGATGCTCAACTCTTTGCTGCCAAAATTGACGCCTTCACGAACGAACATTGTCGGCTCCCTTGTCTTTGACCTTTGCAGCTTTTCGAACGCTACGCTGAGCACGCTGTGAGGCGCCGCAGGGCGAAGCACCGCTGCCGCGACGACTCACGACCGGCGAATGATCGCCTGGCCACCCGAGGTTCGCTCCTGTCGACTACTTCCGGATACCGAGGGTCTGAATGACGGAGCGGTAGCGATCGACGTTCTTGTCCTTGAGGTAGTCCAAGAGACGGCGGCGCTTGCCGACCAGCATGAGCAGGCCGCGACGCGAGTGATGGTCTTTCGCGTGGGACTTGAAGTGCTCGGTAAGGTACGAGATTCGTTCCGAGAGCAGGGCGATCTGGACTTCCGCGGACCCGGTGTCGCCGGGTTTCCGCGCGAACTTCTGGACGACTGCTGATTTGCGTTCTGCTGCGAGGGCCATTTTTTCCAATCTTCTTTGTTTTTCGAGGGTTCAATGTCCCAGAAAACACCATCTGCGTCAATGTGGGATGCCGAACACGCGCAGGGTTCGGGTCAGGCCGTCTGGGGCGGCTTCGGCAACCGCGATCAGCGCCCCCGCGCTGTCGAGTACACGGCGCGGGCGTGCGCCCTCCTCGATGGGCGCGTCGCCGGCGACGGCCAACCAGGACACGCGCCGCCCGAGGCGAAGGTCACGGGCGATTTCATCAGGGACGGCGGCGGACTGGAGGTGCCCGAGGGCGTCGGCCAGCGAGACCAATCCGAGCGTAGCGGTGTCTGCCGACTGCAACCCCGCGACCGCGGCGTCGAGCGTCCGGGCGGAGCTGAGCGCGAACGGGCCCGAACGCGTGCGTCGCAGCGCGGTGACGTGGCCGCCAACGCCCAGCGCCCGACCGAGGTCCCGGGCCAGCGCGCGGACGTAGGTCCCCTTCGAGCACAACACGCGCAGGTCCACCGCCGCGGGGCCCCGGAACGCCAGCAGCTCCAGCTCGAACACGGTCACCCGCCGCGCGTCGGGCGTGATCGGTTCTCCCGCCCGGGCGTAGTCATAGAGCGGCCGCCCCGCGCGCTTGAGCGCCGAATAGTGGGGCGGCACCTGCTCGATCGGTCCGCGGAAGCGCCCGAGCGCCGCGTCCACCAACGCCGCGTCCACGCCGCCCGCATCGCTGCGCGCGACCTCGGCCCCGTCCGCGTCGTCGGTGTCGGTCGCGATGCCCAGGCACACGGTGACGTCGTACGCCTTGTCGGCGTCGAGCAGGAACGGCGCGAGCTTCGTCGCCTCGCCCAGGCACACGGGCAGCACGCCGGTGGCCAGTGGATCGAGCGTGCCGCCGTGGCCGACCCTGCGCATGTTCGCAGCCCGTCGCACCTGGCGGACGACGTCGAACGAGGTCATGCCGACCGGCTTGTCGACGACCAGGACGCCGTCCACGTTCATTCCCCGAGCAACTTCTCGATGCGCTCGGCGGTCTCGAACACCCGATCGATCTCGAACTTCACCGCCGGCGCGACCTTCATCCGGAGCCGCTTCGAGATCGCCTGACGAAAGTAGCCGCTGGCATGGTTGAGGCCCTCACGCACGCGCTCGAGCTTCACCTCGTCCGCATCATGCACCGTGAACTGCGCGCGCGCGTGCTGCAGATCCCCCGATACCCGCACGTGCGTGACCGTGATGATGCCGGCGCCCCGTACCCGCGGATCCTTGATCTCGTCGTGCGCCAGCACCTCGCCCAAAATGGCGCGCACCTCGCTGGCTACCCGTTCGACCCTCTGCGACATGGGTCAGGGCTCCCAGTGTCGGAAGTCGGCGCCCTGGAGATCGTCGCCGAAGGTCTGCAGCTCGTGCTCGTCCTTCACGACGTCGGCGTGGCCGCGGACGAAGCGCAGCACCTCGTCGAGCACCGATTCCGTGAACCGGCGCTCGCCCCCGACCACGGTCAACCCGATGACCGCGCGCTGCCACTTGTCGAGGTCGCCCACCTCGGCGATCGCGACGTTGAACTTGTTGCGCACGAGATCCTTGACGCGGCGGAGGACCATCCGCTTCTCCTTGAGCGACTGGCTGTTGGCCAGGAACAGGGTGAGGCGGGCGATCCCGACCGTCACTGCCTGGGCGAGTCGAGGGTGGGGGCGACCATCTCCATCTCGAACGCCTCGATGACGTCGCCCTCCTTGAGGTCGCCGTAGCCTTCGATGGAGAGACCGCACTCGTACCCCTGCGCCACCTCGGACACATCGTCCTTGAATCGGCGCAGCGAGCCCACCTTGCCCGTGTAGAGGACGACCGCGTCGCGTACGAGGCGCAACATCGCCTTGCGGGTGATCTTCCCCTCGGTGATGAACGAGCCCGCGATCGTGCCCGCCTTGGGGATGGTGAACACCTGGCGCACCTCTGCCTTGCCCATGACCTTCTCGCGCGAGATGGGCGACAACATGCCTACCATCGCCTTCTTCACGTCGTCGATGGCGTCGTAGATCACCTGGTAGAGCTTGATGTCCACGCCCTCCTGTTCGGCAAGCGGCTGCGCCTTGCCGGCGGGGCGGACGTTGAACCCGATGACGACCGCCGACGAGGCCTTGGCCAGGCTGACGTCCGACTCGGTGATGCCGCCGACGCCGGTCGAGATCACGTTGACGCCGACGGATTCGGTCGACAACCGCGTGAGCGCGTTGGCCACCGCCTCGATCGAGCCCTGCACGTCGGCCTTGAGGACGATCTTCACCTCTTTGACCTCGCCGCTCTTGATCTTGTCGAGGATGTTCTCCAGCGACACGCGGTTTCCAGACCCCGCGAGCTCCTTCTTGCGGCGCACGTCGTGGCGGTGCTCGACCAGGCTCTTGACCGCCTTCTCGTCGGTGACGACGTTGAACGACTCGCCCGCGTCCGGCACCCCGCCGAGGCCCAGCACCTCGATCGGCGTCGACGGGCCAGCCTCGGTGAGCGACTGTCCCTTGTCGCCGAGCATCGCGCGGATCTTGCCCGAGAACTCGCCGGCCACGACCAGATCGCCGGTCCGCAACGTTCCGTCCTGAACCAGGATGGTCGAGATCGGACCTCGCGAGCGATCGAGGCGCGCCTCGACGACGTGGCCCTTGGCGGGCTTGTTCGGATTCGCGCGCAGCTCGAGCACCTCGGCTTGCAGCGCCAGCATCTCGAGCAGCTTGTCGACGCCAACCTTGGTCTTCGCCGAGACGTTCACGAAGATCGTGTCGCCGCCCCACTCTTCCGAGACCAGGCCGTGCTCGGACAGCTTGTTGCGGATGACGTCCGGCTTGGCGCCTTCCTTGTCGATCTTGTTGATGGCGACGACGATGGGAACCTTCGCCTCCCGGGCGTGGTTGATCGCCTCCACGGTCTGTGGCATCGGGCCGTCGTCGGCCGCGACGACCAACACGACGATGTCGGTCATCTGAGCGCCGCGCGCGCGCATCGCGGTGAACGCCTCGTGGCCCGGCGTGTCCAGGAACACGACGTCGCCGCGGTCCGCATGGACCTTGTAGGCGCCGATGTGCTGGGTGATGCCGCCCGCCTCGCCGGCGGCGACATTGGCCTTGCGGATGGCGTCGAGCAGCGAAGTCTTGCCATGGTCGACGTGACCCATAATGGTGACCACGGGCGCGCGGGGATGGCGATCCTCGGGCGCCTCGGGCGTTTCGTCTCCGACCAGCACCTCGTCCTCGCTGAACGCGGTGGACTCCATCTGATAGCCGAACTCGGTCGCGATCAGCGACGCGGTGTCGAGATCGATGTCGTGGTTGATGCTGGTGTCCATCATCCCGAGCGCCCACAACTTCTTGATGATCTGGTGTCCCTTGACCGCCATTTCCTTGGCGAGCTCGGACACCGCGATGGTCTCGCCCATCCGGATCACGCGCTTGTGCTCGGCGGGCGTGGTGATCTGCGTCTGCTTGAGCTTCTTGCCCGCGGCGGCGACCTTCTTCTTGGGGAAGGCGCCCGGGCGGTTACCGCCGGGGCCATACGCGGGCCGGCCGAAGCGATCGCGTCCGACGGGCGGGCGAGTGGTCAGACCCGTGCGACCGAGGCGGCGAGCCTCTTCGTCGCGGTCCTTGATCTCGATCCGTGGTACCGACGCGCCCGCCTCGCCGCGGGGTGCGGCGCCGGGCAGTTGGATGAACGCGCCGGTCGCGGCCGAACCGGTCACCACGGGCTGCGCGATCGTGCGCAGTACCGAGCGCGGCGCCTCGGGCGCGGACGACGTCGGCCCGGCGGTGGCAGCGGCAGCGGGAGAAGCAGGCGATGTCTCGGCGGCTACCGCCGCAGGACGGACGCGTTCGACGACCGGCACCGTCGGCGGTGGAGCGGGAGGCGCCTCGATGACGGGCGCGGCCACGACCGACGCCGGCTTCGGGGGCGGAGGCGTGCGCCTTTCCGGTTCGGGTGCAGGCGCGGGCGGAGCGACCGGAGCAGGTGCCGCTGCTGGCACCGCGATGCGCACGGGGGCGTGGCCGCCGGCCGCCGTCTTCGATCGGCGGCGGATGACGGTGTCATTCAGTCGAACCTCTTCCAGATTCTCGAGGCGCTCACGCTCGACGGCGCGGCGGACGCGGTCCGCGTCGGGAGGCTCGAGGTACGACATGTGATTGGCCACGTCGATACCCATCGCCTTGATCTTGCGAACCAGGTCGTCCTTGGGGACGTTCATGTCCTTCGCCATGTCGTAGACCTTCACCCGTGGCCCGACCGGCGCCTCCGGCGTGTTGGATCCTTCGGACCTGCGCTCGAATCCACTTCCAATCATCGTTTCACCGTTTGGTTAGGGACGAGAAATCGGGAGGCGCGATCGAAGCGCCTGGTTGCTTGAACGCCCGCGCGAAGGCATTCGACCGCGCCGCCGCGTCGATGCAGCTCGCCTGAGCGTGAATCGACGCGCCCCGCCCCGCTCCCCCACCGATCCTCACCTGGCCGTCGACCAGTCGCAACCGAACCAATTCCGACGCCGGCGCGCGCCGGCGGCAGCCGATGCACGTGCGAATAGGTGCGCGCGGCGGCATGACGCTCATGGTCCCGGTCGTCGTTGCCCTGGTCGTCGCTCATTTAGGGCGCCTCCGGGTTGGGGGCCGCGGGGACCTCCGCCACCAGGGTCGCTGCGTCCTTCGCGGCACGCTCCGCCTCCTCGGCCTGGCGCACGCGCTCGATCTCCGCGGCTTTCGCGGCCGACGCGATCAACGCCTTGGCGCCGTCCACCCCGCCGACGCCCGGCACCGCCGCCAGCTCGTCGGGCTTGCCGCTCGCAACCTCGGCCGCCGATCGCCAGCCGGCGGTGAACAGCGCGTCGGCCAACGCCGCCGGGCTGGCGCCGCCGTCACCACCGCCGCCGCCGATGCTGGCCAGCGACAGTCGCGATCTGGCCTCCATCTCGCGGACCTTCGACTCGGAGTGAATGTCGATCCGCCAGCCCGTGAGCTGCGACGCGAGCCGCACGTTCTGGCCCTTCTTGCCGATCGCCAGCGACAGCTTCTCGTCGGGGACGATGAGCTCCATCGTGTGGCTGCCCGCGTCGATGATGACGCGGGCGACCTCGGCGGGCGCGATCGCGTTGCACACGAACCGCGCCGGATCGGGATCGTACGGGACGATGTCGATCTTCTCGCCGCGCAGCTCCTGGACCACCGCCTGCACGCGCGAGCCCTTCATGCCCACGCACGCGCCCACCGGGTCGACGTCGCGATCGCGCGAGCTGACCGCGATCTTGGACCGCGCCCCGGCCTCGCGCGCCGACGCCTCGATGCGGACGATCTTCTCGTAGATCTCCGGGACCTCCATCTCGAACAGCTTCTCGAGCAGCCCCTTGTGCGTGCGCGACAGGATGATCTGCGGCCCGCGCGCGGTCTTGTCGATGTCGACCACGTACGCGACGATGCGGTCGCCCGCGCGGTAAGACTCGCGTGGCACCTGATCGCGCACCGGCAGTACCGCCTCGGCGCCTCCCAGGTCGACGATGATGTTGCCGCGCTCGAACCGACGGACGATGCCCGAGATGAGCTCGCCCTTGCGGTCTTTGTACTGGTTGAAGACGTTCTCGCGCTCGGCTTCACGCACCCGCTGCAGGATCACCTGCTTCGCGGTCTGGGCGGCGATGCGGCCGAACCCCTTCCACGCGCGGTTGAGCTTGAGGAGCTCGCCGTACTTCGCGTCTTGCTCTTCGGCCTTCGACTGGTCCTTCTCGTCGTAGAAAATCTGGAACAGGAGCTCGTCACCAGCCTCGGCCTTGAGCCCGAACCGCTGCGCGTCCGCGAGCGGGACTTCTTTGCCGTCGCCCAGCGCCTGTCCGGGCGGCAGCTGCTCGACGATGACGATGATCTGAAACAGATCGACGCGACCGCTCTCTTCGTTGAACTTCGCTTCCATCTCGCGGTTCATGCCGAACGCGCGCTTGGCGGCGGTCAAGATTGCCTGTTCGAGCGTCTCGACCAGGACGGCGCGGTCGATGTTCTTGTCTTTGGAGACCTGATCCAGGACCAGGCCGAGGGCGGCACCATCGTTCATGACATGCTCCGTTTTACGTCGGGCCCCTGAGAGGGTCCCGCGCCCCCCGCGATCGGCTCGGGTGAGCGACGCTCACCCTCCCCCATGCGGCGGAATTCATGCCCCCAATCCGGCACCAGGTTGGCGCGTGAGATGTCGTCGATGGGAAGCAAATAGGATCGGCCTTCACAAGCGATTTCGACCCGGCCGTCCTTGACCGCGCCGAGGGTCCCCGAGAAGTTCCTGCGCCCATCCACCCCATCCTCGAGCCGAATACGCGCGCTCTTCCCCTGGAACCGTTCGAAGTCCCGCTCTCGCCGCAGGGGCCGATCAAGCCCAGGCGAGCTCACTTCCAACTGGTACGCGTTCGGGATGAGATCGGCGACGTCCAACGCCGCCGACACGTCCCGACTGACCCGTTCGCATTGCTCGAATCCGACTGGGCCGCCGCCGTCCCCGTCGATGAAAAGCCGCAGCACCAACCCCGTTTGCTCACGGCCATACTGGACCTCGATCAGATCGAGGCCCGCGTCGCGGACGTGGGGTTCGGCGAGCAGCCACAAATCTCGAATGTCCTTTCGCATCGGGTGGGGGTTTTTGGGGGCCTTGCGTCGGAACGTGGGGCAAAAAAAAAGGGCGGGCACGCGGCCCACCCTTCTCCAGAAGGAGGCAACGCAATCTTTTCTGGAGGGGCTTATAACATGGTGAAATTCGGCACGCAAGGCGACGCGGATTCTTGCTTGAGAGGTTAAGTCCCGGGATTTCCGTCGCTTTTGGGCATAGGCCAAAGCCGGACGTGTTAGCTTGGCGAAGCCATGTCCGAGCTCGTCGTCGCCGCGATCCAGATGACGTCCGCGGACGACGTCCGGACCAATCTCGACCGCGCCCGCGAGCTAGTCCGCGCGGCCGCCTCGGACGGCGCGGTCCTGGTCGGGCTGCCTGAGAACTTCGCTTACCTCGGCGGCGATCAGGACCATCGGCTGGCCCTCGCGGAGGACCTCCCCGCACCGGAGACCCCGCGCCCCACTTCCGACCTCGCCCCGCCCTCGGGACCGATTTTGACCGCGATGCGCGACCTGGCCCGCGCCGCGGGGGCGTGGTTGGTGCTTGGAGGTTTCCCCGAGCGGGGCGGGGCGGGACGAATCCGGAACAGCTGCGTGCTGCTCAACCCGGACGGGCTGATCGCGGCGGTGTACCGGAAGATCCATTTGTTCGACGTCGACCTGTCCGCGGTGCCGGGCGAGAAGCGATTCCAGGAGTCGGCGACCGTCGAACCCGGCGACGAGCCGGTGGTCGCCGAGACACCCTGGGGAGGCCTCGGGCTCAGCATCTGCTACGACCTTCGGTTTCCCGAGCTTTACCGACGGCTGACGACGGCGGGTGCGCGGATCATCACCGTTCCATCGGCGTTCACCCTGGAGACCGGCAAGGATCACTGGCATGTGCTGCTGCGCGCCCGGGCGATCGAGAACCAGGTGTTCGTGCTGGCGCCGGCGCAGTTCGGAAGCCACGGCCCGAACCGGCGCAGCTACGGGCACGCGTTGGTGGTCGATCCGTGGGGCGCCGTGATCGCCGAGTGCGGCGACCACGAGGGTTTCGCCTTGGCCCGCGTCGACCTCGGCTACCAGGACAAGGTTCGGAACACCCTCCCCTTCCTCACCCACCGGCGGCTGTGATCGCGTCGAGCGCAGGTCGGCTTTGCCGGCCGGAGCTCATCGCGGGAGGTGCGGAACCCTCTCAGGGTTCCGATCCAGATGACGGCGGTGGGTTAGCTGAATCCTGTTTGCTCGACACCAACAACGACAGCAGCGACGCGCCGACGATCAGCCCGCCAACGACGATGAGCGACACGCCGTTCGGAATCTTGCATTTCTCGGCGATCAGCATCTTGACGCCGACGAACGCGAGCACCAGCGCGAGCGCAGGGTTTAGGTAGCGCAGCCGGCGCACGAGATCCGCGACCACGAAGCACAACGCCCGCAGCCCGAGCACCGCGAAGATGTTGGAGGTGTAGACGATGAACACGTCGCGAGTGACGCCGAACACCGCCGGGATGGAGTCGATCGCGAACACGACGTCGGCCGACTCGATCACGACCAGGACCATGAACAGCGGGGTCGCGTAGAGGAGGCCGTCGCGGCGGACGAAGAACTTGCCCTCCACGTAGTCGGGCGTCACGCGGAACAGACGGCGGAAGATCTTGATGACGGGATTCCGCTCCGGATGCGGTTCCTTCCCCCCCGACCCCAGCAGCTTGATGCCGGTCAAGATCAGGATCGCGCCCAGCAGGTAGGTCACGAAGTGAAAATTCGCGAGCAGCGCGGCCCCGAGCGCGATGAATATCCCGCGCGTGATGAGCGCGCCGAGAATCCCCCAGAACAGCACCCGATGCTGCAGTTTGGGGGGCACCGCGAAGTAGGCGAACGCCGCGATGAAGACGAACAGGTTGTCGACCGACAACGCCTCTTCGATCAGCCACGCCTGGAAAAACTCCAACGCGCGATCGGAGCCGTAGCGGACGAACAGCCCCAGGTTGAACAGCAGCGCGATGCCGATCCAGACGCTCGACCACACCGCCGCCTCGCGGATGGTCACGACGTGCGCTCGGCGATGGAAGACGCCGAGGTCGATGACCAGCATGACGACGACGATGGCGCCGAAGATCGCCCAGCCGACCGGACCACCGTCCATCAGCGCTGGACTTCCACCTTCAGGCGTTGAAACTCGGGCGACTTCGACGCGGGCGTGGACGTGGACGTGGACGTGGACGTGGGCGCGAAGCCGTCGAATAACTTCCCGAACGAGAGTCCGCCGCTGTGGCGCAGGAATAGCACCCCGGCCAGCAACAACACCAGAAACAGGGCGCGCTGAAAGTTTCGCCGCGGCAATAGCTGCCAGAAGCTCCGCTCGGCGGGTGGAACGGGTTCGAGTCGACGCGACACGACGGGGCGTGAAGCTTAGTCGAGGTTGGCGCCGTCCGCCTCATCCAAGGCACCCTGCTCAGGGTTCCGAGGGCGATTCGCGTGAGCTGCGGGCGGCTTTGCCGCGCGCAGCTCGTCGCGGGAGGTTCGGAACCCTCTCAGGGTTCCGAGGGCAAAACCCGGCTGACCTTGAGGCGCGTGCGGCGGGTGCCACGGAAGGTGTCCAGCTGGGCGGAGGCGATGAGATCGACGCGCGCGCCCGGCCCCGGATCGTCGCCGGCCAACCCGAACCCGATGGCTTCACCCGTCGTCCCGTCGTGGTCGAGCGTGAGCTGGAGATGTCCCTTGCCGACCTGGCGGGTCGCGAGCGCGACCACGCCCGGGAGGGCGAACACCGGCTCGCGGTTGGCGGCGCCGTACGGAGCGAGGCGCGTCAGCTCCTCGGCCGCCGGCAACGTCAGATCGCCGAGGCCAACCACCGCGTCGACCTCCAGGGCGGCGGGCGCGCGGCCGACCATCTGGCGCGCGGCCTCGGCCGCGAACGCCTGGCGGAAACCGTCGAGCTGGTCGATGACCAGGCTCATCCCGGCGGCGTTGGCGTGGCCACCGTGCTTGGTGAGGAATTGCGCGCACCGGCCTAGCGCCTCGTAGAGGTTCACGCCGGCGATGGTGCGCGCCGACCCACGCCCTTGTCCCTGCTTGAACCCGATCGCGATCGACGGGCGCGCGAATCGATCGACCAGCCGCGCCGCCACGATGCCGACCACGCCCGCGTGCCAGCCCTCGGCGCCCACCACGATCGCGGCGGCATGTTCCTGCTCGGCGGCCTGGCCCTGCGCCTCCATCCATACGAGCTCCTGAATCCGCTGGCGCTCCGTATTCTGATCCTCGAGCTCGCCAGCGAGACGCTCGGCGTCCGCCGCGGTCGACAGCAAGAGGTCGAGCGCGAGCTGGGCCTCGCCGAGGCGGCCGGCGGCGTTGAGCCGTGGGGTCAGGCGAAACGCGACGTCGTGCGCGGTGAGGGGCTCGTTCTCGAGCTCGGCGCGAGCGGCGAGCGCGGCGATGCCCGGACGCTTGCGCGAGGACAGCGTCTTGAGGCCGGCGGCGACCAAGATCCGGTTCTCGTCGGTCAGCGGCACGAGGTCTGCGATGGTGCCGAGCGCGACGAGGTCGAGGAGGTCGCGCGGGTCGAAGCTGGAAGCGAGTCGCGTGCGCAGCGCCGCGACCAGATAGAACGCCACGCCACAGGAAGCGAGTCCCTTGAACGCGAACCCATCGTCTGCGCGACGCGAATTGATGAGCGCGTAGGCGGCGGTCTCACCCGACGGTACCTCGTGGTGATCGATGACGATGACGTCGAGTCCCGCAGCGCGAGCGGCGGCGAGCGCCTCGTGATCGCTGGTACCGCAGTCGCCGGTCACCAGCAGCTTGCAGCCGTCTGCGGTGAAGCGCGCGACGTCGTCGGGCCCGAGGCCATAACCCGCGTGCCGGCTGGCGGCGCGTGGGACGACCGTGCCGCCGAAGCCGCGCAGCGCGCTGGTGAGGACCGCCGCGGTCGTGACGCCGTCGACGTCGTAGTCGCCGAACACGCCGATGGTCTCGGCGGCGGCCAGCGCCCCCGTGATCCGATCGAGCGCGCGGGGCAAATCAGCCATGCCGTCGGGCGGGCGCAAGTCGGCGAGGCGTGGGGTCAAGAACCGGGCGGCGACCGCCGGGTCGGCGATGCCGCGCCCGACCAGGATGCGCGCGGTGAGCGGCAAGAGCCGCATCTCGACCGCCAGCGCGGCCGCCCTCGCCTCATCGATAGAGGGGGTCTGCCACGCCATCGATCTCACCCGACGACGGTATCACCGCCACCGCCGTCACCCTGAAAAACAGAGCGGCGGCTGTGGATAACTGCCCTACACGCCCTCTTCTTCTTCGGTCTCGTCGCGGCGCCGGCGCTGATTTCGACTCGAGCCCTGTTGCCGCTTCTGGCTGGCGAGGTACTTGTCGTTGAGCCAAATCAGGATAGGGCTGGCGATGAAGATCGACGAGTACGTGCCCACGATGACGCCCACGTTCATCGCGAACGCGAAGTCGCGGATGACGCCCACGCCCAGAACGTTCATCGCCAGGGTCACGAAGAATACCGTCGCGCTTGTCCAAATCGTGCGCGACAAGGTCTCGTTGATGGACTGGTTGACGACGCGATCGAACGCGCGGTCGCGAAGCCGCGTCGCGTTCTCGCGGATGCGGTCGAACACGACGACGGTATCGTTCATCGAGAATCCGATGATGGTCAGCACCGCCGCGACCGTCGTCAGCGAAAACTCCTTGTACGTCACCGCGAACGCGCCCAGCACGATGACGGCGTCGTGCAGGAGCGCGACCACGGTTCCGGGACCGTAGCGAAGGTCGAACCGGAACGCGATGTACACCATGATCAGCAGGATCGCGTACAGCAGCGACCGAATGCCGTCGACCTGCAGCTGCTTGCCGGCCTTGGCGCCCACCGACTCGACCTTCGGGATCGAGGCCACCGCTCCCGCACCGAGCTGCGTGTCGAGCGCGCGTCGAATCTCGGTATCGAGGCCGACCAGCGCCACCTCGTAGGCGTGGTCCTCGGGCCGACCGAAGCCCTGCACCTGATTGGTGTTGATGCCGATCGCCTTCAGCGACGAGGCCAGCTGGGTGGGCTCGACCGCGCGGTCGTAGCGCAGATAAATCTTGTCGCCGCCCTCCGCCCACTCCATCCGCTTGAGCGTGGCCTCGCCCTCCTTGCCCAGCGACTCCCGGATCTGCTTCGCCTGCTGCTCCGACACCACCGACACGGCGCCCACGCGCACCATGTAGTTCCACGGCTTCTTGCCGGTCGGGTCCTCGTACTTGACCACGTCGGCGTCGTGGAAGCCGGCGCCGAGCAAGGTCTTGCGAACCTCGGCGACGTCGACCGGCTTCGAGAACTCGAGCAAGATCTCGCTGCCGCCGCGGAAGTCGACGCCCCAGTTCAGCATGTGCCCGCGCGACTTGAAGACGTACGCGTTGAGCGGGAGCATGACGAACGTGATCGCGACCAGCACGAGCGACAGTCCGATCCAGTACTTCTGGCGGCCGATGAACTCGTACTTCGAGCCCGGCTTGATGATCTCGAAGAACTTCTGCTCTGGGTTCTGGTTGGCCATGGTTGTTTAGATCGAAAGGGTGGCCTTCGCCGCGCCCCTTCGCCCCACGAGCGCGTCGAACATCCAGTGCGACACCCAGTAAGAGGTGAACAGGTTGGTCACGATGCCCACGAGCAACGTCACCGCGAACCCGCGGATGGGGCCCGACCCGTACGAGTAAAGCACGACGCCCGCGACGAAGTTCGTCACGTGGGCGTCGAACACGGTCCAGAACGCGCGTGTGAATCCGGCGTCGACCGCAGTGCGGACCGACTTTCCGAGCCGCAGCTCCTCGCGTATGCGCTCGTAGATGATGATGTTGGCGTCGACCGCCATACCGACGGTCAGCACCAGGCCGGCGATGCCCGGTAACGTGAGCGAGGCCTCGAAGCCGGCGAGGATCGCCATCATGAACAGCATGTTGAGGATCATCGCGGCGTTCGCGATGAGACCGGCGAACCGGTAATAGATGAGCATGAACAGCACGACCGCAACCGCGCCGATGATCATCGACAACTTCGCCTTGTCGACCGAATCGCGCCCCATGGTCGGGCCGACCTGGGTCTCGAACGTCTTGCGCAGCGGCGCGGGCAGCGCGCCCGAGCGAAGCACCGCGACCAGGTCCTTGGCGTCCTGCTGCATCTTGAAGGGATCGCCGAACCCGCCCAGCGTGATGCGGCCGCGCGCGCCGATACGGCTCTCGATGACCGGCGCGCTGTTGACCTTCTCGTCCAGAATGATGGCCATCTTGCGGCCGACGTTCTCGCTGGTGAGGCGCTCGTTCAGCGGCGCGCCCTGGCGATCGAGCTCGTACGACACCTCGGGCCGGCCGGTCTGCTGATCCCAGGTCTGGTCGGCGTTCTGCAGGTACTCGCCGGTCAGCCCGGCGCGCTTGTGCAAATAATAGGTACGCCAGTACTTGTCGGGCGTCAGCTCGCCGTCGCTGCCACGGCCCTGCTGCTCTTCGTAACCGATCTCGCGATCGGGCGGGACCGCCAGCTCCCCGGTGAGGCCGGCGAAGAACTTCATCAGGCCGTCCCGGCTCTTCGACCGCAGGTAAACGTCCTCGTGCGCCTTGCTCGAGTCCTTCTCGGTCCACTCGTCGGGCAGGATCTCGATGCCGGCGATCTTGTCGAGCTTCTTGGCCTCGATCGCGACCTTCTTCATGTACTCCGAGCCGTCGTCGACGATCTTGAATTCGAGCTGCGCGGTGCGGCCGATGATCGACTTGATGCGCTCGAAGTCGGCGGGCTTGAGGCCCGGCAACTCGACGATGATGTCGGTGCCCTTCTTGATGATGGTGGGCTCGGAGACGCCCAGCTTGTCGACGCGGCCGCGGATGGTCTCGATGCCCTGGCGGAGCGCGTAGTCACGCACCTCTTCGACCTGATCGGGATCGAGGCGCAGCCGGACGACGCCGGTGTCGGGCTTTCGCTCGGCGACGTCGAGCGAGTTCCGGTAGTCCTTGAGGATCGCGTCGTCCAGCTTCGCGTGATCGGCCGGCTGCTTGAACGTGGCGACGATGTCGTCGCGCCCCTCGCGCGAGATCGCGACGTCGTTGACGCCCTTGTCCTTGCGAAGCCGGTCCTCGATGTCCGACGCGAGCCGGTCGACCTTGTCGGACACAGCCTTGTCGACGTTCACCTCGTAAACGAGGTGAAGGCCGCCCTGAAGATCGAGGCCGAGCTGGATGCGCTTCTGGAAGTGACTCTTGATGAAGGCGGGCTGCTTCTCCTCGGACACCACCGTGGGCACGAGGTAGAGCACCGCCACAACGGTAATCACCCCGTAGAGGGCCGCCTTCCACCACCAAGATCTTTCCATTGTCTCTGCGCTGTCCGAGAACGTGCGGGCGCGGCGCTACGACGCCTTGGCTTCCGTCTTGGGCGCGGCGGCAGCGGCGCCGGGCTGGTAGAGGCCGGTGATCGAGCTTCGCTGCACGCGCAGTCGAACGCCCTCCTGAACCTGCAGCGTGACCTCACCGTCCTTCAGCCCCGAGATCTTGCCGATGATGCCCCCCTGGGTGACGATCTCGTCGCCCTTCTTGAGCTCGGCCAAAAGCTTCTGGTGCTCCTTCGCCTTCTTGGACTGCGGGCGAAGAACGAGGAAGTACATCACCGCGAACATGAGCACGACCATGATCAGCGGGTTCCCGAACGGCGACGACGAACCACCACCGCCCGCGGGGGCGGCCTGGGCCAAACTATTGAGGAATTGAGTCACGACGGCCTCCAGCCGCGACACGCATAGCAGGAAGGTCGATGTGGGTCAATTGAATCGGGGGACGTCGCGCGCTGCGCGCGCTTGGGTCCCCCGCGCCCCCAGCTCGCTACGGTCGGCGAAGCCTTCCTCCGCTCGCCCCACGAACTACGAATTCGCGTCTGGATCAAACGCGACGACGTCACGAATGTCTTTTGCGCCGAGGGCGAGCATGACCAGGCGGTCGAAGCCGAGCGCGATGCCGGCGGTGGGCGGCATCTTCGCGAGCGCCGCGAGCAGCGCCTCGTCGATCGGGTAGACCTGCTTGCCGCGGGCGGCGCGGATGCGCGTCTCGTCCTGGAAGCGACGGCGCTGCTCGACCGGGTCGGTGAGCTCGCCGAACGCGTTCGCGAGCTCGAGTCCGTCGACGTAGAGCTCGAATCGTTCGACCAGGCGGCCGTCGCCGGGCTTGGAGCGGGCGAGCGCGCCGAGCGGCGCCGGCCAGTCGAACACGAACGTCGGGCCGGCATCGGCGAGCCGAGGCTCGATGCGATCGAGAAACGCTTGATAGAAGACGTCGTCCCAGGCGGTCGCGCTGCCGACGATGATCCCCGCGTCCAGCGCGGCGGTCCGTAGCTCGTCGGCGGTCTCGTCGCCCGCGAGCTCGCGGCCGACGTGCAGCGCCCACAGCTCGCGCACCGTCGTGCGCCTGAACGGCCGATCCAAGCCCAGCGCCGCGGGATCTCGCCCCGCCGCCGTCACCGCCGCACGAACCATCGCCTCGCAGTCGTGCGCCAGCGTCTCGAGCGGGACGCCGGCGCGGTACCACTCGGCCATCGTGAACTCGGTGAGATGGTGCGGCCCCGATTCACCCCCGCGCCAGCACTTACCGATCTGGAAGATGCGCGGCAGCCCCGCCGCCACCAGCCGCTTCATGTGGTACTCGGGCGACGTGATGAGGAAGTGCGACGCGCCGGTCGGGATGGCGTCGAGGTGGACCTCCTGGCCGGGGGAGCGCACGCGCGCGGGCGTCTCGACCTCGACGAAGTGCTCCGCCTCGAACCGGGCGCGGACCGCGCGCAGGATACGCGCCCGGGCCTCCAGCGTGGGGCGCGACGCGCGCATCGCCCCGGCCCTCGCCGCTAAGCGCGGCCGACGCGCTCGAGGTACTGCCCGGTGCGCGTGTCGATCTTGATGATGTCGCCGACGCTGATGAACAGCGGCACGTTGACGCTGGCGCCGGTCGGGATCCGGGCGGGCTTGGTCGCGCCGGTTGCAGTGTCGCCGCGGAAGCCGGGGTCCGCCTCGACCACCGGTTGCTCGATGAAGTTCGGCAGTGACACGTCCACCGCGCGGCCGTTGAAGAACAACACGTCGACGTTGATGTTCTCGGGCATGAACCGCGACTGATCCCCGATGGTCTCCTGCGGGATCTGGACCTGATCGTAGGTGGTGGTGTCCATGAACACGAACAGGTCGGCGTCCTTGTACAGGTACTGCATCGTCTTGGTCTCGACGTCGGCGGGCTCGAGCCGCTCGCCCGAGCGAAGATTCCGTTCCAGCACGTTGCCGCTCAGCAGGTTCTTCATTTTCGTGCGCGTGAACGCGGCGCCCTTGCCCGGCTTGACGAACTGGAACTCGACGACGGTGTAGGGAGAGCCGTCGATCATGATCTTGAGGCCCTTGCGGATATCGGACGTGTCGTACATGGCGACGCCGGTTTAGCCCGGCCCCCCACATACCGTCAAGGCGCGTGAGCGACGCTGCGCCCGAACGCTGCATCCGTGATCATCGAGGCGACCCGCGCGTCAAGGCGCGCTCGTACCCTTGCGCCCGTACGCGTCCTCGAGGCGCACGACGTCGTCGAGCTCGGTGGTGGACACCTCGAACACGTCGGTGTCTTCAATCGCGACCATGCGGTGGCGCAGGCCCGGGGTGACGTGAAACGCCTCACCGGGGCCGAGCTCCTTGACCTGGGGCGCCTGCCCCTCGGCGAAGTACTCGAAACGCATCCGGCCCGACCACACCATGACGGTCTCGTCCTTCTTGCGATGGTACTGAAGCGACAACTTGCCGCCCGCGTTGATGTGCAGCACCTTGCCGACGTAACGATCGGTAACCGCCCAGATCGTCTCGTGGCCCCACGGCTTTTCTACCCGTTTAGACATGTGAGTTCGTGGCGGATCAGGGACTCGAACCCCGGACCCGGCGCGTATGAAACGCCTGCTCTAACCAGCTGAGCTAATCCGCCTCGCCCGGCGCTGAAGATCCGCGACGAACGGCCCGCGATTTTGCGCGGGACCCCGACGCTGTCAAGTCAATACCCGCGTCGGGGAGGGATGTACTGCACGTCCACGCGACCGGAAGGGGGCCGTGGCCGGGTGCGCGCGAGCAGCCGGACGGCGCCGAGGCCGGCGAGGAAGCCGCCGACGTGCGCCATCCACGCCACGCCCGAACCGGTGGGCAGCAAGAACTGCCCCACGAACCAAAGCCCGAGGAAGATCCACGCGGGCACATCGAAGCGCGGCCAGAATAGCGGGATGGGCACGAAGGTATCGATCAGCGCGCGCGGGTAGAGCATGAGATAGCCACCCAGCACACCGGCGACCGCGCCCGACGCGCCGATCATGGGCAGGGTCGAAGACGGCATGCTGAAGCACTGCGCGAGCGCGCCGACGGTGCCAACCAGCAGATAGAACACGAGGTAGCGGACGCTGCCGAGCGCCTCCTCGATATTGTCGCCGAACACCCACAGGAACCACATGTTGCCGATGAGGTGCAGCCAACCGCCGTGCAGGAACATCGACGTGAAGATCGATCCTGGGACCGGCAGCAGGTCGGGCGGCAGAATGTCGATGTGGTTGATGATCTCGTAAGGAATCGCGCCCGCCCGGAGCACGAGCAGCCGTTGCGCTTCGGGGTCGGCCATGCGCTGAAAGATGTGGGCGACGACGTTGGCCGCGATGATCAGCAGCGTCACGGCCGGGAACCGCGAGCGCGGGTTGTGGTCGCGGATCGGGATCAGCACGCCGCGTGCAGTCTGACACGGAACGCTCGGAGGGTTCCGGGTCAGATTGACCCTCGCGGCGACCTTGACTGCGCCGAGGGGCACCCCTATAACGCGCACAGCAGATGCGGCTTTACAGTGGAAAGATCCCGACCGTCGGCACGGAGATCGTGCGCACCCTCGTCGACTCGGGCGACGTCGAGGTGACGGATCGGGCCGAGGCCGAGATGGACGTGCAGGCGGTGCTGAAGGAGTACATCCGGCTCGAGCGGGAGATCACCGACAAAGCCAAGGACATCCTCCAGAAGCGCAACCTCCCCTACGAGCAGTTCGGGAAGGTCAAGCGCACGCTCGCCGGCGAGAAGGCCTTCGGCCTGGGCGAGGATGGGCTCGATTGGATGACGACGCAGATGATCGAGTCGTTCATGCAGTCACCCCACATCGCCGAGATCTTCGTCGACGACACCGTGCTGCGGAAGCGGATGACGGACGTGCTCAAGAAGCACATGCAGGTCGACGAAGAGCTGGACGAAGAAGTTCGCCGCCGGATCAAGAACCTCGAGGAAGGGACCTCCACCTGGGAGGTCGAGTACGGCAAGGTTCTCGATCAGATCAAGCGGAACCGCGGGTTGGACCAGTAGACTCGGTTGTCGTGTCCTCCGGCGCGGGCGGCGCTGGGTGCCGATCGCGCGCCGAGCCGACCACGGCGCGCACCAGCCGATCGACAGCGCGCGCGACGCCGGCCAGGTGAGCGCCGGGAGTGAGGAAGCCGGGGGTGGAGTAGACGCGCGACTTCTGGTCGACGATCACGTCCTCCTCGGCGCACGGGCGAACGTCGGCGCCCATGATCGCGGCGTGTTTCGCCGCCGGGATCGCCTTGGGGCCGACCGTGACGCGCACGCCGGCGACCGGACCCAGCACACGTGCGGCGAGCAAGGCGCTGAGACCGATGAAGCCCATCGGCCTCCGTCCTTGGAGCATGGCGCGCAGGATGAGCGCCACGTCGGGGTGCACGATGCAGAGCTCGTGTTTCTCCGCGTAGTCCGACAGGGTTGTGATTGCGCCGTCGCCACCGGGAACGACGAGCGCGTCGATACCCTCGGCGGGCAGCTCGCCAATCGTACGTACGCTCTGGCCGACGATGCGCGCGGCCTCGACGCGCGCGTTGCGCGCGCCACGAACGGGCTTGCCGGTCAGGTGGTCGAGCACTGTCGCCTGATCGCCGTCAGGCGCGGCGCAGATGGCTTCGGCGCCCGCCCGCTCGATGACGAGCAGCGCGAGCATCGCCTCCGCGACGTCGCTTCCATCCCGCTGCCCGCAACCGGAGAGGATGACGCCGATCCGCTTGGCCATGGCTCGATAACAACTACCACGGCGACGCGGGGAAAGCCCCAGCATCGATCGCCTCGCGCGCGCGCCTGATGAGATCGAGGTAGTGGGCGAGGTTGTGAACGGACGCCAGCCTGTGGAACAAGAGCTCCTTGGCGTGGAACAGGTGGGACAGGTAGGCGCGGGTGTAGCGGATGCAGCACTCACACCCGCAGCTTTCGTCGACGGGGCCGCCGTCATCGCGGAACTGCGCGTTGGCGATGTTCAGGCGGCCGGCGCGCGTGAACAATTGTCCGTTTCGCGCGTTGCGGGTCGGCATCACGCAGTCGAACATGTCGACACCGGCGCCGATCGCCATCCACAGGTCCGCCGGCGTGCCCACGCCCATCAGGTAGCGCGGACGATCGGCCGGCATCTCGTCTGCGATGGCGTCGATCACGCCGTACATGACCTCGGGCGCCTCGCCCACCCCGAGGCCACCGAGCGCGAAGCCCTCGAACGGCAGCGAGGTGATGTCGGCGAGGTGCGCGCGGCGGAGGTCGAGGTGCACCCCACCCTGCACGATGCCGAACCGCAGCTGCCCCGGCGGGCGCGGCGCCTCGACCGAACGGCGCGCCCACCGGCTGGTGCGCGCCATCGCGGTCTCGATCGCGGCGCGGGGCGCGTCCGAGCGCGGGCACTCGTCGAACGCCATCGCGATGTCGCTGCCCAGCTCGGATTGGATATGCATAGCGCGCTCCGGAGTGAGGCGCTGCTCGCTGCCGTCGATGTGCGATCGGAACGTGACGCCATCCTCGTCAATCGTGCGGCGGTCGGCGAGGCTCAGCACCTGGTACCCGCCCGAATCGGTGAGGATCGTGTGCGGCCAGCCCATGAACCGGTGCAGGCCGCCGAGCGCGGCGATCCGCTCGGCGCCCGGGCGCAGCGCGAGGTGGTAGGTGTTCCCGAGCACGACCTCGGCGCCGAGCCGGTGTAGATCGCCGGCCGACAGCGCCTTGACGGAGGCCTGGGTCCCGACCGGCATGAACACCGGCGTACGGACCGTCCCGTGCGCGGTCTCGAGGACGCCAGCACGCGCCCGACCGGCGCGCGCGGTCACGCGGAATGTCGGTGTGGGGGCGGTCATGCCCGGCCCGCCGCTCGGGCCGCTTCGCGGCCTTTGATCAGCATCGCGTCGCCGTAACTGTAGAAGCGATAGCCGAGCGCGATCGCCTGTCGATACGCGGCGAGCACGCGCTCGCGCCCCGCGAACGCCGCCACCAGCATCAGCAGCGTCGAGCGCGGGAGGTGGAAGTTCGTGACGAGGTCGGTCACGACCTGGAACTCGGCGCCGGGTAGCAAGTAGAGGTCGGTCTCGCCCTCGCCCGCCACCACCTTACCGGCGTGGGCACGCGCCGAGGCCTCGAGGGTTCGCACCACGGTGGTGCCGACGGCGACCACCGGGCGGGAATCGGCGCGCGCGCGTTCGACGGTTTCGGCAGTGGCGCGAGAGACGCGGTAGCGCTCCGTGTCCATCCGATGCACCGCGGGATCAGGGGTCTCGACCGGCCGGAACGTGCCCGGCCCAACGTCGAGCGTCACGGTCGCGATGTCGTGACCGGCGGCGCGCGCGCCGGCGAGCAGCGCCGGCGTGAAGTGCAGACCCGCGGTGGGCGCGGCCACCGCGCCCGGGGTTTCGGCGTACACGGTCTGGTAGCGATCGCGGTCGTCGACCTTGGGCGCGGCGTCGCCCAGCCGCCGGCGCGCGGCTTCGATGTACGGAGGCAACGGGATCTGGCCGATGCGATCCAGCGCTGCGAGCAGCGTGGGCCCGGGCCCGGTGAGACGTGCGACGACGCGGCCGGCATCCCGCCGCGCGACCACGCGGGCCGCCACGCCCTCGTCGAAGCTGATGCCATCGCTGGTGCCGAGATTGCGAGCCAGCGCCTCCCAATCCTCCTCGAACCGGCCTTCCGGCACCGCCAGCGAAACTGGATCACCGGAAATGCGTCGCGTCAGTAACAGCTCGACGGCGCCGCCCGTCGGCTTGTGCCCCATAAGCCGCGCCGGAATCACCCGGGTATCGTTCAGGACCAGCACAGAGCGGGCAGGAAGATGCCAGAGGAGGTCGCAAAATCGAGTGTCGAGACACATACTTGTAGCGAGATCCAAAACCAGTAGACGAGCTTCGTCGCGGCGCTCGGCGGGCGCCGTGGCGATCAGCGTCGCTGGAAGCACGTAGTCAAAATCGTCAGTCTGCAAACCAATTACTCTCGCAATGGGGCCTTTACAAAGGTTGGATCATTTACAATACAATCACCTTCAGTTCCCCACATGACCATCCTCAAAGCACATTTTCAAACCGGGCCGGCGTTTCTGGAGAGGTATCTTCCGGAGCTGGCCGCGGGGGGCGTTTTCTTCCCGACCAGGCGGCCGCTGGCGATCGGCGAGAACGTGGTGGTTGCCATCCGGCTCGGCCGGCGGCGGAGCCCGATGCTGGTCCGGGGCAAGGTCGCCTGGCGCCGTCCCGGTAAGCACACCACGAAGGTCAAGGCGGGGATCGGGATCGCGTTCCTCGCCAGCGAGACCCAGACCCGTGACTACCTGCTCGCGGTCGCGCGCGGCGACTCGGCGGAGATGTTGGCGCGGCGGCATCACCGGCTCCCGGTCGAGCTGCCGGTGCGGTGGCAGATCCCGGGCGTCCTAACCGACAACGAAGGCGTGCTGCGCGACATCGGGCGCGGCGGCGCGTTCGTGCGCACCATGGACCCGCTCCCGGCTGACGGCGACGTCGTCCTCAAGGTCTCTCCTCCGGGCGCGGAGGTCGCGATGCCGCTCTCGGCGCGGGTCGCCTGGAAGGGCGGGCCCTCGGGCGAGCACGGCTTCGGCGTCGAGTGGAAGGCTCGCGATGCGGGCGGCAACCGACGCATCAAAGAGCTCGTGCGCCGCATCGAAGCCTTCGGCACCGGTTAGTCGGTCGGCTCGGTCAGGCGCGATAATCGCAGGCTGCGAATGACTACGAGGCGAAGCTGAGCGCGTAGAGCTGGCCGCCGTTCGATAGGACGTAGAGGCGGGGGTTGGCGGGGTCGAGGGTGGCGGCGGCGCAGATGCCTTGGCCGGGGTTGAAGACCTCGAGCAGGTTGCCGGTGGCGCGATCGATGACGAACAGACCGGCGCGGCTGCCCGAGACGACCAGGTAGGGCCCGACGATGAGCGGTTGCGTCAGGTCGCCGGCGGCGCTCAGGCCCTGGCGCCAGATGATGCGGCCGTCGGTCTCGGCGGCGTGCAGCCCGATGCGGGGGGCGACGAAGTAGAGCCGGCCGCCACTCGCCGTGACGTCGCCCGCCCCCTGGATGCCGATGCGCCAGCGGACCGCGCCGTCGCGGGGATCGATGGCGTAGAGGCCGCCGGAGTAGGAGGAGACGAACGCGCTGCCGCCGAGCAGCGTCGGGGTGGTGTCGACGTCGACGAACTGGTCGGATGCGGTGGCGAGCGAGCGCGCCCACACCACGTCGCCGGCGGCCGCCGTGAGCGCCACGAAGTAGCCGTCGGCGAAACCGGCGAGCAAGTTCGAGCCCAAGAGGCGCGGACCGGCGTAGCCGTGCACCGTGAAGCCTTCGGGCGTGTCGCGCTCGTACTGCCAGCGCCACTTGCCGGTCGCGGCTTCCAATGCGACCACCCGATCCGCGGCGCTGGCGGCGTAGACCAGATCGACGCCGAGCTCGGGCGGGCGTTCGATCGCGCCCTTGCCCTTGTACGACCAGCGCAGCGCACCGGTCGCCGGGTCGATGGCATGAAAACCACCGTCGTCGGCGCCGACGTAAACCTGGCCCCGTGCGGGGTCGAGCCGCGCGGCGCTGTCCACGCCGCCCGAGATGGAGGTGACCCAGTCGACGTGACCGGTAGCGGGCGCGACGCCGACGACCGCGGCCGCGCGCGACCCGATCACAAGCCTGCCACCGGCGAGGACACCCGACGCGCACTCTTCGGGCGAGGGCTCGAACGGACCGTGTGCGTGCAAGGTGGTACGCCAGGCAACCTGCAGGACCCCGGCCGGGTGGGTGGGCGACTCGGCCGGGTCCGCGCGCCGGACGGTGGCCGACGCGCAGCCCGCGACCGCGAGCAGCCAGATCGGGAGCGCCAGCCTCACTTGAGGTCGAGCACGGCGAGGCGGTTCGTGATCTCGTCGCGCAGCGAGGTGGTGGGATTCTTGTCCAGCACCTCTTTGTAGATCCGCGAGGCCTCGGACGGGTTGCCCGTCTTTTCAGCAAGCCGGGCCTGGTGGTAGAGAGCGCGATCCTTGTAGAAGCCGTCGCCGACGTCGCTGCCCTCGCCCAGCTTGGCGAACATGGCCCGCGCCTGGTCCAGCTTGCCGAGTTGCTCGTAGGCGTAGCCGAGGCCCTCGCGGGCGAGGAAAGCGACGCGACGGTCGAGGTTGCCATCGAGCAGCTTCTCGTACCCGGCGGCGGCGTCCTGGGCGCGGCCGAGATCGAGCAGCAGGCTCCCGCGCACCAGCGTCGCCTCGCCGCTGAGCGGCGCGCGCGCGGACGTGAAGTAGCCGTCGAGTGACGCCAGCGCGGCCTCCAGTCGCTGCTTCTCGGTCTGGAAGTGCGGCACGCCGTCGTCCTTCGGGGTGGCGCCCGCGGTCACCAGCTCCGCGGTCGCGATCTTGCGGACCCTATCCAGCGCCTCCGACGCGCGCACCGCGCGGCGTTCGGAGATCTGGCTCATCGCGACCGATCCCGCGATCACCGTCGCGAGCGCGGTGGCACCGATCACCAGCGCGCGCGAGTGCGTGTTGGCGAAGGTCGCCATCGAGGCGCTGACACGAGCCCAGAACCCGACGAACTGGTCGGGCTGCCTGAGCTCTTTCCTTTGCAGTTTTTTGGCCACGGGGCCCCCCGGGAGATAACAGACGCGTTCCCGTGGGTCAATCTACATGGGAACCCTGGGCGGGTTCCCAACCCCTCCCGCGATGAGCTCCGCCGGCAAAGCCGCCTTCGCTCGACGCGCCATGGGGTCATGTATAGTCGGTCGGGCGTGAAACCCGGGTTGTGCGTGCTGGCCCTGCTCGCGTCCCTCGCCCTACCCCGAGCCGCGCGCGCCGCGGGCGAAAAGGAGTGGCAGCTGGGGGCGCGGACGGGGTTGGATCGGGTGACCGTCGACGGGCGTTCGTCGTGGGGGTTCGCGGCGGGTGTCGACATCGAATATGGGCTTTCCGACTCGTGGGCGCTGCGCGCGTCGGTGGCGAGCTCGCTGCATTCCCTGGATCGCGAGGGCGTCATGGACACGCGGCCAGCGGGCAAGCTGATCACGTCGACCGCGCTGGCGGGGCTGACCTACACGATCGATATCTTGCGGCTGGTGCCGTACGCGGACTTGCAGCTCGGGGTGGCCCGCACGGACGGCGCGGTGGTCAACCCCGGGTTCGCGTTCATCTCGGCGATGGGCATCGGCGCCGACTACTACGTGACGCCGCTGTGGACCGCGGGCGCGTACTTTCAGTACCTGTTCGACCCTTTCGATCTGTTCTCAGACCCGTTCAATCTCGGGCGCTCCCCCTACGGTTTTTCGGCGTCGCTCCGAATCAGCAGGATCTTCTAGCTCGTCTAGAGATTGTTGCAGCAAGTAGCCGCACACTCGCGCTTCGCGCGAGAGCGGCTAGCTCCGGCGGCGGCCGCGGGAGGTGCCCTTCTCGGGAGGGGGGCCGCCCTTGAGCTGCTTCTTGCGATGGGCGCGGAAGACGAGCTTGAGCGGGGTGCCCTCGAAGCCCTGCGCCTTGCGGAGCTGGTTGATGAGAAAGCGCCGGTAGGCGTAACCGATGTCGGTGGGGTAGTTGGTGCTGACGAAGAATGTGGGCGGGCGGATCGCGGTCTGGGTGGCGTAGTAGAGGCGCACGTGGCGGCCGCCCGGGCCGGCGGGCGGCGGTTTGTGCGCGACGATGTCGGCGAACAGGTCGTTGAGCGCGGCGGTCGGCACGCGGCGGGAGGCGGCGGCGAGCACGCGGCTCGCCTCCGAGAGGATGCCGGTGACGCCCGCGCGCGTGACCGCCGAGGTCACCACCACGGGCGCGTAGGCCATGAACGCGAGGGTTTCCTTGGTCGAGGTGATCTTCGCGTCGATGGCGGCGCGACCGACGAGATCCTTCTTGTTGAGCACGATCAGCGCGCCACGGCCCGATTCCTCGATCAGGCTGGCGAGCTTGGCGTCCTCGGCGGTGGCGCCCATCCGCGCGTCGATGATCAGCGCGGCGACGTCGCAGCGCTCGAGCTGGTCGCGCGCCATCTTGGCGGCGACGTGTTCGGTCAGGGTGTCGATCGAGCGCCGGCGCCGCATGCCAGCGGTGTCGACCAGCACGTAGTCGCGGCCTGCGAACGAAAACGGGGTGTCGATGGGGTCGCGGGTGGTGCCGGGCTGGTCGTGGACCAGCACGCGTTCCTCGCCCAGCAGGCAGTTCACGAGCGACGACTTGCCGACGTTGGGCTTGCCGACGAACGCGAGCCGTAGCGGCGCGTCTTCCTCGGCGGCCTCCGCCCCGGCGCCGCCGGCGGCGCGAGCGCGCTTGGGCAGGCGGGGGACGAGCGCGTCGAGCAGCTCCCGTACCCCGCGGCCGTGGCTGGCCGAGATCGGGAACACATCGCTGAAGCCGAGCGCGAACGCGTCGGCAGCGGCGGCCTCCGCGCGCTCGCTGTCCACCTTGTTGGCGGCGACCAGCACCGGCTTGTGCGACTTGCGCAGCAGCGTCGCGACGTCACTGTCCACCGGCGTCGTACCCTCGCGGACATCGACGACGAACACGACCGCGTCCGCCTCGTCGAGCGCGCGCAGCGTCTGCTGGCGCATGGCGCCCAAAATTGAGACGCCGTCGGCCGAAGGGTCGAGCCCGCCGGTGTCGACGACGCGGAACTGCGCCGAGCCCCAGTCGACGACGCCGTAGCGGCGGTCGCGGGTGACGCCGGGCTCGTCCTCGACCAGCGCCGGGCGGCCGCCGACCAGGCGGTTGAACAGCGACGACTTGCCCACGTTGGGCCGACCCACGAGCGCGACCAGCGGCAGCTCGGGTTCCCGGCTGGTCTTGGCGGTCACGGCTTGTATCCGTAGCCCGCGAGCGCCTCGGGCGACGCGGTCCAGTCGGCGTGCACCTTGACGTGGAGCTTGAGGTGCGCGGGCCGCTGCAGAAGCTCCGAGATCCCGGCGCGCGCGCGCGTACCGACGTCGCGGATCATCGACCCACCCTTGCCGAGCACGATCGCGCGCTGGCTCTCGCGCTCGACCACGATGTTGGCGCCGATCACGACGTCGGCCGCTCGCTCCTGCCAGCTCTCGATCTCGACCGCGATGGCGTACGGGACCTCCTGCTTGAGCGCGAGAAACAGCTGCTCGCGCACAAGCTCCGCGGCGAGAAATCTTTCGCTGCGGTCGGTTAGCATGTCCGGCGCGTAGAGCGGCGGGCCTTCGGGCAGGAGGGCCCACAGCTCGCCCACCAGGCGATCGACGTTGGTGCCGCGCTTGGCGGAGAGAGGGACCATCGCGCGCAGCTCGGGGCGGGACGCCCAGCGCTCGAGGATGGGCAGCAGCACGGGCTTGGCGACGGTGTCGACCTTGTTGATGCCGAGCACGACCGGGCGGCGCGCGGCGGCGAGCGCGCGCAGGATCTCGTCCTCGGCGTCGCCGGGACGATCGTTGGTCGCTTCGACGATCAGCAACGCGGCGTCGACATCCGGGATGACGCCCAGCGCTTCCTGGACCATGAAGCGATTGAGCCCCTTGCGCGCGCCGTGGACCCCGGGCGTGTCGATGAAGACGATCTGGCCGCGCGCGTGATTGAAGACCCCCGCGATCCGGTTGCGGGTGGTCTGGGGCTTGGGCGTCACGATCGCCAGTTTCTCGCCCACGATGCGGTTGAGCAGCGTGGATTTGCCAACGTTGGGGCGGCCCAAAATCGCGACAGTGCCCGCAACGGTGCCGGCGACCGTACCCGCAACCGTGCCCGCGGATGGGGTTTCGCTCTCGGGATTGGTCGGCATCGGGGGGCTTCTTATAGCGTAGTTGTCATGCTATCCGGAGAGCATGCGCATCCGGCCACTCCCGTTCGTTGCCGTGGCGCTCGCCGCCGCGGCGTTCCTGGCCGCGGCGCGGCCCGCGCCGGCGACCGCTGCGATCGCGCTCCAGGCCACCGCCGACGGCGGCGTCGACATCCGGGATGGCGCGGCGCTGGTGGCGCACGTCGCGCTCAAGACGCCCGGTCTGCGGCGCGGCCAGCCGGTGCTGCGCGAGGTCCTCGTCGACGGCCACCGACTGGCCGAGCTGCGCGTGCCCATCCGTGGCACATCAGGCGAGGAGATCTGGCTGGGCGAGCTTTCGGCCCGCGACAAGCGCGTGATCTGGACGGGCGCCACTGGGCCGCGCGACGCGGACGCGGAGACCTCGCTCGGGCTCGAGGTGACGCCCGAGCGCGTGCTCGAGTACCAGACCGCCGCGGGCGTCATTCGCTGCGACGGGGTGCCGGCGCGGGTGTTCCCGCGCGCCTACGACTTCGGCGGCGGCAAGTTCCGGCCCGTGATGTCATCGCCACCCGAGCCCGGCGTCGAGACCCTGACCGCGCGGCGCGGGGATCCCGCGATGCCGGCGGGCCAGCCGATTGGCGGCTTCCGGTTCGTATCGGCGTCGACGACACGGGGCTCGGGCAGCGACGCACGCGGGCTGTCGGCGCCCGCGGAGCTCGACGACGGCAACCCGGCGACGACCTGGAGCGAGGGCCTCGGGGGTGACGGGCGCGGAGAGTTCCTGACCGCGCGCGCGTCCGCCGGAGGCTACGCGGTGCGCGGCGTGCGGGTGTTCCCGGGCGACGGTTCCAGCTTGCAGGCCTTCAAGGCGAAGAACCGGCTGCGCAAGTTCCAGCTCGCGTTCGGGCCGGCGCGCGAGCAACGCTTCGACGTCGTCATCCCCGAGGATCCGGCGGCGGACGGCTCCCGCTGGAAGGATGCGTATTGGGTGCCGCTGCCGAAGCCGGTCGCGTCGTCGTGCGTGACCTTGATCGTCACCGAGGTCGCGTCCGGGAGCGAGGCGTCGCCGCCCAAGAGCTACGGTGCGACGGCGATCGGTGACGTCGCGTTCTTCACGGAGATCGACGGGCCCGAGGCAACCGAGCGGCTCGTCAGCGACCTCGCGAAATCGCCGGACTGCTCGGCGCGGCTGCCGCTGGTCACGCGGTTGGGCGCGCCCGCGGTGCTACCGGTGGCGCAGGCGGTGCTCGGGGCGAAGGGCAGCGCGCGCGAGTGCCTGGTCGAGGCGCTGATCACGCTCGAACCGGCGGCGGCGAGTCCCATCGTCGTCGAGGCGCTGGGCGCGGCGCTGGCGGGTGCGACCGCCAGGGAGGAGAAGCTCATCACAGAAGCGCTCGTGCGCGCGACCGCTCCACCAATTTCTCCCCTGACCCAGATGATGTCCTCGTCCACCGCGGCCGAGGCCGACCGGGCGCGCGCCGCGCGCGTGCTCGGCGCGCTGGACGACGATCAGGCGGCCGCGGCGCTGCTGGCGGTGGTCGGGCAAGGAACGGCACCCGTGCGCACCGCGGTGGTCGACGCGCTCACGCGATCGCCCAAGCTACGCCCGGCGGCCGTGGTCACCGCCGCGACCGCCGCGCCAACCGGCGATGCGCGGGAGGCCGACGTGCTCCGCTTGCTGCCCGCCGCGGTCAAGCGAAGCCCCGACACGCGGCCGGCGGCGATCGCCGCGCTCCGCGCGGGGCTCGCCCCAGCACGCGCGTTCGAGACCCGAGCGCGCGCCGTGATGGCGCTCGGTGGGATGGGCGCGGGCGGTGATCCGCCTTCGCTGGTCGAGGTCGCCACCCACGCCGAGCACCCCGTCTTGCGGTACCTCGCCACGCGCGAGCTGGCCGCGATGCCGCCCGCCGCCGGCATCGACGTACGAACACCGCTGCGCGCCGCGCTCAACGATCAGGATCCGCGCGTCCGTGAAACCGCGGCGCTGGGGCTCGGCAAGCACGGTGACACCGGCGCCGGCAATCTGCTGATCGACGCCGCCAAGCAGGAGCCATGGCCGGTGGTCCGCCGCGCCGAGCTCGACGCGCTCGGGTACCTGTGCGGCCCGGGCACCGGCGACCTCATGCTCCGCGCAGTTGCGGCCGACGTCGCCGAGGTGCGGCGGGCAGCGCTGGTCAGCCTCGCGCGTTGCAAGGACCCGCGCGCGCGCATCACGCTCCTGCGCACCCTCGCCCGCCGCAACGAGAACGCGACCGTGCGCGAGCTGGCCGCGGCGCTGCTCGGCGAATCGGGCGACCGCAGCGCGACGCGCCTCCTGGCCGAAGCCGTGCGCCGGGTGGTCGTCGAGTCCGAAGCCGACCTGGCGCTCGAGGGCGTGGCGGTCACCGCACTGCGGGCGCTCGCGCGCCTCGGCGGTCCCGACGCGGTCGACACCGCGGTCGTGTTGGCGATGGACACCCGCCACCCCTTCCGCGCCACCGCGGTCGACGCGCTGGGGGTGCTTTGCGATCCCGACCGCGGCCAGACGACCCTGCGTGTGCTCGCGACCGGGAAGGACGCGACGCTCGCGATCGCGGCGCAGAACGCCGAGAGGCACTGCGCTGCGCAGGTGACGGCGCCGCGGTAGGGCGGCCCTGTCCACGACCTGTGCCCGCGCTTCCTGTGCTTCCCGGCGTTTTCCCGCGCTTCCCGGCGTTTTCCCGCGCTTCCCGCGTTTTCCCGCGCTTCCCGCGCTTTCCCGCGCTTCCCGCCTGTCCCCGCGCTTTCCCGCGCTTCCCGCGCTTTCCCGCGCTTCCCCGCACTTCCCGCCTGTCCCCGCGCTTCCCCGCGTTTTCCCGCGCTTCCCGCCCTGTCCCCGCGCTTCCCACCCTCCCCCTGGCGAAGCCCCCCCATGTTACGTGCGGTGCGAAGGTCGCGTCCCGATCCCCGGCAACCGCCGCACGTGGCTTTTTCCGGCGCGTGGGCTGCCTTTTCGAAGGTGATTGCAGCCCACGCGCCGGAAAAAGCTCTCAAGCGGCAAGAGGCGCACGGGGAGACACGGGCGCGGGCGCCGCGCGAAGCGATGCGAGGTGTCTGGGTGGAGGTGGTCGATCAGGCGAGCCGGCGGTTAGCACGAGCCGGCGGTTGGCGCGAGCCGGCGGTTAGCGCCAGCCGCCGGTTAGCGCCAGCCGCCGGTCACCGCGAGCCGGCCGCCCCCGGTGAGGTCGCGAAGACCAACCCGATCTCCGCGGGCCCGAGCGCGCGCGCCCAGATAGCGAAGTCGTCGACGACGGCGGCGAGGTAGCGGCCCGCCATGTTCCAGGCGCCGATGTAGAGGGTCGAATCGCCCGCCTGGATCGGTTTGGGCATGGCGATGCGCGAAATCGGAGCACCGTCGCGGTAGAGCGTCAGGCGGCCGACGTCGGTGTCGTACACCGCCACGAGGTGGACCCAGACGTCGGGCTCGATGCACGCGCAGTCGACCTCGACGTAGTCGCTGATGTCGGGGCCGACCCAGTATGCGGCGTCGTAGCGCTGCTTGTCGGGACGGTTATCGAGGTGCATTTGCCAGCCACCCTTGAGAACGGTCTCGGTGGTGATGATCGTCGTCTCGTCCATGTCGGCGACCAGCTGCGACGGCGACACCTTGGTCCATACCGAGACGGTCCAGTTGGCGGTCGCGGTGGGGAAGTTGGGGACGGTCACGTAATTGCCGGGGGCGAGCTCGAGCGCGCCGCCGAAGCGGCCGACGGGGCTCCAGATCCCACCCGTCAGCGTGCCGCCGTGGGCGTTGCCCGAGTTGTCGCCGACCAGCATCCCCGCGCCCTCGTCGAACCTCCAGTGCGCGACCAATGCGTTGGTGAGGTTCTCGGGATCCACGGTGACGGCGTCGATGGGGCCGGCGACGCAAGCCGCGCCCCCGAGCGTGACTGCTAGCGCCAGCGCCAAGAACATCCTCATAGCCACACCACCAGCGTCAGCGACGCGAGCAGCGCGGGGCGCCCGACCGTCGCGGACTCGAGCTCGACGAAGCGGACCTGCGGCTGGGGTAATGCGAACATCGCGTGCACCTCGGCGGCGAGCGCGAGCTGGCCGCCGAAGCCCGCCAGCACGCCGCCGCCCGCGTCGCCGACGGCGGCCCAACCGCTGTTCGCGACGCCGCGATACGGGAACACGCCCTGCCCTTCCACCGCGACGCGCATCGCGCCGGCGCCCGCGGTGGCGATCGGTTGCAGGCGGCGTCCGGCGCGAAACACCCAGCCGAGCTCGATAAGGCCCAGCATCTGCCCGACCGTCGCGTTGCCGCGGGGCGACTGCACCTCGGGGCGGGTTCCCAAACCGGCGAGCGTCAGCCGCAGGCCGAGCTGCTCGCCGAGCGGTAGACGTACCCGCGCCACCGGTAGCGCAGCCGCGCCGAGGCCCCCGCCCGGGCTGTCGAACGCCGAGATGCCGGTCTCGAGCCCCAGTACGAACCGTCGCGGTCCGGGGGGCTCGGCGGGCGGCGTCGGCGCGACGACCTCGGCGGGCGGCGGCTCGGGACGGGCCGTCCGGCTCGATTCGACCAGCAGCTTGAGCGCGCTCGCGCGCAGCACCTCGATGGTTCGGATCGCGAGCACAGCGGGCGTGCGTTCGGGATCGTCGTTGGGGACAGGGATGCGCCGCACGTGCGCCTCGGGCCCGACGCGGTCGAGGATCCACAGCTCCGCCGAACCGGTATCGGGATCGCCGACGAGCGCGATGCTGGCGACGGCGTCGCGGTGGCGTTCCATCTCGCTGGCGATCGAGACCGGGTCGGTCGCGGTGCCGGGATCGACGACTGCGACCTGGAACCCGCCGGCCGTTAATTCCTCGCGGATGCGGGTCATGCAGCGGTGCACGCTGGCGCTTCGCGCGGCGGGCTCGATCAACACGACACGGCCGGACTGCGCGCGGGCGGGCGTGACCAGCCAGGTGAGTAGGGACAGCAGACACAGCAGGGACGGCGCCGGCCAACCGAGCCGACGCGTGGCTATGGCGCCTCGACCAGCGCTTCGGCCGCGTGAGCGTATGTCCCCGACGGGAAGCGGCGCAGGTAGTCGGCCGCGATGGCCGCGGCGTCGGTCCGACGCCCACTCCGTTCGAGCACCATCATCTTTCGTCCCAGCGCTTCGGATACGTAGGCCCCCCCGCGTGCTTCGGCGAGGTAGCGATCGTACCAGCCAAGCGCGCGTTCGGCGCTCCCCGCCGACTCGTCGTCGAGCCGGCCGAGCAGGAATGATGCCTCCGCGGCCCGCACCGAGGTCGGGAACCGCCGGCGCTGGGCGAGCAGCGCCTTGCGCGCGAGGCTGTCGTTGCGCTGGAAGCGGGCGGCATCGGCGAGCGCGCCCAACTCCTCGCTGGTGCAGTCGGTGAGCGCGCGTTCGACGCCGCGCCGTTCTGCGTCGGCGACGACGGCCGCCGCCTGACCGTCCGCGAGCAAGCTGACCCAGCCGGCGGACGCGCGCGGGCGTTCGGTGAGCGCGACCGCGCGCGGCGGCACCGCGTGCCGCGGGGCGACCGGAGACGCGGCGGTGGTCGAAGTCACCCGCGCGGTGGGAGGCGCCGAAGCCGTGGCCACAGTGGCCACGGTGCCGACGGCGGCGACGGTGCCAGCCGGCGACGTCGATGCAGCCGCCGCCGCGCCAGCGCCGGGGGCCCGATCCGCCAGGCCCACCGACAGGGTCTCGCCCGCATGGAGGAAGATCTCACCACCCGACACCGGCCCGGTGACCGACACGAGCCCCTTCTCCATCTGCAGATCGAAGCGCGACTCGCGCGCGTTCCACCCGAACGAGAACTCCGTGCCGTGGACGTGGATCGCGAACGGCCCCGCCTCGAACACCCAGCGCGCCTCGGCGCGGTGGACCACGTGGACGTGGGCGCGTCCGCCTTCGAGCGCGATCCGTCCCCCGCGGCGGTCGAGCTCGACCACGCGACCTCGTGCTTCGGCGGCCATCTGGATGCGGGTGCCGTCGGAGAACGAGAGCACCGAGGGCGTGCTGGCCGACGATGCCGTGGCGGCGGGCGCCGGGATGTTGCCCACGCCGCGCGCCGGGCCACCGCTGTCGAGCGCATAGGTCAGCGGTGCGCCTTGAACGTCGCCGAGCCGGGCGCGCGCCCAGAACCCGCCCGCGCCTGCCACTAGGGCGCAACCCGCGACCGCGAACACGAACCGTCGGGCTCGCGCGGCGCCCCGCGCCCGCGTCATCTTGACCTCGACCCGCGCGAACGACCGGGAGGCGTCGATTTGGGAGCGGACGGCCTCGGGTGGCGCGGCGGCCTCGCGTGCCTTCACCAGACCGGCGATCTCGCGCGCCAGCCGCGCGCGCTGCTGCTCGATCTCCTGAGCGTTGCTCAGCTCCGGCGGTTGCTGATCAAACGTCATGAAGGGTTCCGAAGCCGCGGCGGCCGGCGGCGAAGAAGTTGCTCAGATCGGCGTCGACGGCGATCGCGGCCGCGACCTCGGTGGTCGACCGGGTCATGAGCCGCTTGGCGGTGCTGAGCGAGATCTCCATCCGCTCCGCCACCTCCTCCATCGTCATCTCCTCGAAGTAGCGCAGCGCGAACGCCGTCCGCTCGCGCGTGCCCAGCTTGTCGAGGATGCGGTAACAGCGGCGCAGCGCCTCGCGCGCTTCTTCGTCGGCATCCCCGCCGCCCACTTGTTCGGGCAGCTCGCCGGTCTCCGACAACCGCACCCGCCGCCGCACCCAGCGGCGGCGCAGCTCCCACTTGAGCACCCGCACGGCCACCGACATCGCGAACTCGCGCAGCGCGCCCGGCTCACGGATGATGTGCGCGCGCGCGAACAGGCGGAGGAACACCTCCTGGGTCAGATCCTCCACCTCGACGCTGGGGCGGCCGAGCGCGCGACTCAGGAAGCGATGGACCTTTTCCGAGTAGCGGTCCCAGATCGCGCGGGGCGCCCACGCCTCACCCGCGCGCAGCGCGCGCACCATCTCGGCGTCTGACGTGCGGCGCTCGTCGTCCGAGGCCTTGACCAGCCGCAGTGGGCGGGCCGAGCGGTCGTGCGCTGACATCCCGGTGAAACCCCGAGGCGCAAGCGTAACCTTCCCGACCGTCTGCGTGGGCATGTTTCTCACCCACCCCAGTTCCGCCACCCGTCAGAACCGGGCCAGATGACGCGCGCGGCTAGCCGGGACCGGCGGCCGAGGCCTAGGCAATCCCCTTCAACGCGGCCTTGAGATCGACGTTGGCGGGATCCACTTCCAGGCCTCGCTCGAACATGTTGCGGGCCTTGGGGAGCTCGTTGGCGATGACGTGCATACGCCCGAGCATCAGATAGACCTCCGCCTTCGAGACGCCGGCGGTCGCCTCGTCGAAGTTCTGCAGCAGCAGCGACCGGTAGTACTTGCGGGCGGCGTCGAGGTCGCTCGACCGGAACGCGATGCGCCCGAGCGCGGCGATGGTCGCGGGGTGGGTCGGGTCGAGCTTGTAGGCGGCGCCGAAGCTTGCGGACGCGGACGCCATGTCGCCGCGCGCCTCGGCGAGCACGCCGAGCTTAGTGTGCCAGCGCGCGGCGTCCTTGCCGCGCCTCGCCTTGGTGAGCTTATCGACCAGCTCGGTCATCAGCCGCTCGGCCTCCCCGACCCGGCCCGACGCTGCCAGCGCGTCGGCCAGCTGCTCGCGGCCGGGGATCTCATCGGGATCGAGCGCGACCAAGCGTTCGAGGTGGGGCAGCGCGGCGGCCGGCTGCGCGAGCGGCCCGGCGTAAAGCGCCGCGATCTCACGCAGCCGCGTGCGCCGTTCGCCGTCGTCGCTGGCGGTCTCGAGGCCGAGCTCGAGCAGCTGCACCAGCCGCTCGTCGTCTTTGGCCGCGCGCGCGATCTCCTCGAGCGCGGACAGCGTGGCGCGGTGGGTGGGGTCGGAGTCGAGCGCGCGCAGCAGCGCGCGTTCGATCTCGGCCGGGGCCGCCTCCTGGGTCTTGAGGATGTTGGCCTGGCGGTACTGGATCTCGGCGACCTCGGCGGGCGCGCTGGCGTTCGCCGCCGCGCGCTCGAGCGTCGTCGCGGCATCGTCCCAGCGCTCGGCGCGCTCGTGCAGGCGCGACAACGTGAGCAGCGCGGGCACATTGTCGGGCGCGACCTCGAGGATCTTCTCCAGCGCCTCGGCGGCGCCGTCGGGTGAGTCGAGCTCCTTCTCCCAGACGTCGGCGACCGCAACCCGCAACGCGAGCTCGGTCGGTTTGTGGCCTGACTTCGCCTCCATGTCGGCGTGCTGTCCAAGCGCCTCGACCAGATCGTACCAGCGGGCGTTGTCGCGCATGATGCGCTCGAGCTCGAGGAACGCGAAGCCGTTGCGCGGATCGACGTCCACGATCTGGCGCAGGAACCCGATCGCCTGGTCGACGTCGGACAGCTTCTGCTCGGCGTTGCGCGCGAGCTTGAGCAGCACCGCCACTTGATCCGCGCCCGAAGAGACACCGAGCCGCCGCATCAGGACCTCTTGCAGCGTGGAGAAGTCCTGGCGCCGCTCCTCGATCGCCTCGAGCGCCGACAGCGCGATGGCGTCGTCGGGCGTGCCGTCGAGCGCCTCGCGATAGGCGTCGGCGGCGCCGTCGAGGTCGTTCAGCATGCCGAGCCGCAGCTCGCCGACCCGCGACCACAACACCGTGCGCTGGTGGGCATCCTCGGTGACCCGGGCGCGGTCGCCGAGCACGTTGATGAGCTCGGGCACCTGCCCCGCCGCCTCCAGCAGGCGGGCGAGCTCGGTCAGCGCCTCGGCGTCGCCCTCGTCGGACGCGCCGAGCCGCTGTAGCGCCGCGATCGCGCTCCCGAGGCCGCCCTGCCGCTCGTACAAACGCGCGGCCTCCATCAGACGGGCGCGGCGCGCGTTGGGGTCGAGCTCGGCCTCGGCGCGCTTCTCGAGGATCGCGGCCAGCCGAACGTCATCGGAGGCGTTCCGGTACAGGGTCTCGAGCGCGGTGAGCGCGTCGACGTTCTCCGGATCGCCTTCGAGCACGAAGCGGTACAGCCGTTCGGCCGCCTCGCGGTCGCCGCCGTCGGAGTAGAGGCGCGCGGCGCGGACCGCCAGCTCGCGCGCGGCGTCGGGCTCGGCGCCCACCAGCGCCAGCTCGACCTGCGCGGCGCCGGCGGCCGGGATCTTGGCGGCGGCGGAGATGCGCTCGAGGTCGTCGAGCGCAGCGCCCGGCATCGGCTCTTCCTTGAGCGCGCGTCCGAGGGCGTCGAGCGCGCGGTCCGGGCTGCCGAGCTGGTCGGCCGCGACCTCGGCGATCTTGCGCAGCCAGTGTGCGCGCTCGCCCCGATCGTCGTGCATGTCGAGGCGGCGCTCGTAAAGCGCGATCAGCTCTTCGTGATCGCCGCCGGCGGCGGCGAGCGGCTCGAGCACGTCGAGCGCCCCCTCGCGGGTCTCGGGCCGGTCGACCAGCTTGCCGAGCGCGTTGCGGGCCGCGTCGTGGCGCGGGTTGCGCTCGAGCGCGTCCCGGAACGCGGCCAGCGCTCCCTCGGCGTCGGACAGCGCCCCGAGCCGCACCTCGCCGAGCTCGGCGAGGAAGTGCGCCTGCATCTCGAGGTTGGATGTGAGCTCGGCCTCGCGCGCCAACACCTCGGCGAGCTCCGAACCCTCACCTTGCCGGCGCAGCAACTGTTCGAGGGACGCCAGCACCGGCGCCTCGTCGCCGGGCAGCGACAGCGCCTTGCGCAGATACTCGGCGGCGCGCCCGACGCTGGCGGCGCCGTCGTCCAGCTCGCGCTCGTGAAGCGACGCGAGCCGAAGCGCGAGCGAGCGCTGCAGCTCGGCGTCGAACGTCGCCTGCATGCGCTCCTCGTACACGTCCGCCAGCCGCTTCCAGTTGCCACTGGCGGCCGCGAGCCGCTCCATCGCTTGCCGGGGGGGGGAGCCCTCCGACCCATCGGCGGACTCCTCGGCGAGCGCGCGCGACCAGGCGACGAACGCCCGGTCACGGTCGCCGCGCGCCTCCTCTTCGATGCGGGCGATCTCCCCGAGCAGCTCGATCCGGCGCTCGGGGACGTCCTCGACGCCGACCTGAAGCTCGAGCAGCTCGAGCACTTGGGGCCACGCCGTGGCGGCACGCAACACGGGCTCGAGCGCGGCGATCGCCGGCCCGCGATAGTCGTCGCCGCGCGCGATCGCGGTCAGCGCCGCGATCGTCGGCGCATGCGCCGGTGACACGTCGAGGATCCGGCGGTAGCGCACGATCGCGGACTCGACGTCCGAAAGCTGCTTTTCCGTCAGCTGTGCGGCACGGAACCAGAGCTCGTCACGGGCCGCGGCATCGCGCTGCTTAGCCGCGCGCGTATCGATGATCTCGACCTGCTCGGCGTGGCGCTCCTCGGCGCCGAGGATGCGGTCCAGCGACTCGAGCGCCTCGTCGTCGCCCGAGTTCTCCTCCAGCAGGCTGCGGAGCTCGGACGTCGCCTGATCGGCCTCGTGCAGCTTGTCTTCATAAAGCCGCGCGCTCAGCATGCGCAGCGCGCGGCGCTCGTCCTTGCGCTCGGTCGCCTCGAGCTTACGGGCGTAGATCTCGACCAGCTCGCGGAAGCTGCCGCCGGCGAGGTGCAGCTGGGCGAGCGCGTCCATCGCCTCGCCGTCGGTCGGATCGATCTCGAGCACCGCCTCCCACGCGCGCACCGCCTGCTCGCGCTGGCCGAGAGCGTCCTCGTAGAGGACCGCGATCCGCTTGGCCATCGCCTTGCGCTCGACCGCGTCGGACGTGACCTCGAGGTGCTTCTCGAGCACCTCGACCAGCTCCGCCGCGCGAGAGCCGGCCGAGAACAGCCTTTCGAGCGCGAGGAACGCGTCACGATCATCGAGCCGCGCGCCCAGCACCGACCGCCACGCCTCGACCGCGTCGGGCTGCTGACCGAGCGGCTCCTCGTACAGGCGCGCGGCGCGCGCCCACAGATCGGCCTGCAGGTCTGGATCGCCGGCCTCGACTGCGCCCCGGGCCAGCGTCGCCGCGAGCTCCGCGTGCATGCGCGCACCCGCGCCGAACGACTCGAGCTCGGCCAACGTCTCGGGCGACTCGACGTCCGCCAGCCACGCCCGACTGCGGCACTCGAACGCGACGTCGGCGCGCCCCAGGCGCTGGTGGATGCCGGCGAGCTCGCGGAAGATGCGAACCCGCTCGGCGCGATCGTCGATCGAATCGAGCTGCGCCTCGAGCGCGCCCGCCAGCCGGTCGAGGTCGTTGCCGCGGCGGTAAATCGGCTCGAGGATGATCGCGATGCGGTGGCGCTCGACGCCGGCGCCCGCGAGGCGCTCCAGCGCGGCGACCGCCTCGCGCTCGGGCGGCGAAGTCGCGGGCGCGCCGCGCGTCCGCCCGCCCTCGGGCACGCCCAGCACCTCGGCATAGCGATCGACGGCACCCGCGGGATCCTCCATCCGCGTCTCGAGGATCTGCGCCAGCCGCAGGATGACCGCGTAGCGCTCGCCGCCCTCGTCGAGGGTCTCGAGCCGCGCCCCGAGCACGTCGGCGAGGTCGTGCCACTGGCCGGTGACCGCCAGCAAGCGCTCGAGCTCGGCCGCGACCGTGGCGTCGCCCGGCTCGACCTCCAGCGCCTCGCGCAAGCTCCCGATCGCCCGCCCCGCTTCGTCGAGCTGCTCCTCGTCGAGCTTGGCGCTGCGGCGCAAGAGGGCGACGCGCGGGCCGGGCTCGACCGCGCGCCCCGCCTGCTCGTCGATGAGCTCGCGCAGCTCGCGCCACGCGCCCCAGCGCTCGAGCGCACCCTCGTACACGCGCGCGACCTCGCGGTCATCGGGCCGCGCGTCGAACAGCCGGCGGTAGTGCTTCTGCGCTTCGGCGCGCTCGCCGAGCTGGTGATCGAAGATCTCCGCGGTGCGGCGAACGACCTCCAGCACCGCCGGCTCTTCGCCGAGCTCACCCTCGAGGTAGCCGGCCAGCAGCGTCGCCACCTCCTGCCAGCGGCCGAGCTTGCCGGCCAGACGCAAGAGCTGCTCGAGGCTCAGCCGCTCGCCCGGCGATTCTTGAAAAACCTTGCCGTACCAGCGCAGCGCGCTGTCGAAATCCTCGAGCTGCTCTTCGTAGAGGCGGGCGATGCGCTTGGTCCACGACAGCCGCTGCGCCGGATCCTCCACCTGCAAGAGTCTGATTTCGCCGATCTTGATCAGCGACCGCCAGTCGGCGCGACCCGCGTACACCGGCTCGAGCAGCTCCGCCGCCTGTCCCTGCACGGCGGTGTCGGTCAGCATCCCCTCGAGCATCTTGATCGCTTCGGGGTGGTCGGGGTCGCCGGCGAACACGAGCCGCAGCTGATCCAGCGCGGCCTCGCGGTCGCCACGGCGGTCCTGTTCGATCTCGGCCAGCCGGAAACGGATCCCGACCAGGTCCTTCTCGGGCAGCGCGCCGCGCTTGAGCAGCTCGTCGAGCAGGCGGGTAAGATCGCTCCAGCGTTCGGCCTTGGTGTAGAGCCGATCCAGCGCCAGGGCCGCTTCGCGGTCGCGGGGCGCGAGCTCCAGCACGCGCTCGTGGGCGGCGATCGCCTCTTCGAGTCGCCCGAGCGGGCCCTCGGCCAGCGCGCCGATCTGCGCCCGCAGCGGTTTCTCGACCTCCGGCTCCTGCGCCAGCTCGGCGCGGCGCACGAGGATCTCGTAGAGCGCAGGGTTGTCGCCCGCGCCGCGGTACGCGTCCTCGAGCGCGCGCAGCGCCCGATCGTCGTCGGGCACGCGGTCGAGAACGCGGCGGTGGTACTCGATAGCCATCGCGGCGTCGCCCTGCCGGCTCGCGGCGTCGGCGATGGTGCGGTCGAGCCGCAGCTTGACCGTCTCGTCAAGCACGTCGGGGCTCACCTCGCGGTAGAGCGCGGTCACCTCGGCCAGCAGCAACGGCCCGGCCAGGCGCTCGAAGGTGTCGAGCAGCGCGGGCAGCTCGGGCTCGGCCAGCGCCTCGCGGATCGCGCGCGCGGTGGTGGCGCGCGCCGACTCCGGATCGCGCAGCCGCGTCTCCTCGAGCTCGGCGAGCCGCATCAGCTGCTCGAGCCGCTCGCGCGCGTCGCCCGCGGCCTCGACGTAGACCCGCACCACCCCGGCCAGGTCGGCATACCGGTTGGCCTTCTCGTAGATCGGCTCCAGCGCCTGCGCAGCCGCGAGCCGCAGCCCGGCGTCCGTGTCGGGGGTGAGGTAGCGCTCGAGCGCCGCCAGCGCCTCGGCGTCGGCGGGCGCGCTCGCCAGCACCTCGCGCCAGCGCTCGAGCGCACCCGCGGGATCGCCGAGCGGGCCGCCGAGAAGGCTCCCGATCTGGCGCAACAGCACGACCGGGCTCTCCGCCGACGTGCCGGTCGCCGCCACCGCGAGCCGACGCTCGAGGATGTCCAGACGATCGCGGTGCCGCCCCTGCTGCTCGTAGAGGCGCGCCAGCGTGCCGAGAGCTTGGTCGTCTTGCGGGCTCTCGTCGAGGATGCTGACACACGCCGCGATCGCCTCGTCGACGTCGCCCACGTCGCGCTCGAGCACGCTCGCGACCCGTCGCCACAGCTCCTGGCGCGCGCCCGCGTCCCCCGCCATGTCGATGCGCTTGCGCAGGATCTCGACGCGTTGCCGGTGCTGGGAGCCGGCCTCGAAGATGCGGTCGAGCGCGTCGATCGCCTCGCGCTCCTGCGGATCGGTCTCGAGGATTGACCGCAGCGTCGTCACCGCGGCGTCGACGTCGCCGAGCGACTTCTCCTCGAGCTCGGCGATCCGGAACAGGATCTTCTTGCGCTCGCCGGTCTTGGTCGTCCAGCGCGAGGCGGTGCGCAGGATCTTGACCAGGTTCGCCGTGTCGCCGGTCTCGGTATAGAGCGCCTCGAGCGCCATCGCCGCGGGCGCTGCCGTCTCCAGGTTCTCCGGGTCGAGGTTGAGAACCAGCTTCCAGACGTCGATGGCGGCGCGGCGATTGTTCAGCTTACCGGCGTAAAGCCGCGCCGCCCGCGACAGCAGATCGGCGCGCCCGGTGAGATCGGCCGCGTCGCGCTTGAACGCCAGCTCCTGGTAGACATCGACCAGCTCGGGGAACTTCTCCTGCGCCGTCGCCAGCCGCTCGATCTGGGCGAGCGCGGCCGGGTGGTCCGGGTCGGCGGCGAGCACCTGCCGCCAAGTACCGAGCGCGACCGCCCGCGCCTGCAGCCGCTGCTCCTGGATCTCGGCGCAACGGGCGAGCAGCGCGGCCGCCGGCTTGCCCTCGAGCGCCTCGCGTTGAACCTCGAGGTTGGCGACCAGCCGCGCCCACGCGCCGCTGCCGGTGTAGATCGGCTCGAGCATTTTCGCGACCCGCTGCCGGTGCTGCGGCAACGCGATCAGCTTCTCGAGCAGTCGCCGCGCACCCTCGTGCGACGGCGCCGCCCGGACGACGTCCTCGAGCAGGTCGAGCGCGCCGCCCACGTCCTCGAGGTGGTTGGCACGTAGCTCGGCCCGCCTGAATTCGAGCTCGGGGACCTCGGGCGCGGGGGCGATGCCGACGCGGCTGCCGAGCAGGCCTTCGAGATCGCGCCAACGCTCGCCGATCGCGTACAGGCGGTCGAGCGCCCGGTGCGCGCGAAGGTCGGTGGGGTCGAGCTCCAACATCTTTTCGAAGCTCGCGAGCGCGCGCTTGGGAACGTTGAGCACGGTCTCGTCGAGCTCACCCACCTCGGCGAGCAGATCGAGGCGCTCGCGCGCGTCGACCACGGCCAGCTGGCGCGCGTCGAGCAGCGCCCGCAACTCGGGCCAGCGCTGGCCGTCACGGTAGAGCCGCGACAGCGCGCGAAACGCGCCCGTGTGCAGCGGCTCGGCGGCGATGATCTGGGCGTAGACCTTCTCGGCCTCGGGCGCGCGCCCGAGGCGCTGCTCCTCGAGCTCGGCGACCATCACGAGCAGGTCGCGCCGCAGCGACGCGTCGTCGGTCGCCGCCGAAGCGGCGCGCAGCGACTTCGACAGCGCCTCCTCGGCGCCGGCGGCGTGCGCCAGCCCGACCAACGCCTCGCGATTACCGACGTCGCTCGGGTCGAGCTCGAACAGGCCGAGGCTCGCCCGATAGGCGCCCGCTGGATCGCCGCCCGGCGCGCCATACAACGTACGCAGCTTCTCCAGCCGCTCGACTTTCTCGCCCCGCGTGTCGGCCACGGCCAGCAGCGCCTCGTTGGCCGCCGCGAGCTTCACCACGTCGCCGATCTTCTCGTAGTAAGCGAGCGTCAGCCGCGCGATGCCTGCGTGGTCGGGATGTCCACCCGCCGCCAGCCGTTCGAGCCCGGCGACCGCGGCGGCGCTGTGCGGGTTGGCCAGCACGACCTCGCGGTAGCTGGCGAACGTCCCGTCCTTGTCGCCGAGCCGCGTCTCCTGAATGCCCGCGATCCGGAGCAGGACGTCCTCGCGGTTGTCAGCGGCGCGCATCGCGAGGTCGCGGCGCAACGCCTCCACGACGCCGGGCCAGTCCTGGCGCGCCTCGCACACGCGCACCAGCGCCTTGAGCGCGCGCTCGTTGCCCGGATCGGCCTCGACCACCTTGGTCAGGGTCGCGGCGGCGGCGCCGAGGTCGGCCACGCGCTGCTCCTCGAGCTCGGCGATCTTCAGCAGCAGGCGCACGCGCTCGGCGACGTCGGGAGCGCGATCGGCGCGCGCGTGCAGGAGCTGCGCGAGCGGGCCCCACGCCTTGGTCTGGGTGAGGATCTGCTCGAGCGCGGCGTCCGCCTCCTCGTCGAAACCGACCTCGGCCAGGATCTGCTCGGCCGCCTTGCGCGCGTCCTGCGGCTTGAACAGCCGGGTCGACGCGATCCGCAACGCCCGGCGCAGCAGCCACAGCCGCTCCTCGGCGTCGGTCGTGGCGCCCGCCCGCGCGTCGTAGAGCGCCGCCAGCGCGCTCCACTCGTCGGCCTCGCCCGCCAGCCGCTCGAGCTCGGTTCGCACCCCGTCGTTCTTGGGCGCGGCCTCGAACGCCCGCGCGCACCACTGAAACGCGAGCGCCTTCGACCCGAGCCGCTGCTCGCAGATGAGCCGCGCCTCGGTGAAAAGGTCGAGCCGCTCGGACATCGGCACGCCATCGTTGGCGGCGTTCGGGCCCAGCAGTGCCTCGTAGGTGGCGAGCAGCCGCGGCCATTTCTGCGCCGCCCGATAAAGCGGCAGCAGCGCCAGCGCCGCCGACCGGTTGCGCGGGTCGGTGGCGAGGATGCGCTCGTAGGCCTTGAGCGCGCGCTCGGGCTGGTTGAGCTTCTCCTGGGCCAGCGCCGCCACCCGTTCGAGCAGCCGCGTGCGCGCCGCCATGTCGGCGGTGCGGTCCGCGAGCGAGGTCAACTGATCGCACAGGTCGCCGAACGCGCCGTGCTCGGCGTAAAGGGACTCGAGCGATGCGTAGTCGCCGGACTGCGCATAGATCTCGCGCAGTGCCCGGGTCGCGCGCGGGTTCTTGGGCTGCAGCGCCTGGATGCGGCGGAAGATCTCGATCGCCGCTTGGGTCGCGCCCAGCCTCTCGTACAACAATGTCCCGCTGCGCTCGAGCAGCGCCAGCTCCTCGGTCGGCTTGCCGCGCGCGTTGTCGGCCAGCCGCCGCAGGATCTCGACCAACGCCGGCCAACGCCGCTCGCGCTCGTACAGCGTCGCGAGGCCGCCGAGCGCGTCGCCGTGGTGGTCGTCGGCGGCGAGCGCCTGATTGTAGAGCGAGATCGCCTCGCGCACGTCGTTGAGACGCTCGGCGGCAATGCGCGCCATCTCGACCAAACGCCCCGCGCGCGCGTCGGACGGCAGCGTCGCGCTCTCCTTGCGGTAGACCTCGAGCAGCGGCCGCCACGCCCGCGTCTTGGTGTAGAGGTCCTTGAGCCGCGCGCCGATCTCGACGTCGGTGGGGTCGGCCTCGAAGATCTTCTCGAAGCTCTGGACCGCGTTGGCGTGTTTGCCGAGCTTGTCGGCCCACAGCGACGCGATCCGCCGGTGCAGCGCCACCCGAGCGGCCGGGTCCTTGGTGATCTCCGCCTGGCGACCGAGGATCTGCACGAGATCGCCGTACCGGCCCTGCGCCTCGTAGCGCCCGGCCAGCGCCGACAGCGCCTCGGTGTGGTCGGGCTTGAGCGCGAGGATCGCGAGGTAGCTCTGCACCACCATCACGTCGAGGTTCAGGCGATCGCGGTAGACCGCGACGATCTCGAGGTAGCGCTTGATCTTCTCGTCGATGTCGGCGACCGGCACCGCGTCGAGATCGTCCTTGAGCAGCTCGAGCAGCGCGTTCCACTTCTCGGCGCCCGCGTACAGCTTGCGAAGCGCGGCGACCGCCTCGGGCATGTGCGGGCGCAGGCGCAGGATGCCCTTCCAGATCTCGATCGCCTTCTCGGCGTGCTGCGGCCGCGCCTCCGCGGCGCGCGCCATCTCGACGCCCATCGCGACGCGGCGGTCGAGGTCGGTCTCGGTCTTCTGGGCCTGCGCGAGGACGGCCAGCATCTGCTGGCTCTCGTTCCGGGCTCCGTAGTAGCCGCGGTAGAACTCGACCATGGTGTGGTTCGACGGCTCGAGCTTGCGCACGCGGCGGAAGAACGGCTCCGCCAACTCGGGCTGATTGAGGCGCTCGGCCATCAGCGTCGCGACGTGGGCGAGCAGCCCGACGTCCTGCTCGCCCCGCTTGGTCCGGAGCGCCGCCTCCAGCACCTTCACGAGATCGGCCCACGACTCGGTCGCGGTCAGCGCGTCGCGCACAGCGCCGAGCGCGCGCGCCTCGTTGGGATTGGACTCGAGCGCCTTGCGATAGTGCGCGAGCGCGTCGTCCTTCTTCCCGAGGCGCTGGCTGACGTCGCCCGCAGCGACCTCGGCATTGGCGCGCTCATCGCGGTTCGCGGCGCGGTCCGACCGCTGGCCATACAGCACGAGCAGCTCTTCATCGCGGTTCGCTTCGCGCAACAGGCGTTCGAGATGCGCGCCCGAGCGCCGGTTGTGTGGGTCGAGCTCGAGGCTCTTGCGCAGGAACGCCTCGCCCTCGGGGCCGCCCGGACGGTACTTGAGGTGGAACTCGGCGACCGACCCGTAGAGGCTGGAGGCGAGCGCCGGATCCTTCGCACCCTCCGCCTGCTGCAGGTAACGCTTCGAGATCGGCTCCCAGTTCGCGCGTACGAGCGCCATCTGCGCCGCCGACTCCGCCGACGGCGCGTGGCCGGGCGACACCTCCAGCGCCTGGCGCACGCACGCCTCGCCTTCCTTGTCGCGCAGGAGCTCGTCGAACAGCAGCCGGCCCTTCTCGTGCAGCAGATCGGCGCGCCGGCCGGCCGCCGTCGTCCACGCCAGCTCCAGATCGATGAGCTGGATGCAAAGCTCGAAGTCGGCGCGCTCGCGGTGAAACCGGCGCGCATCGGAAAGCGCCTTCGACAGCGCGTCGGCGTCGATGCCCGCGCCGTTTCCGGGATGCAGCGCCTTGAGCGCGGATAGCGCCCGAGTATCGTCGGGATGGAGCTGTAGGGTCGCTAGGACCTCTGATACATCATCGGTCATGACCAGGGCGGAAGGTCGACTATAGACCCCGCACCTTCACGCGTACAACGGGAACATTCGAGTCGGATCGTGAAGCAAATCGTGAATACTGCCGCGGTGCTTGACTCCCGGACCACGGCGTCGATTTGGGCGCGCGCGCGCGCCGAGTCGGCGGCCATTGTCGGCGGGTTCGCTTGCCTCGCCGTCACCGGGGTTCTGGCGCTGGCGATCCCGTGGCTCATCAAGGACGCCATCGACACGCTCCGAACCGAAAGCTCCGCGGCCGCGCACGGCGTGGTGGTGCGCGACGCCATCGCGATCATCGCGTGCGCGGTGCTGCAGGCGCTGATCCGGACCTGGTCGCGGATCTTGATTTTCAACGCGGGCCGCAACCTCGAATACGGCCTGCGCCGCGATCTGTTCGCGCACCTCGGACGCCTGGACCCCGCGTTCTACCGGCAGCACGGGATCGGCGACGTCATGTCGCGGATGACCAACGACCTGTCCGCGGTGCGGATGATGTTCGGACCTGGGCTGCTGAACATATTCAACACCGCGTTCGTCTACGCGACCACGCTGGTGCTGCTGGTGCGGCTGTCTCCCAAGCTGACGCTGCTCGCTCTGCTTCCCTACCCGTTGCTGCTCGCGGGCGCGCGCTACGCGACCCGCAAGATGTACAAGGCAAGCCGGGACATCGCCGACCAGCTGGGGGTGATGTCGAGCGCGATCCAGGAGGACCTGGCCGGGATCGCGGTGATCAAGAGCTACACCCTCGAGCCTGCGCGCGCGGCGTCGTTCCGACTGCTCGCCGGCGAGTACGCCGAGCGATCGCTGGCGCTGGTACGCGCACGGGGCGCGCTGATGCCGCTGTTCGCGGGTCTCGGCGGGCTCGGCACGCTGATCGTGCTGTTCGCGGGCGGGCGCGAGGTCATTGCCGGCCGGCTGACGATCGGCGGGCTGGTCGCGTTCAACGCCTACCTCGTGCTGCTGTCGTGGCCGACGGTGGCGCTGGGGTGGATCATCGGCATCTGGCAACGCGGTGTCGCCAGCTGGGCGCGCGTGCGCGAGCTGCTCGGCACGGTGTCGACGTTCGATTCGGGACCCTGGGAGGGTCCCCCGCCCCCCGCGAAGAGCTCGCACGAGCAAGGCTCGCGCTCCCTCACGCGACTTGATTCGGGACCCTGGGAGGGTCCCCCGCCCCCCGCGACCGGTCCCGTCGAGCAAAGCTCGCCGGTACCCAGGCGCCCGGATGGGCTCTCAATCGACGTACGTGATCTCAGCGTCGCCGTCGACGGGCACAAGCTCCTCGATCAGGTGTCGTTCTCGCTACCGGCGGGCGGCACGCTGGCCATCGTTGGCCCGACCGGCGCCGGCAAGACCACGCTGGTGGACGCGCTCTTGCGCATGCAGGAGGTGCCCGCGGGCGCGATCCGGATCGGCGGCACCGACGTCACGCAAATCCCGCTCGCGCGGCTGCGCGCGCTGGTGGGCTACGCGCCCCAGGATGCGTTCTTGTTCTCCGCCACCGTCTCCGACAACATCGGCTTCGGGCTGGGCGCCGGCGGCGACCGCGCGCGCATCGAACGGGCGGGCGACGCCGCGGGGCTGACCCCCGACATCGCCGTGCTGCCCGAGGGTTGGGACACCGTGGTCGGCGAGCGCGGCATCACCCTGTCGGGCGGCCAGCGCCAGCGCGTCGCGCTCGCGCGCGCGCTGGCGACCGAGCCGCACATCCTCATCCTCGACGACTCGTTGTCCTCGGTCGACGCCGAGACCGAGCGGGCGATCCTCGCCCGCCTGCGCCCGATCCTCGCCGGCCGCACGTCGATCGTGATCTCACACCGGGTCGCCGCGGTCCGCGACGCCGACCGCATCCTGGTGCTCGCGGGCGGCCGGGTCGCCGAACAGGGAACCCACGACGCGTTGCTGGCGGCGGGCGGCGTCTACGCCACCCTGTACCGCGAACAGCTGGCGGCGGAGGCGGTGGCGTGACCGTCAGCGGCAATCCGACGCCGGAGCCGAGGGCCACCGGCAAGACCGCCGCCGGGCCCTCGGAGGATCTGCTCGGCAGGGCGCTCGATCGTGCGTTGCTCGCGCGCATCTTCAGCTTCGTGTGGCCGTATCGGGCCAAGCTGATCGCGGCGGTGGCGCTGTTGCCCGTGATCTCCTTGTTCGAGATCGCGCAACCGTACCTGCTCAAGCAGGCGATCGACGAGCACATTGCGATCGGCAAGCTGGACGGCCTCGATCGCCTCGGGCTGCTCTACCTCGCGGCGCTGATCGGACAGTTCGGCGGCGCGTTCATACAGCTCACGCTGACGCAGGTGATGGGCCAGCGCGCGATGAACGACCTGCGCGTCCGGCTGCACCGCCACGTGCTTTCGCTCAGCACGGCGTTCTTCGATCGCACGCCGGTGGGTCGACTCATGACCCGGCTCACCAGCGACATCGAGGCGCTGACCGAGATGTTCGCGTCCGGGATCGTCAGCCTGGTCGGCGACGTCGTCCGACTCAGCTTCATCCTGTTCGCGATCTTCGGCATCGACTGGCGGTTGGCGCTGTTCTCGATGGGCTCGGCGCCCATCCTGTTCGCGATCGCAGCGCTGTTTCGGCGCTGGGTGCGCGACGCGTTCCGCGAGATCCGGGTGAAGCTGGCGCGCATGAATACGTTCCTGCAGGAGCACCTGTCCGGCATGAAGGTGGTGCAGGCGTTCGCACAAGAGGCGCGCGTCGCCGGCGAGTTCGACGTCATCAACGTCGACTACCGGCGCGCGAACGCCCGCGCCATCGCCGCCGACGCCGCGCTCTACGCGATCGTCGAGGCGGTGGGGGCGATCGCGATCGCGGGCCTGCTTTGGCACGGCGGCGTCCGCATCGCATCCGGAACGCTGACGTTCGGCGTGTTGGTCGCGTTCGTCGAATACCTGGGCAAGTTCTTCGGCCCGATCCGGGACCTATCGACCAAATACACGGTCATGCAGCAGGCGATGGCGGCCGCCGAGCGCGTGTTCACGTTGCTCGACACCGACGAGCCCGACGCGTCTATTTTACGGGGGCCTGGCTCGCTGCCGCTCGCAGGCCCCCGGGCCCTCCTCGCTCCGGCCGGCGAAGCCGGGCTACGCTCGCCTGTCATCGAGCTCGACCGGGTCAGCTTCGGCTACCGGCCGGACCGTCTGGTGATCGCGGACGTCTCGCTGTCGATCGCTGTGGGCGAGACCGTGGCGATCGTCGGCGCCACCGGCGCCGGTAAGTCGACCATCATCAAACTCTTGCCCCGGCTTTACGACGTGCGCTCGGGCTGCATCTTGCTAGAGGGCCGGGACATCCGCGACATCGAGCCCCACGTCCTCCGCCGGAGGGTCGTGGTCGTGAGCCAGGACGTGTTCATGTTCTCGGGCACGTTGCGCTCGAACATCGGCCTCGGCGACCCCGCCATCGACGACGAGCGCATCCTCACCGCCGCCCGCCGGGTGGGCGCCGACCGCGTCATCGCCCGCCGACCCGAGGGCTTGGACGCCAAGGTGCTGGAACGCGGCGCCAACTTCTCGGCCGGCGAACGGCAGCTGGTCGCGTTCGCGCGCGCGCTGGCCCGCCAACCCGAGATCCTGATCCTCGACGAGGCCACCGCGAGCGTCGACCCCGAGACCGAGCGCGTCATCGAACGGGGCATCGGGGAGCTGATGCGCGGCCGGACGTCCATCGTGATCGCCCACCGGCTGTCGACCGTGCAGCGCGCGTCCCGGATCGTCGTCATCCACGACGGCCGCATCGCGGAGCAAGGCACCCACGACGCGCTGCTCGCCCGCGACGGCATCTACGCCCGCCTCTACCGCCTGCAGATGCTCGGCCGGCGCGGCCGCACCGGTCGCTCCTCGGCAGGTGGCCTCGACGCCGCCGAGTGAGGGAAGCAAGACATCGCTTGACCCTTGGCGGGGGCGTATGAGGCCTCTCCGGTGGTCGAGGCCAAACCGTCGGTCGCGGCCCTCGATATCCCGCGGCCGGATGGGTTCGCCTCCGATCGCCTATAATTCCCGCCCTTCGGGTACGGGATGCCGACGCACAGCTTCAGAGAGATCCGGGCCGCCCGGCTCGCCGACGAGATCGGGACCCTCCACAAGCAGAGCGCGCTGCCGGTCGCGCTCGTGTACCCGTCACCGTACACGGTCGGAATGTCATCGCTCGGGTTCCAGACCGTCTACCGGTTGCTCAACCGGCTGCCCGACACCAGCGCCGAACGCGCGTTTCTCCCTGACCGCCTCCCGGGCGGGCCGACCGCCGACCGCGACCCGCTGCGGACCTACGAGTCGTCGCGACCGGTCGGCGACTTCCCCGTGGTCGCGTTCTCGCTCGCGTACGAGCTAGAGCTCGCCGGCCTCGTGCAGTGCCTCGACCTCGCCGGCATCCCGGCGTTCGCCGACGAACGCGACGCCGCCCGCCAGCGCTTCCCGCTCATCGTGATCGGGGGCCCGCTCACGTTCTCGAACCCGATCCCGGCTGCGCCCTACGCCGACCTGTTGCTCATGGGCGAAGCGGAAGAGACGTTGCCGGTGCTGATCGCGGCGCTGCGCGAGCGACCCGACCGCGGCGCGCTGCTCGCGGGTCTCGCCACGCGGCCTGGGTTCTACGTGCCGTCGATCCACGGCACGCAGCTGCCCGCGGTGGCGAAGGCCGACGACGCGTTGTTGCCCGCGACGTCGCAGATCCTGACTCCCAACACCGAGCTCGCGAACATGTTCCTCATCGAGCCCGAGCGCGGCTGTCACCGTCAGTGCACGTACTGCGTGATGCGCCGATCGACCAACGGTGGCATGCGCACCGTCGATCCCCAGCGCGTGTTGTCGCTGATTCCGCGCGACGCCAAGCGCGTCGGCCTCGTGGGCGCGGCGGTCACCGACCACCCGGGGTTGCCCGAGATCCTGCGCGGCATCATCGACGGCGGCCGCGAGGTCGGCATCTCCAGCCTGCGCGCCGATCGCTTGAACGACGAGATCGTCGGATTGCTCAAGTGCGGCGGTTACCGCACGCTCACCACCGCGTCCGACGGCGCCTCCGAGCGCCTGCGCGACACCATCCTGCGCAAGACCAAGGAGAAGCACCTGCTGGCGGCGGCCGGGCTCGCGCGCCGGCATGGCATGACCCACCTCAAGCTCTATATGATGTTGGGGCTGCCGGGAGAGACCGACGCGGACATCGACGAGCTGGCCCGGTTCGGCCTCGAGCTGGCGGCGGCCGCGCCCAAGCTGGTGCTGGGGATCGCGCCGTTCGTGGCCAAGCGCAACACGCCGCTCGACGGCTCGCCGTTCGAGGCCATCGACGTGCTCGACGATCGGCTCGCCCGGCTGCGCGCCGCGGTCAAAGGCCGGGTCACGCTTCGCGCCACGTCGCCCAAGTGGGCTTGGGTCGAATACCGGCTGGCGCAGGGTGGCCTCGCCGCGGGGCGCGCCGCCGCTCGCGCGGCCCGCGCCGGCGGCCGGTTCGCCGACTGGAAAGCCGCGCTCGCCGACGTGCCCGCGTCCAGGCTGCGAATCGCGGCGTAGCCGCGCTCTCCGCTACGCGCCGGGGCGCGGGCGCGGCTTCGCCAGCTCGGGGGGACGGTCGGCGGGGGGATGGGCGTCCACCTCGGTGCGCTCCTCGCCTTCCCAGTCTTCCTGACGGCCGGTCTCGATGTCGGCGTCCGTCGTCTCGTCCTTGTCCTGCTCTTGCTCGTTCACGATCGATAGTCTATCAGTCCGGGATGGAAGCGATCGCGTCGATTTCGACCAGCGCGCCCTTGGGTAAACCCGCCGCCTGAACCGTGGCGCGCGCGGGCGGGCTCGCGCCGAAGTAGCCGCCGTAGATTTCGTTGACGGTGGCGAAGTCCTGGAGATCGGCGAGGAAGATGGTCGTCTTCACGACCGCGTCGAACGACGCGCCCGCGGCCGCCAGCACGGCGCCGAGGTTGTCGAGCACCTGCTTCGCCTGCACGCGCACGTCGCTCGCGCCGACCATCTCGCCGGTCACGGGGTCGAGGGGAATCTGCCCCGAACAGAACACCAGCCGCCCGGCCGGCGCGATCACCGCCTGGGAGTACGGGCCGATCGCCTTGGGCGCGCCCGCGGTCGAAATCGTCTTTCGCATGCGGGCATGATGCGACGACGCGACCGCACGCATCAAGCGACAAGCCGCATCCGTTTGCGGTTGCGGTTTCGCTTCGCCGATCGCTATTCTCGCGAGGTGCGATCCGTGACTCGCTTTCACGACACGCGCCCACGGGCGCGCGGCCCGCGCCGCCCGCAGGCGCCCGCGCCCAGCGCCAGCGCCGACCTGATGGGGCAGGTGCTCGCCCGCATCGGCGGCAGCGGCCGCGCGCTCGAGTTCCGGGTGTTCGACTGCTACTCGCGCGTCATCGGAGCCGCGTTCCGGGCCCAGACCATCGCCGAGCGGCTGACCGGGACCACGCTCGTGGTGCGCGTCGCGAGCTCACCGATCGCCCATGAGCTGACGCTGCTGCGCGCGGAGATCATGTCGCGGATGGCGCGTGAGCTCGGCCCGGGCGTGGTCGTCGAGCTTCGTACTCGCGTTGGTCGAATTCCCAGCAGCGTCTGAACCAGGCTAGGAGATTGTTGCAGTAGGTAGCCGCACACTCGCGCTTCGCGCGAGAGCGGCTAGTTGCTCCAGCCGCCGACGCGGTCGCCATTGGTGAAGGTACGGCCGACCAGCAGGACGTGGCGGTTCAGCAGCGCGGCGAGCTCCTGGGCGGCGCGCTGACTGCGCATCACCATCCAGATCCCAGAAGTCTCGAACACGTCGCCCTCGATGGGCTCGAATGCGATGAAGATGCCGCCCTCTTCCGTCCGCTTTACCGAGAAGTGATACCGTGCGGTTTGATTCACGTGGTCACTCATTCGGATCTCCTGTCATGGAAGCGTAGCAAGGACCTAAGGCTTGCACGGGTGCCGTTGACGATCGTTCTCTGCTGCGTTTGCGGCCATACATCTGTCGCCGCGGGAGACGGCGGAATCGAACATGTGGACGCGGGCTCCCCGGAGACCAAGGCCGCCGTGGATGGCGGGACGCGGCTGAGACAGCTGCGGCGGCGACCTCGACGACCAGATGCCGGCGCCCCGCCAAGCCCCGACGGCGGCGCACTCACGTGGGTCGTCCCGCGGCCCGCGCCGAGCATCCCCCCCCCAGCCGTGACCATGCCCCCGCCGGCGCCCGGCGCCTCGGACGCGTTCGTCGGGAAGGAATTCAACACGTGCCACAAACTTCCTGTCGGCAAGCGGGTGGCAAAGCTGAACCTCAAACCGGACGCCGATCTGGCCGACCTGATCGCGTGGATCTCGAACATCACCTGCAAACAGTTCGTGATCTCGGGGAACATCACTGCGGGCGCCAAGAAGGTGACGATCGTCGCGCCCGGGCTGATGACGCGCGACGAGGCCTACGTCGCGTTCCTGCGCGCGCTCGACTCGCTCGGGCTGACGGTCGAGAAGTCCGGCCGTTTCCTGAAGATCATCGAAACCTCGAAGGCCAAGTCCTCGGCTGTCCCGATCTACGACTTCGACGGCCGGCTGCTGGAAAAGAACTGAGTTAGTCCAAAGGAGTATCTTCGATCCGGGTTCCGGCGTTGATGCGCATCGGGCCGCGCTCGTTCTTGCGCGGCTTCGCAGCGTCCGTGCAGGCGCGTGCGAACGCGCTGCCCATCTGCGGCCACAGTTCCCTGCCGACGTTGCCCGGCAGCTCCCGCCGGCCGCCCGAAAACGTGGCGGAGGCGATGCGCAGCCCGGTGCGCCCGCCGCGCACATGGATGGTCGCGCTCTCGTCGTCGCCGTCGCCGCTGACCTCGCCGTGAACGTAGGCCACGAGGTTCAACGCGCTCGCCATCTCGCGGTATTGCTCGGCGCTGTCGACCGGCCGCAGCCCGGCGTTGACCTTGAGTCCCTTGGCGCGCAGCACGCGCAGCACCTGACGCCGTACCGACTCCGCACCGTCGCCTGCGAAACCCATCACCGCCACTTTGGCCCCTGGTGCGATCACCGCCCCTGGCTTTTGATCGGGAGACGTCGCTCGCTTGGCTCGCTTGGGTGTCTTCGCAAGCGGCTTCGGCTTCTCGGGCGGTGGCTTCGCCTTGGTCTTGACGGGCTTCGAGGGCTGCTTCGGTTTCCAGAGCCCGGTCGCGGACCCGCGGGCGGGCGCGAACACGAGCAGCGCCGCCGACAGGATCAGGATCGGAGGGTGCGCCCGCCCGAACAAGCGCTCAGGCCACCGGTGCCAAAGCGTCGCGCAGCGAGCGCACGAACGCGGACAGCTCGGGGACGGGATCGCGGCCGGCGGCCGCGGCCTTCTCGACGATCTCGACCGCCGCGCTGCCGACCACCACGCCGTCGGCGAAGGTGGCCACCGAACGCGCGGCGCCCGGCGTGCGGATGCCGAACCCGACCGCCACCGGCAGCTTGCCGCCCGTGCGCGCCTTGATCGCCGCCACCTGAATGCGGGGGGCTTCGAGGTCCGCGAGCGCGGTGCCCGTGATCCCGGTGAGCGACACGTAGTAGACGAACCCGCGCGCCGCGGCGAGCGCGGCGTCGATACGCGCCGGCGTCGAGGTCGGCGCCAGCAACGTCACGAAGTCGAGGCCCTGCGCCGCGAGCGCGGTGGTCAGCTCGCGGTCCTCGTCAGGTGGGTAGTCCACGCACAACACACCATCGGCGCCGGCTTCGCGCGCCTTGACCGCGAACGCCTCCGGCCCCATCACGACGATGGGGTTGGCGTATCCGAACAGCACGAGGCCCAGGTTCGGATTGGCGTCCCGCACGGCGCGGCAGAGCCGCAGCGAGCGCTTGAGCCCGCCGCCCTTGGCCAACGCTCGGTGCATTGCGGCCTGGATCACCTTACCGTCGGCCGAGGGATCGCTCCACGGCACGCCGATCTCGATGATGTCGGCGCCAGCCTCCGCCGCCGCCAGGATGAGCCGCCGACTGGTGTCCACGTCCGGATCGTCGGCGGTGAGATAGATGACCAGCGCTGCGCGCTTCTCCGCCCGCGCCGCGGCGAACCGATCGGCCAGCCGACTCACAGCGTGACACCCAGGCGCTTCGCGATCGTACCCATGTCCTTGTCGCCGCGGCCCGACACGTTGACGATGATGATGGCGCCATCGGGCAAGCCCGCCGCGACCTCGGGCAGCGCGGCGATCGCATGCGCGCTCTCGAGCGCGCACAGGATGCCCTCCGAGCGCGCCAGCCGCTCGAAGCCGGCCAGCGCATCCTCGTCGGTCGCGGACACGTAGCGCGCGCGGCCCGTGTCCTTGAGGAACGCGTGTTCGGGGCCGACCCCCGGGTAGTCGAGGCCGGCGGAGATCGAGTGCGCCTCCGCGATGTGGCCGTCGTCGTCGCACAGCACGTACGAGCGCGCGCCGTGCAACACGCCGACGCGACCGCGCGCGAGCGTCGCCGCGTGGCGCGGGGTCGCGATACCGTCGCCTGCCGCCTCGACGCCGTAGAGGGAGACCTCGGCATCGGGGACGAAGGCGTGAAAAAGCCCCATCGCGTTCGAGCCGCCGCCCACACACGCGACGCACGCATCGGGGAGCCGGCCCTCGGCCTCCAAGATCTGGCCGCGCGCCTCGCGTCCTATCACCGCCTGCAGCTCGCGCACGAGCAGCGGGTACGGGTGCGGGCCGGCGACCGAGCCGATAACGTAGTGGGTGTTGCGGACGTTGGTGACCCAGTCGCGCAGCGCCTCGTTCATCGCGTCCTTCAGCGTCGAGGTGCCGTCGTGGACGGGGTGCACCTGGGCGCCGAGCAACTTCATTCGAAACACGTTGAGCCCCTGGCGCTCGACGTCGACGGCGCCCATGTAGATCTCGCACGGCAGTCCGAACAGCGCGCACGCGGTCGCGGTCGCGACGCCGTGCTGGCCGGCGCCCGTCTCCGCGATGATTCGCGTCTTGCCCATCCGCCGCGCCAGCAACAGCTGGCCGAGGCAGTTGTTGATCTTGTGCGCGCCCGTGTGGCACAGGTCCTCGCGCTTGAGGTAGATGCGCACGCCGCGCGCAGCTTCGCGTCCGATCTGTTTGCTGACGTCGGCGGACAGCCGTGCCGCGAATCCGAGCGGAGTCGGCCGGCCGACGTATTCGGTCAGCAGGCGCGCGAGCTCCTCGGAGAAAGCCGGGTCGTGCGCCGCCTCTTCCCACGCCGCTTCCAACTGATCGAGGGACGGGATCAGGGTCTCGGAGACGTAGCGCCCGCCGAACCCACCGAAGCGGCCGGGGCGATCGGACGCGGAACCAGAACCAGAAGCAGCCATGCGGGCAGGACTATAGCGTACGCTTGGCGGCGGCGATGAAGGCGGCGAGCTTGCCCGGGGCCTTGACGCGCGGGCGCTGCTCGACGCCGCTGGCGACGTCGACGCCGTCGGGCCGGGTGGCGGCGATAGCCGCCGCCACGTTGTCCGGCGTCAGTCCCCCGGCGAGAAAAAAAGGCCGCTCGGCCCGGCGGGCAATCAGCGGCCACGGCGCCGGCACGCCGCCCCCGCCGAACCCGTCGACGTGCGCGTCGTAGAGCCACATCCCGGCCTTCCCGACCCACCCCCCATCCGCGGCGAACGATGACTCGTCCCGCACGCGCACGACGCGAATGATCCGCGCCGAATCGAGTCCCGCGAACTCGCCCGCTGCCTCGTCGCCATGCAGCTGCGCCCGATCCAGCCCGAGCTCGTCGATGCGCGCCGCGACCACCGCCGCCGGCGCATTCACGAACACCCCGACCTTGAGCACTCCGCTCGGCACCGCCGCCAGAACCTCGCGCGCCGCCTTGGGCGCCACGAACCGCTTCGACCCTGGCCACAGGTTGACGCCGATCGCATCAGCGCCCGCCCCGACGGCCAGCGCCGCGTCGTCGGCGCTGCAGATGCCGCAGATCTTCACGAGCATGCCCACGCGTGGAACTTACCTCTAATTGTTCAGCGCGCCCTGGCGATCCAGGTCCGGCACGGATGGGCTCGTGCGATATTCGATTTTCGCGGCATGACCGACTCCCCTTCGCCCTCCGGAAACCGTCCCGCACGGCTGCACCTCGTCGACGGGACGTACGAGTTGTTTCGCGCCCACTACTCCAAGCGTCCGGATCACCGTGCCCCCGGCGGCTGGGATGCCAAGGCCACCGTCGGCGTCGCGTCGTCGATGTTGTCGTTGCTGGCAGACCCGACCGAGGCGGTCACCCACCTCGCGATCGCGTTCGACAACCCGATTCGGTCGTTCCGAAACGATCTCTTCCCGTATTACAAGAGCGACGAGGGCGTGCCGCCCGAGCTGCGCGCGCAGTTCGACCCGGTCGAGGAAGCGATGCGCGCGCTCGGGATCGTCGTGTGGTCGATGCGCGACTACGAGGCGGACGACGCGCTCGCAACCGGCGCGGCGCGCTTCGCCAACGACGTTGGTCAGGTGCGGATCATGACGCCGGACAAGGATCTCGGTCAGTGCCTGCGCGGCGATCGCGTCGTGCAGGTCGATCGCCGGCAAATCAAGGTCACCGACGAAGCGGCGTTCCGCGCGATGCGCGGCTTCGGCCCGCGCAGCATGCCCGACTTCCTCGCGCTCACCGGCGACACCGCCGACGGCATCCCCGGACTCGACGGCTTCGGAGAACGGGGCGCGGGGACGTTGCTCGGCGCCTACGACCACCTCGAAGCGATCCCCGCGCTCCCTCATCGCTGGACGGTGCAGCCGCGGGGCGCGCTCCGGCTCGCCGCGACGCTCAACGCCGAGCGCGACGCCGCCCTGCTCTACCGCAAGCTCGCTACCCTGGTCGAGGACGTGCCGCTCGCCGAAACCCTGGACGACCTTCGCCATCGCGGCGTGCCGCGCGCGCGTTTCGAAGCCTGGTGCGACGAGCTCGGCGTCACCACGCTCAGGACCGTTCCGAAGCGGTGGGCGTGAGCCGCCCCTCGCTCGGGGGGCGAGGCACACCTTTCCCGCCCCGAACCCACACGCGCAGGGGCATCGCGCGACACCTGTTTACCGGAATCCGTTACGTCGCGCGGACGCCTTGATGGCACAATAGGGCCGATGCGGAAATCGTTTTGGCGACCGGCGCTGGTACTGGCCACGGTCGCCGCCCTCGCGCCCGCCGGCTGCGACGGGTGGAGCGAGCGCGGGAGCTTGCCGCTGGCGGCGGCGCAACCCGTCGTGGCAAATCCAGGCTCCGTGCCGGCAACACCAGAGCCATCGGCTATGGGAACGACCGGCGTCGTGAACCCGACCGACGCCGGAGCACCGGCGGACCCCCTGCCTCCCGACGATTCCAGGCCGGCGCCCGAGCCCGGGACGTACGCGGCGATGTGCCACAACTACTGCGGGGCGCTGCTGTCGACGCAGGTCTACGGCTGCCTGGTTGCCGGACAGGGCGACGTCGCCGCGTGCCAGGCGCGGTTCGCGAGCACGCCGTCGCTCTGCGAGGAGATGCGCTGCGCGCCGATGCTCGTCGACCAGGCGCTGTGCTTCAAGCAGTGCGACGCGCTCGGGCCTCGATACGAAACCTATTGCGCCGACACGACCGCGAGCGCCTCGCTGTGCCCGACCGCCGCCGCAGCCCACGACGAAACTTGTCGCGCCGGCTGCGCGTTGAAGTAGCCAGCCGCTATCGCAGTCCCAGCCAGCCGACGGCGGCGAGCGCGAGGCCGAGCACGACGTGGACCACATGGTCCCCGGGCTTGTAGCGGAACTGGCGGGCTGGAAAAAGCCCGGCCATGCCGGCGATCGCCTGGTACAGATCGCCGAGGCCGAAGCCGAGGTTGAACACGGCGATCCCGGTCGCGTTGTGCGAGAGGACGAGCGCCGATCCGAACAACCCGAACGCGATGTGGAACAGGTTGTAGGCAGGCGCGCCGCTCATCAGCGCGTACCGCGCCGGCACCAGGAAACCCGCGACGCCGGTCAAGATCAGCACCGGCCCGAACACGCCCAGCACCCGCGCGTTCCAGAGCGCCCAGTCGGCGACGCTCACGCCCGTTGTCGCGTGGGCGAAGGCGAGCTTCGCTCGCCGGAGCCCGTCGCGGGAGGTCTGGAACCCTCTGAGGGTTCCAGCTTTGTGACCGTGGGCGAAGGCGAGCTTCGCTCGCCGGAGCCCGTCGCGGGAGGTCTGGAACCCTCTGAGGGTTCCAGCTTTGTGAGCCCGAAGTAGAGCATCAGGATCTCGCGCTTCCGGGTCTTGAAATACGCCTGACCGAGGAACAGGCCTGGCCGGAGCTCGCGCACCTCGTCCTTGATCGCGCGGATGAACGACGGGTTGCCTGGGTTGTCGTAGTCGAGTTGAAACGCACCGAAGTCGCCGGCGCGTGACGGGCCGATGAAGGTGTCGAACTTGAACCAGCGGATGCGGTCCTTGAACACGCGGTTGACGCCGGTGCCGCGCGCGACGTCGGGTCCGTCCGCGAAGAAGCTCTTGCCGAGCCAGGGGAACAGGTTCGAACGCGCCCACAGCCGCGCCCACCAGAACAGCCAGCTCGGGAGCGCGACCAGCGCCAACATCCGGCCGCGCAGATCGCCGGTGAGGTCCGCGATCGCGGGCGTCCGCCCGGCGACGTAGAGCTTGCGCAGCGTCTCGGGGGCGACGCGCAGGAGATCGTCGAGACGGCCCGGGACGATCGCGGTCGATCCCGGCGCCGCCATCTCGCTTGCAGACGTGCTCGTCGTCATGCCCTCTCGTTACCGCGAACCCGCGCGCTGCGCAAACCGCGGCGCGTGGTCAGAGGGTCCGGAGTATGGCTCGAACTTCGGCTGCGTGTGGGCCGCGGGGTGCGAGCTGCAGGTAGGCCTGGTAGGCGGCGCGCGCGGCGGGGGTGCTGCCAGACATCTGTTGAACGTTGCCGATCAGCAGGTACGCCTCGGCGCAGCTCGGGTCGAGAGCGGACGCTCGCCGTGCGTGCTTCAGCGTCTCGTCCTGCCGGCCTGCGAGCAGATCGGCGTGCGCGAGCAGGACCGCCGCCTCCGCGGAGCCAGGGTTCGCGTCGGAAGCGTGCCGGCACGCGATGAGCGCCTTTCGTGCGCGCTCGTTGCGAAGCGCCTTGCGGCACGCGGCGAGCGAATCCGTGGCGGCGAGAGGCGCCGGGCCTTCCGGGGCGGGAGCGGGCGCGACGGCCACGGGTTCGACCACCGCGGCGACGGCCGCGGCTGATGGTGCCGACGTCGGGGCGGATTCAGCTTCGGCAGCCGGGGGAGTTTCATCAGCCGGCGCGCTGATCTCCGGGTTCGCGGCCGCGGTCGCGGCGGCCACCGGGGAGGGCAGCGTGGCCGGCGGTGTAGGTGAGTCGGCCGCGAACGCGGGCTTGGCATCGGCGGCCGGCGGGTCGCTGGCGAGCACGCTGTGCACGACCGTGCGCATGGCGAATATCGCGAGCGCCGAGACCGCGACCGCGACCATGAACGCCGCGCCCCGATTCCGTTCGATCTTCACCCGTGCCCGCGCGAGCACGGCCCACACGCTCCGTTGGCCTGGCATCGCCGCGAATGGAACCGCATCCCCGAGCTGCGAGAGGCGCTCGCCCTCCTCCAACCATTGGTTGATGAGCTCCGAGAACGGCGACTCGACCACGGTCTCAAAGTGTCTACTCGTGCTGTCGGCGTGTCGCAAAAAAACGCCTCCTGGTTGCCGTCGGGGTTAGCAAGCGAGAGGCCAACTCGCGAAACCGGCGGTTTGCCTACATCGTCGCCGGCGTAGCCGCGTCGAACCGTGCCAAATCCGTCAGGGTATCGACACCGCACCGCGGTTTTTCGCTCAATCTGAGCCAGGCCCAGACACAACTTGGCGCGCTTGCTCAATGCGCCGGCGAACGAGCTAGCGGTACAGAGCGCGCAGCGCTGCCGCTGGATCGGGGGCGCGCATCAGCGTCTCGCCGACCAGCATCGCGTCGATGCCAGCATCGCGGAGGCGAGCGACGTCAGCGGCATCACGGATCCCCGACTCGGCGACGACGACACTGGACGCGGGCACACGCGCGCGCAACCGACCCGCCAGCTCTCGGTCGACGGTGAACGTCCGCAGATCTCGGTTGTTGATGCCGACCAGGTCCGCGCCCGCGTCGACGGCGCGCGCGACCTCGGTCTGGTCGTGCGCCTCGACCAGCGCGGCGAGCCCCAGGTCGCGTGAGGCGCCGAGCAGCGCACGGAGCTCGCGATCGGTAAGCGCGGCGACGATCAGCAAGACGGCGTCGGCGCCCGCCGCCCGCGCCTCGGCGATCTGGTAGCGATCGACGATGAAGTCCTTGCGCAGGAGCGGCAGCTCGCAGGCGGCGCGCGCCGCCTCGAGGTCCGGCAAGCTGCCGCCGAAGAACGGCCCGTCGGTGAGCACCGACAGCGCGCTCGCGCCGCCGGCCACGTAGGCGCGGACCATCGCCTCGAGATCGGCGTCCTTGCCCATCCACCCCGCCGACGGTGACTTGCGCTTGAACTCGGCGATGCAGGTAATCCGCCCCGGCTGGCGCAACGCGGCGTACAGGCTGCGCGGCGCGGGCCTGCGCGCGGCCTCGGCCTCGACGACATTCAGCGGACGCACTTCCTTCCGAAACGGCAGGTCGGCGCGCGTGCGGGCCAGGATGTCGTCGAGGATCATCAGGTCACGGCGCGGGGCGCGATCCGGCGCAGCGTCTCGAGCACGCCCATCGCCGCGCCGCTTGACAGGGCGTCGCGGGCGCGGGCGGCGCCGTCGCGAAGATCCGCGGCGACGCCGACGACGGTCAGCGCGGCTGCGGCGGTCATCAGCGCGGCGTTGCGGGCGGCCGCCGGCCCGCGACCGCCCAGGACTTCGAGCGCGAGGCGCGCGTTGTCGGCGGGCGTGCCGCCCGCGAGCCCGGCGGGATCACTTTCCTCGAGACCGAAGTCCCCGGGGCGGACCTCGTAGCTCTTCACCTCGGCCCCCGTCCACTCGGCGACGAACGTCGTGCCGGTGGGCGCGAATTCGTCGAGGCCGCCGGCGCCGTGGATCACCATCGCGCGCTTGCTGCCGAGCGCGCCGTGCGCCCGGGCGAGCAGCTCGCAGCGATCGCGGGCGAAGATGCCATTGACCGCGTAGCGCGCGCTCGCGGGGTTGGTCAGCGGCCCGAGCAGGTTGAACATCGTCCGGAAGCCGACCTCCTTGCGCGGGCCCACCGCGTGTTTGGTCGCGGCGTGGTGCGCGGGCGCAAACAGAAACGCGAGCTTCGCTTCGGCCAGGCAGCGGGCGACGACGTCGGGCTTGGGCGCGGGGTCGAGGCCCAGCGCCTCGATCACGTCGTGAGATCCCGCCTGCGACGACTGCGCGCGGTTACCGTGTTTGGGCACGACCACGCCCGCGCCCGCGATGACAAAAGCCGCGATCGTCGACACGTTGACGCTGCGCGACCCGTCGCCGCCCGTGCCGCAGCAGTCGACCGTCACCTCGCCCGCGAAGGCGATCGGCGTCATTCGCGCCCGCATCGCGCGCGCCGCGCCGACCACCTCGTCGACAGTCTCGCCCTTCATCCGTAGCCCGGCGAGCAGCGCGCCGATCTGCGCGGCGGTCGCCTGCCCGTCCATGATCTGGCCGACCACCGCCGCCATGTCGTCGGACGACAGGTTCTTGCCGTCGACGATCCGAGCGAGCGCATCGCGCAACGACAGCTGGCTGTCGCGCAACGACAGCTGGCTGTCGCGGATTGACGGCTCGCTCACGGCCGGCCTCCGCGCGCGATGAAGTTGGCGAGCAGGTCCTTGCCCACGCGGGTGAGAAACGACTCGGGGTGGAACTGCACCCCCTCGACTGGCAACGTCTTGTGTCGCACCGCCATGATCTCCCCCGCTTCGGTGGTCGCCGTGATCTCGAGCGTGTCGGGGAGACTCGCCCGCTCGATCAGCAGTGAGTGGTAGCGTGTGGCCTCGAACGGGCTCGGCAGCCCGGTGAACACGCCCTTGCCGTCGTGAACGATCGGCGAGGTCTTGCCGTGCATCACCTTCGCGGCGCGCACGATGGTGCCGCCGAACGCCTGCCCGATCGACTGGTGACCGAGGCACACGCCCAGGATCGGAATCTTGCCCGCCCAGGTCCGGATCACCTCGAGGCTAATGCCGGCCTCGTTAGGCGTGCACGGCCCGGGCGAGATCACGAGGTGGCTGGGCCCGAGCGGCCCGATGTCGGCGGCGGCGATCTCGTCGTTGCGGACGACGCGCACATCCTGACCGAGCTCGCCCAGGTACTGGACGAGGTTGTAGGTGAACGAGTCGTAGTTGTCGATGACGAGCAACATCAGCGTTTCGCTCCCGACGCGCGCCGCGCGATCTCCACCGCACTCAGCACCGCGCGCGCCTTGTTCTGGCTCTCGGCGTACTCGTGTTCGGGCACGCTGTCGGCAACGATGCCGGCGCCCGCCTGGATGTTGATGGTGTCCCCGGTCGTCACCAGCGTGCGGATCGCGATCGACAGGTCCATGTTGCCCGTGTACGAGACGTAGCCGACCGCGCCGCCGTAGATCCCGCGCCGCGACGGCTCCATCTCCTCGATGATCTCCATCGCGCGGATCTTGGGCGCGCCGCTCAGCGTGCCGGCCGGAAACGACGCCGCGACCACGTCGGCGGGGCGAATGCCCGGCCGCGTCTTCCCGCGCACGTTGGAGACGATGTGCATGACGTGTGAGTAGCGCTCGATCACCATGCGATCGTGGACCGCGACCGAGCCCGGCAGCGACACGCGCCCGACGTCGTTGCGGCCGAGGTCGATGAGCATCGTGTGCTCCGCCAGCTCCTTGGGGTCGCTGCGCAGCTTGGCCTCGAGCGCGCTGTCCTCCTCGGGCGTCGCGCCGCGCTTGCTGGTGCCCGCGATCGGCCGCACCTCGACCTCACCGTTCTCGAGCCGCACCAGCACCTCGGGCGACGCGCCGGTGACCACTGCCTCGGGGAACTCGAGGTGGAACATGTACGGCGACGGGTTGATCACGCGCAGCGCGCGGTAGACGTCGAACGGGTCGACACCGCCGCGGGGCACGCGGAACCGCTGCGAGTACACGACCTGGAACGCGTCGCCGGCGAGGATGTACTCCTGGATGCGGCGCACGCCCGCTTCATATTCGGCGCGGGTCGTGTTGGACGCCGGCTCGGGCAGCACCGCCGGCGGCGTGGGATCCAGGGGCCGCAGCGCGGGCCCCGGCTGGGCGAGCCGGTGGAGGACGGCGTCGATGCGCGCGCAGGCGTCGTCGTACGCGACGCCCGGGTCACCTTCGCCGACGTCGGCGGCGGCCACGACCTTCACCGTGCCGCGCAGGTTGTCGAAGATGACCACCGTGTCGGTGAGCGCGAAACACAGCTCGGGCAAGCCCAGCTCGTCGGGCTTGGTCGATGGCAGCCGCTCGAAGCTGCGGGCGATGTCGTAGCCGAGCCAGCCGACCGCGCCGCCGAAGAACCGCGGTAGCCCGGGCGGCACCGCGGGCGAGAGCTTGGCCAGCATGTCGTCGAGAAAACGCAGCGGCTCGCGCGCTGTCGCGCGCTCAGCGACGCGAAAGCCGCCCGCGTCGGGGACCAGCACCTCGACCGCCGAACCGCGGGCGCGCACCACCGCGCGCGGGCGCACGCCGACGAAGCTATACGCGGCCCACTTGTCGCCGCCGACGACGCTCTCGAGCAGAAACGAATACGCGCCGCGCCCGAGCTTCGCGTACGCGGACACCGGCGTATCGGTGTCCGCGAGCACCTCCCGGTACACGAACGCCACCCGCCCGGCGCGGGCGAGATCGAGAAAGCCGCCACGATCGGGAACGAAATTCACCGGTTCGAGACCATACCACGCGTGAGCGGAGGCGAGCTTTGCGCGCCGGAGCTCGTCGCGGGAGGTCTCGAACCCTCTCAGGGTTCCATCAAATGTCAGCGGAGGCGAGCTTTGCGCGCCGGAGCTCGTCGCGGGAGGTTCGGAACCCTCTCAGTTCGGCCGCCGGGCTGGGCCCGGATTCTTCAAGCGTGAAACTTTGCGTGGAATGAGGGACGAAAGGTGAGACGAGGGGGCTCCGGCAGCTATGCCCCGAACTTCTTTAGAGCCTTGTGCCCCTCTCTCAGTCTGGGTCCGAGCAGGCCATCCTTCATTGGTGAGGCTCGCGGTAGTGGCCGCGCGCACTCCCCCAGGTCAGAGTCCACTGTGCGAGGGCGCTGGCGAACATCGCCGAGTCGGTTCCGCTCCATGGTAGGGACGAGAAGCACGACAACAAGTGGCTCGAGGAGGTCGTGAACGACGACCTGTCGTTCTGGAAGCTGCGGCTCGACCTGCTCGCGTTCTGTCGGAGGTTTCAGATGCCGGACGGGATGTTCACGACGCCGGAAGCGTGGCATCGGTTCGCACTCCCCTCGCGCTTGAAGTCTCCGGCCGTCCGGTCTCCATTCGTGCCAACCACGGCGGCGCAGTAGGACAAGCGAGGTCACGGGTGGCCGCATCCGCTACGCCTAGCGACTACCGACCCGAGCGCCTCATGATCGCAGCCGAAACCCCCAAGAGATGGCGCTGGATCATCGAGACGAAAAGCTCGACAAAGATCGTCGTGCAGGTCCTGTTCCGAAGCTTCCGCACGACCGACTTCCCTACCCCGCCCGGTTGGATCTCGCCGCTCGCTACCTGACGGGCGGATACCGCCGACCAGCCCAGGCGGAAACTGACGGCTCAGCGGCGGCCGTACAGCGGAGCCGCCGGCTTGGCGGGACGGAACGGCCGCGACAGTTTCCGCGGAAGTCCTTCGCTGCGCATGATGGCCTTGCGCAGGTTTATCTCGTCGGCGTCCATCTCGCGGAAGTCGACGTCTTCGGTCAGCCGCGCCCAGCTCGACTTGGCGACCGGGGCGACGTCGGGCGGGACGAGGTCGTAGGGCGTGAGGTCGGGCGTTGCGGTGAACATGTCGCGCAGGTCGGTGGCGGCCGCGTCGTACTGGTTCAGCGGCGGCAGCCCGAGAATGAGGTTCATGGTTTTGAACACGCTGGCCAGGCTGGTGTGCGTCTTGCTGACGTACTCGTGTTTGACGTAGGGGCCGATGGCCAGGAACACGGTGCGATAGCCGTCGACGTGATCGAGCCCGCTCTGGGTGTCGTCCTCGGTGACGAAGATGACCGTGTCCTTCCAGCACGGGCTCTTCGAGATCAGGTCCACCGTCATACCGAGCGCGGCATCGTTGTCCTGCACGAAGCGTTTGAAGTCCCAGTTGGGCCCGGCCGCGCCGTTGATGTCGGTGGCGCCGCCACCGTGGTCGTTCGGGTAGTAGAGGTTCACGAACGCCGGCATCGTGCACGCTCCGTTCGTGACGAAACGGTCGTTGAACACCTGCTGGAAACGGCCGAAGCGGTTGAAGCGATCTGGGTTCTCGGGCAGCGGCGAGTCCGGGATGGTGGTGTTGTACTGCGGGTAGAGGTGGTCGGTGTTGTCGCGCAGCACCTTGAGCATGGGCACGTTCACGTGCTGCCGGATGCCGGTCGGTTCGGTGTTCGCATCTTCGTCGACGACCGCGAACTCGTGGCCCTCGCCGAAGTTCAGGAATGTCTTGTTGTGGCGGGCGAGGTGCACCCATAGGTTGCCGTGCTGCGGGTAATCGTGGGGGTCGGCCGAGCCGTCGGCGTCGGTGAAGCCAATGCGACCGAACCAGTTCTCGATCACCTCCTGGTTGTCGCCCGAGTCGCGCCGCTTTCCGCCGTACGAAGCGGGCCAGTGCGTCTCCTCGAACTCGCTGGTTGGGTTGTTGATCAGCCAACGATGGCCGTCGGACGACACTGTCGGCTCGAGATAGAAGTTGTCGCTGAACGCGAACTGCAGAGCGAGCTCGTGATGGTTGGGCGCACCGTCGTAGCCGAGTGCGTAGCGCGGATCGCCGTTGACGGTCTCGCCCGCGCGCGTGCGCAGGATGTCGCCCAGCACGAGGTCGTGGGTCAGGTTCTCCTTGGTGATGAAGACGACGTGTTTGACCTTGCCGCTCGGCGTGCCCTCCACGGCGGGGATGGGATCGTCGGCCGCGGCGGTCGGAGCCGGCACCTCGACGAAGCCGTTGTTGGTCATCACGCGTTCGGTGTAGGTCGCCAGCGTCCTTGCATCGGGGACGTCGATCACCTGCACGGTGCCAAGCACGCTGTGTTTGGGGTGGCCGTTGACGTCGCCGCCGACCTCGCCGCCGGTGTTGGGCGGCGCGCCGCGGCCCTTGGCGCTCGCGACGAAGAGCCGGGTGCCGTCGGCCGACAGCTTGACGCTCGACGGCCACCAGCCGGTCGGGATATGGCCCTCGACGCGAGCGTCGAGCCCGTTCAGCGACAGCACGGCGACCGCGTTGATGCCCGCCTCGGCCACGTAGAGCCGCTTCTCGTCGCCGCTCAACGCCACCGACACCGGCTGCAGGCCCTTGAGGTGCGAGTCCTTGCCGCGGAACACGGCCAGCGGCACGGCGCGCACGATCTCCAGCGTCTTCGTATTCACGATCGAGATGCTGTCGTTGTTGCCGTTCGAGACGTAGGCCGCCTTGGCGCCAACGGCCACGGCGTTGGGGTGGCTGGCGCCGGTCGCGGCGATGCCGTCCTCGACCTCGCCGACCTTCACGCCGGTCTTCAGCCTCTTGACCACCCGCGGCGCCTGGGGCGCGGTGATGTCGAGGACGTAGATCGACGACGACTCGTCGACGTTGGGATCGCCGAGCGCGGGGATGTGGACCTGCCGGTTGCCGCTGACGTAGCCGCAGCGGATCGCGCCGTCGGGATCCTGAAGCTCGTGCGGCAGCGTGCTGATGAAGCGGGCGTCGATCTTCTTGACCGTGAGGAGCTTGTCGGTGAAGACCTCGTCCGGGTAGGCGGCACCCGGGAAACACACCGGATAGTCCTCGTTCGAGCTGCCGACCGGGTTGGGGGCGGCGCTGCCCGCCGGGCCGGGCTGGCGCTCCGGACCGCGCGGGATGAGGTGCGCGTACTGGAAAACGCCGACGTTGGCGACGTAGAGCTGGCGGCTGCCCGGGGCCACCGTGATGCCGAACGGGTAGCGGCCCACGCGGATGCTGCCAACGACGGCGGCAAAGTTGTTCATCTCCACGATCTTGCCGTCGGCGTCCAGGCCGGTGGTGATGCGGCTGGTGTCGATGGTCTGAACGCTGAAGTTGCCCTGGTCGACGACATACAGGAAGCGGCCGTCCTGCGTGAGCGCCAGGTTGCCGGGGAAGCTGCCGCGGAAGCTGCTGAGGGTGTTGCGCGCCGGATCGGGGAAGGGATTGGCGAGCGACGGCTGCGCGAGCGCGTGGGCCGCGCCGTTCAGGTTGACCGAGCCGATGACGTCCCCGGTCGCGGTGCTGCCGACCCAGACGTTGCCGTTCTCGCCGCCGGACGCGTAATAGCGGCCCGCGTCCGGGCTGAACACGACGCCCATGAAGGTAGCGTTGACGTTGATGCGTTTGAGCGTGGCCCGCCGTTCGGCCTCGGGGCCATCGAGGTTCTTGATCAGCGAGAGCGAGAACCGGGACGCGCCGCTGTTGATGGTGAGCGCCGTGCCGCCCGTCGGCGTGACCGCGAGGCCGAAGGGCTTGGGCGCGTCGACGTTGATCTCCTGCCCGACGGGGGTCAGCAACCGGCCGTTGGGAAGGATGGCGGCGTTGAACCCGTCGATGCGGATCGAGCGCGTCGATGACCGGCTGCCGGCCGGGGCGCGCATCCGCAGGAAGCGCGAGCCCATATCCGCGGTCGTGGTCGCGGGCGCGGTCCCCGCGGGATTTGCGGGCGGCGTCGGCGGCTGCTCGGCGCCGAGGGGCGAGCGCCGATCCAGATCGCAGGCCGACAGCACGGCGGTGGCAAAGCTGAGACCGACGATGATTGGCTTGAGCATGACGATTCCCCCTCGCTTAGAAGACGCTGGCGACGCCCATCGTCGCCAGCACACCGGTACGCAGGACGCTGGCGCGGACGCCGCTCATCCCGGCATGACCGACGAACGCAAAACGGCCGACCGTCAACGTGGCCAGCGGACCGACCGCGAAGTCGAGGTTGGTCGCGCCGCGCATCCCGCGCCGCGCGTCGGTCGAAAACAGGTCGACGCGGATCCGTCCGTCGACCCCCAGTTGAAGGCGAGAGCTCGCGGCGATCTGGGCCGCGATCCGCAGCTCACCGTCCCGATCGTCGCCCTCCGGATCCTGGCCGTAGGCGAGGTTCGCGAACAGCGACAGCGTGTTGAACCGGCGCGCCATCGTCCACAGCAGCTGGACCATCCCTTCGTCCTGGGTAAGTCGTTCCATTCGGTAGAAAACGGCCACCGCCCCGTCCAGCCCATGTTGGCCCTGGTGGAGCAGCTGCAAGCGCAGGCCGACGTGGGGCTGGAACACCTTTCCGGTGACGTCCGGCAGGTAGGTGAACCCCACCCGCGCGCCGACCGGTCCGGCGAGCCGCACGTCGGCGGTAGTTACGAACGTCGCGGACGCGTTGCCGCCGTCGTATCCGGAGGTGACCGCGACCGCGACGCGCTCGGCGTTCACGCGCGGCGACAGCGTCAGCGGCAACAACGTGCCCGCCGACGCGCTGACCGACGCGCTCCCATGCCCGGGATCGGGCGCTCCCGGATCTCCAATATCCAAGGCGTGCGCCGCGCCGGTCAGGACCGCGAGAGCGCTGACAAAGAGACTGCTGCCGGCAACTACCGCTCTGGTTCGCATCGCATTCCTCCTGCTCGAAAGCTGAGGAGCAGGATGCGCTCTGCTTCGAAGCCCGCCTGCGACCTCTCCGCCAACTCCACGCAAACACGAACTGCAGCTTGGCAACGACTCGCACACGAACGCGGGCGGCGCGCTGGTGAGGATCCACACGAAGTGATGCCCGCGCGGAGCCAGTCCGCAGCGGCGGGCCAATGGTTGCGCGCCCGTCTACGTATGTGATGTCGGAAGTCCCGTAAGCCGTGCGGCGGCTGTTACGGAAGCGGCGCCGCCAGCTTGACCAGGATGAATTCGTTGTCGGCGGGCACGCGTATGCCCACGTGCCGGCCGAAGTCGAACGGGTAGTTGTTGTCGTTGACCACGGCGATGCGATCGGGCGCCATCACCAGCACGCTCTCGATCGTGTTGAACGGGAACGCGAACGGATCGCCCAGCCCGACGTCGTCGGGTAGGCCGGTGCCGGTCGAGATCCCGGACGGATCGGGAATGGCGTTGAGATCGACGAGCAGCAGCTTGACCACGTCGCCGCCGCCGTCGGGCAGCGTTCCACGCTAGTCTTGTATGTGATGCCGGGCAGTCGCGGAAGCACTCCAGCGGCTGCTCGTGGCGCTCCTCATCGGGCTGCTGATCGGACTCGATCGAGAGCGCGCGGAGGTGCGCAAAGATCGGAAGCTGTTCGCCGGCGTCCGGACGTTTCCTCTGATCGCGCTCCTGGGAGGAGGTTTGGCGCTCGCGCGCGCGGAGCTCGGGGTGTGGCCGCTGGTCGCGGGCCTGTTGGCCGTGGCGGCCATTGCGCTCGTGTCGTACCAACGCGGGACGCAGGAGGGGGAGATGGGCGCGACGACGGAGATCGCCGGGTTGGCGACGTATACACTGGGCGTCTTGGCAGGGTTGGGCCAGCTGGCGGTGGCCGGGGCGGCGGGCGTGACGGTGGCCGTCCTGCTCGCCGCCAAACCTCCGCTCGAGCGCCTATCACGCAAGATCTCCGAGCAGGAGCTCGCCGCGGTCCTGCAGCTGGCGGTGATCTCGGCGATCGTGCTCCCGCTGCTGCCGGACTGCGGCTATGGCCCCTGGCAAGCGTTGAACCCGCTCAAGATCTGGACAGTGGTCGTGCTCGTATCGGTGGTGTCGTTTGCGGGATTCGTCGTCGTCCGCTGGAAAGGAGAACAAGCCGGGCTGTTCTGGGCGGCGGCGCTGGGAGCGCTGGTGTCGAGCACGGCCACGACGGCCGCCATGGCGGCGCGCTCGCGCGAGGCACCCGAGCAGGGGCGACTCTTCGCCGCGGCGGCTGTGATGGCTTCCACCGTAATGTGCGCGCGGATCCTGGTGCTGGTGGGTGTCGTTCGCGCGGGAGGTCGTGCCGCGGCTGGCGATTCCCATTGGCGCGATGGCGGTTACCGGGGCGGGTGCCGCGCTTCTGCTGGGTCGGCGGAAGCGGGCGAGCGCCAAGCCCGCCGGCGGCGCGTCGTTCGAAAACCCGTTCAGCCTGCGCGCGGCGCTGATCTTCGGGGCGCTGTTCGCGGGCACGTTGCTGCTCGTGCGCGCCAGCCAGGCCTGGCTGGGAGCGCGGGGTATGTTTCTGGCGGCGGGGCTCTCGGGTTTGGTCGACGTGGACGCGATCTCGATCGCGCTGGCGCGCGGCGCCGGGCCCGGGGCGGCGGGCCGGGTGGTCGTGGCGATCGTGATAGCGACGATCAGCAACAACTTGTTCAAGGCCGGGATCGCGGTCGTGACTGGCCGAGGTCGATTCCGCATGCAGGTGGCGATCGCGCTGGGCGTGATGGCCGCGGCGGGCGGGATCGCCGCCGCGGCGTGTGTGGCATTCGGCTACAGCGTCGCGGGGTCGTAGAGCGAGGAACTGGCCGCCCTCGACCAGCCCGGTTGCCCGTGTCGGGTCACCCGCCCGAACATTATATTTCCACGCGATGGCCGGCGTGGACGCTTCGACAGGAACCGATATGTATCGCCTCGAGCTCCGGCGCGTGTTGGCGGCGCCTCGGAAAGACGTCTACAGCGCCTGGACCGAGCGCCACGTCCTGGAACGGTGGCTTTGCCACGACGCGGACAAGAACCAGGTCCGGATGAGGAAGTTCGATCTCCGCCCCAATGGCAGCTTCCGCGTCGAAGTCACGAAGGGCACGGAGGTCTATCTGGTCTTCGGAACGTATGAAGAGCTGGCCCCTCACGAACGCCTGGTCTTCAGTTGGGCCTGGGAACGCATGCTTCCCAACACCGGAGAGCTGACCAGCGAGGGTCCTACCCACGTGACCGTTCAGCTTGCGGAGCAAGGCGATGCGACCGAGCTTCGCTTGACCCAGGACGGTTTCCCGAGCGTCGAGCGTCGGGACGCCGACCGCGCCACCTGGAACGCTTCATTCGCGGCGCTGGAGCAGATCCTCGCCTCCGGATGAGCTCAGCCGCTACGGGAGCCGTCGGCTCCGCTGCCTCCGTCATGCCGGTGTCTTCGACTCGACCATGTTATTCGGATCGCACAGGCAGAGCTCGGCGCTGGGCGGCCAGCTCGTCAGCGGCCAGGAAAGCAGCGAGCTCCGTGTTGCCCGCCGTGCAACCCGCGTGCACCAGCAAGGTCGCGAAGAAGACGTCGGCGCGCTGTTCGGCGGATAGCTTCAGCTCGTCGGCGATCCGCATGCCGAGGTAGCAGATCCGCTCGACGTGGCCTTCGGGCTGGCCCCGGCCCATTGCGCCCGCGCGGGCCAGCACGGCCAAAACCGACGCCACCCGGGTCCCGTTCGCGTCACTCGCCGAAGCATTCTTAGCCAGAGCTGGTCCTCGCGGAGGCAAGATAAGCGGGCGGGCCCGAATTGAACAATCCGGCTGGACAGCCCTTGTTCGACGCGCTGAGGCTGCTCTAGCCGAGTGGCCTATCCCCCCGGCGTCGCCAGCGACCGGACCATGACGCTAAGGCGGGGTCCATGCTGCTCCATCGCCGGAAGCAGCGCGGTGACGCTTCTTTCGATGAGCGCCCAAAGCGCTCGCTTTCGAGCGAGCCGATCCCGGTGATTTGCGACCAGCAGCTTGACCCTGACGAGCTGGCGGACCTCGTTCAGAACATCGGGCGGCAGCGCGAAGGGTCCCAGAACGACCTCGAGCTCGGGCAGGATCTCGGACTCGAGGGGGTCCAGCCACCGATCACGGTGGAAATGCCGTGCCGCCACGTGCAGCGCTTTCTCCAGCTCCAGCGGTGCCGCTGCTTCCAGTGCTGCCCGTGGTGCCGCCGCCGCCACGCCGGCTCGCGCCACTCGCGCCGGTTCCACCGCCGCCCGCCGCGCCGATCGTAGCGGCGTTGCCCGCGGCGCCGTTCGGCGCTGGGCGTGCGCAGCGGCCCGGTCGACGCTGGGCCTGCCATCGGCTAACGTTGCGGTGATGGTGCGGCCCTCTCAGTCGCCGGGACGAGCGACTCCCGATTCGTGGGGAGGCGGACGACTCGCCGAGGACGCGGAAGCTCGATTCGTGGAGGGTGCGAACTATTGCGGGAGATTCTTCATGGGACAGGCCGAAGCCCAACTCGCGCTCTATAAGTTGACCGCCATCTTGGAGGCCGAGGGGCTCCCCTACGCGATTATCGGGGCGTTCGCGCTGAACGAATATGGCCACCGGCGCGTCACTGTGGACGTGGATCTTGTGATGCGCGACGATCACCTGCAGGCGTTCAAGCGCAATCACCTGGGTCAGGGCTACGTCGAAAGGGTGCCGGGCACCGGCAAGCTCCTGGACACCGAGCACGGCGTGAACGTCGATGTTCTTTCCACTGGTCGGTTCCCCGGCGACGACAAGCCCAAACCGATCGCTTTCCCCGATCCTACGACCGTCGCGCTCCGCGGCGAGCGCTTCGCGCTGCTGCCGATGCCGCGCTTCATCGAGCTGAAGCTCGCGTCAGGCATGGTCGCCGCCCACCGCGGCAAGGATTTGGTCGATGTCCAGGAGCTCATCAAGAGCGCCTCCCTGCCCGCCAGCGTCGCGGAGGATCTGCATCCTTGGGTCAGAGCGAAGTTCCTCGAGCTATGGCAGCTCGCGCACACGCTCGACCCATTCTGATTCGAATAAGCCTGGATAGTGAGTGACAGCGCCCGATCGCAACCACGCCGAATCGGTCGCGGTCGACAGCTCGCCCCCGAGCGTGAGGCTGGCCTGGCCCTCGGTGGACGTGTCAGCCGAAGCGGCCGGTGATGTAGCGTTCCGTGCGCTCGTCGTGCGGATTGGAGAAGATCTTGTTCGTGGCGTCGTACTCGACCAGCGTGCCCGTGCGCAGCGCGAAGGTCGGGTCGATATCGGTCGTGAAGAAGGCGGTGCGATCGCTGACCCGCCCCGCCTGCTGCATGTTGTGGGTGACGATGACGATGGTGAAGCGGCTCTTGAGCTCGCGCATCAACTCTTCGATGCGCGCGGTGGCCACCGGATCGAGCGCGCTGCAGGGCTCGTCCATCAGCACGACCTCGGGGTCGACCGCGATCGTCCGCGCGATGCAGAGCCTCTGCTGCTGTCCGCCCGACAGGCTGAGGGCGGAAGCGGGCAGGCGATCCTTGACCTCGTCCCACAACGCCGCGCTGCGCAGAGATTTCTCGACCCGCGCATCCAGCTCCGCCTTGACGCGAACGCCGTTCGCGCGCGGACCAAACGCGACGTTGTCATAGACGCTCTTCGGAAACGGGTTGGGCTTCTGGAAGACCATGCCGATCCGGCGGCGGACCTCGGTCGCTGACACGTTCGGCGCGTAGAGGTCCGCGGTTCGGTAGCGGAGCCGGCCCGCCACGCGTGCGCCTGGGGTCACGTCGTGCATGCGATTGAAGCAGCGCAGGACCGTGGTCTTGCCGCAACCAGAGGGACCGATGAAAGCCGTGATCTGGTTGCTGAAGATCTGCATGGTAACGCCGCGAACCGCGCGAAACGCGCCGTAGTAAACCTCCAGCCCGTCCAGATCGAACACCGCGGCGGTGTCGGGCCGAACCGCGCCGGCCGGTGGGTTCGACGGCGATGGCGGCGGCGCGAGGTGGACGGTCGGTCGATTCTCGGCGCGTGCGCCCGGCGTTTGATCGGTATTCCCGCGGGTCACTGAAGAGCTACCTCCGCAATGCAAAGCGCGCGGTGACGATGCGCGCGGTCAGCGTGATGACGAACGTCAGCAACACCAGCGTCAGCGCCGCACCCCAGGCGCGGTCCTGCGCCGCGACGAAGGACGACGTTGCGTTGGCGAAGATCTGAATCGATAGCGCGGTGTTCGCCTGAGAGAACAGGTTCGGGTTGTACGCCGTCGCCGCGCCGATCGCGAACAGCAGCGGTGCGGTCTCGCCCGCCGCGCGGGCGATCGCGAGCAGCGACCCCGACACGATCCCCGGCAGCGCGGCGGGCAAGACGACGGTCAGGATCGTTCGGCTCTTCGAGGCCCCGACCGCGTAAGACGCCTCGCGCAGGTGATCGGGCACCAAACGAAGCATCTGCTCGGTGGCCCCCAGCACCACCGGCAGCATCAGGCAAGCCAGCGCCAGCCCGGCCCCGAAGGCGGAGTAACCGAAGCTGAGCGTCCAGCTCAGGTAGACGAACAGTCCCATCACGACCGACGGGACGCCGGTCATCACGTTGGCCATGAATCGGACGACGCGGGCGAAGCGCTTCATCCCGCCGTATTCGTGCAGGTACACCGCGCCCAGCAGCCCGAGCGGCACCGCGATCGCCGTGGCGGCGCCGGTCGCGAGGAACGTGCCGAGGATCGCCGGCCCCATGCCCGGCCCCGGCCGCCGCGCGACGATCGGGACCTCCTTCACGAAAAAGGCGGGGAAGTCCGCCAGCGCGACCCGTAGCCCGCGCGCGAAGACCGCGGCGACGACGGCGACCAGCGGCAGCGCGATGACGACGACCGAGGCGATCATCAGCCCGGTCATGCTCG